>CAJDTM010000020.1_pt1 | contig 83922 bp, 69 predicted proteins | sample 7389831 | NCBI WGS metagenome assembly CAJDTM01 (sample SAMEA7055656, study PRJEB34461) | soil metagenome | biome: terrestrial ecosystem; feature: Peninsula; material: soil | place: Antarctica | collected 2016
GTGGAGGGGGGAGGTCGTCCCGGGCAGGTGCTTCTGTGCGGAGGTCATTGCCCAACTTTTGCGCCCTTGCCGCCGCGAGTCAAACAGCCCCGCCGTTGAAGTAGCGGACCCGCGCAGAAACAGTCCCATATTGGGGCTGGTTTCGGCGCGGGTCCGCTACGTCGACGACTTTCCGCGGCGGCTACTTGGTGTCTGCGGCCCGCCCGGACCGCAGGAACGCAAGGCCGCCCAACACCAATCCGGCCAGCCCGGCGCCGAAGCCGAGCCAGGCCGGCCACGTGGCCCCGCCGTTGCTGACTGCGTCGCCGGCGGAGGCGTTGTCCCCGGCGGTGTCGCCCGCGGTGCCGCCGTGCGAACCGTGCCCGTCGGTGGCAGCCGCTGCGGTGACTGTCAGTGCAGGCGCAGGTGATTTGACGCTGTCCTCAGGCTGGCCGTCGGCGGGAATCTCCTTCCAGTCGGTCTGGCCCTTCTCACAGCTTTGCAGGGCGGGGAAGTACAGGGTCTTTCCCGCCGTGTCCGGCAGTTTGACGGACAGGGCGAAGGCGTCGCGCTGGTGCGCGTCCAGCGGCGTCTTGGCCGTGTAGGTGATGGCGCTGGTGCGTTCGCTGATCTTGCTGCCGTTGGCCGTGGTCTTGGGCGTGGCCAGCTTTTCAACGGTCTTGCTGATGGTCCAGTTCGGGTTCACGGTGGGCGTGGCGTCATCGAGCTCCGGTGGCAGCGTGATCTTCAGGCTGGTGGTGGGGGAGCCGTCGCAGCCGTGGCCTACCGAGAAGGTCACCAGTGAGTACGACTTGGCGGCCGTTTCGGTGGGCGTGGCACTGACGTGGGCCGACGCGGCGCCGAGCCCCAGGGCCATGAGGCCGGTGGTGGCGCCGAGGGCGAGCGTGGACTTGAGGGTGCGGGAAAAACGCATGATCATTCCTTTCGGGCGCGCAGGAGTGCGCAAAGTACGGGGGGAAACACCCCCCGGTCTTTTCGAAGGGTGTCAGGCGAAGGCGGTGCCGTTGTTCGGGGGCCCGCGGCGCGTGTCCGGGCGCAGGTTCCGCCACGGCAGGTGCGGCAGCGGGGCGGGAAGGACTTTCGGGCACGCCTGCCGGGCAGGCAGGGGGCGGATGGCGGTGGCGCGGCGGCAGAGCGGGCGCAGCCAGGTGGCCAGTGCCCACAGGACGTTTTCCCCGTGCGCCAGGAGTAGTGCGGTGAGGAGGGTGGCGGCCATGTGGGCCGGCAGCATCCAGCCGGAAAACGCGGACGCGGAGTGCATGGCCTCCATGCCGGTGCCCATGGGGGCGGCGGCCTGCAGCATGGCGGCCATGCTGCCATCGGCGGGCAGGTGTCCATGCCCGCCCTGGAGGGCGGGGGTGGCCGGAATCGCCGCGGAGAATGCGTCAAAGGCGTGGTGGAGTACCAGCTGGCCGGCGGACAGCAGCCCCAGCATGGCAGGCAGGCCGATGTGGATCGTGGTGGCCACCGTGGTGCACAGGACATGGAGTGCCATCAGGGCTGCCATGATGCCGGGGCCCGGCAGCACCCCGCCGGCCAGCACGTGGGCGCCGGCGGCCAGGCCAAGGACGGTGCCGCCGACCAAGGTGGTTCGGAGCAGGCGAAAAGGAGCGTATGTGTGATGCATTGCACTCCTTTCGACAAAGCCACGGTACCAGTTCATCGAGGAATCTGCTTCTCCATGACAGGCTGTGAACCTTGGCCGGCGGAGCCTGCTATGCGGTTTTTTGCTGTGCGGCGGCCAGCGGTGCGACGGCCTGCGGCACGGCGGCCAGCGCGCCTGTCTGCAGCCCCGGGGGGACGGGCGGCAGCCGCAGCGTGAAGGTGGTTTCGCCGGGCCTGCTGGCCACCTCAACGCTGCCGTGGTGCGCCGCCATGATGGCCGCGACGATGCTCAGGCCCAGCCCGGTGCTGCCCTGCGTGCCGGTCCGGGCCGTGTCGGCCCGCGAAAACCGGTCAAAGACAATGTCCAGGAAATCGGGGGCGATGCCCGGCCCGTCGTCGGCCACCTGGATCACGGCGGTGCCGTCGCAGTCCCGGCGGACGCGGGTGGTCACGGTGGTTCCGTCCGGCGTGTGCTTGGCCGCATTGGCGAGCAGGTTCAGCATCACCTGCTTGAGCTGCCCGTCGTCGCACCGGCCCCGGACCGGCTCGTCCGGAACGTCAATCTGCCAGTGGTGGCCCGGCGCGCCGACGCGGACGTCACTGACGGCGTCCATGACGACCGGGGTCACATCCACCGTCCGCAGTGCCGGCCCCTGGCCCTCATCCAGCCTGGCGAGCGTGAGCAGGTCCTCCACCAGCCGGCCCATGCGCAGCGATTGGGCGTTGACCCTGCCCAGGGACGTCTTGCCGTCGGGGGTCAGCGACTCGGTCATCGCCAGCAGTTCGGTGTAGCCGCGGATGGCGGTCAGCGGCGTGCGGAGTTCGTGGCTGGCGTCGGCCACGAAGCGGCGGACCTTCGTTTCGCTGCGTTGGCGGGCCTGCAGGGCATGGGAAACATTCTCCAGCATGGCATTGAACGCGTGGCCCACATTGCCCACTTCCGTGCCGGGGTTCGCGGCGCTGTCCGGAACCCGGACAGCCAGGGCGACCTCTCCGGCGTCGAGCGGCAGGCGGGCCACTTTGGTGGCGACGGCGGAAAGCTTCTCGAGCGGGCGCAGGCTGCGACGGATGATCATGGTGCCGGCCAGACCCAGGACGGCCAGCCCGGCCACGGAAACCAGCACAATGGTCAGCACCAGTTTCGCCAGGGTGCGCTCCAGCGCGCCAAGGGGCAGGCCGGTGATCAGGACGCTGCCGCGGGGCGTGGTGACGGCCTGCAGCCGGTAGTGGCCGATCGACAGTTCCTCGTCCGTCACCCCGCCGAGGCGGAGGCCGGCGAGGGCCTGGACGTCGGCTGCGGTCAGCTGCTGCCGGGTGCCCGTGGGGGAGAGGATGCCTCCGGTCACCAGGTAGCCGCCACTGACAACGGCATTGAGCTGGCCGGCGCCGGTGCCGCGCGCGTTGAGGGGGTCGGGCGCGGCCGAGTCGGGGCCGGACGGCGAGCCGGCATTGAACTGGTTGTTGGAGCGCGACGCCGCCTGGCCCAGCTGCGCGTCAAGCTGGCTGTTCAGGGACATGCTCATGGCGCTGTAGCTGATCATGCCCACCAGCACGCAGATGACGGTGAGCAGTGCCATCATGACAGCGACGAGCCGGGTGCGCAGGTGCCAGGAACCCGGCCGCGCCACGTGGGCCGCGATGGAGCGCAGGGCTTGGCCGCTGGTGCTCAGGGGCATGGCTTGACCACGTAACCGGCCCCGCGGACGGTGTGGATCATCGGTTCGCGGTCCGCGTCAATCTTTTTGCGCAGGTAGGAGATGTAGAGCTCAACGATGTTGCTTTGCCCGCCGAAGTCGTAGTCCCAGACCCGGTCCAGGATGCGCGTCTTGCTCAGGACGTGGCGCGGGTTTTCCATCAGGAACTCCAGCAGCTCAAATTCGGTGGTGGTGAGGGTGATGTCCGTACCGGCACGGGAGACTTCGCGGGTGTCCCGGTTCAGGACGAGGTCGCCCACCTGCAACTGTGCCGAATCGTTGGCTGTGACCCCTGCACGCTGGATGATCCGGTGCAGGCGCAGGAGGACTTCCTCCATGCTGAACGGCTTGGTCACGTAGTCGTCGCCGCCGGCGTGCAGGCCCGTGAGCTTGTCTTCCACCGCATCCTTGGCGGTGAGAAACAGGGCCGGGATGTCAGGATAGATGGTGCGGATGCGGCCCAGGAGCTCCACACCGTCCATGCCCGGCATCATGACGTCAAGGACCAGGACATCGGGGTGGAAGGCGCGCGCCGCCTTGAGGGCGGCCTGGCCGTCGTGGGCAACGGCCACGTCCCAGCCGGAGAGTTCCAGGCCCATGCGCATCAAGTCGGCCAGCGACGGCTCGTCGTCGACCACCAGGGCGCGGATGGCCTGGCCCCCGGGGCGGGTGAGCTTGTCGGGGCCGTTGGCATGAATCGGTAGGGGCATGCCTCAATTCTCGGGTGTCCGACATGCGGTTGGCTGGACGTTGGCTGAGTGTATTCTGTGTCTGCGGGCCGGCCGTGTCCTTCCGGAGGACGGCCACCCTTGCCGCTGCCGTGAGGACCGGGCTTCGTGGGACGCGGGCGCCAATGCCCCCCGGCTTCACGTGTACTGGGGTCGGCGTCGAAAAGGGCGTTCCAACTGCCGGTCCAGAAGCTAACACCAGTTCCAGAAGCCGGCATCAGTTCCGGGCAAAACAAAACCCCCGCGTCCCTTGTAAAAAAAGGAAGCAGGGGCCTTGCTGACTGGCGGTGACGGTGGGATTTGAACCCACGTCAGGCTCTCACCTGAACAACATTTCGAGTGTTGCACCTTCGGCCGCTCGGACACGTCACCAACTTCTCGATCCTACCGGGTGCGGTGGCCAGTTCAAAAATGGACGGTGCCTGCAGCCGGGGGATGGGGCAGGATATGAATATGGACAGCGCAACGCAGCGTGCCTGGAGCTGGCACAAGCAGGGGTTGGACGGATCCCTGGCAGGATTAAGCGCCGGGGCGGTCCTTGGCAGGGCCGGCTGGGCCCGTTCGGTGGGCGGGGCCAACCCCTACCTGACGCTTTTCTCGCGCGCCGGCATCCGCCGGGAAGCGGTCGACGCCGATGTTGCCGCCCTGCGCATCCACGAACTGCCGACGGCGCGTGGCTGCACCTATGTGCTGGGCGCGGACGACTTCGCCTGGGCGCTGGCGCTCGGCCAAGGTGCGGCGCAGGCGCAGGCGAAGGTCCTGGACACGCTGGGCGTCCCCCGGGCAGAACTGTCCGCGCTGGAAGGCGCGGTGCTCACGGCCCTGGACTCCGGCGTCGGACACGGCGCGGAATCGCGGCCTGCCCTGGACCCGCGGCAGCTCAAGGACGCGCTGGGCGGTGCCGTGCGCAGCCTGGGGGAGACCGGCAAGAAGAAGGGCGCGTCCACGACGCTGCCGGCGGTGCTGGGGCGCCTGCAGGCGGACGGGCGCATCCGTCGGGTGCCCGTCAACGGCAGGCTGGACCAACAGCGCTATGCCTACACGGCGTGGGGGCTGGAGGCGGAGCCGCTGGCACCGGAGGAAACCCGGGCCAGGCTCATGGAACGCTACCTCGGCTGGACCGGCGGGGCCACGCTGAAGCAGACCCAGTGGTTCACCGCCTTCACCGTGGCCCAGACCAAGGCGGCGCTCGCAGCCGCCGGGGCAGTTGAGGCGGACGGGCTGTGGATGCTGCCCGCGGATGCCGACGCCCGGCAACGTTTCGCGGCGCCGCAGGAGGAACAGATCCAGCTGCTGGCCGGCACCGATGCGCTGTTCCTGCTGCGGCGCAACGCCGCGGACCACTTCGCCGGCGGGGACGGGGACCGCCAACTGCTCAGCGGCCGGCTGGCGCTGCAGGCCGACCTTCCAGACCACCCCATTGTGGACCGCGGGCGGATCATCGGGCTGTGGCAGTACGACCCCGGCGGGGAACGCATTGCACACTGGCTCTTCGACGCACCCACCGCCGCCGTGGTGCACCGGATCAAGGAGGTCGAGCGGTTCATCCGGGAGGACCTCGGCGACTTCCGCTCGTTCAGCCTGGATTCGCCGTCAAGCCGGCAAAAGCGCATCGACGCGCTCAACACCGCGCGGCGGTAGGTCCGGGCCCCTCAGCGGTGCCCGGCGAAAAAGTCCTTCAGCAGGGCCGCGCACTCGTCTTCGCGCACGCCCGGAAAAACCTCCACCCAGTGGTTGAGCCGGCGTTCGCGCAGCACGTCAAAGACGGAGCCGGCGGCCCCGGCCTTCCCGTCCCAGGCCCCGAAGACCACCCTTGGCACGCGCGCCAGCACGATGGCCCCGGCGCACATGGTGCACGGCTCCAGGGTGACCACCAGCGTGCAGCCCTCCAGCCGCCACGAACCCAACGCCGCCGCCGCTTCCCGAACGGCCAGGATCTCGGCATGGGCCGTCGGGTCCCCGTGCGCCTCCCGCTCGTTGCGGCCCAAACCCAGCACGCCGCCGTCGGGCCCCAGGACGACGGCGCCAATGGGGACGTCCCCCGTCTCAAGTGCGCGCCGTGCTTCCGCCAGGGCAAGGCCCATCCACCCCGCCTGTTGGGTGGCGGCGGGCGTCTGGGCGCGGCGGGAATTCGATAGCGGGGACACGGCTCAATGGTAGCTTTTATCTATGCGCGTACTGGTTGCGGATCATCCGCTGATTGCCCACAAGTTGACCGTCCTGCGGGACAAAAACACCCCGTCCCCCGTGTTCCGCCAGCTCACGGAGGAGCTCGTCACCTTGTTGGCCTACGAAGCCACCCGCGAGGTGCGGGTGGAACCGGTCAACATTGAAACCCCCGTGACGTCCACCGTGGGGACCGGGCTGTGCAAGCCGACCCCGCTGGTGGTGCCGATCCTGCGCGCCGGCCTGGGCATGCTTGAGGGCATGACCCGGCTGCTGCCCACGGCCGAGGTCGGCTTCCTGGGCATGGCCCGCAACGAGGAAACCCTTGAGGCCATCACCTACGCCGAACGGCTGCCCGAGGACCTGACCGGTCGGCAGGTGTATGTGCTGGACCCGATGCTGGCCACCGGCGGCACCCTGATCGAGGCGTTCAAGTTCCTCTTTGACAGGGGGGCCGCGGACATCACCTGCATCTGCCTGCTGGCCGCGCCGGAAGGACTGGCCCGGCTGGAGGCGGCCCACGGCGTGCGCGACAACGTCCATGTGGTCCTTGCCTCGATCGACGAGGGCCTGAACGAAAGTGCCTACATTGTCCCCGGTCTCGGCGACGCCGGCGACCGCCTCTACGGGGTCGTCGACTAGATTCTTCAACGGGAACGGGGCCAACCCGCGGGGACGGTGGTTTAAACCACCTCTCTCGCCGGTTGGCCCCGTTGTCGCGTCAGGGCGTGCCGGTCAGTACCAGCCGACGTCGTTCGAATGGCCCCACGCGCCGCACGGGGTTCCGTAGCGGCCCTCAATGTACGTCAGGCCCCACCGGATTTGCGTCTTGTAGTTCGTGCGGTAGTCCGCGCCGGTGCTGGCCATCTTCTCGGCCGGCAGCGACTGGGCAATGCCGTAGGCGCCGCTGGAGGCGTTTTCCGCCGAGGTCAGCCAGCTGGACTCGCGCGTCCACAGCTGGGTCAGGCAGCTCATCTCCCCGGCGCCCCACCCCTTGGCGGCCAGCTGCCCTGCGGCATAGGCCTGCGCGGCGGCTGGATCGTCGACCAGCACGGGGGCGGCGGCCTTGGCCGGGCTCGCAACCGGGGTCACGGCGTCGGACTGGCTCTTGACGGTGGGGGCCTTCGCCTGTGCAGTGGCCTTTGCCGTGGCCTTCGCCGCGGAGCTGACCTCGATGCGGGCCAAGTCGAAGGCGGCGTCCGACGGGGCGGAAACGGCCGACGGCGACGCTGTCGCGTCCGCCGCCTGCACCAGGCCCGCGGCTTCAGGGGCTCCCTGTGAATTGGTGGCGGCCTGGGCCAGTCCTCCTCCGGCCAGCAGTGAGGCGGCAACGGCGACGACCGCCATGCGGCGTGCGGGACCGCGGGACTTGGCCGCCGCGGCTTCCGTGGTGAGCGCGTCACGGCGGGACGGGTTGCGTGCGGGTTCGGCGCGGCGTCGGCCGTGCTGGGGTGTTGAAGACATAGGTATAGAGCCTCTCCACGCCTGCGAGGTGAGCTGTCGGGAACGGATGGGAGCATCCGGCCGGGCGGCGGGCAGCAGCGGCTGCATGCACTTTCGGCTTAACCCCAAGGGCTTCCATGGGAGGAGGCCCGCAATGATTGGGTCCCCCGTCTCTGCCATCTGAGTGAACGGGAAATGGGCGGCGGCAGAGCTCGGCGAACCGTCCATTTGTACCAAGGAACCGTGGGTGGCTCGGCGGGCACCCACCCCACGTTACCGTTTCACCTCCCGATTGTCACGTTTTGGTAACGGGCGTGACCCAGGCAATATTTACTTAGCAATGCTAATGACCTATGCTAAGTATCGGATTATACGGAACTTAGTGCACCAGGTTGATACAAAATATGACTCAGACTCCCGCTGGCACCCTGCCCGCGACCGCGACGCCGGAACGGCAGGCAACGAAGCTCGCGGCCAAGTCCTCCCCCGCCCGGCGGCCTGCCGGTGCCGGGCCCCTGGCTGCCGAGCTGCGTGTGGCTGTCATGCGCACATCCCGCCGGCTGCGGGCCGAAGCGGCGTCCCGTGACATCAGCCCGGGACAGTATTCGGTCCTGGCCGGACTCCTCAAGGGACCGTTGACGGTGGGGGAGCTTGCCGAACGTGAGCTGGTCCAGGCGCCCTCGATGACCCGGATCGTCAAGGGGCTTGAAGCGGCCGGATTCGTCACCCGGGGCGAGAACCCGCTGGACCGGCGGCAGGTGCTGGTCCAGATGACCGGGGCCGGCACGGACGTGCTGCAGCGTGCCCGCTCCCGCAGGACGCAATGGCTGGCCCGGCGTGTTGCGGCACTAACCCCGCAGGAGCGGCAGACGCTCCACGAGGCGGCCCGGATCCTGCAGGAGATGAGCGCCGCGTGAATTCGATGTTCCGCGCCCTCAAGGTCTTCAACTACCGGCTCTGGGTGACAGGTGCCCTGGTGTCCAACATCGGCACGTGGATGCAGCGCGTGGCCCAGGACTGGCTGGTGCTGACCATTCTCACCCACAACTCGGGAACGGCCGCCGGCATCACCACCGGGCTGCAGTTCCTGCCCATCATCTTCCTGGGCCCCTTCGCCGGGCTGCTGGGCGACCGGGTCAACAAGCGCAAGCTGCTGCTCTGCACGCAAACGGCCATGGGGCTCTGCGCCCTGGTGCTGGGGCTGCTGGTGGTCACCGGCACCGTGGAACTGTGGCACGTCTATGTCCTGGCCTTCCTGCTCGGCGTTGCCAGCGCCTTCGACGCGCCCTCCCGGCAGGCGTTTGTTTCCGAAGTCGTTGGCAAGGAGGACGTGCCGAACGCCGTCGCCCTGAACAGCGCCTCCTTCAACCTGGCGAGGCTGGCCGGCCCCGGCGTGGCCGGCCTGGTGATCGCGCTGTTCGGAACGGGCCCGGCCTTCCTCATCAACGCCGCCAGCTTTGCCGCCGTGATTGTCTCCCTGTGGCGCATGCGGGTTGCGGAACTGCAGCCGGTGGTGCGCGTGCCCCGCGGCAAGGGCCAAATCCTTGAAGGGTTCCGCTACATCCGCCAGCGCCCCGATCTGATGATGATCATGGTCCTGGTGTTCATGGTGGGCACCTTTGGCATGAACTTCCAGATCACCAACGCGCTGATGGCCACCACCATCTTCCACGTGGGGCCGGGCGAATACGGCCTCCTGGGCTCCGTCATGGCCGTCGGAACCCTTGCCGCCGCACTGCTGGCCGCCCGGCGCAGGACGATGCGGATGCTCTACATTGTGGGCGGGGCGCTGGCATTTGGCGTGACCGTGGCCGTGGCCGCGTTCATGCCCAACTACTTCTGGTACGCCGTGGCACTCGTCCCGGTGGGCCTGGCCTCGCTGACCTTCATGAACGCCTGCAACACCACCGTCCAGCTGACCACCGATTCGGCGATGCGCGGGCGGGTCCTGGCCGTGTACATGGTGGTGCTGCAGGGCGGGACCCCGATCGGGGCGCCCCTGGTGGGTTGGATCGCCACCGAGTTCGGCGCGCGCTGGTCCCTGGGGATCGGTGCCGTGGTGGCCATTGCCTCCGGGCTGGTGGCGCTGGCCATGATGAACCGGCGCAACCACGTCCGCCTCCGCGACCAGGTCCGCAGGCTGCGGCCCTTCGCGATGGCCAACGTGCTGCACCGGTAGCCGTCCCTGTCGGCACGTGAGGACACCGGAGCCCCGGGCCGGCCCTTTTCATAGCAGCAAAGTCTGGGTTGAAGCTGGGCGCCGCCGGCCGGAACTTGGCACCGTTACCTAAAGGCGAAATTCGCCGATGAACCAAATCCCCGATATTGGCATATTTATCGAATTACTTACTCTTGACAACGGCGTAACGGTCAGGAAATTCAATAGAAGCTGCGGGATGCAGTCGAAGTGAGACAAATAAAACAGTGTCGGCTTGGTCACAACCAGCTCCAGAATCTCATATCGTGGACATTTAGACCCTTTGTTACTTGCGAGTTTCGTTTGTTACGTAGGACACTAATGCTGTGAACACCTACCCAGCCGATTCTGCAGCCACCGCCATCCCCGGCGTGAGCGGAAGACACCACAGTGGTTGTCGAATGCCGGCCTGGCCCGCACCCCAGCCCCAGTAATTTTCGGTCCGCGCGGCCAGCCCGCAATCGGGCGCTTGGTTCTGGCATCCAGAACACGAGGAAAGCACTAACGCCGTAGGATACGGCCAAACCCCGAGGTGGTTCCATGTCAGTAGCATCCGGATACGTCCACATTTCCGTCCGCAACGCCGCCAAGGCCGTTGCCCGGGGCGGCTCGCAAAACCCGCAGCCGCGTCCCTTCGGCCAGGACCATCCGTCCTATGGCAATCCGGCGGCAAATGGTCGCGACGCCGACTCCGCCGCCCGGCTGCGCGTTGTCCCCTCCGCCACGGCCGCGCCCATGACGGCGCCCACGCCCGTTGTCGCGGGCAGCGACACGCTCCACGGCGTGAGCCCGGACAACGTCGCCCGCGGATTCGTCTTGTATGTGGGGGTTGACGAGGACACTGCCGCGGCCGCCGGAACGTCCCTGGCCAAGCTGGCCCAGGACATTCGCGCCTACGCACAGTCGCTGGTCCCGCAGGCCCAGAGCTACGCGGCGGTGGCCATTGCGCCCTCGGACGCCGTGGGCAGCCCCCTGGACGTGGTTCGCTCCACCTTCGGCGACCCCACCGTCGCCAGCCGCCACCGCCAGGAGCCGGTCCGCGTCCCCGCCGTCGCCGAACAGCGTCCCACCGGGGTCCTCATCGACCTGGCCCGGCGCGAAGTCCACCTGGACGGGGAGACGCTGAACCTGACGTTCAAGGAATTCGAGCTGCTGAACTATCTGGTGGAAAATGGCACACGCACCGTGGGCCGCGACGAACTCCTCGACGGGCTCTGGGGCAACGCGGACGAGGTCCCCAACGAGCGCACCATCGACGTCCACATCCGCCGCCTGCGCTCCAAGCTGGGCCGCCTGGCCAACACCGTGCGCACCGTACGGGGCGAGGGATACCGTTTTTACGAGCATCCCGAAGTGGTGGTCTGGGCAGCACCTGAATATTCCATCTAGCCGGCACGACGCCGGGCGCGCGGCTTGGTCCCGCAGCGCGGCCGGCGCCCTGAGGTGGCTTTGCGTCACTAAACTTGCTGCATGAGCGAACACCACATCAAGCGGCTGATCCTGATGCGCCACGCCAAGGCGGCCTTCCCCGTAGGCGTTGAGGACCATGAGCGGCCCCTCGCCCAGCGTGGGCACCACGAGGCCCCGCTGGCCGGGACGTGGCTGGTGGAGCACGGCATTGTGCCCGACTTCATCCTGTGCTCCTCCGCGCTGCGCACCCGGCAGACCTGCACCTGGGTGTGCGAGCGGCTCGGGGACAAGGCGCCCACGCCCAAGCTGGAATACGGCCTGTACGCCGCCAGCCCGCGGCGCATGCTCTCCGTGGTCAACCATGTTCCGGAAACAGTCACCACGCTCATGGTGATCAGCCACATGCCCGGCATCCAGGAACTGGCCCTCACGCTCGCCTCGCGCGATTCGGACCAGGACGCCTACATGAACATGGCCAACGGCTACCCCACCAGTGCCTTCACCGTGCTGGAGCTCGCCGGGGGCTGGGGCGGGTTGGACGGGCAGGACGCCCGCGTCACGCATTTTGTGGTGCCGCGGTAGGACGGCCGTACTAGACTGCGATCTCGGGCATGAGCGTCTTCAGTGTCCAGGTCTTGTGCTTGCGCACCGCCGCCCAGGCGAACACCATGCCCAGTGCCGTGTAGCCGAGCAATCCCACCACAATCGGGACCAGCGGGGCCAGTTCTGCGCCGTAAATGAGGTGGCGCATGCCTTCCACCACGTGCCCCATGGGCAGGATCTGGTGCATGAGGTGCAGGGGCTCCGGGGTGGTCTGCCAGGGGAACGTGCCGCCGGAGGAGACCAGCTGGAGCACCAGCAGGATCAGCACCACGAACTTGCCCGGCGTCCCCATCAGCGCCACGATGCCCTGGATGAGGGCCGTGAAGGCGATGGAGGCCAGCAGCAGCAGCCCCAGTGCCAGCCAGGGATGGCCCGGGTTCAGCCCCAGCCCACCCACCACGACGGCGTACAGCAGCAGCGCCTGCGCCGTGGACACAGCTGCGAAGGGCAGCCAGCCGCCAATCGCGATCTTCCATGACGGGGCGTTGGAGGCCAGGGCCCGCAACGTCAGCGGGCGCATGGCCTGGACGAGCATGAACGCGCCGATCCACAGGGCCAGGACCAGGAAGAACGGGGCCAGCCCGGACCCGTAGTTGGCAGCCTTGGCCTGCGAGAGCGAATCCACCTTGATCGGGTCGGCGATGACGCCCGCCGCGTTCTGCTTGTCCTTGGCGCTGGGGTTGGGCACCGAACCGGCGCCCTCCTGCAGCTGGGTGGACAGTTCGGCGGAGCCCGCCGCGAGCTTGTCGGCTCCGGCCTTCAGCTCCCCGGCGCCGCCGTCGACCTTGGTGGCGCCGGCGGCCAGGGCGTTCGCCCCGTCCAGGGCGGACGCCTGCCCCGTGGCGAGGGTGGACGCCCCTGCCGATAGCTGCCCGGCGCCCGTGTGGGCCTGGGTGATGGCCGAGGTCAGGGCCGGCGTCGCGCCCGCCAGCTTGGCGGCGCCGTCGGCCACGGCCTTGGACCCGTCGGCGAGCTTCTGGATGTCGGCGGCGTCCGTGGCCAGCTTCCCCTTCAGCTCGGTCACGGCGCGGCTGGCCGCGGCTTTCGCGATCGAGGTGTTGATCTCCTTGCCCTGCGCGGCCGTGAGCGTGCCGTCGGCGACGAGTGCCGCGACCTTGTCCCTGATCGCCGAGGTTGCGGCGGCGTCGATCTGGTTGGCGGTGCCGATGGCCCCCTGCACCTTAGTGGTGAGCTGGGCGTTGCCGGCGGCCACCGCGGCGGCGCCGTCGGAGAGCGTCTTCGTGTCAGCAGGCAGCGACGACGTCTGCGTTTCCAGCTGCCCCAGTCCCGTGGTGAGGGCGGCGGCGCCGGTGACGAGCCGGCCCGTGCCGTCCACGAGCTGCTGTTGCCCGGCGGCGAGCGAATGCGCGCCCGTGGAAAGTTCGGCGGTGCCCGCTTGCAGGGTCCCGGCCCCCTTGTCCAGCGTCGCGGCCCCGGCGGCCAGCTGTTTCGCGCCGTCCGCGGCCTGCACGAGCTGGGCGTGGATGGTGCCGTAGCCGGTCAGCAGCGCGTTGGCGGTCTGCTCGCCCACTTGCTGCGCCACCGACGCGTGGACCTGGGTTGTGACCTTGTCCACGATCGAAGTCAGCAGGTAGTTGTTGGCGTCGTTGGTCGTCACCGTCATCATGGCCTGCGTGGCCGAGTCAAAGTTCTCCGGCGAGGCCAGGTTGGCCGTAAAGTCCTTCGGGATCACGAGGGCAAAGGCGAAGTCGCCGTTCTGGACGCCCGCGTTGGCCTCGGCCGGGGTGGGCACGATCTGCCAGTCGAACTTCTTGCCCTCGACGAGGTTTTCGCCCACCTCCTTGCCCACATTCATGCTCTTGCCGTCCTTGGTCGTGGCGCCGGCGTCCTGGACCACGACGGCGGCCTTGAGCTGGTCCAGGTGTCCGTACGGGTCCCAGTTGGCGTACAGGTAGACCGCGCCGTACAGCAGCGGAACCATGACGAGCGCGATGATGGTCAGCTTCGGCAGTATCCCGCCGGTCATGCGCTTGAGTTCGGACAGTGCACCGATACCTCCGCTTCCACGGCGACCAGGGTGGCTGTCGGCAGCTCCTCGACATCAGGTGTTGGCGCCGGGACGGTGTCTTCGGCAGGCTCCGGGACTGTGGAGGCTTCGCCAACGACGGCGGACGGTCCGTCCCAGCCGTCGGGGAAACGTCCCACGACCCCGACGACGACCAGTTCCCGAGGGGGCGTGCCGTCGGGGGCGTCGGCGGGACGGCCGATCTCGCCGGCGGCAACCCGCTCCAGGAGCTTGAGCCAGCCGGTGGGGTCGGCGGTGTGGCGGTCGGGTGAGTCCACAACCACGAGCTCGGCGAATTGGTTGGCGAGGGCCAGTTCCAGCTGCAGGTGGAGCAGGCGTGCGGGTTCGAGTTCCTCGACCCACTTGCCGGTGATGTCCTGGAAGCCGCGCTGGGCGAGCCAGGCCGAAGGACGGGTGCGGTCGCGGAACTTCAGCGGCACGAGGGCAAGGTCCTCGGAGGCGAGCGAGCGGACCGTCAGGTGGTGCTCGGGGGCGTTCACCTCGGGGGAGTCGACGATGGCGCTGCGTCTGCGCAGGGAGGCCAGCGAGTCGGCGTGCCCGAGTGCCACGGTTCCGGTGGAGGGCCGCATCCTCCCGGTCAGCGCCAGGGCCAGGGCGGTGCGGCGTTCCTGCCCGTCCGCCTGGACGAGCGTCACCTTGCCGCGGCTGGCCTCGATGGTGGTGGGCGGGAGCAGGGTGTGCCGGCGCCCGTCGATGTGTAGCTGGTGTGCTGTGAGCAAGGGATGTTCCTTTTGGGCCGAGTGGTGAACTGGTCCAAGATATCAGAACTGACTGGTCAGTACAAATAATATGGGTTCTGACTCAGTGGACACCCGGCCACCTGCCCCGCCCCGGCGCAGCCAGGGGCGCGGCGCCGGTCCCACAAACAAGTCCGCACCCCTGCCACAGGCCGGGCCGGGTGGCGGCGGGCGGTGCAGCAGGGGTGCGGTGTTGCGAAAACGTGGCTCCGCTTAGGCGGTCAGGGCGTCCTTGAACCAGCCGGTGATGGTGGCCGGGTGGGTGATGGCGGTGCCCACCACCACGGCAAAGGCGCCGGCGTCCAGGGCCTGGCGTGCCTGGGCTGGGGAGTGGATGCGGCCTTCGGCGATGAGCGGTGCGCCCAGTCCGGCGGCGGCAATGGCGGCGATGAGCTCCAGGTCGGGGCCGTCGGTCTTGGGGCGTTCGTCCGTGTATCCGGCCAGCGTGGTGCCGATCAGCTCGGCACCGTCCGCTGCGGCCGCGACGGCGTCGTCGAGGGACCCGCAGTCGGCCATGACCAGTGCGTTGGATCCGGCGTGGATGCCGGCGATGGTTTCGGCGAGGGACAGCCCGTCCGGGCGGGGCCGGCGGGTGCCGTCGATGGCCACGATGTGGGCCCCGGCGCCGGCGCAGGACAAGGCATGCTGCAGTGTGGGGGTGATGAAGACGCCGTCGTGGCCGTCCTTCCAGAGGCCGATGACCGGCACCTCGACGGCGGCACGCGTGAACTGGATGTCCGCGATCCCCTGGACACGGATCGCGGCGGCACCGCCAATGACGGCCGACGCCGCCACCTGGGCCGTGGTGCGCGGGTCACGCATGGGTTCGCCCGGATAGGCCTGGGCGGAGACGACGAGCTGGCCGGCAAGGGCGGCGAGGTCTGTCAAGTGCATGGTCATGGCGAATCCTTTAGTTGTTCGTAAGGGACGGGACGTTGGCCAGCACGAGGGAGGCCGCGCCGACAATGGCTGCCGAGGCACCCAGTGCCGCGCGGACCACGGAGACCCCGGCCAGGGGCGCCAGCAGCTCGGCCCGCAGCGCCCGTTCCATGCCATCCCACCACAGCGGTCCGGCGTCGGCGAGACCGCCGGAGATGACGACGGCGCCGGGATCGAGGATGTTGATGAGCCCGCCAACAGCCTGCCCGGCCGCCGCCGACCCCTTCGCGACAACGGCCAGTGCCAGCCCGTCGCCGAGCCGGGCGGCGTCAAACACGGCCCGGGCGTCGCGCAGCGAAGGGCTGCCGCCGTGCCGCAAATAGGCGGCATGGAGGGCAGGGCCGGAGGCGATGGCTTCCACATGCCCGGCGCGGCCGCAGGAGCAGGGGAGTGGGATGCCGTGCTCGAACGCGTGCGGCGAGGCAAAGTGCCCCACATGCCCGCCCACAAAGTGCCGGCCCAGCAGGGGCTTGCCATTGACGATGAGGCTGCCGCCCACCCCGGTGCCAAACGCCACCAGCAGGGAGGTCGACGTTCCTGCCGCGGCACCAAGCCAGGCCTCGCCCAGGGCATGGGCGTGCACGTCGTTGACAACGGCAGCCGGCAGCCCCAGCCGCGCCGCCAGCCCGGCCGCAATCTGCGTGCCGGCCCAGTCCAGGATCGCGTCGGTGGCGGAGAGGACGCTGCCGTTGTCGGCGTTGATGACCCCGGCGGAACCGACGCCCACGGCCTCCACCCGGAAGCCGGCATCGGCTGCCTGCTTGACGAGGGAACGGGCCAGGGCCGCGGTGGCGTCCAGGATGGCCCCGCCGCCGTCGCGGTTGAGCGTGGGAATCTGACCGGTGAACAGCAGCGAGCCGTCCTCCGCCACGACACCGGCGGCGGTTTTGGTTCCGCCAAGATCAACACCAACTGCGTACCGCATGCACATTCCTTCAAGGTTCAAATTCAAGCGGGTGGGGATTAGAGCAGGCCCGTGCGCTCCAGGATCACCTTGATGGCTTTGGTCTCGTCCTCGTCCAGGGCGAGCATGGGGGCGCTCATCACGTTGGTCTTGATGATGCCCATGAGCATCATGGCCGTCTTGAACGCGCCCAGCCCGGCAGCATTGCCGGAGACACGGCCAGCCTTCGGGGTGTAGACGATGTTGAAGACGTCGGCGATGCGGTCCTGCTCGGCGGCCGCCTTGGCCCAGTCCCCGGCCACGGCGGCGTCGTACAGCCGGCGGTAGGCGGCCGGGTCCACGTTGCCCAGGCCCGGCACAACACCTTGTGCGCCGCCCAGCAGGGCACCGTCAACAACCACTTCGTGGCCGGTGAAAATGTCAAAGTTGGGGATGTCCCTGGCCGCGATGAGCAGCTGGCGGAAGGAGACGTCGTCGCCGGAGGAATCCTTGACACCGGCGATGACGCCGTCGCGGCCCAGTTCCAGCAGGAGGTCCAGCGGCAGCTTGAAGTGCGTGCGCACCGGCACGTCGTAGGCGAAGACCGGCAGGTCCACGGACGCGGCGACGGCGCGGAAGTGGCGGCCGTTCTCCTCGGCGTTGCTGATGGCGTAGTACTGGCTGGTGGCCACGATGCCGTCGGCCCCGAGGGCTGCGGCGCGCGCCGCCTCCTCGATGACGCGGTTGGTGGTCTGCTCCACGGCGCCGGCGAGCACCGGCACCTGCCCGGCGGCGGTGCCAACGATGGTCCGCAGCACGGTGTCGCGCTCGGCATTCGTCAGGTGCGTGACCTCCCCGGAGGAGCCGTTGACGAACAGGCCGGCCACGCCGCCGTCGATCAGGTGGCGCGTGACGTTCTCCAGCGAGGGGACGTCGATGGCGCCGTCGGCGGTGCGGGGGGTGACGACGGGCGGGATGACGCCCTGGAAACGGGAAGCGACGGTAGTCACGAAAATTACTCCAAAATTGTGTAGTTGATAAGGGGGAAATAGGGCCCACGCGCCCGGAAGGGCGGGGGGATCAGATGTGCAGGAGCGACGGCGCGGCGCCGAGCAGCTTCTTGGTGTAGTCGTTGGACGGGTGGTCGAAGATTTGCTCGGCGGAGCCTTCCTCGACGATCTTGCCGAAGTACATGACGGCGATCCGGTCCGAGACGTAGCGCACCGTCTGGATGTCATGGCTGATGAAGACCATGCCCAGGTTCAGTTCCTTCTTCAGGTCCGAGAGCAGGTTCAGCACCTGGGCGCGGACGGAAACGTCCAGCGCGGACGTGGGCTCGTCGGCGACAATGATGTCCGGCCCCAGGGCCAGGGCGCGGGCAATCGCCACGCGCTGGCGCTGCCCGCCGGAAACCTGTGACGGCGTGACCTCGGCGGCGGACTGCGGCAGCCCCACCAGGGAGAGCAGCTCGCGGACCTTGGCGATGCGTGAGGCCCCGGTGCCGATGCCGTGGATGGCCAGCGGGTCCACCAGGATGTCCTGGATTCTCATGCGCGGGTTCAGCGCCGTGGACGGGTCCTGGAAGACCACGGAGACCGAACGGCCGAATTCCTTGCGCATGGCGGCGTTGCGCTTGATGGCCGGCCGGCCGTGGAAGAGCACCTGTCCGGAGGTGGGCGTTTGCAGGCCCACCAGCACCGAGGCCAGGGTGGACTTGCCACAGCCGGACTCCCCGACAATGCCCACGGTTTCGCCGCGGCTGATGGAAAAGTCCACACCGTTGACGGCCTTGACGTAGCTGGGCTTGAACAGCCCGCCGGACCGCGTCCGGTGATGGACGTGCAGGTCCTTGAGCTCAATGACCGGGGCGGCTGCGGTGGCGGGGGTTGCGTGCGTGCTCATCGTGCACCTTCCGTTTCTGCGCCGGCGAGGTCCGCCTTGCGCCTGTGGCTGGCCCAGAAGTGGTCCGTTTCCACGCCGCCGCGGACAACCGGCACGAAGGCCAGCTGCTGCTCCGGGTCGGCGTCGGGGCGCTGGGAGCGGCCGGCAAAGCGGTCGCCGGAGGAAAATTCGCGCGGCGACGGGACCGTGCCGGGAATCTGGTGGAGCCGGACGGCGTCGGACTCGACGGAGAGGACGGCGCCGAGCAGGCCGCGGGTGTATTCGTGCGTCGGGTGGGCCAGCAGCTCCGAGGCCTGGGCGGACTCCACGACCTGGCCGGCGTACATGACGGTGATCTTGTGGGCCAGGGAGGCCACCAGGGCCAGGTCGTGGCTGACGAACACCATGGCGAAGCCCAACTGTTCGCGCAGTTCGTTCAGCAGGTCCACGACCTGTTTTTGCACCGTGACGTCCAGGGCGGTGGTGGGCTCGTCGGCCACCACGATCTTGGGCGAGCGGGACAGTGCCATGGCGATCAGGACTCGCTGGCGCTGGCCGCCGGACAGCTCGTGCGGGTAGCTTTTGAGCGTCCGCGCAGCGTCCAGCTTGACCAGTTCCAGCAGTTCCGCCGGGGTCTTGCGGCCGTTGCGCCGGGTCAGCTGGAGCATCTGGTCCTTGATCAGCATGGACGGGTTCAGCGAACTGAGCGCATCCTGGTAGACCATGGCGATCTGCTCGCCGCGCAGGCCGGTGTAGGCCTTGTCGGAGCTGTGCCTGGTGGCCGGGTCCAGCAGTTCCTTGCCGTCAAACTTGATGGAACCGGTGACTTCCGCGGTCTTGGGCAGCAGGCCCATGACCGCCAGGGAGGTGATGGACTTGCCGCAGCCGGATTCGCCCACCAGGCCCATGGTCTCGCCCTCGCGGACGCTGAAGGAAACCTTGTCCACAATGGCGGTGTCGCCGTAGCGGCCCGGGAACCGGATGGAAAGGTCCTTGACTTCCAGGATGGTGCGTGCTCCCGCGCCGACCTGGGGGAGGCGGTCGGTGCGCCGGGTTTCCACGGCCTGCAGCAGCAGCAGTTCCGCATCGAGGGCCGCGAACGGGTCCTCGATGGCGGCCCGGGCGGCTGCATCGGCCTTGGCGAGCGCCACGGCGGCAGCGGCCGATCCGTCGTCGTCCTTCACCGGTGCGGCCTTGCGCAGGCGCGGGTTCACCATGGCGTCGGTCAGGCCTTCGGCCAGGATGTTCAGGGCGAGCACGGTGAGCAGGATGATCAGGCCTGCGAAGGTGGTGGCCCACCAGCCGCCGGAGAGCACCAGGTTGCGCCCGTAGGAGATCACATTGCCCCAGCTGGGGTCGGGATCCTGGATGCCGGCGCCCAGGAAGGACAGGGAAGCTTCCAGGATGATGGCGTCGGCCACCATGACCGTCGCGAACACGAGCACGGGGGCTGCCGTGTTGCGCACAATGTGCTTGACCATGATGTAGGCGCGGCCTGCACCAATCACACGCTCGGCGCGGACGTAGTCCTCGCCGTACTGTGAGAGGACGTTGGCGCGCACCACCCGGGCAATCTGTGGGATGTAGATGATCCCGATGGCGATGATGATGGTCGGGATGGAGTTGCCAAAGGCCAGCAGCAACACGGCGGCCAGCGCGATGCCGGGAAACGCCATGAGCACGTCCATGATGCGCATGATCGTCTCGTTCACGGCCTTCGAGGACGTTGCGGCCAGGGAGCCGAGCGTGCCGCCAACGACGATCGCCAAAGCCACGGAACCGAGCCCGATCATCAGCGAGGCCTGCGCGCCGTAGAGCAGGCGGGAGAGGACGTCGCGGCCGATCCTGTCGGTGCCGAACCAGTGGTCGGCGCCGGGCGCCTGGGCCGGGTCACCGGTGGCCAGGGGGTTGTGCGGGGCGATCCACGGGGCGAGGATGGCCACGACGGCAATGAAGATCAGGAAGAGCAGGGCCAGCTTGGAGCCCAGGGACAGCGCCTTGAAGCGCAGGCCCGGGGCGCTGAGCCGTTCGGCAAGTTTGCTGCGCATGGCTTAGACCGTCCTGATTCTGGGGTTGATGAGAAGGTAGAGCAGGTCCACCAGGATGTTCACGATCACGAACGTCACCGCGATGACCAGGACCACGCCCTGGACCAGGTTCGTGTCCGAGTTGGTGATGCCGTTGAGGATCTGCTGGCCCATGCCGGGCAGGGAGAAGATCATTTCGATCACGACGGCGCCGCCGAGCAGGTAGCCGATGCGCAGGCCCAGCACGGTCACCGGGGTGACCAGGGCGTTGCGCCAGGCAGCGCCATGGAGCTGAGCCAGCCGGGGAAGCCTTCGGAGGGGTCGGCCAGGCCGCCGGAGGGGAACCACGAGTTGCTGCCCAGGGCGAACCACTGGATGAGCAGGATGCCGAGCCAGAACGACGGGGTGGCGATGCCGGCGACGGAGAAGACACGGATGGCCTGGTCAACCCACGTGTCGCGGTACAGCGCCGCCAGGACGCCGAAGACCAGGGAGATCACCACGGCGATCAGCACGCCCAGGAAGGTCAGCTGCAAGGTGACCGGGAAGGCGCTGGCAATGACCTCGGTGATCGGCTTGGCCGGTGGCAGCGTTGAGCCAAAGTCGCCTGTGATCAGCCGGCCCAGGTAGCGGAAGTATTGGATGAAGAGGGGGTCGTTGAACCCGTTGGCCGCCCGGTATTGCGCCAGGGCCGCCGGGGTGGCGCCTTCGCCCAGCGCGGCAACGGCACGGTCGCCGGGAGCGAACTGCAGCACCACGAAGACGAGCAGGGTGACACCCAGGATCATCAGGGGGAGGGCTGCGAGCCGGCGTCCCAGCAGTCGCAAAAAGTTTGCCAATGTACTTACTCCGGTTCTAAGTGCGGCACGGTGTTGCGGGAACTTTGTGCTGCCTCATAGGAAGGGTGGGTCTCAGTCCGCAGGGGCCGTGGCCGTGGAGGCCACGGCCCCTGCCGGTCTGTGATGCGGGCCGGGCCTAGGAGGTCCGGCCGACTCCGATGAAGGACACGCCCGTGGTGGGCAGCGGTGCGAAGCCCTTGAGCTTCTTGGCGTCCCAGGCGGTGGGAAGCTTGCGGTGGAAGATCGGGTAGAGCGGAACGGCGTCGGCAATGATGTCAACGATTTCCTTGTACAGGGCCGTTGCCGTGTTTGCGGGAGCGGCGACGGCGGCATTGAGCTTCGTCTGGACCTGCTTGTACTCGGCGCTGGTGTTCCAGGCGAAGCGGTTCTTGGCCCAGGTGTCGCCGCGGAACCACCAGCTGAGCAGGATGTCCGCGTCGTTGCCAAAGACCGAGGGGTCGCCCGGGGCGGCAACGACGTCGTACTTCAGCCCGCCCACCTTGTCCGGGGCGTACACGGCGGCCGAGGCCAGGGACTCCAGCGTCGTGTCGACGCCGATCGCATCCCAGTTCTTCTTGATCAGCGGGGCAACGTCCTTGACCCAGGCGGTGTCGGTGGTGGTGAGCGTCAGCTTCAGGTTCGAGGCCCCGGCGGCGGCCAGCAGGGACTTGGCCTTCGCAGCGTCATAGGTGTAAACGGTGGACGCCTTCTGATAGTTGGGGCTGCCTTTTTGGAAGAAGGAAGTTGCCGCCGTGGCGTTGCCGAGCAGGGCCGTCTTGATGATGGATTCCTTGTCCAGGGCGTAGTGCAGGGCCTGGCGGACTTCCTTCTTGTCAAACGGTGCACGGCTGAGGTTGAACATGAGGAACAGGAGGCCGAAGGACTGCACGGACTCGACGTCGACCTTGTTCTTCAGTGCGTCGACGTCCAGGTAGGGGACGTCCTCGATGGCCTGGACGCGGCCGGACTGCATTGCGGTCACGCGGGCGCTGGCGTCGGCGAGCAGGAACCAGGTCATGCCCTTGGCCAGTGCGGGCTTGGGGCCGTTGTAGTCGTCGAAGCGGGCGAAGACGATCTTGTCGTCCTTGGCGGCGGAGACAAACTTATACGGGCCGGTGCCCACGGGGTTGGCGTCGAAGGCCTTCTGGTCCTTCTCGGCCAGGGCCTTCGGAACCACCTTGACCACGGAAATGCGGGGGCCGAAGCCGGTGAACGGGGTGTTGAGCTTGAACTCGACAGTCTTCTCGTCGACCTTCTTCACGGAGTCGATGAAGAAGATGAACTGGGCGAACAGGGCCGCGTTGGCCGGGTCCAGCACGCGTTCGAAGGAGTAGGCGACGTCGTCCGTGGTGACGGGGGAGCCATCGTGGAACTTGGCGCCGTCGCGGAGGGTGACCTGGTAGGTCTTGTCGTCAATCTTCTTCGGATCCGCCGCGGCCAGGGCGTTGTAGGGCTCGCGCGTGGCTGCGTCGAGTTCCACCAGGCCCTCGAAGATGTGCAGGTTGGCGGCCAGTGGCGTGGCTCCGGAGGAGCTCATGGGGTCAAAGCCGGTGGACAGCGAGTAGGAGATGCCGGCCTCGATGGAGAGGTCCTTGTTGACGGTGCCGGTGTTCGCTGCGCCCTTGTCCGTCGACTTCGACGGGCCGCCGCAGGCTGCCAGCGTGGCGGTGAATGCGGTTGCGGTTCCGAGGACGCCGGCGGCCTTGAGGAACGTGCGCCGCGAGGCCTGGCTCAAAGGCAGGTTCTGAAGAGAGTTGCTCATTCGGTTGACTCACCATTTCGTTTACTAGTTATCGGATGTAGGACGTCCGATGCTTATAGCAAACTGTAATTGCCGTCACAGCCATTGGTCAAGTGCGGTGGCGGTCTCATTTTGGCCACAAACCCGGCCCGAAGCGGGCGGCGGACGCAAGGTCGGAAGGCGCCCTGGCCGGCGAAAGCGAGCGGGCGGGCGGCCCGGCCCGGGAGGACGGGCGCTGCACCCGACGGCGGCCGTGGACGGCCGAGGGTGGGAATGTTGTGGGACATCCGATATTCTATGTTATAAATCACGCCGGCCGGGTCCCGCCAAGAGGGTGGGAACCGACACGCAACACACCAACACCTAGGAGTTCCGTTGGCCACCTCCACAGTAGTTCCGCGCGCACGGTTCAGTGCCCAGACCCGCCTGCGCGCGCTTCAGTCAGACATCATGGAACTGATCCTGGACCGTGACCTGGATGCCGGCGACGCCATGCCCACCGAGAGCGAGCTCTCCGAGGTTCTGGGGGTGGGGCGCAACACGCTGCGCGAATCCCTGAAGGTGCTCCAGGCACTGGGCGTCATTGAAATCCGCCACGGTTTCGGCATGTTTGTGGCCCCCAGCAACTTTGATGCCCTGGCGGACGGCCTCACTTTCCGCGGGCGCCTGTCCCTGCGCCATGAAGGGCTGGAGGCACTGCAGCTGGTGGACATCCGCCAGGCCCTGGAGGCGGGACTGATCGGCAGCGCCATTGGGCACACCACGGGCGAGCACCTGGCCCACATCGATGCAGCCGTCGCCACCATGGAGGAACTGGCCGCCAGGGGAGAAATGTTCACGGAGGCCGACGCCAGGTTCCACCGGCTGCTCTTTGAGCCCCTGGGCAACGAACTTCTGATGAACCTGATGAGTGTTTTCTGGAAGGTCTACCGCAAAATCCACCTGGAAATCGGCATCGATTCCACCGACCTCGTGGACACGGCCGCCGAGCACCGGGCGATCTATGAGGCTGTGCTCGCCAAGGATGCCGCCACGGCCTCTGAACTGCTCCGCCGGCACTTCGACGGCATCCGCCACCGGATCCAGGAGTTCGTGGCCGCGAACTGACCCTTCCGGCGCCAGGGACCGGCACCCTTCGGGGTGCGCACAACAGCAAAGCCCGCCACCAACCGGTGACGGGCTTTGCTGTGTGAAGTGCGCGCGAAGGGATTCGAACCCCCAACCTTCTGATCCGTAGTCAGATGCTCTATCCGTTGAGCTACGCACGCAGGTTTTGTTTCTTTTTACTCTCGACCCTCGGGCCGTGAATAACTCTAACCCGTCCATGGCTGTGTGTACAAATCCAGGGGGCAGTGTTCCCTCGCACTAGACCGGTCTATGTGATCTATCTCACACCCCAGCCGGGTGGAAAGGTTGTGAAACCGCGGATTTCAGGCATTTCCGGATGGTCGCATGACCGTACATCCCATGTCCAATGCCCGGAAACTCCAAATTTCGGGCCATAGCATTTAGACACACCACTGACCCACTGAAGGGACCAACAATGGGCAACGCGCCAGTGCAGGATTCTGTTGAGCAGGCAATGACCACCCACCCGGGCCTCGCCGCCTGGGTCGCTGAAATTGCGGCGCTCACCCGGCCGGAGGGCATCCACTGGGTTGACGGTTCCGAAGAGGAATATGCGCAGCTCACGGACGGGCTGGTGGAATCGGGCACCTTTACCCGGCTGAACCCGGACCTCTTCCCGAACTCCTTCGCCGCGTTCTCGGACGCCAAGGACGTGGCCCGCGTTGAAAGCCGCACGTTCATTTGTTCCGAAAAGGAGCGCGACGCCGGCTTCACGAACAACTGGATGGAACCGTCCGAGATGAAGGAGGTCCTGAAGGACCGCTTCGCCGGCAGCATGCGCGGGCGCACCATGTACGTCATCCCCTTCGTCATGGGCCCGCTCGATGCCGAGGACCCGAAGTTTGGCGTTGAAATCACCGACTCCGCCTATGTGGCCACCTCCATGCGCATCATGGCCCGCATTGGCGCCGACGTGCTGCGCAAGATCGAGGCAAGCAACGCGTTCTTCGTCCCGGCGCTCCATTCCGTGGGCGCCCCGCTGGCGCCCGGGCAGAAGGACGTGGCGTGGCCGTGCAGTGACGAAAAGTGGATTGTGCACTTCCCCGAGGAGCGCTCCATTTTCTCCTACGGCTCCGGATACGGCGGCAACGCCCTGCTGGGCAAGAAGTGCTTTGCCCTGCGCATCGCCTCGATCATGGCCCGCGACGAGGGCTGGCTGGCCGAGCACATGCTCATCCTCAAGCTCACCAGCCCCGAAAACAAGAGCTACCACGTGGCCGCCGCCTTCCCGTCGGCCTGCGGCAAGACCAACCTCGCCCTCCTGGATCCCACCATTGACGGCTGGAAGGCCGAAACGCTGGGCGATGACATCAACTGGATGCGCTTTGGCAAGGAGGGTGAGCTGCGGGCCGTCAACCCCGAGGCGGGCCTGTTTGGCGTGGCTCCCGGCACGGGCTGGTCCACCAACCCCAACGCCATGGCCGCCATCGCCAAGGGCAACTCCATCTTCACCAACGTAGCCCTGACCGACGACGGCGGCGTGTGGTGGGAGGGCATGACCGACGAGGTCCCCGCCCACCTCACGGACTGGCAGGGCAACAGCTGGACGCCGGAGGCCGGGCGCCCGGCCGCACACCCCAACTCCCGCTTCTGCACTCCCATCGACCAGGTGGACATGCTTTCGAAGGATTACTTCTCCCCGGACGGGGTGGAGATCAACGCCATCCTGTTTGGCGGCCGGCGCAAGACCACCATTCCGTTGGTGACGCAGGCCCGTGACTGGATACACGGCATTTTCATGGGCTCCACGCTCTCCTCGGAGACCACAGCAGCCGCCGCCGGCAAGGTCGGCGTGGTGCGCCGGGACCCCATGGCGATGCTGCCCTTCATCGGCTACGACGCCGGGGACTACCTCAAGCACTGGATTGAACTCTCGGCGAACGCCAACCAGGCGCGGCTGCCGAAGATCTTTTTGGTCAACTGGTTCCGCCGCACCTCCTCGGGCGGATTCGCCTGGCCGGGATTTGGCGAAAACTCCCGGGTGCTCAAGTGGGCCATTGAGCGCATCGAGGGCACGGCGGACGCTGTCGAGACGCCGATCGGGTTTGTCCCCACACCAGGGTCCCTGGACCTGGCGGGCCTGGAGGTTTCGGCGTCGGACCTGGAGGATGCACTCAAGGTGGTGCCGGCTGAATGGGACGCGGAAATTGCGGGCATCCAGGAGTGGTACGCCCGCTTCGGCGATTCCCTGCCGGCGGAAATGGCCGGACAGCTGGCCGAGCTGAAGGCCCGCTTCTCCGCCTGACTAAAACAGGCCTGACTAAAGCGGGCCTGATTAGACAACTGTGACGCGGTAGTTGCTGAAAACGGATCCGTTTTCAGCAACTACCGCGTCACAGTTGTTGGCGGGCTAGTTCGCGCCGGCGAGCCAGAGGTCCGGGCCAAACACCTCATAGTGGATTTTGGTGGACGGGATGCCGGCGTTGATGGCCTGGTTGCGGATGGCCTTCATGAACGGCAGGGGCCCGCACACATACATGGACGCGTCGGCCGGGATCTCCAGGCCCTCCAGTGTCATGAAGCCCTTGTGGAAGCCCTCCGCGGGCTCCTCCAGCCACAACTGCAGTTCGGCGCCGTCAATGGCGGCCACGTCATTGGTCATCTGGTCGCGCAGGGCCCAAGCTTCCAGGTTCTTTTCGGCGTGCAGCACCATGACCTCCCGGTCGACGCCGTTGCTGGCCAATGACCGCAGCGCCGAGGCGGACGGGGTGCAGCCGATGCCGGCCGTGGCGAAGACGACCGGGCCGTCGCCGTCGTCCAGGGTCACGTCACCGTAGGGGTTGGAAAGTTCAACGACGTCGCCCACCTTGACGTTGTTGTGCAGCACGGGGGAGACCTCGCCGCCGTCGTCGCGCTTGGTGGTGAACACGCGGCGCGTGGTGGAATCCACATCAGCTGAAAGCGAGTATTGGCGGCACTGGAGCAGGCCGTCCGGCAGGGCAATCTTCACGGAGACAAACTGGCCGGGCCGGGCCACGGTGACGGGGGTGGCGTCGGCCGGCTCAAGGACAAACGTCATGCAGTCGGTGCCGGCGACGTACTTTTCCACCACGGTCCACGGCATCCACATCTTGTCATTGGCCTGCAGGGCGTAAAGGCCCTTTTCGATCTTGACCAGGGCGTTGGCCATGAGCCAATACACTTCGGTCCAGGCCTCGGCGATCTCGGCCGTGATCACGTCGGCGAGTTCTTCGGCGATGGCCTCGAACAAGTACTTGTACACAATCTGGTACTGGTCTTCGGTGATGCCCAGGGAGGTGTGCTTGTGGGCGATGCGGCTGAGCATTTGTTCCGGAATCACGTCCGGGTTTGCCACCAGGGCGGAGGCGAAGCCTGCGATCGAACCGGCCAATGCCTTCTGCTGCTCGCCGTTGCTTTGGTTGGCGCGGCTGAACAGGCCGTCCAGGAGTTCCGGTCGGGCGGCGAACATGCGGGCGTAGAAGTTCGGTGTGATGGCGCCCAGCCGTGAACCCACGAGGGGCAGTGTGGCAACGATCAACGGGCGGGACTTTTCCGAAAGCATCGGTTCTCCTTGGGTGGAAGTCTTGGTGACCTACCCAAAGTAGCATTTCAAATGCTGCTTTAAATTCATTACTTCTACGTTACGTAGAAAAGTTGCCGGATTGGTGCGGTTCACCCCGGACGGGACGTGCTTAATGTCACAGGAACGGGCCGCCCTGGCTGGGGCGCCAGGCTGGAAATGCTCACATTGTCCAGCGACACATAGAACGCCTCACGGGCATGGCTGAGCACGCCCCTGAGCCCGCAATTGGGCATCAGCGGGCAATCACCCATGTCCGATTGGCAGGCCGCAATGTCCGTGTGGTCGTCCAGGACGCGCAGGACGCTGCCCACCGTGGCCCGCATTCCCGCCGGGGAGATGCGCACGCCGCCGCTGCGCCCGCGGAGGGCCTCCACCAGCCCCATCTGGCGCAGTTTCAGCACCGACTTGCTGACGTGGTTGTACGGCGTTCCCACCATCTCCGCCAGTTCACGGGTGGTCAGCAGCATCTCCTCCGGCGCGGAGGAAAGCACCATGAGCAGCCGCAGGCTGACGTCCGAAAAGGAGTTTATGCGCATGTCTCAGGTCCAGATTTGCTGTTCGCCAGGTTCCAGGAACGGGTTGCCGAATTCCCAGCCCGAGGGCGCCTGGCGGTAGGGGCGCACCGCGGAGACGCCGACGCCGGTGCTGTGTTCGGCCATGACGTGGATGGCGTCGGTTGCGTCGTCGGGCAGGTGGATGTCGCAGACGACGGCGGCCGCCCGGTTCTGCCCCTTCTGCTGGGACAGGGCCGCATACAGGTCCCCGATCATTTCCTCGGCGTCCAGTTCGGCTTCGTCCCCGCCGTCCACCGCGTTGGGGGAGACGGCCACGAGGCTGATGTCGCCGTCGTTGCTGACCACCAGGCCCACCGGCACAAACGCGCCATGGGCCTCGATCTGGTCCCCGGCCACACCCAGTGCGGTGCCGATCAGCTTGTTCAGGTCGTCCTGGACCTGCTTGTCGGCCGCGCTGCCGGGTGCCCCCGGCGTGCCGGGGGAGGTGGACTCTTCCATGGACTGCTCCTGGGACGGTTGATGGGAAGGCACTACTGGCGGACCAGGGCCAGGACGTCGTCGCGGATGTCGGCCATGGTGGGGGCATCGACGGCTTCGGCGTTCAGGCGCAGGAACGGTTCGGTGTTGGAGGCGCGCAGGTTGAACCACCAGCGCCCGTCGTTGGCGGTGAAAGTCAGGCCGTCGAGTTCGTCGACGGTGACGTCCCCGCGCGTGTAGACCGCGCGCACCCGGGCCACGGCGGCGGGGACGTCGGCCAGCTGGGAGTTGATCTCGCCGCTGGAGACGTAAGGTTCGTATTCGCGGCCCAGCTCGGACAGCGGCCCGTCCTGTTCGCCGAGGGCGGCGAGGACGTGCATGGCGGCCAGCATGCCGGTGTCGGCGTTGAAGAAGTCGCGGAAGTAGTAGTGGGCGGAGTGTTCCCCGCCGAAGACGGCGCCCTCGGCGGCCATGGTGGCCTTGATGAAGGAGTGGCCCACCCGGGTGCGCACGGCACGGCCGCCATCGTGCGCGATGAGCTCCGGCACGGCACGGGAGGTGATCAGGTTGTGGATGACGGCGGGGTGTTCCTCGCCGCCGGCCTGGGCCCGGGCGATCTCCCGGCGCGCCACCAGGGCGGTGACGGCCGACGGGGAGACCGGGTTGCCTTGTTCGTCAATGACAAAGCAGCGGTCAGCGTCGCCGTCGAACGCCAGGCCGATGTCGGCTCCGTGTTCGACGACGGCGGCCTGCAAATCGCGCAGGTTGGCCGGTTCCAGCGGGTTGGCCGGATGGTTGGGGAAGGTCCCGTCCAGCTCAAAGTACAGGGGAACGATCTCAAAGGGCAGGCCCGGCAGGAGGGCATCGCCCAGGACGGCGGGGGTGGTCAGCCCGGCCATGCCGTTGCCGGCGTCCACCACCACCTTCAGCGGCCGGGACGCTGACAGGTCCACCAGGGTGCGCAGGTACTGGGCGTACTTCTTCAGCACGTCGGTGTCGGTGACGGTGCCCTTTTCGCCGGCGGGGATGCCCTCGGCCAGGTATTTTTGGGCGAGGTCCCGGATGTCCATCAGGCCCGTTTCGGAGGATACGGGGACGGCACCGGCCTTGGCCATTTTCATGCCGTTGTATTCGGCCGGGTTGTGGCTGGCCGTAAAGACCGCGCCGGCGGCGTTCAAGGCGCCGCAGGCAAAGTACAGTTCGTCGGTGGAGATCAGCCCGAGGAGCGCAACGTTCGCGCCACGGCCGGCGGCACCCTCGGCGAAGGCCTGCGAAAATTCGGGGGAGGACGGGCGCATGTCCCCGCCCACCAGCACGGTCTCCCCGGCCAGGCCCAGCACGTCCACGAACGCCGCACCCACGGCCCGCACGGACTCGGCCGTGATGGTCTTGCCCACAATGCCACGCACGTCGTAGGCCTTGAACGAGGTGGAAAGGTCAACAGTTACTTTATCTGCGGTAGTCACACCTCCATGCTACCGGCAGCGCTGCCGCAAGGCCGTTTCGCAGTGGTTGTCCACAGCTTCATGACGGGGCGGGGCTGCGCGTCAGTGGCCACTGGAATACTGGTGGCATGACACCAAGCGAGCACGTTCAGGAGCCCAACCCCGCGGCCGCCCTCCAAACCCTGGGGCCCGGTTCAACCCGCGGCCAGTCGCTGGAAGTCCTGCGCAGGCTGGTTGGCCGGGACGACGCCGACTTCCACGAGGGCCAGTTTGAGGCCATTGAGGCGCTGGTCGACGGCGGGCGGCGCGCCCTGGTGGTCCAGCGCACCGGCTGGGGGAAGTCCGCCGTGTACTTCGTTTCGTCCCTTTTGCTCCGTGCCCGGGGCGCCGGACCCACGCTGATCGTCTCGCCACTGCTGGCCCTGATGCGGGACCAGGTGGCGGCCGCCGAGCGTGCGGGCGTGCGGGCCATGGCCATCAACTCCGCCAACGCCACCGAATGGAACCTGGTGTCCGAGGCGCTGGCTGCCGATGAGGTGGACGTGCTGCTCGTGTCCCCGGAGCGGCTGACCAACCCGTCGTTTCGGGAAAACCAACTCCCGGCGCTGGTCCGGCGCACCGGCCTGCTGGTCATTGACGAGGCCCACTGCATTTCCGACTGGGGCCACGATTTCCGCCCGGACTACCGCCGCATCGCGGAGCTGATCGGCCGGCTGCCCCCTTCTGTTCCGGTGCTGGCCACGACGGCCACCGCCAATTCGCGGGTGGTGGCGGACATTGAGGAGCAGCTGGGCGCCGGGGTGTTCACCATCCGCGGCCCCCTGGCCCGCAAGTCCCTGCGGCTGGGCGTGCTGCGACTGGCCGATTCGAGGGACCGGCTGGGCTGGCTGCTGACCCACTTGGCGGAACTGCCCGGCAGCGGCATTATTTACACGCTGACGGTGTCCGCTGCCGAGGACACGGCGCGGCTGCTGGCCGAGGCCGGGCATGTGGTGCGCTCCTATACGGGGCGCACGGACCCCATGGACCGGGAGGCACTTGAGGAGGCGTTGAAGAACAACCAGGTCAAGGCGCTGGTGGCCACGAGCGCGCTGGGCATGGGCTTCGACAAACCGGACCTGGGGTTTGTGGTCCACCTGGGCGCGCCGTCGTCCCCGGTGGCGTACTACCAGCAGGTGGGCCGTGCCGGCCGTGGCAGTCCCAACGCGGACGTCCTGCTGCTGCCGGGCAGCGAGGACAAGGACATCTGGCAGTACTTCGCCACCGCGTCCATGCCGTCGGCGGACAAGGCCGCGGCCGTGCTGGAGGCCCTCGGAGGGGCGGGGAAGCCCATGTCGACCCCCGCGCTGGAGGCCCGTGTGGACCTGCGCCGCACACCGCTGGAACTGCTGCTGAAGGTGCTGGCCGTGGACGGGGCGGTGCGTCGCGTGGCCGGGGGCTGGGAATCCACCGGCGAGCCCTGGGCCTACGACGCGCAACGGTACCGGCGCATTGCCCAGGCCCGCGTGGAGGAACAAAATTCGATGCTGGAATTCGAGCGGATGACCGGCTGCCGCATGGAATACCTGGCCGCGGCCCTGGATGACCCCACGGCGGCACCGTGCGGGCGCTGCGACTCGTGTGCCGGCCGCTGGTTCCCCACTGACATTGGCGCCGGTGCCGTGGCCGCCGCCGGCGAGTCCCTGCGCCATGCCGGGTTGCCACTGGACCCGCGCACGCTGTGGCCCACCGGCATGGACAGGCTGGGAGTGCAGATCAAGGGCAAGCTCAAGCCGGAGGAACAGGTGGCGCCAGGGAGGGCGCTGGCCAGGCTGACGGATTTGGGCTGGGGCAACTCGCTGCGGGCCCTGTTTGCCGCCGGGGCACCGGACGCGCCCGTCGACCCCGCCATGGCGCAGGGGGTGGTGGCCGTATTGCGTGACTGGGGCGGGGCCCGCTGGGCCGGGCAGGGCCGTCCGGTGGCGGTGGTGTCCATGCCGTCGCGGAGCAAGCCGCAACTGGTGCGCTCGCTGGCGCAGGCCCTCTGCGAGATCGGCCGGCTGCCGTACCTGGGTGAGCTCTCGTACGAATTTGGCGGGCCCACGGGAGAGCGCGGCGGCAACAGTGCGTACCGGCTGGCCGGCCTCTGGGACAGGTTCGCCGTGGGCCCGGAGCTCGCCGCTGCACTCGACGCCTACCCCGGCGGCCCTGTGCTGCTCATTGACGACCTGGTGGACAGCCGTTGGACACTGACCGTGGCCGGCAGGGCACTGCGCCGGGCCGGCGCGGACCAGGTCCTGCCGCTGGTCCTGGCCCAGGCCGGCTAATTCCGCCGGTTTCCGGGCTCATTTGCGGGCAACAAAAGAGCACCCCTGAACCAATCAGGGGTGCTCTTTTTGGCGGAGACGGGGGGATTTGAACCCCCGGTGGAGTTGTGCCCCACACTTCATTAGCAGTGAAGCCCATTCGGCCGCTCTGGCACGTCTCCAGCGCCGGACAGGGTAGAAGCCCCTGACCGGCATCCCACACTTTACCTAGTGACAGGGGTCTAAAGCAAAACGGGTCCGGCGGCCCGCTAGGGCCGCCACCGGGCGTGCTTTGCTACAGCCCGCCCGTCAGTGCCCGCCACAGGAATTCGTGCGAGGCCGTGTGCAGGCGCGCCGCCTGCGCGTTGTTTCCGGCACCGGCATGGCCGCCCTCGAGGGCCTCGTGGAACCACACCCCGGCAATGCCCAGGCCCTCCATTCGTGCCGCCATCTTTCGCGCCTGCACCGGCCCCACCCGGTCGTCGGAGGTGGCGGTCCAAAGGAACACCGGGGGATAGGAAACACCGGCGCGCACCAGATGGTAGGGGGAGAACGTCCTGAGGAACTCCCACTGCTCGGGCACGTCGGGGTCGCCGTACTCGGCAATCCAGGACGCCCCGGCGGACAGCTTCGTGTAGCGGCGCATGTCCAGCAGCGGCACGCCGCAGGATACCGCCCCGAACAGCTGCGGGTATTGCGTGAGCATGTTGCCCACCAGCAGCCCGCCGTTGCTGCCGCCCGCGCAGCCCAGACGTTCGGGCCGGGCGACCCCGCGCGCGGTGAGATCCCGGGCGACGGCGGCAAAGTCCTCGTAGGCCTTGTGCCGGTTTTGTGCCAGTGCCGCGGTGTGCCAGCCCGGCCCGTACTCGCCGCCGCCGCGGATGTTCGCCACCACGTACACGCCGCCGCGCTCCACCCCGTCCACGACGGCCCGCCGCTCCAGCCAGGTCCGGCCCACTGCCCCGCTGTACGCCGGCGTGCGCGAGACCTCGAAGCCGCCGTAGCCGCCCAGCAGGGTCGGGTTGCCGCCGTCGAGCACCAGATCCCGGGGCCCCACCTGAAAATACGGGATGCGGGTGCCGTCGTCGGATACGGCAAAGTGCTGTTCCACGCCGTAGCGCCCCTCGGTGAAGAACGACGGCGCCTCCCGCACCACCGCGGCGGGCGCGCCCCGGGTGCCCGCAGGGTCGGCGGGCGAGCGTGCGGGCAGGGTGCCCCGGTACACGGTGGTGGGGGTGAGGAATCCGGTGGCGACGAGCCAATAGTCGTTGCCGGCTTCGGGGTCCTCGTCGTCGACGGCAAAGGCGTCCACCGAGTGCAGCGGCGGGCAGGCGTCCAGTTCACGTGCGGCCCAGTCCGCGGCCGGGTCGAGGACCAGGATCTTGGAGGAGACGTCCTCGAGCAGGTTCAGCAGCAGGAAGTCCCGGGTCCAGCTCCAGGACTGCAACGACTGTGCCGCGGTGGGCGCATAGATGGTGTGCACCTGGCGGCTTCCGGCCAGGAACTTCGCCAGTTCAATGGCCAGCAGGGTGCCCGCACCGTGGACGGCCCCGTCAACGGCCCACTCGGTCCTGGGGCGCAACAGCAGCCACTGCCGGTGCAGGGAGACGTTCATGTCGTCGGGCACCTCGATGTGCACCCACTCGTCCCCGATGCGCAGGTAGCTGCGGGAATTGAAGAAGTCGAGCACGTCGTAGGCAACATCGCGTTCAAAGCCCGGCGTGCTCTCATGCGCGACGCCGCCGCTGAGATGGTCCAGCGGAACGGAAAACAGGGGCTCCTTGGCGGCCAGCCCGGCCAGGGACTCCCCGCGGCGCAGCAGCCGGGCCGCCGACGGGTAGGAGGAAGCGGTCATGCTGCCTTCCCCGGTGTCGGTGCCAACGTAGAGGGTGTCCGCATCCACCCAGCTCAGACGGCTCTTCGCCGTGGGAAGGGCGAAACCGCCGGGCACAAAGTCCCGCGCAGCGAGGTCAAATTCGCGGTAGGCCACGGCGTCGCCGCCGTCGGGGGAGAGGGCCACCATGGCCAGCCGGTATTCCTCCCCCGGTGCCGGACGCAGCAGGGAGGCGCCTGCCCACAGCCACGCGGCGTCTTCGGCGGCGGACAGCGCGTCAACGTCCAGCAGAACCTGCCAGTCGGGGGAGCCGGCGGCATAGCCTTCCCAGGTGGTGCGCCGCCACAGCCCGCGCGGGTTGGCCTCGTCCCGCCAGAAGTTGTAGTACCAGTCCCCGCGCTTGGAGACCATGGGGATGCGCTCGGTGGAATCGAGCACCTCCAGGACGGACGCCTCCAGGGCCGGGTAGGCGGGGCTGAGCAGAGCGGCGTCGGTGCGTGCGTTGTGTTCGCGGACCCAGGCCATGGCGTCCCCGCCGTGGATGTCCTCCAGCCACAAATACTCGTCAACAGGCTGCTCTGAAACAGGCTGCTCTGAAACTGGCTGTGCGGCGGTGGCTTGTGGGGGGACGGGCAGGGCTTCAGGGGTTTGGCTCATGGGCCCATCCTAGGCAGGATTCCCGCGGGGGTGCCCCGTGCATCCGTTAAGATCAAGGGGTGGAAACTTCGGGTGGGCTGGCAGTGGTCATTGTGGGGGCGGGGCCCCGCGGGACGTCCGCCATGGAACGGCTCCTGGCCCACTACGCCGCCCCGTCTGCCGGCCAGTCCACGGCCCGGACGCTGCACCTCCACCTGGTGGATCCGTTTCCGCCGGGCCCGGGCCACGTGTGGCGCACGGAGCAGTCGCGGCTGTACCTGATGAACACGCAGTCGTTCTTTCCCACGCTCATCCCGGACAAGGGCGTGTCCGCGGCGCCGCTGGCCGGGAGCAGCTTCAACCAGTGGCGCGAGGCGATGCGCACGGCACCGGACCCCACACTCAGTGCAGGCGACCGTGCCGAACTTGGCGGGCTCGGCGCCGCCGGTTTCCCCAGCCGGGCCCTCTACGGGCGGTACCTGTCCTGGTGTTTCACAGCCCTGCTGGAGAAGCTGCCCGACGGCGTCACCGTCACCGTCCACGCCACGGAAGCCAAGCGGGTGGCCAGGGACCATGAAAACGGCGGGTACGGCGTCGAACTTCTCACCGGCCAGGTGCTCCGCGCGGACAAGGTGGTGCTGGCACTGGGGCATGTGGAATCGCGCCTGAACCCGGCGCAGCGGGAGCTCCGCGACGAGGCACGGGCCCACGGGCTGGGCTATTTTCCGCCGGCGGTGCCCAACGACGTCGACTGGGGGCAGCTCCCCGCCGGCGAAACCGTGCTGGTCCGGGGCATGGGGCTGAACTTCTTTGACGTGGTGGGCCAGCTGACGGAAGGGCGCGGGGGCCGCTTTGAGGCCACCGGACTGCCCGACGGCGCGGCGCTTGCCTATGTCCCCTCCGGCCGCGAACCCGTCATTGTCGGCGCCTCCCGCCGCGGCACGCCCTACCGGGCCAAGGCCACCCTGGCCGGCAACTACCCGGCCGGGCTGAATTTGCGGTTCCTGTGTGAAGACACGGTGGCTGCGATCCGCGCCATGGGGGCCACGGCGGGGTTTGACCACGACATCTGGCCGCTGCTGCACCGGGACACGCTCTGGGCCTACTACTCCACGCTGGCAAGGACCCGCCCGGATGCGGTGTCCGCGCAGTTCCTGCCCGAACTGGACGCGCTGCTGCATTCCGGGCTGGACGGCGAATCCGGTGACTGGGCCGAGCAGCTGAAGTTCCTCACCGGCCGCCACGTGGCCGACGGTCTCGCCATGGATTTGCCGGCGCTGGCCCGCCCGCTGTCAAGGCATCCGCTGCGCCCCGGGGGCAGGCACCGTTTTGGTTCCCGGGCCGAGCTGGACACGGCCGTGTTGGCGTACCTGGCCGACGACGCCGCCTCCTCCGCCCGGGGGGAGGACGATCCGGTGAAAATGGCCATCGGTGCGCTGAACGCCGGCCGGGCGATCATCAAGTCCCTGGTGGCAGACCGCGGCATCACGCAGGAATCGTGGCTGGGCGAACTGCGAGGCTGGTTTGAAGGGTACATGGAGGGCCTGGCCAGCGGGCCGCCGGCCCTGCGCGTGGAGCAGCTGGCCGCGCTGGTGCGCGCCGGAGTCGTCCATTTCGTTGGCCCGGACCCCGTGTTCCGCATCCAGCACGGCCTCTTTCAGGCCAGCTCACCCTGGGTGGACGACGAGCAGTGGCGGGCCCGGCATCTGGTGGAGGCGCTGGCACCGGCGAACATCGTCCAGGGCACGGCGTCGCTCCTGCTGAACAATCTGCAGGCCGACGGCCTGGTGCGCCCCCGCGTCATGCTGGCCGCGGACGGCGGCCCGGTCGTCACGAGCGGCCTGGACGTCTCCGCACCGCCGTACCGGCCGCTGGACGGGGCCGGTACCCCTGTCCCGGGACTGTATGTGCTGGGTCTGCAGCTTTCCTCCGTCCAGTGGGGGATCGCGATCGCCTCCCAGGCGAACGCTGAATACCGCAGCGGCTACCGCACGGTCCTTGACGCGGATGCGATCGCCGCCGACATCCTCCGCTGACGTCCCCGTACGACGGCGCACCCTCCCGCCGCCTGCACGGAAGGAGGGTGCGCCGTCGTTGCCGGGCTAGTTGATGCTGGCCACGCGGCAGCCGCAGGACTTCTTGCCGGGCCTGCACTTTCCGTTCGGGTTGGTGATGCGCACCGGCAGGGTCACGGCTGTCCCGCTGGGAGCGGCCTTGACGACGATAATGCCGCTGGTCCGGGCATCGGCCGGCAGCCTGAACGCCACCTGGGCGGAGCCGTCACTGACACCCGCCGTGTCCACCACTTGGTGCTTGCCCTTGCTGTCGGTGAACTCGACGGTGACCGAGGTGTTCTTCGGGCTGCCCAGCGACGTCAGGTCCAGCTTGTTGAGCCGGAAGCTGACGGCGCCCTTGGCATCGACCCGGTCCGGGGTGCCGATGACCTCCACGCCGCGGCGCGCGAAGTCGGGGGCAATGGGGGCCGTGGCCGACTGCTCCCCCAGGTACTTGATCCACGCATCCCTGTCGATCAGGCCCGAATCCTTGGTGTTGGAGCCCTGGGTGAAGATGCGGAAGTTGTCCCCGCCCGTCGCCAGGAAGCTGAACGTGCCCACCCGGTAGGAACGCGCCGGATCCAGCGGCGCGCCGTTGATGGTGACCGTGGTGATGTGGTCCCCCAGCGGCCGGGTGGAGTCGTAGGTGTAGCTCATGTTGGAGGACAGTCCCAGGTTCAGGAACGGGCGGCTGGGGATGGTGCCGTCTGCGTTGGTCTGCCACTGCTGCTCCAGCATGGTCTTCACCTGCGCGCCGGTGAGGGAGGTGGTCCACAGGTTGTTCACGAACGGCAGCACCGCATTGGCGTTGGCATAGGTGACCACGCCGTCCGGGAAGCCGTCGTTCTTGTAGAGCAGGTCGGCGCGAAGCCCGCCGGGGTTGACGACGGCGATCTCGGCACCGCCGGTCTGTTCGGACTTCAGCGCGTCCAGGAGGGCGTTGCCCACGAGGTTGCCCAGGGTCGACTCGCTGGCCCGGTCGTCGCGGGTGTAGGTGCCGGTCGCGGGGTCGAAGGTCTGCGCGGTGGTGATGGACGCGGAGATCTTCCCGACCGGCACGCTGCCGGCGGCCTTGGCGTCGGCCAGCGCCTTGTCGGTGATGGCCTGCACGGCCGCCACGCGGGGGTACAGCGCCACGAGGGACGCGTCGTCGGCCGTGGTGCGTGGCACGTTCCGTTCGGTGAAGGACTTCACCTCGTGGGTGACGGCGTCCACGCTCAGCTGGATCTGCCCGATGTTTGCCCCGTAGCTGCCGGTCTGCAGAATGGGGCGGGTGGTCAGTGCTGCTCCCGCGGCGACACCGGGGATCGGCGCCTCCCAGGCATACTGCTTGTGGGTGTGGCCGGTGAAGATGGCGTTGACGGCGGCGCTCGTCTTCTCGACGATGTCCGCAAACGCGCCGCCGGCGGCAATTTCCTCCCCCAAGGTGGCGCCGTCGGGCGTTCCGGCCCCGGCGCCCTCATGGTATTCGGCCACGATGACGTCGGCCAGCTTGCCGTCGGTGATTTTTTGGGCCACGCGGTTCACCGCCTCCACGGGGTCGCCGAAGTCCAGCATGGAAATGCCGGCCGGGGTGACGAGGGAGGGCGTCTCGCGCGTGATGGCACCAATGACCGCGACCTTCACGCCGTTGACGTTGATGACCTTGTACTCGTCGAGGACCGGGGTGGTGGTGCCCTTGGCGTACACATTGGCCCCCAAATAGTCCCAGTGTGCCGCGGTCCTGACGCGGCCGTCCAGGTCGGCGAAGCCCTTGTCGAACTCGTGGTTGCCCGCGGCCGAGGCGGCCAACCCGAGGGCGTTCAGTACGTCAATCGTGGGCTGGTCGTCCTGCGAGGCGGAGGCGAACAGGCTGGCACCAATGTTGTCGCCCGCGGAGAGGAATGCCGTACTGGCGTCGCCGGAAGCCGCCCGCAACTGTTCCACCGTGCCGGCGAACTTCACGGTGTTCGCATCAATGCGGCCGTGGAAGTCATTGATGTTCAGGAGATTGACTTCCTTGGTGGCGCCCGGTGCCAGCGGCAGCTCCAGCCCCACCACCACGGGGTCGTGGTCGGAGGCCCCGAACTGGTTGGCGGCGTAGAAGTTGGTGGCGTTGTAGTTGTACCGGCTGTAGTTCATGGCTACGGACTCGGTGGAGTTGATGTTCCAAATGTCCGCCCCGGTGACCAGGGCCTGCGCAGCCGGTGAGGCCAGGATGTGGTCCAGGGAGCCCACCAGGCCGCCAAAGCTGTAGGAGTGCTTGCCGGACTTGGGGCCCTGGTCCACGTACCCGGCGTCGGTCATGACGTTGATGGGGTCCTCAAAACCGTAGGCGTTGAAGTCGCCCATCAGCAAAACCTTGTCGGTGCCCTGGTCCTTTTTCAGCTGGGCTGCGAAGGCCACCAGCGCCGTCGCCTGCGCGGTGCGGGCCAGGTTTGAATTGCCCTGTCCCTTGTCGGTGTCATCCGGCGTGGCGGCCGAGCCCTTGGACTTGAAGTGGTTCACGATCAGCAGCACCTTGGCGGCATCAGGGGCCCCTGCCGCCTTGAATGACTGCGCCAGCGGCTGCCGGGCAATGCCGGTGAAGGCGGCGTCGTCCAGGATGGTGGAACCGCCCACGGGTGCGGCGGTTTTCAACCGGTAGATGAAGGCCGTGCGGATGACGTCCTCGTCGGCCGGGGCCGGGCGTGTTACCGGGGACTTGACGTAGCCCCAGACGTCCGGGACGGCGGCGTTCAACGCCGCGACCAGCTTGGCCAGGGCGTCGTCACGGTCCAGGCCGAACTTGGCGGAGTTTTCAATTTCCTCCAACGAAAGGACGTCGGCGCCGGAGGCGTTGATGCCGGCCACGATCTTGTCCTGCTGGCGCAGGAGGTTCGCCGCGTCGGCGGCCCCGCGCTGCAGGCAGCCGGACTTGACGGTGATCTTGTTGCCGTCACGGTCGGTGTAGAACTGGCAGGCGGGATCCTTGTCACCGGTGGTGGGGAAGTAGTTTTCGACGTTGAAGGAGGCAACCTTCAACGTCCCGCCGACGTCCGCCGGGCGGGCCGGGCGGTTGTTGCCAAAGGCGATGGGCTGCACGGTGGCGGCGTTGTCCGGGGTCAGGGCCTCCAGCGGCTGGAACTTGTACGCGTTGTTCCGGTTGTCAAAGATCACCGGGGAGGCGAATTCGGACGTCGAGCCAACCCGCATCGGCGTCCCCTGGCCCAGCCAGGGCAGGGGGACCGAGGACCCCGCGGCGCTGAGGAAGTTGGTGCTGGCACCGTCGTCGAGCTTGATGGCCCGGGCGGCATTCGCTGCCACCTGGGCGGTGTACCCGGCGGAGCCGTAGGGGGCCACGGCGGTGGGCTGGACCAGTGGGGCGCTGCCGGTGGCCAGGCCGATCTCGCCGTAGTTGTTCAGCGAGTAGTTGTCCGTGATGGTGAATTCGCCCTGCGGCGCCACCAGCATGCCCTCGAACGTTTCCCGCGCGGCATCCGTCGCTGGGACCTGGAGGACGGCGGCCTTGACTTCGGGCGCGGGCTCGGCCAACGGCGTCATTGCTCCCGCGGGAACGTCGAGTTCGGTGGTCTTGTTCGTGTCCGCGGCGTTTCCGAATTCCTTCACGGTGCCGGTGACCTGGATGTAGTCGCCCACCTTGACCGCACCCACCGTGGCCGGTGAATACACGAAGATGCCGTCGGAGGCCTTGTGCGTGGCCGGGTCAACGTCCGCTCCGGTGCCGGGCGTCTGGATGAAGTAGCCGTTGAAGCCGCCCGTGGGGTAGGCCGCGGTGACCTTGCCCTTGGTGGTCGCCAAGGTGCCTTCAAGCGGGCTGGCCGCGCCTTCCCCCTGGATTTCGGCGATGGTCCTTGCCCCGGAATCGACCGGGGGCGGCGGGGTTTCGTCGCCGCCGCGGGTGCCGGTCGGGCTCGGGGCTTCCTTGGTGAAGTCCGCGGCGTTGCTGTCCGTGTCGGCGAAGCCGGCGCGGTTCAGCGAGGTGGTTGCGGAGGCGTTGGTTGCTGCCGCGGTTTCGAAGGTGTTGGAGGCGCCATAGCCGAGCAGGTCGACAACGCCCGGCTGGCCCACCACGGAGCCGGTGGCGAGCGAGGCCGGTGCGGCCGCCTGGTCGGAGAGGATGAGCGTGCCGGCCGTCCCGCTTGGATTGATGGTGGGGGCCGTATAGTCGGTGGGCGGCAGGTCCCGGCCGTTGGCGCCGTTGGAACCGCCGTTGACCAGAAAATAGCCCTTGGCCTTGATGGTTCCGCCCAGGGCGGCCACGTTGTTGGGGGCCGCGGTGCCGCCGGAGGAGCGGTATTGCACCGACCAGCCGTCCAGGCTGACGTCGGCGTCCGTAGGGTTGTACAGTTCCACGAACTTGTTCTTGTAGGCCGCGTTCGCGCTTCCGCCGTTAAGGTAGGCCTCGTTGATGACCACGTGGGTTGCTGCCGCAGCCGGGGGGGCTTCGGCGGCCCCTGCGGCCTGTGCCGGCGCAAGTGCCAGCGGGGAGACGGCGAGTCCGAACGCCACTGTGGCACCGAATCCCGCCTTCATAAGGGTCCTGCTCGTCATGTCGCCAACTCTCCTTGTGTGGCACACCGTTGTGCCGTGGGTGATGTTGAACTGCAGGTTTCCCGGGGTCCCCAGCGAAAGGCGGGCCGCACAAAAGGCCCTGCAGCATCGAGTTCGAGCCAAATGCAATGCTGTGAATCAACCATGAATATGTGGTGTTGGTCAAGGAAATCCAGCGTGCACCCAGCATCCCGGGGTAGTGGGTGACGTCAAGGGCAGTTTAGCGGCCGCCGAAAATTTTTTGGAACCTGATTGCAGAAAGCTGTTGCCAGCATCACAAAATTAAACTAGAGTCTAGTTTCAGTTATTAAATGTGCCGCTGGACGGAATGTACTCCTGTAGGGAACCGCCGTCCGTGATCTTGGAGTGATTAGATGCCACTGGCCCTCGCCGAAGAGCAAACAGACCTCGCCGCCGCCGTTGCGGAATTCGCACACCGGTTTGCCGACATCCTGCAGACCCGCGAACAACTGGACGCGTACGGCTCCGGAGGGCGGCCCCCGTACTGGGCGGAACTCGTGGACAACGGCCTGCATGCCCTGCACATCAGCGAGGCGCGCGGCGGCCAGGGCGGCAGCGTCGTTGAAACTGCGGTCGTGGTGGAAGAGTTTGGCCGCCGTCTTGTCCCGGGCCCCTTCCTCGCCACCGTCCTGGCGAGCGCGGCCGTGGCGGGGGCGGCCGAGTGCAAGGCATCCACGCACGGGCTGGACGTCTTCGCGGGGGGCGCGACCGGTGCCCTCATCATGCCGAACCGGGCCGTGGGGGCCGTTGCCGCCGGTGACGGCTGGACGCTGAGTGGGAGCGCCGGGGTGTCTTCGCTCCTCTCGGCCGAGTGGCTCGTGATCGGATTCGACGACGGGACGGGCACCCGCTTCGCGCTCGTTGACGCCGGGAGTGCGGGCCTGTCCACGGTGGAGGGCAGCTGCACCGACCTGACCCGCGACGCCGGAACCCTCGTGCTGGACGGGCTGGCCATCCAGGCCGATGCCATTCTGGCGGGCCTCGACGCGCAGTACGTGGAAACCCTGCAGGCCGGCCTGCTCGCCGCCGAAGCGGCCGGCGTCGTGCGCTGGGCCGTGGAAGCCGCCACGGACTACGCCAAGATCCGCGAACAGTTCGGCAAGCCCATCGGCTCCTTTCAGGCTGTCAAGCACAAGTGCGCCAACCTGCTCATCGCCTCCGAACTGGCCACGGCGGCCGCCTGGTCGGCCTTGGTGGCCCTGGACCAGGACGCCGGGCAGCAGGCGCTCGCGGCCGGCTCCGCCATCCAGGTGGGCATTCTCCCGGCGGTGGACGCCTTGACCGAGGCCGTCACGATCTTTGGCGGCATCGGCTACACGTGGGAGCACGATGCCCACCTGTACCTCCGCCGCGCCATTGCCACCGCTGCCCAGGTGGCCCCGACGGGTGCCCGAGTTACGGCATTGGGCCGCGCGGCCCTGGAGCTTGACCGCCGCATCGACATTGAACTGCCGGAGGAAGACCCCGCATTCCGCCAGCGCATCGGCGCGCTCCTGGATGAGGGCGCGGCCCTGGCCAACGAACACGACGGCGGACGCTGGAACTCCCGGGGATCACGGCGGAGCTTCCTGGCCGAAAACGGCCTCGCGGCCCCGCACTGGCCGGCCCCGTACGGTCTCGGTGCCAGCCCCGCCGAACAGGTCGTCATCGCCCAGGAATACGCCCGCCGCGACCTCCTGCAGCCCTCCTCCGTGATTGGCGAATGGGCCATGCCCACGATCCTGGCGTTCGGCAGCGACGAGGTGAAGGAACAGTTCGCACTCCCCACGCTGCGCGGCGAGCTCATCTGGTGCCAGCTCTTCTCCGAACCCGGCGCCGGTTCCGACCTCGCCGGCCTGTCCACCCGCGCCGTGAAGGTCGACGGCGGTTGGGAACTGAGGGGGCAAAAGGTCTGGACCTCCGGGGCCCACGAAGCAGACTGGGGCATCTGCCTGGCGCGCACCGACGTCGACGCCCCCAAGCACAAGGGCCTGAGCTATTTCCTCGTTGACATGCGCACCCAGGGCGTGGACGTGCGGCCGCTGAAGCAGTCCACGGGCGACGCCGAATTCAACGAGGTGTTCCTGGACTCCGTGTTCGTGCCGGACGCCTACCTTTTGGGCGAACCGGGACAAGGCTGGCGCATCACCGCCACCACGCTGCAAAACGAACGCACCCAGATCTCCTCCGGTGTCTCGGCCGGCACCGAGGAATCCCTGCGCCGGCTCATCCGGGAGGGCGGCTACACCTCTGCTGCCGACGAGGCTTATGCGGCGCTGGGGCGCGTCGTCGCCGTCAGCTCGGCCATCGGCGCCCTCAATTTGCGCGAAACCCTGCGCCAGGTCAACGGGCTCCAGCCCGGCGTGGGCTCCTCCCTGGCCAAGGTGGCCCACGCCCGCCTGTCGCGACGGGCCGCCACCGACGTCCTGCACCTGGCCGGGCCGGCAACGTTGTTCGCCCAGTCGCCGGCTGATGCCGTGACGGGGCTGCTGGGTGTTCCGCAGGTCCTCATCGGTGGCGGAACCATTGAAATCCAGCTCAACGTGATTGCCGAACGCATCCTTGGGCTTCCCCGGGGCTAGGCCGTGAACGGGCCGCCGGCACCGGTGGCCCCAAGCATCCTTCAGTACTCTATGTTTCACCGAAAGGAACCCTTTTCGCATGACAACGATGACAGGTGAGGCCACCACATTGGAAACCCTTGACACGGCCCGGTTGCGTGAACTTGTTGAACCCCGAAGCATTGTGATCATCGGCGCCAACACCAAGTCCAGCTGGTCGCACTACACCCACTCCAACCTGCGCTCCGGCGGCTTTAAGGGGGAGCTGTACCTGGTCAACCGGCGCGGGGAGGAATGCCACGGCCAACCCTCGTTCACCTCAATCGCCGAACTGCCCGCCGTGCCGGACCTGGCCATTGTGCTGACCGGCACCAATTCACTGGAAACCATTCTGGAAGAGGCCCGGGCCAAGGGCATTCGCAACTTGATCCTGCTGGCTTCCGGACTCGGCGAGGCGGGGGCGGAGGGCCAGGCGCTGCAGGCGCGGCTGGTGGAGCGTGCCCGTGAAGCCGGGCAGCTCATCCTGGGTCCGAACAACCTGGGCTTCGTCAACGCCCACGCGAAGGTGGCCGCGTTCAGCCACATGACGCAGATGCCCATGGTCGCCGGCGGCGTCGGCGTGGCCAGCCAGTCCGGCGCCCTGGCCATCTACCTGCTGCCGCACATGGCCTCTCGCGGCGTGGGCTGTTCCACCGCCGTCACGGTGGGCAACGAAGCCATGATCACTGCCATCGACGTCATGGACATGCTCGTTGAAGACCCGGACACCCGAGTCATTGCCGCCTACCTGGAGCAAATCTCCAACCCGGGCCACTTCCTGTCCGTGGCGAAACGTGCCCGCCTGGCCGGCAAGCCGATCGTGGTGTTCAAGGCCGGGCGCGGGGAAGCCTCGGCCCGCGTGGCAGCCGCCCACACCGGCTCACTCGTGGGCGATGACAAGATCATCGACGCCGCGTGCCGACAGTTCGGCGTGGTCCGCGTGGACAACATTGAGGACCTGGTGGCGACCGCCGGCATCATGGAATCCCACGGCCGGATTTCCGGCAACCGCATGGGCGTGGTCACCGGGTCCGGTGCCATGTGCGCACTGATCGCCGAGAAGGCCGAGGAGGCCGGGCTGGAAATGCCTGCCCCCGCCGAAAGTACGGTGCGGGCCCTGCACGACGCCGGCCTGCCCACCTTCTCCACCGTCAACAACCCCATGGACACCACCGGCTACATCTCGGTGGACCCGACCATCATCACGAAGGCCAACCAGTGCTTCATTGATGACGACAACTTTGACTTCATCGTCATCAACAGCGGCTGGCCCATGAGCAAGTCCATGGCCGAGATGGGGCGGCTGAACCAGGATGAGCTGCACCGCCAACTCACCTCATCCCCGAAACCCGTCATCGGCATGAGCTTCCTGCCCACCGAGGTCACCGAGTTTGGGCGCAACTTTGCCAACGAACACGGGCTGCCGCATGCCTCTGACTCCTTTGACCGCGGCATCCCGGCCGTTGCCCGCAGCGCCTGGTGGAGCAAGCGGTCGGATGAACTCGCCACCGGCCCCGTCGTGGCACCGGCAGAAGTGATCGAGAAGCCCGCCGGCGCCGAGCGCTGGAGCGAAATTGAGGCCGGCGCGTTCCTGCGTGAGCACGGCGTTCCCTATGTTCGCGCCGCCGTGGCCACCTCCGCAGAGGCTGCCGTTGAGGCTGCCAAGGACATGGGCTACCCCGTGGTCCTCAAGGTGGCCTCCGAAGACATTGCGCACAAGACGGAGGTTGGCGGCGTCCGGCTCATGCTGCGCGACGCCGGGGCCGTCGCCGAGGCGTACGAGGCCATCATGGCCTCCGTGGCCGATCTGGCCCCGGGCGCGCGCATCCGGGGCGTGGCCGTCTCGCCCATGCGCCCCGCCGGGAACGAACTGCTGGTGGGAATTGTCCGGGACCCGCAGTGGGGACTGGTGCTCGCCGTCGGATTTGGCGGTGTCATGGTGGAGGTCCTCAAGGACTCCGCACTGCGCCTGCTGCCGGTGGGCCCGGTCGAGATCCGGCGCATGCTCGACTCCCTCAAGGGCATTGACCTGCTGAAGGGTTTCCGCGGCAATGCCGCAACGGACCTGGACGAACTGGCCGATGTCATCTTCCGGATATCCCAAGTGGCCGTGGGCCTGGGCGATCAGCTGGAGGAGCTGGAAATCAACCCCTTGCGCGTTGCCGGTGACGAGATTGAGGCCCTTGACGCCTTGATCAGCTGGAAGCGGCACGAGTGAACGTCTCGCAGCCCCAACGCCCCACGGGCCGGTGGTAGCGTTGCTAAGCAACCGGATATACACGCAGGAGGCGAACCATGGCCGGACTACTCTCTGGCGAACGGACCGAGCTTCCCGCATACCAGAAGCTGCGACGGCAGCGAATCCTGGATGCCGCGAAGTCGCTGCTGCGCAGCCACGACTACGAGTCGATCCAGATCCGCGACGTGGCCGCGGAAGCCAACGTCGCGCTGGGCACCCTGTACAGGTACTTCAGCTCGAAGGAACACCTGTACGCAAACGTCGTCTACGACTGGAGCGTGCCGTTCAACTCCTCCGATTCGACCTGGGCGGAGGAGCTCAGCACGATCGAGTGCATCTCCCGGCGGCTGCGCATGGCCCTGGCGGCGTTCGAGCGGCAGCCGAATTTTTACAAGGCGATTCTCATGCTGCGCTCAACGGCCGATCCGGACGTCTCTTCGCTGATGCAACGGCTCGGGGCCGTGCTCGAGGAGCCCATCCTCTCGGACTTCTCGATGCTGCCGGCGGACGAGGCCGCGGACATCACCGCCATGGTGTGGTGCGTTTTGATGGATCTTGTGGCCAGGCTGCTGTCCGGGGACAAGACCATGGAGGAGGCGTTGCGCATTTTGGACAGGTTCGTCCAAATGGTCGGCCTGCGGCTGGAGCAGTTCGAGGCCGAAAAGGCCTAGCTTCCCCGGCCCGGTCCGCGGGGGTGGCGGCGTGAGCGCCTACGAACTGGACCACCTGGCCATCGCCGTTCCCGCGTGGGAACCGGCCGGATCCCTCCTGAACCGTGAACTCGGGGCGCGGTGGGCCAGTGGTTTCCGGTTGGATGCGTTCAACCCGTGCCAGTTGGCGGTGGCCGAGGACATGCGCCTGGAACTTTTGGAACCCGGCGGCGGGGAACGGTCGTTCATCCGGCGCTTTCTTTCCGAGAACAACGGCGCTGCCGCACCCCACCACATCACGTTGAAGGTCCAAGACATCCATGCGGCGATTGCTGCGGCGCAGGCGGCCGGGATCGAACCGATCCTGCTGCGCCTGGACCATCCCCAATGGAAGGAAGCGTTCCTGCATCCCCGCGACGCGGGCCTGGGCTTCCTGGTCCAGATGGTCCAGATGGTCCAGGCCCCGCAAAGTATCGAGGACATCACCGTCGAAACCTTCGGCGGGCTCGCCTGCCCGTGGCAGGAAGGCGCCTGGCTGGTGTTGACGCAGGGCGCAACCGGCCAGGCCGGATCGCCGGCACGCCACGGCTTTGACGCCATCCTGGCCGTCCCAGCGGATGAGCCGTGGCACCCCGGCAGCCAGCCGGGCCTGCTGCCTGAACTCTTGGCAGCCGGCACCGTGCACCCCGAGATCGGCCTGCGCATCTCTTCCGTGCACCAGCAGCCCGGGACGCCCGGCCCACGCCTGCCCCGCAACAACTAACACCCCTTGCCGGTGCGCCCCTGACGGGTGCCCGCTGCACCATTCACCACCATCAAAAGGAGAACACCATGGGACTTCGAGGAGAAGCCGCAATCCTTGGCTTTTACGAACTGCCGCCGGAGCGCAAACTTGCCCGCGAGAAAACGTTCAACCTGGAACAGTGGGCCAGGCTGTCCAAGGCCGCCCTCGATGACGCCGGCCTTGAAGCCACGGACGTCAACGGCATTGTGACCCCGCTGATCGGGGAGGCGAGCATGTTTGTCCCCTCCACCATCACCGAATACCTGGGCATCGAGGCCAACTTCGCCGAGATCGTCGACTTGGGCGGGGCAGGCTCGGCCGCCGCCGTCTGGAGGGCCGCCGCCGCCGTCGAACTGGGCCTGTGCGACGCCGTTCTCGTCACCTTCCCGGGCACCCACGACGTCCCCACCCACGCGCGCCGCCCGTTCGTCATGGAGGATTCCATGTACTTCGGCGCCTCGTCCAACAGCTACGGATCCCCCCAGGCGGAGTTTGAAATCCCCTACGCCAACCTGGGCCAGAACGGCCCCTACGCCCAGATCGCCAAACGGTACGGGCACGAATTTGGCTACGATGAGCTGGCCATGGCCAAGATTGCCGTGGACCAGCGCACCAACGCCTGCGCCACACCCGGTGCCGTGTTCCACGGCAAGCCCATCACGGCGCAGGACGTTCTCGACTCGCCGATGGTGGCGGATCCGCTGCACATGCTGGAAATCGTGATGCCCTGCCAGGGCGGTGCCGCCGTCGTCATTGGCAACAAGGACATGGCCGCGAAGTCCAAGAACCGCCCCGTCTGGATCAAGGGTTTCGGTGAGCGCGTGCCCTACAAGACGCCCACCTACGCCCGGGACCTGATGTATTCGCCCATGGTCCACGCCGCCGACCAGGCGTTCTCGATGGCCGGGATCACCCGCGACGACGTGGACATGGTCTCCATCTACGACTGCTATTCCATCACCGTGCTCATGAGCCTGGAGGATGCCGGCTTTGCCGAGAAGGGCAAGGGCATGCAGTTCGTGAGCGAACACGACCTCACCTTCCGCGGCGACTTCCCGATGAACACGGCCGGCGGCCAGCTGTCCTTCGGCCAGGCCGGCATTGCCGGTGGCATGCACCACGTGATCGACGGCGTCCGCCAGGTCATGGGGCGCGCCGGCGAGGCGCAGGTTGCCGATTGCAACCGGGCCTTTGTCACCGGCAACGGCGGCATCATGAGCGAGCAAACAGCACTGATCTTTGAAGGAGAGTAGGAACACACCATGAGCACCACATACGCGCCGCCGGTCTTCGAACAGCCCCTGCCTGTGCCCACCCCGCTGACCCAGCCGTTCTGGGACGCGCTGGCCGAACACAAGATCCGCATCCAGTACTCCCCGTCCCTGGGCGAATACATCTTCTACCCGCGCCCGCTGGCGCCGCGAACCCTGGCCGACGACCTGCAATGGCGTGAAATTTCCGGTGCCGGGACGTTGTACACGTACACGATCACCACCCGCCCCGTGGCGCCGCACTTCGCCGCAGCCGGACCCATGGTCCTGGCCGTGGTGCAGTGGGACGAAGGGCCCAGGTTCTCCACCGAAATGGTCAACATTGCCCACGATGACCTTCGAATCGGCATGCGCGTCCAGCCCGTGTTCTGCGACTACCCCGAGGCCGGCATCACGATGCTGCGCTACGAGGGGGCGAACTAGCATGGGCACCGCCACCGGGTACGCGCTGCCCGAGGTCACCCTCCGCATCGGGGCCGCATCACGGACTGCCGGGGTGGGGGTCCACGAGCACATCAACCCGGACACGGGGCTGGCCGACGCAGTGGTGCCGCTGGCCGGCATCGCCGACATTGACGAAGCCGTCAACTCCGCCCACCAGGCCTTTGCCGTGTGGAAGGCAACACCTGCCGGGACCCGTGCACGCGCACTGCTGAAATTGGCACAACTCGTGGAGGAGCGCACCGAGGACTTCGCCGCGCTGGCGACCGCCGACAACGGCACGCCACGGGCCACAGCCGGGGCCATGGTGGGCGCCGCGGCGGAATGGATCCGCTACTACGGCGGCTGGGCGGACAAGCTTCCCCTGGGCCGGATCACATCCGTGGCGGGCGCGGGCGGTTCCTTTGGACACACCCTGCGCCAGCCCTATGGCGTGATCGGGGTCGTCATCACCTGGAATGCACCGTTGATGTCCCTGGCCATGAAGGTGCCGGCGGCACTGGCGGCGGGAAACACAGTGGTGGTCAAGCCGAGTGAACTGACGCCCTTCAGCGCCATGCTCTTCGCCGACCTGGTCCGGGAGGCGGGCATACCCGACGGCGTCGTCAACGTTGTCACCGGCGGCGCCGAAGCCGGTGCCGCGCTGGTCTCACACCCCCTGGTCAGGAAGGTGACGTTCACGGGAGGCCCCGACACCGCGCGGAAGATCACCGCGGCCTGCGCCCAAAGCTTCAAGCCTGTCGTCCTTGAGCTGGGCGGCAAGTCGGCGAACCTGGTCTTTGCCGACGCCGATCTTGACGCCGCGGCCAGGCATGCCGCATTCATGGCCTTCGGCATTATGACCGGCCAGGCCTGTGCCTTGCCCACCCGCCTGCTGGTGGAAGATTCCATCCACGACGCGTTCGTGGCCAAGGTTGCCGCCATTGCCGCCTCCTTCAAGGTGGGCCGCCCGCAGGAGCCTGACACCATCTGCGGGCCGGTGATCAACCAGGGCGCCATCGACCGCATCGAGGCCATGGTGGCGCAGGCCCGGAACGACGGCGCACAGGTGGTCACCGGCGGCGCCCGGCTGGACGGCGAACTGGCCGCAGGGTTCTACTACCCGCCGACGGTCGTGGCCGAGGTGGATCCCGGAAGCGAACTGGCCCAACGGGAGGTCTTCGGCCCTGTCCTTGCCGTCACACGGTTCACGGATGAAGCCCACGCCCTTTTTCTTGCCAATGACACCGATTACGGACTCTCGGGCTACCTCTGGACATCGGACGCGCGGCGTGCGGTCCGGCTGGCCGAGCAACTGGAAACCGGAGAAGTGGTGGTCAACGGCGCACCCAACGCAGTGGCCGAACGGCCGTTTGGCGGGATCGGCCATTCCGGGAGCGGCAACGAGGGCGGCCTGGAAGGGCTCGAAGAGTTCTTCTGGACCAAGTCCGTCGCCTACGGGAACGGCTAGCCGCGCGGGACAGCGTTTCAAGACCGGGGGCGCCGCCCATTTCCGTGGCGCCCCCGGGGGACCGGGGCCTGCAACACCCATGAGTGCCTTCCGGGACCAAAGATTGTTTGTACGACCGCCCAAAATCGAACCCGTGTGGGGCGTAATCACATTCTTTTCTGCACACCAACGAAAGGCTGGACAATGATGTCCGCAGCTAACCTCCGGAAATCCGGAACCCTTCAGAACCTCAAGCGGCCTGGATTTGCCGCCGTGGTGGCGGTGCTCATCCTGGCCGAAGTTGTCTCGGCGTTTGAGCTGTCCATGATGTACGTGACCTTGCCCACGCTGATCAGGGAATTCCACGTTGATGCGAGCACGGTCGCCTGGGTTGTCACGGCCTACCTGTTGGTTTCCGCTTCCGCCGGCGTCATGGGCGGGCGCTTCGGTGACATGTACGGCCGGCGGAAGGTCATGGTCATCGTTCTGGTGATCGCGTGCATGGGCTCGCTGGTCTCCCTGATCGGCGGCAGCCTGGGCATGATCATCCTGGGACGTGCGATCCAGGGCACGGCCGGTGCCCTGATGGGCCTGGCCTTTGGCCTGGCACGTGAACACATGGACAAGGAACGCGTCCCCGTGGGTGTCTCCATGATCGGCGCCTCGGCCTTGATCGCAGGTGCAGGAGGGGCGTTCATTGCCGGTTTTATGATCCAGGTCTTCTCCTGGCACCTGATCTTCATCTTTTCCGCCGTGCTTGCCGCAGTGGCCGCAGCGGCCATCCTGGCCGTGATTCCGCGCGACACCCTGGTCCCGAGCAAGGAGAAACCCGACTACCTCGGCGCCGTTCTGCTGCCGGTAGCCGTCAGCGCCATCCTGCTGGCACTCTCCAGCGTCTCGAAGACCGGCCTTGGTTCCGTCGAATTCCTGGGCCTGACCGCCGGCGGCATCGTCGTCACGGCCGTGTGGGTTTGGTGGGAACTGCACGTTGAGTCTCCCATCGTGAACCTGAGAATGTTCAAGAACCGCCAGATCGCGCTCGTCATGACGGCCACCATGCTCGCTGCGATCGGACCCATCGGCGGCATGTCCGTCCCCACCCAAATGGTCCTGCAATACCCCGCAACCCTGGGCTTTGGCCTCGGGTTCACCCCCGCGGCAGCCGGCATTTTCAGTGCGCTGACAGCCGTTGTCGGCTACCTGTTCTCGCCGCTGGGCGGCAGGCTGGCCTTCCGCTTCGGGGCACGTTCGGTCTTCATTGGCGGGCTCAGCCTCATGGCACTGGTCATCCCGGTCATCCTTTTCAGCTATGGCAACGTGGTGGCGTTCTGCCTGGCCATGGCCCTGAACGGCGTCGGCATCTCGCTGACCTTCGGCGCCCTCCCCAACGTGCTCATTGAAGCGATCCCGGAAACCCACACCTCGGAAACGGCCGGCACCAACACGATGGTCCGCAACATTGGCCAGTCCGCGGCCACGGCCATCGGGGCCATCATCCTGGCCGGCTACCAGGACCCCAAGACCACCATCGTGGCCCAGGGGGGCATCAGCGCAGCCTTCGTCTTTGTGCTCGTGTTCGCCGTCCTGGCCGTTGCCGTTGCCCTGCTCCTGAAGCGCCGCCCGGTGCAGTGGGTTCCGGAAACGCCGCAGGAACGTGCCATCCGGCGCGGAACGACGGCCGACGTTCCCGCGATGGCCGCCGACTGACCGGACCAGCCACATGCACAGGGAGCAGAAAGAGGCCCCCACCCATAGACAAGAACTAGAATCTCGTTATAGTATTTAGTTCTTGGTGATCCATGCCACCGTCGGGTGGCGGTCTGAATCGTTGGGGACATCCCCTTTCGAAAGATGCGCTTTTGTATGCGCTGAGCGTGGGAGCCGGTGCCGGGGACCAGATGAAGAACCTGGCCTTCACCACCGAAAATTCGCGCGGCATTGAGCAAAAGGTCCTGCCCACGTTCGCAGTGGTGCTTGGGTCCTCGTCGGGTCCCATGGATCAGCTGGGTGACTTCAAGCTCTCGCAGATCCTCCATGGCGGGCAGCAGATCACCCTGCACGGGGCCTTGGCCGCCAGCGGAACCGTGGTTCCCGTCAGCGGCATGAGCGCCGTTTACGACAAGGGAAGGAACGCCGTCATCGAGCTGAGCACGGAACTGCTGGACGCACAGACCCGCGAACCCGTGGCCACGAGCGTGACCACCATGATCATCCGCGGCGAGGGCGGTTTTGACGGCCCGCAGGGTCCGTTCGAGAACTGGGAGGTTCCGGCCCGTCCCGCCGATGTGAGCGTCGTGGAGCGGACCACCCTTGACCAGGCCCTCATCTACCGGCTCAACGGAGATTCGAACCCGCTGCACTCGGACCCGCAACTGGCCCGGATGGCCGGCTTCGACAAGCCCATCCTCCACGGCCTGTGCACCATGGGCTTTGCCGGCCGGGCGCTGCTGGAGCACGTGTCCGGTTCGGATCCGGAAGCATTCGGCTCGCTCAGCGTCCGCTTCGCCTCACCGGTGGTGCCCGGCGACGAACTGGCCACCAGCATCTGGAAGACCGAAACCGGCGCCGTGTTCCAGGTCCGGGTCGGGGACACCGTGGTCCTGGACCGGGGCACCTACGTACAGCACACCGCCAAAGCGGCGGAAGCCACCCAAGAACCAGCAGCGGCCACGGCCTAGGGCCGTCCGGGAGGGAAGAAAAGCCATGAAGATTGCAGTTCTCATCAAGCAGGTCCCCGACACCGGGGAGGACAGGAAACTCACCGCCTGCGGCGCCGTCGACCGGGCCGCCGGCGACCGGGTTGCCGACGAGATCACCGAGCGCGCACTGGAAATTGCCCTGCGCGAAAAGGATGCCGACAAGTCGGTGGAAGTCGTGGCCGTCACGATGGGTCCCGGAACGGCCACGGAAGCGCTGCGCAAGGCGCTCTCCATGGGCGTCGACTCGGCCATCCACGTGGTTGACGACGCCCTTGCCGGCGCCGATGCGCTCACCACCGCCCAGGCACTCGCCGGTGCGGTGCAGGGAGGCGGCTTTGACCTCGTCGTGGCCGGCAACGAGTCCACCGACGGCCGCGGCGGCGTGGTGCCGGCCATGGTTGCCGAACTGTTGGGCCGGCCGTTCCTCGGGGAGATGGACACCGTTGCCATCAGCCAGGGCACCGTGTCCGGGCAGCGCCAGGACGCCGAAAGCCTCCAGAGCCTGGCCGGGAGCCTCCCGGCCGTCATTTCCATCACCGAGGGCTCGGCCGAGGCACGGTTCCCCAAATTCAAGGGCATCATGACGGCCAAGCGCAAGCCCGTGGCCGTTCTCAACGCAGCGGCGGCCGGCCTTTCCGCCTCCGGCCACGCAGACGGCAACGTGGTCCTGTCCGCGAGCCGCCGCCCCGCCCGAACGGCCGGGCTGAAGGTCGTCGACGACGGCACCGCTGCCACACAACTCGCTGACTTCCTCAGCGCCGAAAACCTGATCTGAAAGGGCTGCCCCTCATGAGCAACATCCTTGTCAACATCGAAGTGGCAGCGGACGGATCGCTGCGCTCCACCACCGCCCACCTGCTGGGCATGGCCGCGCGCCTCGGCGAGCCCGTCGCCGTCGTGGCCGCTCCCGAGGGCGCTTCGGCGGCGCTCGCGCGGGAACTGGGCGGCCTGGGGGCGGCGACGGTCGTGGTCGGTGAGTGCCCGGCGTCGTCAACCCACGTGGCAGCCGCATCGGTGGCCGCGCTGGCCGGCGCCATGGCCAGCCATGCGCCCGTTGCCGTGCTGGCCTCCACCAGCCCGACCGCGCGCGAAGTCATGGGGCGCCTGGCAGCCCGCACCGGCAACGCCGTGATGGTCGACGCCGTTGACGTCACCAACCACGGCGGCCGGATCGTGGCAAGCCATTCGGTCTTCGGCGGAAGCTACACGACGGAATCCGGCGTTGGCGCCGGCATCGCGCTCGTCACGGTCGCCTCCAGTGGTTCCGAGCCCGCCGCGGCAGTTGCCTCGCCCGTGGTGGAGGTGCGCCGGCTGGACGTTTCCACCCAGGCTGCCGCAGCCATCACGGACACCGCGGTTGCCTCGGCAGGCTCGGGCCGTCCCGAGCTCCGTTCGGCCCGGATCGTGGTTTCGGGCGGCCGCGGCCTGGGCTCGAAGGAAAACTTTGTGCTGGTTGAGGAGCTGGCCGACATGCTCGGGGCAGCGTTGGGGGCCTCCCGTGCAGCGGTCGACGCCGGGTACGTTCCGCAGAGCTGCCAGGTCGGCCAGACGGGTGTCAGCGTTTCGCCCGAGCTGTACCTTGCCGTGGGCATCTCCGGCGCCATCCAGCACCGGGCCGGCATGCAGACGGCCAAGCGGATCGTGGCCATCAACGAGGACGCCGACGCGCCGATCTTCGACGTCGCCGACTTTGGCATCGTCGGGGACCTCTTCACGGTCCTGCCCCAGTTGCGGGAGGCCATTGCAGCGCGCAACGGCGTGCCCGCCGGCGTCTAGGGAGGTGCCACGTGTCGCTGCAAACCAAGCCCAAACCACGGTCCGCGGATGGGCAAAATCGCTGGGTCGGGCCGGCCAAGTGGGTTGCCGCCGCAGTGCTGGCGCTGGCCGCCGTCGTGCTTCTGGCCCGCTGGGCCCGCGGATTGGAACCCGTCCAGGACTTCCTGCTCCAGTACCCCGGGCACAGCGCGCTGCCCGCGAATGCGCCCGTCGGGATTCCGGCATGGCTCGGCTGGCAGCATTTTCTCAACGCCTTCTTCCTGGTGCTCATCATCCGGTCGGGCTGGCAGGTGCGCACCACGGCCAGGCCCAAGGCGTACTGGACGCGGAGGAACACCGGGCTGCTGAAGACGAAGGGCAAGCCGGCGAAGATCAGCCTGGAATTGTGGTTCCATCTGGGCATGGACGTGCTGTGGCTGCTCAATGGTGCCGTGTTTGTGGTGCTGCTCTTTGCCACCGGGGCGTGGATGCGCATTGTGCCCACGAGCTGGGACATCTTTCCCAACGCGCTGGGAGCCGGCCTGCAGTATGCGTCGCTGAACTGGCCGGTGGACAACGGCTGGGTCAACTACAACGCCCTGCAGGTGCTTTCCTACTTTGCCGTGGTGTTCATCGCCGCGCCGCTGGCCGCGATCAGCGGGGTGCGGATGAGTCCGGCGTGGCCCCAGGGCAAGGCTGCCTTGGACAAGGCCTACCCCATTGAAGTGGCCCGCAAGGTCCACTTCCCGGTCATGGTGTTCTTCACCGGTTTCGTCATCATGCACGTGGCGTTGGTGCTCACCACAGGGGTGCTGGCGAACCTGAACCACATGTTCGCCGCGCGCCGGGACGCCGGGTGGCTGGGCTTTGGCATCTTTGCAGTTTCGCTTGCCGCCATGGTGGCGGCTTGCCTTCTGGCCCGGCCCATCTTCCTGCGGCCCGTTGCGTCCCTGATGGGCAAGGTCTCCAAATAAAATCCGGTGCCTCCATCCCGGCCGATGACTGACACAGACAAAGACGACGGACACAGACTAAAATGACGGACACAGACTAAAAAGGAAAGCGGTCCCGGTGACGGGGCCGCTTTCCTTTTTCAGTGCGGAAGGTGCGAGATTCGAACTCGCGGTACGGGGTCACCGCACACTGGTTTTCAAGACCAGCTCCATCGGCCGCTCGGACAACCTTCCTGACCCTAGTAGTGTTTCATAGGCAGGGCGGTGCCACCAAAGCGGCCCCTGCCTGCCCTTAGTATCTGCCCGTGAAGAGTAAGTGGAGAAAGCCATGAAGGCGATTGTTGCCCCGCAGCCCGGCGGCCCGGAAGTTTTAACGCTGGCGGAGGTTCCCGCTCCAGTGCCGGGCACCGGCGAGGTGCTGATCGATGTGGTGGCCGCCGGCATCAACAGGGCGGACGTCCAGCAGCGCCGCGGGCTGTACCCGCCGCCGCCAGGGGCGCCGGACATCCTGGGCCTGGAAGTCTCCGGCCGGATTGCCGCATTTGGCGCGGACGTGGCACGGCCGTTTTCCATCGGGGACAAGGTGGTGGCCCTTCTCGCCGGCGGCGGCTACGCCCAGCAGGTGGCGGTTCCGGCCGGGCAGGTGCTTCGGCTGCCCGCAGGCGTTGATGTGGTGACGGCGGCAGCCCTGCCGGAGGTGGCCGCCACGGTGTATTCGAACCTGTTCATGACCGCCCAGCTCCAGCCCGGGGAAACCGTGCTGGTCCACGGCGGCACCGGCGGCATCGGCGTCATGGCCGTCCAGCTCGCCAAGGCCGCCGGGGCCACGGTGATCGCCACGGCCGGCAGCGACGAGAAGGTCGCCATGCTGACCGGTTACCTCGGTGCCGACGCCGCCATCAACTACCGCACCCAGGACTTTGTGGAACAGGTGAAGGAACATACCGGCGGGCAGGGTGCCAACGTGATCCTCGACGTGGTTGGTGCCAAGTACTTGGCACAAAATGTCTCCGCCCTGGCCCTGTACGGGCGCCTGGTGGTGATTGGGCTGCAGGGTGGGACGACAGCGGAACTGAACCTGGGCACACTCCTGGCCAAACGAGCCGCCGTCATCGGCACCACGCTGCGGGCCCGCCCGGCCCAGGAAAAGTCCGCCATCATGGACGCGGTGCGGGAGAACGTGTGGCCGCGGATCGCCGACGGCTCCGTCAAGGTGATCGTCGACAAGACGTTTCCGTTGTCCGAAGCGGCGGCTGCGCACAAATATTTCGACTCCGGCGCGCACGTGGGCAAGGTGCTGCTGACGCTGTAGCACCTCCGCCCGCCCCCCACCCATGGACGCTCCCTCACTTACGGGGCTGTATCGGCAAACGCTCCCTCACTTACCTGAAGGAGCGTTTCGTCTTTCTGCCCCAAAGCTGAAGGAGCGTTGGGGAAAAATGGACCAAAGCTGAAGGAGCGTTAGGGGGTGTGGGCGGGCCGGCGGGGTTGGTCGGCCGTTCGCCGCAAAAATGGCACCGCTGACAGATTCCCGGCTCCGGCCCGTCCCCGCGCCCGGAAGGGGACCGCGCCGCGCTGCTACCGTCGAAAAGCCACATTTCAGCATTAGCCAAGGAACACGATGACACAGCCGCCAAAGACGACAGCAGATCCCGCGGATCTCCCTATCCAGGATCCGCTCCTGCCACCCGTGGCCGTGGACCCTGCGGCGGAGGCCGCCACCCACCAATGGACCCCTTTGAAGATCGCCGTCTGGGCGGCCGTCGCGCTGCTGGGCGGCGTGGCTTGGGTGGTCCTGGCCGTGGTGCGCGGGGAAACCGTCAACGCCATCTGGTTTGTCTTCGCCGCCGTGTGCACCTACCTGATCGGCTACCGCTTCTACTCCAAGGTCATTGAAAAGTTCCTGCTCAAGCCCAATGACAAGCGGGCCACCCCGGCCGAATACAAGGCCGACGGCAAGGACTTTGTCCCGACCGACAGGAACGTGCTGTTCGGCCACCACTTCGCCGCCATCGCCGGCGCCGGACCTCTCGTCGGCCCCATCCTGGCCGCCCAGATGGGCTACCTGCCCGGCACCATCTGGATCATCGTCGGCGTCGTTCTTGCAGGCGCCGTCCAGGACTACCTGGTCCTGTTCTTCTCCATGCGCCGCGGCGGGCGCTCCCTCGGACAGATGGCGCGCGAGGAACTCGGCGTCATCGGCGGCACGGCCGCGCTGATCGCCACGCTGCTGATCATGATCATCATCGTCGCCATCCTGGCCCTCGTGGTGGTCAACGCCCTCGGCGAATCCCCGTGGGGCGTGTTCTCCGTCTCCATGACCATCCCGATCGCCCTGTTCATGGGCGTCTACCTGCGCTACCTGCGCCCCGGCAAGGTCCTGGAAGTCTCCGTCATCGGCTTCGTCCTGCTGCTCGCGGCCATCATCGGCGGCGGCATGGTGGCCCACACCGAATGGGGTGCCGCGTTCTTCCACCTGGACCGCACCACCCTGGCCTGGGCCATCATTGCCTACGGTTTCATCGCCGCCATCCTGCCCGTCTGGCTGCTGCTGGCCCCGCGCGACTACCTCTCCACGTTCATGAAGATCGGCACCATCGTCATGCTGGCCGCCTCCATTGTGCTGGTGCGCCCCACCATCAACGTGCCGGCCTTCAGCGAATTCGCCTCCCGCTCCGACGGCCCGGTCTTCTCGGGTTCGCTGTTCCCGTTCCTGTTCGTCACCATCGCCTGCGGCGCGCTTTCCGGCTTCCACGCCCTGATCGCCTCCGGCACCACGCCCAAGCTCATGGAGAAGGAACGCCAGAGCCGCTACATCGGCTACGGCGGCATGCTCATGGAGTCCTTCGTGGCCATCATGGCCCTGGTCGCCGCCTTGTCCATTGACCGTGGCATCTACTTCGCCATGAACGCCTCCGGCGCAGCCACCGGGGGCACCATCGAGGGGGCGGCCGCGTTTGTGAATTCCCTGGGCCTGGCCGGGGTCCACGTCGACCCGTCCGTGCTCGCCCAGACCGCGTCCGACGTCGGCGAACAGTCCATCGTCTCCCGCACCGGCGGCGCGCCCACACTGGCGGTGGGCCTGGCCCACATCATGCACCAGGTGGCCGGCGGCACGGCCATGATGAGCTTCTGGTACCACTTCGCCATCATGTTCGAGGCCTTGTTCATCCTCACCGCGGTCGACGCCGGCACCCGCGTGGCCCGCTTCATGCTCCAGGACTCGATCGGCAATTTTGTGCCCCGGTTCAAGGACACGTCCTGGCGGCTGGGCTCCTGGCTGACCACCGCGGTCATGGTCGCCGGCTGGGGTGCGATCCTGATCATGGGCGTCACCGACCCGCTCGGGGGCATCAACACCTTGTTCCCGCTGTTCGGCATCGCCAACCAGCTGCTGGCCGCCATCGCTCTGGCTGTCTGCCTGGCGATCATCTCCAAGAACACGCGCGCCAAGTACCTGTGGATTGTGGCGCTGCCGCTGGCCTTTGTCACCGTGGTCACCGTGGTGGCGTCGTTCCAAAAGATCTTCTCCACGGTTCCTGCCGTGGGCTACTGGGCGCAGCACAACGCGTTCAAGCAGGCACTTGCCGACGGCAAGACCAGCTTCGGCACGGCCAAGACGGTCGAGGCCATGGAGGCGGTGGTCCGCAACACGTCCGTCCAGGGGACCTTGTCCATCATCTTCGTGGCGCTCTCCATCATCGTCATCACGACGGCGGTCCTGGTCTCCGTCCGCTCCATCAGGGCCGGCGGCGGGCCCAGCATGGAAGACCCGGCCGTCGCCTCGCGCATCTTCGCCCCGGCAGGCCCCGTCCCGACCGCGGCCGAGCGCGCCGTCCTGCAGGAATGGGCCGAATCGGGCCGGCAAACCGTCCGGGCGGGCCACTGACCATGGCGGCACTGCGCCGGGCGGCGGCCGTGCTGTCCGCCGTCGCCGGCTATGTCAAGGGCGTCCTGGGCGAGGACGCCTACGAAAAGTACCTCGCCCACCACGGGGCCAGCGGTTGCGCAACCCCGGCCATGACGGTCCGGGAGTTCTGGCGGGACAAGGCGGACCGTCAGGACGCCAACCCCGAGGGCCGCTGCTGCTGAAACGGCGCCGCCCCCTGCGCCACCGGCCCGGTGCGAATGATGGGCCGCCGGGTGCACAGGTGTGGCGGGCCACCGGGCCCGGGCAATTGGCGGGGCATCGTGAGAGACTGGCCGTATGACAGACAAGGTGCATTCGCAGGCCGCCGGAACCGCGGCCGAAGGCAAGGTTTTGGACCAATCCGCCACCGCGGAGCCCGGCGCGGACGGCCTGGGGGCGGCAGCCGACCAGCCCGGCGATGCCCGAACCGCAGGGCGGGAGGCCAAGCCGGCCAGCGTCGCCGACATGGTGGACCAGCCGGCCAAGGTCATGCGCATCGGCACCATGGTCAAGCAGCTGCTCGATGAGGTCAAGAGCGCACCGCTGGACGACGCCGCCCGCGCGCGCCTGGCGGAAATCCACGAACACTCCATCGCCGAACTTGAAGACGGGCTCGCACCCGAACTCGTGGCGGAACTGCACCGGCTAAACCTGCCGTTCAGCGACGACGGCGCCCCGTCCGATGCCGAACTGCGTGTCGCCCAGGCGCAGCTGGTGGGCTGGCTGGAAGGGTTGTTCCACGGAATCCAGACCGCCATTGCCGCGCAGGCGATGGCCAGCCAACAGGTCGCGTCCCGGCTGCAGCAGCACCAGTTGCCCCCGGGAACCGTCATTGCCCCCGGCGTGGTGGTCGGCGAGGACGGGGAACCCCGCCGCGCCGCCGTGGGCCAGCCACCGGGCCACCCCGCCGGTTCCGGCCCGTCCGAGGTCGGTGGCCCCGGCCAGTACCTCTGACGGGACCGGGCGGGAGGTGGCGCCGGTGCTGAAAGGACTGTTTGGGGCGAACCGCCCGGGACGGCGCGACGACGTCGACCTGGGCAAGGGCGTGTGGCGGCGCGCGCACGACCGCTTCCGCCGCGGCCTGGACCGCTTCCACCAGATGCTGGAGGGCGTCGCGGAAGACGCGGCACACCCGCCGCAGGGCGGGGCAGGGGAACCGCCCGCGGCCGGCGTATCAGCGCCCGGCGTATCAGCGGCGGGCAGCTATGCCGCCCTGGTGACCATCGCCGACGGCCTGGCCGACCTGCTGCCGGTGGTCCGCGGCATTGCCGCTGCAGCCCATGCGATCGCCCCCAGCGAGGGCATGGAAATCCCCACGGGCACCGGCGGCTACCTCAACGATGTGCAGCGTGAGCTGTCCCGGGCCGGCAACGCACTGGCCGCCGCCGCCGAGGCCGTGGCCATGGCGAGGCTCGGCGCGGGGGAATTCGCCAGCGTTGAACGCCGGGCGGCCATTGTGCACGACCACGTCCACCGGGCCGGAAAGTTCCTCGACAAGGGCCCGCAAACGGGACCGTAGCTGGACTGGGTCCATTTAAGACACGTAAATGTGACGCAATTAGGGTGAGCTGTGTCACATTTGCGGATTAATGAGGGTAGGCTCGCCTAAATCCATATTAGGGTGAATAAAAGTTCGCTAATTCTCTTCGACGCCGAAAGGCCCCCATGACAACCTGGTTCAACAACTCTGTCCCGCGCCGGACTGCGCTGACGGCCATGGCCGGCATCTCCGTGCTCGCCCTGGCCGCCTGCGGAGGCGCCACCACCCCCGCGGCCTCCGAGGGCGCCTCGGGCTCGGCCACCGATTCCATCACCGTGTACAACGCCCAGCATGAATCCCTCACGCAGGCCTGGGTGGACGCCTTCACCAAGGAGACCGGCATCAAGGTCACCCTGCGCAACGGCGACGACTCCGAGCTCAGCAACCAGATCATCGCCGAAGGCGCCAAGTCGCCGGCCGACGTGTTCCTGACCGAAAATTCGCCGGCCATGACGCAGGTGGAAAACGCGGGCCTGTTCACGAACATCGACGCCAAGATTCAGGAACAGGTCCCCGCCGAATACCGCCCGTCCACCAACAAGTGGACCGGGATCGCTGCCCGCAGCACCGTCTTTGCCTACAACACGACCAAGTTGACCGAAGCCCAGCTGCCCAAGTCCATCATGGACCTGGCCGACCCGTCCTGGAAGGGCCGCTGGGCCGCCTCGCCGTCCGGCGCCGACTTCCAGGCGATCGTCTCCGCCATGCTGGAGCTCAAGGGCGAGGACGCCACGCTGGCATGGCTGAAGGCCATGAAGGAAAACTCGAAGGCCTATAAGGGCAACAGCACGGCCATGAAGGCCGTCAACGCCGGTGAGGTGGACGGCGCCGTCATCTACCACTACTACTGGTTCGGCGACCAGGCCAAGACGGGGGAGAACTCCAAGAACGTGGCCCTGCACTACTTCAAGAACCAGGACCCGGGCGCGTTCGTCTCGGTCTCCGGCGGCGGCGTGCTGGCCTCCAGCAAGCACCAGGCCAACGCCGAGAAGCTCCTGGAATTCATCACCGGCAAGGCCGGCCAGACGATCCTGCAGACCGGCACATCCTTTGAATACCCGGTGGCCAGCGAGGTTGCCGCCAACCCCAAGCTGGTCCCGTTGAAGGACCTGCAGGCACCCAAGGTTGATGCGGCCAAGCTGAACTCCCAGAAGGTCACCGACCTCATGACCGAGGCCGGACTACTCTAGTACCGATGGCTTTTTCCAAAAGTACGACGGCGGCACGTGAGCCGCACGTGGACACCGTACGTAAGGCAGCTGGGGGCCGGGGCGCACGCTCCGGCCCCTGGCCCGTCGTCGTACTTTGCACCCTGATCGCAGCGTTCTCCCTGCTGCCGCTGGCCTATGTGGCCGTCATGACGGGCAATGCGGGCTGGGACACGATTGAAAAGCTGGTTTTCCGCGCGCGCGTCGGGGACCTGCTGCTGAACACCCTTGGCCTGGTGCTGATCACCGTCCCGCTGTGCGTGGTCCTCGGCGTTGCCGGGGCGTGGCTGGTGGAACGGACCCGGCTGCGCGGGCACAAGGTCTGGTCCGTGCTTCTCGCGGCGCCCCTGGCGATCCCGGCATTTGTGAACAGCTATGCCTGGGTCAGTGCCGTCCCGTCCCTGGGCGGGGTCCTGGGCGGCGTGCTGATTTCCACGCTTTCCTACTTTCCGCTGGTGTACATCCCGGTGGCCGCCGTGCTCAGCCGCATGGACCCTGCCCTGGAACAGACCGGCTCCTCGCTGGGCCTGGGCCCGTGGAAGGTGTTCTTCCGGGTGGTGCTCCCGCAACTGCGGCTCGCCGCGGCGGGCGGGGCACTGCTGGTCTCGTTGCACCTGCTGGCCGAATACGGCGCGTTTGCCATGATCCAGTTCGACACCTTCACCACCGCCATTTACGACCAGTTCCGGTCCACCTTCAACGGCGCCGCCGCGAACATGCTGGCCAGCGTGCTGGTGCTCTTCTGCCTCCTGCTCCTGCTGGGCGAGTCCAAGACGCGCGGCAACGCCCGCTACGCGCGGGTGGGGGCCGGGGTGCAGGCCAACCCGCCGCGCCTGGCGATGGGCTGGCTGGAAATTCCGGGGCAGCTGGGCCTGGCCGCACTGACCGCGTTGGCGCTGGGTGTGCCCCTGTTCCACGTGGCGCGCTGGCTCGTGGTGGGCGGGCCCGGCATCTGGACCGGCAGTGCGCTGGCCAACGCCGTCCTGCAAACCCTTGGCTACGGGCTGGTGGGGGCCCTGGTCACCTCCGCCCTGGCGTTCCCGCTGGCATTTTTGGTGATCCGCCACCCGGGCCCGGTCACCAAACTGCTCGAAGGCGCCAACTACATCTCCAGTTCCATGCCCGGCATCGTGGTGGCACTGGCCCTGGTGACCATCACCATCCACAACGTGCCCGCCGTCTACCAGACGGCCGGCGTGCTGGTGGCGGCCTATGCGCTGCTGTTCATGCCCAGGGCGCTGGTGAACCTGCGGGCCGGGTTGGCGCAAGCGCCCAAGGAACTGGACGAGGCGGCACAGGCCCTGGGCAAGCCACCGCTGGTGGCGTTTTTGCGCGTCACGCTGCGCCTGAGCGCCCCGGCCGCGGCGGGCGGGGCGGCGCTGGTGTTCTTGGGCATTGTGAACGAGCTGACGGCAACCCTGCTGCTGGCCCCCAACGGCACCCGCACCCTGGCCACCGAATTTTGGTCGCTGAGCAGCGAGATCAACTACACGGGCGCCGCACCCTACGCCCTGCTGATGATTTTGCTCTCCGCGCCCATGACGTACCTCCTTTTCGCGCAATCCAAGAAAGCAGCCGGACAGTGACAACACAGCGCAGGCCCGCCCCGGCCCCCCTTCCGGTCTTTGCGCCCGACGCCGCCCACGTCACCGACCACCTGCTGGTCGCCGGCGCGAGGAAGTCCTTTGGCGGCACGGAAGTGCTCAAGGGCGTTGACCTGACAGTGGCGCAGGGGCGCACCACGGCCATTGTGGGCGCGTCGGGTTCCGGCAAGACCACGCTGCTGCGGCTCATCGCCGGCTTCGAGGCGCCCGACGCCGGCAGCATTTTCCTGGACGGCGTGGAAGTGGCCGGGCCTACCAGGTGGCTGCCGGCGCACAGGCGAAGCGTGGGTTACGTGGCACAGGACGGCGCGCTGTTCCCGCACCTGAGCGTGGGGCAGAACATCGCCTTTGGGCTGCCGTTGCGAGGGCGGGCCGCCGCATCCCGGGTGGGCGAGCTGCTGGAGATGGTTTCCATGGACCGCGCCTACGCCAAACGCCGGCCCTCACAGCTCTCCGGCGGGCAGCAGCAGCGCGTCGCCCTGGCCCGGGCGCTGGCCCGGCAACCGCAGCTGATGCTGCTCGATGAACCGTTCAGTGCGCTCGACGCCGGCCTGCGCGTGGCCACCCGCCGGGCCGTGTCCAAGACACTGAGCGACGCCGGCGTGACCACCATTCTCGTCACCCACGACCAGGCCGAGGCGCTGAGCTTTGCCGACCAGGTGGCCGTCATGCGGGACGGCAGGCTGGCCCAGATCGGCAGCCCCTTCGTGGTCTACACGCGCCCGTCCGACCGCGCCACCGCGGAGTTCCTGGGCGATGCCGTCATCCTCGAGGCCTGGATGGAGGGTTCCTTGGCGCTGTGCTCCCTGGGCGGCATCCCGGTCCGGCGCCCGCCCGTGCAGGGCCGCGTCCGCCTTATGCTGCGTCCCGAGCAGATCCGCATCACCGAAGGCGGGAACATCCGCGGCCGCGTCGTGGACACCGACTACTTTGGCCCGGAAACCACGGTCAGGATCCAGTTGGCGCCCATCGTCGTGGACCCGTCGCTCCCCGTGGACCCGCACCAGCCCGTGGGCGGGGAAGTGATCAGCATCCGGCACTGGAACGCCATGCTGGCCCGGCCCGGCACGGAGCTGGCACTCAAAGTGGTGGGCGAGGGCGTCGTCTTTCCCTGGGACGCCTAGCTCCCGGCCCGGCGCCGCGGTGCGTGTCGGGGACGGGCGGTTGCCGGCTCCGTCGTTCCAGTTCGACGTAGGCAGTGACCAGGAGCAACAGCACCGCGGCACAGGCCAGGAGTCCAACGGCCGGCAGCCCGGTGCCCAGCGGGATGAGCAGCACCGACGCCGGAACCGACACCACCGCCCACGGCAGCACGGTGCGCGGCGGCCGGCCGTACCGCAGCGAGACCATCGCATTGGTGCCGTAAAAGAGGGCCAGCCCGCCGCCCAGCGCAATGCCGGCGCCCAGCGGGAGGGGCCGCGCCGGCTCCGGAATGGCCGTGGCGATGGCTGCGGCAATGGCGGTCACACCCGCCACCAGCAGGAATGGCATAAACAACGTGGTCTGCAGGATCCCGGCATAGTCGGAGCGGGACTGCAGCCGCTCCAATCCCGCGGCCACGACGCCCGTGCCGTACTGGAAGAAACCCCAGCCGAGCAGGGCAACCACCAAAAACCCCAGTCCGCCGGCCAGTCCGCCGCCCGGGTTCCAGTCGGCGGACAGCTCGCTGACGATCGTGAAGACGGACTCGCCCAGCACGATGATGACGAACAGGCCGAGCCGTTCGGAGGCATGCCCGACGTTGATGCCGCCAACGCTCCTCTCCGCCCACAACCGCCCGCCCAGCAGCACCATGGCCACCTCGACGGCGATCGAGGCCGCCCACAGGACGACGGCCGCCGGGAGGGGCAGCGCGGCCGCCACCAGCCAGAGCGCTGCGGTGCCGCCGTTGTAGATCCAAATGCGCCACGGCGTGTCAACCGACTTTTGGTGGTGCTGGTACAGCCACAGGACCAGCAGCACCACACGCATGGCCGCATTGGCCAGCGAAAATGCCCATGCCCGGCCGCCAAAGGCCTCCGGTGCGGCGGCGGCCATGAGGCCGGCCGCGGCCATCGCGGCGAGCATCGCCAAGCCCAGGCCGCGGGATGACAGGCCCGGCAGGAGGTTGACCACCGAGACGATGTTCACCCACGCCCACCAGGCCGGGAAAAACAAGAGCACAAACGTGCCAAACTCGGCCCAGCCGGGATTGCCGTGGATGCCGTGGGCCAGCTGGCCGACAAAAACGACAAAGACCAGGTCGAAGAACAGCTCCATCCAGTGGACCCGGCCGGGTTCGCGTCCTGCGCCATGGGGCAGGGCCCGGGGTGGGTGCGAATTCTCGCTCATGGGCCCATGATAGGGCCGGCAGCAAGGCCCAGCACCCTCACCGGGGGCGAAACGTGGAAGGCGCAGCCGGTTCCCGCGTTGCCCGGGGGAGGCCCGGAGGTGTAGCGTTCCTCTCTGCGCAACAAATTTCGTTTCGCCCACGACGTCGTGATGCCGGTGCCAGCGGCATCCCCCTAACTTCTTGAGGACGCATGTCACGCGAACACCCAGCACCCGCCCCCTCGGGCCCCGATTCTTCCGGCGGGGCCGTCATGAGCCACCGCCAGATCATGTTCGTGATCTTCGGCCTCATGGCGGGCATGTTCCTCTCCGCCCTGGACCAGACCGTGGTCGGAACCGCGATCCGCACCATCGGCGATGACCTGCACGGCCTCAGCCTCCAGGCCTGGGTGACCACCGCCTACCTGATTGTGTCCACGATCAGCACCCCGATTTACGGCAAGCTCTCTGACATCTTCGGGCGGCGCCCGCTGTTCCTGTTCGCGATCGTCGTTTTCATCGCCGGCTCGGTCATGGCCAGCTTCTCCGGATCCATGATTGAACTGGCCACCTTCCGCGCCGTTCAGGGACTTGGCGCAGGCGGGCTGATGTCGATGCCGCTGGCCATCATGGGCGACATGCTCGCACCCCGCGAACGGGCGAAATACCAGGGCTACTTCCTGGCAGTCTTCGGCGTCTCCAGTGTGATCGGCCCACTGATCGGCGGCTTGTTTGCCGGCACCGACCAGATCCTGTGGATCGCCGGTTGGCGCTGGGTGTTCCTTGTCAACGTGCCCATCGGCCTCGCGGCCCTTGGCATGGTGGTGCGCTTCCTGCACCTGCCCAAGATCGACCGCCATTCGGTGCGCATCGACTGGTGGGGTGCGGCCGCGGTGATTGTTGCACTGGTGCCGCTGCTGCTCGTCGCCGAGGAGGGACAGACCTGGGGCTGGACCAGCGTTTTCGCCATCGCCTGCTACGTGGTCGGGGCGCTCGGGGTTGTCGCGTTCATCGTCATCGAAACGCGGATGGGGGACGATGCGCTGATCCCGATCAAGCTCTTCCACTCCCCAACGTTCTCCATGGCCACCATCATCGGGGTCCTGGTGGGCTTTGGCATGTTCGGGGCGATGATGACGATTCCGCTGTACCTGCAGATCGTGCTCGGCTCCACCCCCACCGAGAGCGGCTTCCAGATGCTGCCCATGATCCTGGGGTTGATGATCGCCTCCATCGCCAGCGGCCAGCTGATCGCCCGGAACGGGAAGTACCGGATGTTCCCCATCCTGGGCACGGCCCTGATGTCCGCCGGATTCCTGTACTTGACGTTCATGAAGTATGACTCGCCCTTCTGGTTTGTTGCCGGCGGCATGCTGCTGATCGGGCTCGGCCTCGGCCAGCTCATGCAGACCCTGACCATCGCCAGCCAGAATTCCGTGGGCATCCAGGACATGGGGGTGGCGACGAGTGCCTCGACGTTCTTCCGCCAGATTGGCGGAACGCTGGGCACGGCCGTCATGCTGTCGCTGCTCTTCACCGTCATGCCGCTGAACATCCAGGGCGCGCTCACCGACCCGCCCACACTCAAGGGCGCCCTTGATGCGGCCATGACCCCGTCGGTGGCCACGGCCCCGGAAAACAAGCAGATCATGGCGTTGATCTACACCGGCATGGTCGCCCCCGTGGAGAAGGGCGCGCAGGAGGCCGCCCATGCCGCGGGCGTGAAGGCGCTGGTTGCCAAGGGCGTGCCGCAGGCGGGGGCCGAGGCCGCCGTCCCCGCCCAGCCGTTGGACTTCACGAAGCAGGATGTCCGCGCCCACGTCGTGGATCAGGTGGCCCCGGTGATCGAACAAAAACTGAAGGCGGCCACCGGCACGTCCTCCGTTGGGGGCAGCAGCGCCCTCAACGACACCTCGTTCCTCAAGGGGGCCAACCCGAACCTGACAAAGCCGTTCCTCACCGGCTTCACCACCTCAACGATTGTCATTTACTGGGTGGCCCTGATGGTTGTGCTGCTGGCCTTCGTGCTGGCACTGTTCTTCAAGACTCCGCCGCTGCGGATGAAGTCTGCCCTGCAGGAAGCGGCGGACAACGAGTCGGAGCGCGTGGCGGAGGCGGACCTGATGCTCCAGCACTCCGCCGAAGAGATGGGGGCCCTGGTGGAACCGGGCAGCTACGTCAGGGCGCAGGGCAGCCGAGACGGCGGCGGGGCGGATTCGCCCGGGCCCGCCCGCCCACTTTAGTGGCGCTGCGTCCACCAGAATTCCAGTTGGATGTTGTCCGGGTCCCGGAAGACCAGGGCGGCGCCGTTGGCGGTGTCCTGGACGGGGGAGTGGACCACGTTCAGGGCCGCCAGCTGCTTTTCCCAGGCATCCAGGTCCCCGCGATCGGCGACGCTGAGCCCGAGGTGGTCAAGGCCCACGTTCCGGTCGTCAAAGGTGCCGACGGGGACAACCGTGTGCTGGTTCAGCCCGATGATCAGACCCGTTTCCGGGTGCAGCAACACGATCATGATCCGGTTCCCGAGGTCGGCGCGGCGCAGGCGCGTCAGGCCCAGCACGTCCGCGTACCATCGCGCGCTGGCCTCGACATCGGAAACGGACAGGTCAATGTGAGACGGCGCACCGAAGGTGGGCATGGCTTCCTCCTCTTTCACTTCCGAGCATAACCCCACCCCGCCCCCGGGTGCGCCGGTGCGCGGGCCGGCGTCCCGGCCGCAAAAAAGTGGCGGAGGAGAAAGAAAACAGCCCCGCCTCCCTCCGGACGGGGAAGCGGGGCTGCTGGCTGTGGAGCCTCCAAACAGAATCGAACTGTTGACCTTTTCATTACGAGTGAAACGCTCTACCAACTGAGCTATGGAGGCCTGCGGCCGTCAAAGGAACCCTTGCGGGATCATTCGCCGAACACAAGTAACAACTCTAATATGCCCGGCCCGCCAGCACAAAATCGCCGGCACGAAATCGCCGGTGCATAACCGGTGGACGCGTCAGCAGGTGGTCCCGGCGGCCGGGACCACCCCGTCCACAAAGTAGTTGTCGACGGCGGAGGTCAGGCACGCGTTCGCCCTGCCGTAGGCGGTGTGCCCTTCGCCCTTCCAGGTGACCAGCACGCCGGAGTCCAGCTGCGCGGCCAGCGCCTGCGCCCACGGGTAGGGGGTCGCGGGGTCGCCCGTGGTGCCAATGACCAGGATGGGCCCGGCGCCCGGCGCGGCAATGGGTTCCGTGGTGCCCGTCGCCGGGAACGGCCAGTCCTTGCAGGTCAGCCCGGAGTACGCCAGCAGGCTGCCAAACGTGGGCGAGGCCTTTTCCAGTGCCGCGGCGTCCGCACGCATGTGGGCGGTGCCGGAAGTCATGCGGTAGTCCAGGCAGTTGATGGCGGTGAAGGCGGCCGCGGTGTTTGAATTGTAGTGCCCGTCGGAGTCCCGGTCCGCGGAGTGGTCGGCCAGCATCAACATGCCGGAGGCGTCGCCGGCAAAGGCTTCCTTGAGGGCGCCGGCGAGTGGTTCCCACAAGTCAGTGGAGTACATGGCGAACGCCAGGGCGTTGGTGAACTCCGTCCCCGTCACCACGCGGCCGCCGGAGGTCTGTTGGGGCGTTTTCGTGTAGACGTCGTTGAGGTCGCGGATCTGTTGCATCGCTGCATCCACGTCCCCCGTGACAGGGCAGTCCTTGGTGCCCAGGCAGTTCCGGGTCCAGGCACGCAGGGCGTTTTCGAAGCCGGCGGCCTGGCCCATGGCCACCTGGTCGATGTCCAGGGACGGATCCAGCGCCCCGTCCAGGGAGAACTTCCCCACCCTCTTCGGGAACAGGCCGGCATACGTTGCGCCCAGCTTGGTGCCGTAGGAGAATCCCATGTAGTTCAGCTTCGGATCTCCCACCACGGCCCGCAGGATGTCCATGTCGCGGGCGGAGCTGACGGTGTCAACGTGTGCCAGAATGGGGCCCGAATTCTTGGCGCACAGTTCCGTCTGCGCCTTGCTGTCCGCCTCGGCCTGCTTCAGCCCCGCCTCGGTTGCCATGTTGTACGACTTCTGGCGGGCGGCGTCCATCTGGGCGTCGTCCAGGCACTTCACCGGTGCCGAGCGCTGCACCCCGCGCGGGTCGAAGCCCACCACGTCGTAGGCGGCCCGCAGCTTCTTCGAAAAGTACGACGTCCCGCTGTTGATCACGAAGTCCACCCCGGAGCCGCCGGGGCCTCCGGGATTGACCAGCATGGCGCCGAGCCGCTTTCCTGTCGCCGGCAGCCGGGTGACGGCCAGCTTGATCGATGCGTCGCGCGGCTTGGCGTAGTCCAGGGGCACCTCAACCTTGGCGCACTGGAAGCCTCCGCTGCACGATGTCCACGTCACCGCCTGGGAATAGTAGCCGGAAAGGTCCCCCGGCACGTCGCCGATGACCGAGGCGTCGGCGCTGGAGGTAATGGCCGCACCCGGCGCCAGGCCCTGCGGGGCGCAGGAACTGAGCAGCAGTGCGGCCACCACTGCCGCGGCGACGGTGAGGGACAGGCGGCGGCGGGGCCGACGTCGGACGGGGGCATGCGGCATGGGGGAGTCCTTCATGAATCTAGAGCAGGCTGACGGCCATGGCCTCAAGGGCCAAAAGCGGGGAGACATTGGTGGTGGTCAGGCGCCGGCGCACGGCGTTGATGGAATCCATGCGCGCCAGGGTTGCCTCGGGGCGGGCGTGGGCGGCGAACCCGGCCAGGTCTGCGCGCAGCGGCTCATTGACCAGCTCGACCGCCTTTTCAGGGCTGGCAGGATCGACCCCGGGACCTCCCCGGACTGACAGCTGGAGCACCAGCACATCCCGGTAGAAGGACAGCAGGTCGGTCAGGGCCCGGTCCAGCTGGTCCGTGACTGAGCGCTTGGAACGCCGTTTCTGGTCTTCCTCCAGGGCGCGGACCTGGGCGCGCATGGGCGGGGGCAGTGTGCCCGTTTCAGGGGCCCCGAGAGTGCGGAGCAAGGTGGTCTTTTCCTCAGCGTCGCGTTCCTCGTTGGAGGAGGACGCCTCCGCCTGGGCGATCTCCAGGAGCCTGCCGGCGGCGCGCACGGCCGCGGAGACGTCACGCAAGGCAAACGGCAGGCGCACGATCGCGTCGCGCCGCTCCCGGGCACCGGCGTCGGACGCCAGGCGGCGCGCGATGCCAATGTGGCTCTGGGCGGCACGGGCGGCGTGGAGGGCCAGCCCGGGCTCGATGCCGTCCCGGCGCACCAGCAGGGCGGCCACGTCCTCAACGGGGGGCAGGCGCAGGGTCAGGGTCCGGCAGCGGGAGCGGATGGTGACCAGGACGTCCGCCGGGCTGGGGGCGCACAGGATCCAGATGGTCCGCGGCGGCGGTTCCTCGATGGCTTTGAGCAGAACATTGGTGGTGCGCTCGGCCATGCGGTCCGCGTCGCCGACAATCATCACCCGCCAGCGGGACGAGGACGGGCTGTCATGGGCCTTGCGGACCAGCTCGCGGGCCTCCTCAATGGTGATGGTGGTTTTCTCGGTGGCCACGAAGGTGACGTCCGCGTTGGTGCCGGACAGCGTGGTGTGACAGGCCTTGCACACGCCGCAGCCCCGTTCGGCCAGCTGTTCGCGGTCACAGACGAGGGCGGCTGCGAAGGCCCGCGCCGCGTTGGAGCGGCCGGAACCGGGTGGGCCGGTCAGCAGCCAGGCGTGCGTGGGCTTGCTGGACTGGGCGGCCCGGCGGAGCTGTTCCACCACCGGCCCCTGCCCCTGCAGGTCGACCCAGACGCTCATGCGGCGCCGGCTTCCCTGGCGGCGAGCAGGGCCAGTGCGCGGGTGCGGATCTCTGCGCCGAGTTCGTCGACCGGCAGGCCGGCGGGCAGCACCAGGTAGCCGTCCGGGCGGTCCGCGGCCAGTGCCAGGAACGCCCGGCGGATCTCGGCATGGAAGTGGTCCGGTTCCGATTCCAGCCGGTCTTCTGCGGCTTCTGCGGCCGTGCGTCGGCTGCGCCCGTCCCCGGGGGTGACGTCCAGCAGAACGGTGAGGTCCGGCCGGATCCCGTCGGTGGCCCATTCGTTGAGCCGGCGGATCTGCCCGGTGCCCAGTCCGCGGCCGGCGCCCTGATAGGCAATGGAGGAGTCAATGTAACGGTCGCTGATGACAATTTCGCCCCGCGCCACGGCCGGTGCGATGACCTGGGCGGCGTGGGCGGCGCGGGCGGCGGCAAAGATCAGCGCCTCGCAGCGGGCGTCGATCTCACCGTGGCCGTGGTCCAGCACCAGCGACCGCAGCCTTTCACCAATGGGCGTGCCGCCGGGTTCACGGGTTCGGCACACCGTGCGTCCGGCGTCGGACAAGACCTGTGCCAGCAGGGCGGCCTGGGTTGATTTTCCGGCCCCGTCCCCGCCCTCGAAGGCAATGAACAGGCCGGGCTTGGCGGCAGAGGGAAATGTCACCACCCCAGCCTACCGGCCAACGCTGGCAGCTGCCCGGCAGTGTCCACAGCCCGCGCGGCAATGCCGGACGCGCCGGCCTCCGGGCCGCGCTCCGTGACGTTTCGCCGGAGGTGACGCGGGGCACTAATCTGGAAGGCATGAGCCATGAACCGTCCTCCCACCCCGACCAGCTAAGCCCGGACACTGTGGTGGTGGCCGCCGGCCGGCCCGCCCGCGGGCATGATGCCGCCGTCAACCCGCCCATCGTGCTGTCGTCCACGTACGTGGGCACCGGCCCGGTGGTGGACGGGGACAGGGCCTACGGACGCTACTCCAACCCCACCTGGGACCCGCTGGAGGATGCGCTTTCGGAGTTGGAGGGTGCCAGCCTGCCCGCACTGGTTTTCAGCTCGGGCCTGGCCGCCGTGTCCGCCGCGCTCTCGCTCGTTCCGGTGGGTGGCGTCCTGGTCATGCCGCGGCACTCCTATCAGGGTGCCCTGGTCATGGCCCAGGAACAGGCCGCCAAGGGACTGTTCACCCTGCGCACGGTGGACATCGCCAACAACGACGACGTCATCGCAGCCCTGACCGGTTCCGGCGCGAAGGCAGCGGACATGTTGTGGCTGGAAAGCCCCACCAACCCGATGCTGGAGGTGGCCGACCTCCGGGTCCTGTGCCGGTCCGCCCAGGCCGTGGGCGCCGTCGTGGTCACCGACAACACCTTCAGCACGCCCCTGGTCCAGAACCCGCTGGAACTGGGCAGCGACATTGTGCTGCATTCGGTCACCAAGTACCTGGCCGGCCATTCCGACGTCATCCTCGGCGCACTCATCACCTCCGACGCCAAGCTGCGCCACGAACTGCTTCACTACCGCTCCATCCACGGCGCCATCGCCGGTCCCTTCGAGGCCTGGCTGGCGCTGCGCGGCCTGCGCACCCTGGCCCTGCGGGTTGAGCGGGCCCAGGCCAACGCCCTGGAACTGGCCAAGCGCCTTGACGTGCACGACGGCGTTGAACGGGTTTTGTTCCCCGGCCTCGACTCCGACCCCGGCCACCACCGCGCCATGGCCCAGATGAAGGGGTTCGGTTCCGTGCTGTGCATTGAGGTGGCGGGCGGCGAAGCTGCCGCGGATGCGCTGGTTGCTGCGCTGCGGCTGTGGACTCCCGCCACGTCGCTGGGCGGTGTGGAGTCGCTCATCGAGCGCCGGCGCCGCCACGCCAATGAACCGGATTCGGTGCCCGTGAACCTGCTGCGCCTGAGCGTGGGCATTGAAAACATCGAGGACCTGTGGAACGACCTGGCCCAGGCGCTGGCGCAGGCGGATCCAACCGCTAGGCTTGGTACGTGAGCTTCTTCCTTTATGCTGCGACCTTTTTCATCCTGGTGGTGCTGGGTGCCTTGGCGCTCGGCGTCCAAATTTGGGCCCTGAGCGACTGCCTGCGCACACCCGCCGCGGATTTTCAGCGTGTCTACAAACGCTCGAAGCAATTTTGGGGTGCGCTGACGGGGGTTTCCGCGTTCTTTGGCTTCCTGTACCTGCTGCCATCGGCAACGTCCCTGATCGTCCCCCAGATGGGCATGCTCATGATCATCAACCTCGCCGGCGCCACCGTGGCGGGCGTGTACCTTGCGGATGTCCGTCCCGCCCTCGCCGAGGCACGCGGGCGCGGGCGTGGCAACCAGAGCCGCGGCTCCTCCTGGTAGGCGGCACCCGCCAATCCGGGGTGACCCGCTAATCCGGGGTGACCTGCTAATCCGGGGTGACGGCGGTCCACGCCACCGTCAGTTCGCCCAGGCGCCACCGTGAGGGGTTGCGCGTGACGGGCCAGCCGGCGTCGTACATTTTTTGGCACATGTGCATCCAGCGCTGACGGTGTCCGAACGGGGCTAGTGACGCACCGGCAAGCCAGTGCCGGTCCAGGGCCTGCAGGAAGCCGTGGACCCTTTCGCCGGCCACGTTGTGGTGGATCAGCGCCTTGGGCAGGCGTTCGGCCACGTCGGAGGGCAGGTCAAAGGCACCGAAGCGCATGGAGATGGTCAAGGATTGCGGGCCCGCAGCATCCAGCGCCACCCAGGTGCTGCGGCGGCCAATCTCGTCACAGGTGCCGTCGACAAAGATGCCGTTCGGGGTCAGGCGGGAACGGACAGTGTCCCAAATGAGGCGGACATCGGCCTCGTCGTATTGTCGCAGGACGTTGAAGGCGCGGACCATGGTGGCGTTTACGGGCGCCGGTATTTCAAAGCCGCCCACCCGAAAATCCAGGCCCTCGCGGGCCAGCGCAGTGGCCGCACGGACGCGTTCGGGCTCAATTTCAATCCCGGTCACGTGGGCGTCGGGACAGGCCGCGCGGATCCGGTGGTGCAGTTCCACCGCGGTCGTGGGGGAGCTGCCGTAGCCCAGGTCCACCACCAGCGGCCGTGCCCCGGCTGTCCAGTCGTGGCGCAGCCGCCAGGCTTCGGGGCCGGCCAGCCAGCGGTCAACGCGGCGCAGGCGGTTTGGGTTGGTGGTGCCCCGGGTGGCGTTGCCGAAGGGTTTGCTGCGGGACCGGGCGGCACCACGCGGAACAGTGTCGCGTTGGGCCGGGCCGGTGGAAGCTTGACTGACCCTCTGGGCGCGTTGAACCACTGGATAACAATAAATGCCCGCGCGCCCGGGGCTGAAAATACGTGGCGAGGCTCACTGCCGGCTGCCGGGTTCGCGCCTGCGCCACATTCGCGACGAGTCCCGCGCAGGGTGCTTCATGCGCAAAATCGGGCACGTATGGGGCGCAGGCGAAAAGCGCGCCCCCCGCCTTCCGCGTAGCATTTCGAACGGCTTCGGGCCCGTGGAGCCCCGGCCGGTAGGATGAGGCCATGACTTATACGCTGATTTTGCTCCGCCACGGCCATAGTGAGTGGAACGCCAAGAACCTGTTTACCGGCTGGGTGGATGTTGACCTCAACGACCAGGGCCGCGAAGAGGCGGTGCGCGGCGGCGAGCTGCTCGTGGAGAACAACCTCCTCCCGGACGTGTTGTACACCTCGCGCCTGAAGCGGGCCATCAATACGGCCAACCTGGCGCTGGAGAAGGCGGACCGCGGTTGGATCGACGTCAAGCGCAGCTGGCGGCTGAACGAGCGCCACTACGGCGCGCTGCAGGGCAAGGACAAGGTGCAGACGCTGGCCGAATTCGGCGAGGACCAGTTCATGGAGTGGCGCCGCAGCTACGACACCCCGCCGCCGCCACTGCCCGACGACAGCGAGTTTTCCCAGGTCAACGACCCCCGCTACGCGGACCTCGGCGATGCACTGCCGCGCACCGAGTGCCTCAAGGACGTCCTGGTCCGCCTGCTGCCGTACTGGGAGTCGGAGATCAAGGAAGAGCTAAAGGCCAAAAAGACGGTCCTGGTCACGGCCCACGGCAACTCGCTGCGCGCCCTGGTCAAGCACCTGGACGGCATCTCGGACGAGGCCATCGCGTCCCTGAACATTCCCACCGGCATTCCACTGGTCTATGAACTGGACGAGAACTTCGCCCCGATCACCCCTGGCGGGAAGTACCTGGACCCGGAAGCGGCGGAGGCGGCGATCATGGCTGTTGCCAACCAGGGCAAGAAGTAGCCTCCATTCGTTGAGGTTCGAGATAACGACCGTCATCATCTCGAACCTCAACGAATGGAGGCACGACGGCGGCCGGTGACCTTTGTTGAAAAGGTCACCGGCCGCCGTTCGCCGCACCAGGTCCGGGCAGTTCAGCCGGCGAGGAAGCGTTCGGGCTGCCATTCCCCGGTCACCAGGTAGGACACCTTGCGGGCCACGGACACGCCATGGTCACCGAAGCGCTCAAAGTAGCGGCTGGCGAGCGTCACATCGACGGTGGTCGCGGCCGTCTCGTTCCATTCCGGGGAGCCCATGGCGGAAAAAACGGTCTTGTGCAGTTCATTGAGCCGCGACTTGGCTGCCGTGATGTCGCCCACCAGTTCCAGCTCGCGCGACTCCAGCAGTTCGGTGACCTTGTGGGCGATGCTGATGTCCAGCTGGGCCAGCTCGGCAAACGTCGCCGTCAGCGGGGCCGGAATAACGTGGTTCGGGTAGCGCAGCCGGGCCAGCTGGGAGATGTGCCGGGCCAGGTCGCCCATCCGCTCCAGGGACGCACTCATGCGCAGCGAACCGACAATCATGCGCAGGTCGCTGGCTACCGGACCCTGGAGGGCGAGCACGTCAATGGCCCGCTCATCGAGGTCGTTCTGCAAGAAGTCGATGCGGGCGTCGGCGGCAATGACCTCCTGGGCTGCCTGCAGGTCGGCTGCGGCAAAGGCGGTTGTGGACTTTTCGATGGCGCCGACCACCAGGGATGAGATTTCAATCAGGCCCTCCCCGATTTGGTGAAGTTCGGCCTGAAAAACTTTGCGCACGCGTGATTCCTTTCCTTGACAGCCCACCACACGGATGGGCCCGATCCCGACCCAGCCTGCCACCCGGGGATGAACGCGGCGACACCGGAAGATGAACGTAGGCTGAACGGACAGCCAAGCACGCGCAGATGGCCGTGAATCGGGCCGCCGTGCGCATAGTCTTGGGGTGTGGACCCTTTGCTGATTGGAGTGGCTGCCGGGCTGGTGGGCTTGGCCATGGGCGTTTTTGGCATGCTCGCCTTCAGCGCCAGCGAACGGGCCCGGCGGCAGGCCGTTGATGTCGGTGAGCCGTCACTGCCGGACGGTTCTGCCGAGATCCTCTCCGTGGTGGGCAAGGCCTTCATCGTCATCGACGTCGTGGACGGCGTGGTGCGGGCCAGCCCCGGCGCCTACGCCTTCGGCCTGGTCCGCGGCCACACCGTGGTCCATCAGGAGTTGCTGGACTTGGCCCACCGGGTGCGCCGCGACGGCGTCATCGAAGAACGTGAGCTGATCCTCCCGCGCGTGGTCCTGCCCGGCCAAGCCCCCGGCACGACGCCGGACGTGGCTGCCCAGCCTGCCCCGGCTGCCCAGCCTGCCGCCGGAACCATGGGCAACGCCGCCCAGGGCACCCTGGTCATCCAGGTCCGCGTGGCCCCGCTGGGCGAAGAGTACATCCTGCTGCTGGCCGACGACCGCACGGAGATCGCCCGCACGGAGGCCGTGCGCAACGATTTCGTCGCCAACGTTTCGCATGAGCTGAAAACCCCTGTTGGCGCCATCTCGCTGTTGGCGGAGGCGCTGGAGTCCGCGCCGGAAGACGAAGCCACTGTGCGCCGCTTCGCCTCCCGCATGATCACCGAATCCGCCCGGCTGGCGGCCCTGGTCCAGGACATCATTGAGCTCTCCCGCCTGCAAAGCAAGGACATCGCGCAGGCCGGCACCGACGTGGACCTGAACGCCGTGATTGCCGAGGCCGTGGACAGGACCCGGCTGCCGGCCCACAGCAAAAACATCGCCATCGCCGTGGGCGCTCCCGTCGGCGCCCACGTGCACGGGGACGCGCCCCAACTAGTCACAGCCCTGCGGAACCTGATCGACAACGCCGTCCGCTACTCTCCGGCAAACACCCAGGTGGGGATCGGGCTCTCGGTGCTGGACGGCGTCGTAAGCGTCAGCGTCTCCGATCACGGCGACGGCATGTCCGCCGAGGACCAGGAGCGGGTTTTTGAGCGGTTCTACCGGGTGGATGCGGCCCGCTCGCGGCACACGGGCGGGACCGGACTCGGGCTGAGCATCGTCAAGCACATTGTGGGCAACCACGGGGGCGAGGTCACGCTGTGGTCGGTGCCCGGCACCGGTTCCACGTTCACCGTGCGCCTGCCTGAACTTTCCCCGTCCACCAGCGACGCCGGCCGGGAACTTCCGGCCCGGTACCGCCACGGGTGACCCCCACCAATGCCAAGCTGCAAGGAGCAACCACGCGTGAGCAGGATCTTGATTGTCGAAGACGAGGAATCCATCAGTGACCCCCTGTCCTTCCTGCTGGCCAGGGAAGGGTATGAGGCGGAGGTGGCGGACAACGGCCTGGACGCCCTCGTGGCGTTTGAGCGCGGCGGCGCGGACCTGGTGCTCCTGGACCTGCAGCTGCCCGGCATGAGCGGGACCGAGGTGTGCAAGCAGCTGCGCCAGCGCTCCAGCGTCCCCATCATCATGCTCACGGCCAAGGATTCAGAGATCGACAAGGTGGTGGGGCTCGAACTTGGCGCCGACGACTATGTCACCAAGCCCTATTCCTCCCGCGAGCTTATTGCGCGGATCCGCGCCGTGCTGCGCCGGCAGGGCGAACCCGAGGAACTGATCAGCTCAACCGTGCATGCCGGTCCCGTCAGGATGGACGTGGAGCGCCACGTGGTGACCGTCGACGGGGAGGCCGTGTCTTTCCCGCTGAAGGAGTTTGAGCTGTTGGAAATGCTGCTGCGCAACGCCGGACGGGTGCTCACGCGAGGTCAGCTCATCGACAGGGTCTGGGGCGCGGACTACGTGGGGGATACCAAGACCCTGGATGTGCACGTCAAGCGGATCCGCAGCAGGATCGAGCCGGACCCGGCGGTTCCGCGGTTCCTGGTGACGGTGCGCGGGCTGGGCTACAAGTTCGAAGCCTAGCCCCGGCTGCGGGCCGGGGCAAGGAAAAAGCGGGGCCCGCCAGCTCATGGGAGTTGGCGGGCCCCGCCGGGTGCGGACCTGTCCGCGGGAAAGTTACGGCGTGGGCGCGGCGGTGGCTGTAGCGCCGGCGGTGGGCGTGGGCGCGGTGGTGGGCACCTCGGCCTTGTACTCCGCGAGTGTGCCGTCCAGGACGGGCAGGTTCAGCGAGGCGGTGTCCGAACCCGCGCCGGACTGGCGCAGTTGGACAACTTCCATGGCACCGGCAGCGGCGGTGACGGTACTCAGGATGGCCTTGTCATTGGCTCCGTTGAGGATTGTCGGTACTCCGGGCTTGACCGTAACCTCTGTTTGGGATCCCTGGGCGCCACTGATGGTCAGCGTGATGTCTGAGGTGGACGTGTTGTAGAACGAGCCCAAAACGCGTCCCGGCGCGTCGTGGCCGTTGGAGACGATCAGCACGTTGCGCAGTTCCAGACTGCCCATGTCCAGGCGGACGCCGTCGGAGGCCGAGTAGACAGTGGTGGTGCTTTGCTGGTTGATGGCACTGCAGCCGGTGAACGCCATGGCGCCAATGCCAATGGCGGCAACCAGGCTCAGGCGCTGTGCTCGTTTGGCTCCGGGAAGGCCGGCAGCGATTCTCACGTCAGTAACTCCTCATGGAAAAGACAAAATATCTGGCACCAGCCTATCCGCAAATCAGGCAAAAGCATGCTTTTGCACCCGTCCCGGGACGACGGAGTGTATTGTGTGGGCCCGCCACTGCACCTTGGCGGCCTTTAGTCAAGGCCGCCAATATTCTCCACTTGCTGGATCAATTGCGCGGAGGGCGTAGCATCACACGTCCCTGACCTGCGGAAACTCAAGGGAGAAGGCGCCCGGACGTGGTAAACTAGAACCATTGGAAAGGGAGAATCCACATGCTTTTTGAGGTCGGCGAGACTGTAGTTTACCCACACCACGGTGCGGCAAAGATCGAAGAGATCAAGATGCGCACCATTCGGGGTGAAGAGAAAATGTATCTCAAGCTCAAGGTTGCCCAGGGAGATCTAACCATTGAAGTGCCTGCGGAAAACGTGGACCTGGTCGGGGTTCGCGACGTTGTGGGCAAGGAAGGGCTGGAGCACGTGTTTGAAGTGCTCCGCGCTGAATTTACCGAGGAGCCCACCAACTGGTCCCGCCGGTACAAGGCCAACTTGGAAAAGCTGGCCTCAGGCGACGTGATCAAGGTTGCCGAAGTAGTTCGCGATCTCTGGCGCCGCGATCATGACCGCGGCCTGTCCGCAGGCGAGAAGCGGATGCTGGCCAAGGCCCGGCAGATCTTGATTTCCGAGCTTGCCCTGGCGGAAAAAACAGATGAGGAAAAGGCCGCTGAAGTCCTTGACGAGGTTTTGGCCTCGTAGCAGCAGTCCATCCGGGCGTGGCCGTGCAAGCGGCGGCAGAAGCCGGTGAAAAGAACCCCGGCACCGCGGTGCCGGGGTTCTTTTCATGCCGGGGCTAATGTGGAGTCATGAAAGAGGAAATGGGCGGCACCTGCGCCGTCGTCATTGTTGCCGCCGGTTCCGGGCAGCGGCTGGGTCAGGGCATGCCGAAGGCCAGGGTCCCGCTGGGCAGTGAGCCAATGCTGGCCCATGCCGTCAACGGTGTGGTGAAGGCCGGCATTGCCGCGCAGATTTGCATCGCCGTCCCGGCCGGGGACACCGCCATGGGTGAAATTTGCCGGCGGCTGGCTGCAGAGTCCGGCGCAGGGCCGGAAGTGCTGTGGAACGTGGTGGACGGCGGCGAGGACCGGGCCGCCTCCGTCCGGGCCGCCCTGGCGGTGATCGACGGCAGGGTCTCAACAGTGCTGGTGCACGACGCCGCCCGCCCGTTGACTCCCAGCGGCGTCTTTGAACGCGTGGTCGGCGCGCTCCGTGACGGCGCGAAGGCCGTCATCCCGGCCCTCGCCGTCGTGGACACGATCAAGACCGTGGTCCCCGCCGAACTGCCCGCCACCGGTGCCGGCGTGGAAAAGGTCTCCGGAACCCCGGCCCGCAACCGCCTCCGCACCGTGCAAACGCCGCAGGGATTCGACCTGGAAACGCTGCGCCGGGCCCACGCCCACGCCCTGAACCTGGACGCTGCCGCGGCCGCACGAATAACGGACGACGCGATGCTCGTCGAAGCCATCGGGGAGGACGTCTACGTGGTCCAGGGCTCCGCGCACAGCCTGAAGATCACCACACCCACGGACCTGCTCCTCGCCGAGGCCATGCTGCAGGGTCCGTTGCGCCCGCGCTGGGTGGAGGGATAGTGGACGCGGCGAAGACCCCTTGGCCGAACCTGCCCCGCACCGGCATCGGCATCGACATCCACGCCTTTGCCCCGGAGGAACAACCGGTCCCGCTGTGGCTGGCGGGACTTTGGTGGGAAGGCGAACGCGGACTCTCCGGCCATTCCGACGGCGACGCCGTGGCCCACGCGGCCGCCGACGCCCTGTTTTCCGCTGCGGGAGTGGGCGACCTGGGCACGCATTTTGGCACCGACAGGCCGGAATGGAAGGGGGCCGGCGGGGCGGTGCTGCTGGCCGAAGCGGCCCGCATCGTCCGTGCGGCAGGCTTTGACATCGGCAATGTTGCGGTCCAATTTGTGGGGAACCGGCCCAAGTTCAGCCCTCGGCGGCTGGAGGCCGAGGCCGCTCTCAGCGAGGCGGCCGGCGCGCCTGTCTCGGTCAGCGCCACCACGTCCGACGCCCTGGGATTCACCGGCCGCGACGAAGGAATCACGGCCGTGGCCACGGCGCTGGTGGTGCAAACCGCCCGAACTGCCGCTCAGCGTGCAGGCGGGCACGCAACCGCCCGAGAGGATAACCTAGAGCCGTGACCCTGCGCTTTTATGACTCCGCCACCGCTGCCATCCGCGACTTTGTCCCGCTCAAGGATGGGGAGGCGTCGCTGTACTACTGCGGCGCCACCGTCCAGGGTGAGCCGCACATCGGCCACGTCCGCTCCGCACTGGCCTTTGACCAGTTGACCCGCTGGCTGCAGACATCGGGCTACAACGTCACGGTTATCCGCAACGTGACGGACATCGACGACAAGATCCTGGCCAAGGCCGCCGAAAACAACGAGCCCTGGTGGGCGCTGGCCTACCGTTTTGAACAGGCTTTCGAGGACGCCTACGACGCCTTGGGCATCCTCAAGCCCACCTACGAGCCGCGTGCCACCGGCCACATCCCGGAAATGCACGCCCTCATTGCCCGGCTGATCGAGCGCGGCCACGCCTACCCGGCGCTGGACGGTTCCGGAGACGTCTACTTCGACGTGCGCTCCTGGGCGCAGTATGGCTCGCTGACGCACCAGAACATTGACGACATGCAGGCAGCGCCCGACGCCGACCCCCGGGGCAAGCGCGACCCCCGTGACTTTGCGCTGTGGAAGGGCCACAAGGAAGGCGAGCCCGGGACGGCCAAATGGGAGTCCCCCTGGGGTGCCGGCCGCCCGGGCTGGCACCTCGAATGCTCGGCCATGGTCACCAAATATCTCGGCACCGAGTTCGACATCCACGGCGGCGGGCTGGACCTGCGCTTCCCACATCACGAAAACGAGATGGCCCAGTCCCAGGCCGCCGGCGACGGTTTCGCGAATTTCTGGATGCACAACGGCATGGTCACCTATGCCGGCGAAAAGATGTCAAAGTCCATCGGCAACACCGTCAACCCGCGCGAAATGCTTGAGCTGGCCAGCCCGCTGGTGGTCCGCTACTACCTGGGCCAGGCCCACTACCGTTCCGTGTTGGACTACCGGCCCGGCTCGCTCACTGAGGCTGCCGCCGCCGTCGAACGCATTGAGACATTCATGGCCGCCGCCGTCGCCCGGCTGTTCCCCGACGGCATCGAGGGCTGGGGTGCGGCGGCCAAGCTCCCGGACGCGTTCCGCGACGCCATGGATGACGACCTGAACATTCCCGCAGCACTCGCCGTCCTGCATGACACGGTGCGTGCCGGCAACACCGCCCTGGCTGGGAAGGACGACGCCGGCGCTGCCGCGGCGCTGCAGGCTGCCGTGGGCATGACCTCGGCACTGGGGATCAACCCGCTGGACGCCCAATGGTCGCACGGCGGCACCGGGGCGGAAGCGGCAGTCCTGGACGTGCTGGTCAGTTCCCAGCTGGAAGCCAGGGCACGGGCCCGTGCAGACAAGGACTGGGCCGAATCGGACCGGATCCGCGACGTGCT
>CAJDTM010000010.1_pt1 | contig 82640 bp, 77 predicted proteins | sample 7389831 | NCBI WGS metagenome assembly CAJDTM01 (sample SAMEA7055656, study PRJEB34461) | soil metagenome | biome: terrestrial ecosystem; feature: Peninsula; material: soil | place: Antarctica | collected 2016
GTCCGCGATCTCCGTGACCAGCAAATCATCGGCATGCTTGGAAAGCACCCGCGCCACATCCAAGGCCACATTGCCATTGCCGATCACGGCAATCTCCTTCGCCACCAGCGGCCACTCGCGCGGGACGTCCGGGTGGCCGTCATACCAGGAGACAAAGTCCGCACCGCCAAAGGAGCCCTCCAGCTCGACCCCGGGAATGTTCAGGTCCGCATCCTTGATGGCCCCCGTGGCGAAGATCACAGCGTCGTAGTGCGCCTGCAGGTCCCCGAGCGAGACGTCCGTGCCGTAGTCGACGTTGCCGAAGAAGCGGATGTCCCCGCGGTCCAGCACCTTGTGCAGGGCGTTCACAATGCCCTTGATGCGCGGGTGGTCCGGGGCCACCCCGTAGCGTCAATTGCCAGGACCAGCCCGTCCTGGACTTCCTTGCTCTTGGTCAGCATGTCGGCGGCGTAGACGCCGGCCGGGCCGGAGCCGATGACGGCGACGCGCAGCGGACGCGCAGCAGTGCCGCGGGCAGCCCCGGCAGAGGTCGAGGGGGTGGTGGATGACAAGGCTTTGCTCATTTCGTTCAAAAGGGAAAGGGCTTGTGGACAATTCTAGGAGAGGTTGCTGGCGGTTTCCCGCGTGCCGTAGTCGGCCGTGGCCAGTTCGGGCGGTGCCAGCGGGCTCACGCGCACCACGTCCCCGACAACGACGACCGCGGGGTTGCGCACCTTGCCCGTCTGGGCCTGGGCCACGATGGTGCCCAGCGTGCCGATCGTGACGCGCTGATCCTTGGCGAAGCCGTTCTCAATGATCGCCACGGGGCAGTCGCTGCTGCGGCCGGCGGCCCGCAGGATCGGGATGGATCGGTTGAGCGTGCCGACGCCCATCAGCAAAATGACGGTGTGGTCGCTGCCGGCGGGGACGTTCTCGAGGTCCTCATGGCCGCTGATCATCGTGAACGCCTTGGCCAGGCCCCTGTGCGTGACGGGGATGCCGGCGGCGGCCGGGACGCTCACCGCGCTGGTAACGCCCGGGACGACTTCCACATCGACATCGTTGTCCCGGCACGCGATGGCTTCCTCGCCGCCGCGGCCCAAGACGTACGGGTCCCCGCCCTTGAGCCGGACCACCCTGTTGCCGGCCTGTGCCTCGCGGACCAGGATCGCGTTGATTTCAAGCTGCGGGACGGGGTGGTGGCCCGGCGTTTTGCCGACCTCGATGACTTTCACCCCTTCGCCGAGGGTTTCCAGCAGCCCGCGCGGGCCGAGCCTGTCCGCCACCACGACGTCCGCCTCGGCCAGCAGCCGCCGGCCGCGGACCGTGATGAGGTCCTCGGCGCCGGGTCCGCCACCGACCAGCGCCACGGAGCCGCGCCGGCCCTTCCGGTACCTCCGCAGCGGAAGCTCCCCGCGCTCCAACGAGGCGGCGATGGCATTGCGGATGGCGACGGCGCGCTGCGGGTCCCCGCCGGCGTTGACGGCGATCTTCACGTCCTCCACGGTGGCGACGGCGGGCGTCCATGCGGCGGATCCGTCAGCGTGCGAGTGGTCGACGCACCAGATCCTGCGCGCCTCGGCGTCGGCGGACACGCGGGCGTCCGTCTCCGGGTTCCCGCTGGCGGCCACCGCGAACCAGCAGTGGTCCAAGTCGGCGGCGTCGTAGTCCCGCGCCTCCCATGTGAGCAGGGCCGCGTCGACTAGCGCCCGGGCCGGCTCGCCAAGGACGGTGGCCACGAGCGTGACCCGGGCGCCGGCGTCGAGCAGGGCCCGCGCACGGCGGGCCGCGACGGTGCCGCCGCCCACCACCAGGGTGGGGCGGCCCAGCAGCCGCAGTGAGGTTGGAAAGAGATCGACAAGTGCCATGGATTGACCTTAGGAAAAGGAAATATTCGGGTTCAAGACCTTCGTTACACCCGTTCACGGGGCGTCATGCAGGGACACATTCGTGCGCGTCAGGCTCCTTCGCGCGAGAGCGGGACCAGGGTGCGAAACCGGGGCGACGATGCGCCGCCGTCGCGGCTTGGCCCCTTTCTCGCGGCCGTTCTCGCGGCCGGCAGCGGCGCGGAGCTACCGCGTGCTGCCCGCCAGCAGGCCGCGCCCGCGCAGCAAACGCTTTTCCACGGGCGCAAACAGCAGCAGTTCAACCGCGATGCCCACGAACAGGATGATCAGGATCGCCGACATCACGATGCCCATGTCGGAGAGTTGCCTGCCCTGCTCCAACAGCGTGCCCAGCCCGAAGCCCAGGCTGCCACCCATGGCAATGATTTCCGCCGCCATGAGGGAGCGCCACGAGAAGGCCCAGCCCTGCTTCAAACCGCCCACATATCCGGGAAGTGCTGCCGGGAGCACCACGTGCACGGCCATTTCCCAGCGCGAGGCACCCAGGATCTGCCCCACGCGGCGGTATTGCGCCGGGATCTGGTCCACGCCGGCGATGAGGCCGTTGATGATGGAGGGGATGGCCCCCATGAACATGACGAAGTACACGGTGGCGTCGGTCAGGCCGAACCAGATGATGGCTGCCGGCACCCAAGCCACGGACGGCAGCACCTGCAAGCCCGAAATCAGCGGACCAAAGGCACGGCGCAGAACCCGTACCTGGGAGAGCAGCAGGCCGATGGGTGTGGCCACCACAATGCTGATGGTGAAGCCGGTGAGGCCGCGCTGCAGCGAGGTCCACACGGCCTCCTGCGCGGCGCCTTCCTGCCAGAGCAGGCCCAGCGATCCCAGCACGTCCAGCGGCCCGGGCACCAGGTCCCGGCGCCGGAACCCCAGCGAAACGTAAAGCTGCCAGGCCGCCAGCAGCACAAGGAACGCGGCAAGCGGCAGCAGCACACGGGAGAAGTCGAGGCCGCGGCGCTGAACAACCTCGGCCTGCAGCGAATCCAGCCCCGCTTCCAGGGAGCGCATATCCTCCGCGCTGCCGCTCTTGATCAGCGGTGAAGTGACTGTCTCAGGCATGTCGGCGGATCTCCTCACGCAGTCGGGCGGTGATGTCCGCGGTAAGTTTTCCGGCGGCCCCGGCGTTCGTCCGGTGTTCTTCGGAGACGTCCCATTCAGCCACCACGCGGCCAGGCCGGGAGGAGAGCAGCAGCACGCGCTGGCCCAGCCGTACGGCCTCACGCACATTGTGCGTGACAAAGATGATGGTCCGCCCCGTTTCCTTCCACACCCGTTCCAGCTCGTTGTGCAACAGGTCCCGGGTGATCGCGTCCAGGGCGGCAAAAGGCTCGTCCATCAGCAGCAGCGGCCGGTCCTGCGCCAGCGACCGGGCGAGCGCCACCCGCTGGCGCATGCCCCCGGAAAGCTCGTGCGGACGCTTGGGCGCCGAATGGCCCAGGTTCACCAGCTCCAGCAGCTCCGTGGCGCGCAGCTTGCGTTCGGCCCGGCCCACACCGCGCAACTTCAGCGCCAGTTCAACGTTTCCGCGTGCACTCAGCCACGGGAACAGGGAGGAGTCCTGGAACATGAATGCGGCGCCGTCTTTAGGTACTTCGAGGGCACCGGCGGTGGGGACGTCCAATCCGGCAATGATGTTCAGCAGCGTGGACTTCCCGCAGCCGGACGCGCCGAGCAGGGCCACAAATTCGCCCTGCCGCACCGTGGCCTTGATGCCGTCCAGGACGGCAGGGCCGGCGCCGAAACGTTTGCCCACGCTTTCCAGTACGACGGCGGGCCCCCGGTCCCGGGGCGCCGGCACCGTGCGCCGTGCACCGTTTCCGTCCAACGGCTTGACGTCACGTTCCTGCGTTTGGGTGAACGTCCCGGTCATTCCGTCCCCAGTCCTGCGGCCGAAACGGGCTTTTGGCCAGCGGACTTCAAGACCTTGTTCAGCGGTCCCAGGTCAAAGATTCCGGCGATGTCGGCCTGCCTGGCCACCCCGGACGCCACCCCGTGCTCCAGCAGTGCCGGGAAGGTCGCTGCCAGCGGGTCAGTGGAAAATGTCAATTCATCCAGCGAGCGGTCGATGACGTTTTCCGCCAGGGCCTTGCCGGCGTCCACGGCCAGGCCCGCATTGACCACGTCGGCCGCCTGCGTTTTGTGCGTGTTGAGCCATCCGACGGAGTCGACGTGGCCCTGCAGGAGTGCTTGGACTGTCTGTGGATGGGCATCGAGGAAGGACTTGTTCACGACCAGCACGGCCGTGCTGAAGTGCCCTTTGGGCCACAGCTGCGCCTCATTGACCAGCACCCTCGCCCCGGCTTGGAGCACCAGCCGGGAAGCCCAGGGCTCGGGCACCCAGGCGCCGTCGAGCTTTCCGTCCTGGAAGAGCTTGAGGGTTTGGGCGTTGTCGGTGGGGTTGATGGTGGCGTCCCCGCCGCCGCCCGGCGTGGTCTTCAGGCCCTGGCCGGCGAGCCAGGAGCGGAGGGCCACGTCCTGGGTTCCGCCCAGCTGGGGTGTGGCCAGGACCTTGCCGCGGAGTTGGGCGGCAGAGTGGATGGACGCCTTGACCACCAGCTGGGCACCGCCGCTCGTGGCGCCGGCGATGATCCGGATGGACGCGCCGCCGCTCTTGGCAAAGGAATTGATGGCGGGGTTGGGGCCGAGATAGGCGGCGTCGATGGCACCGGCGTTCAGGGCCTCGATGGCCGCGGGGCCGGAGCTGAACACCTGGCTGCTGAGCTTCGTGGCGCCCAGGTCGCTGGCGAAGATGCCCTCCTGCAGGCCGGCCAGGGCGGGGGCGTGGGTGACGTTGCCAAAGTAGCCCAGCCTGAGCGCCGCGGCCGGCGATGGCGGCGGCGCGGCGTCGTCCTGGCCCGCGGTGTTGGTGGCCGTGACCGAGGCGACGGCGGCCCCCGCACCGATCAGCGCCACCAGGGCGGCGACGGCGAGGATTTCGGCGATGCGGTGTTTTCGTCCGGGCTTTTCGCCGGCGACGATCCGCGTGGTGGCCAGCTTCGGGGGGTGCTCAGGATGGTTCGGCATGACTGTGGTCCTTTGCTCGGTGAGGTGCGGGCGGGAGGCTGCGCGCTACATCGCGGCATGGACGTCCTTGTGCGGGGGCCTGCGGGCTCTGCCAAAGTGGTCATGCGCCAACGCTAGGGAACGGTGTGCGCGCGCATCAACGCTTCGGACACCCGGGGTCATGCACGTTCATGCAACGTCACAAAGCCCGGGAGTCGGCAGCATCGGTGCCCGTTTACGTTCCGGGGCGCTGCCTGCCGTTCAGTCATTGATGCGGTACTTTGGACCCTGTCGAAGCGTGATTCGTTGCATGCATCCTGAAAGTGATCTCGGTACCGTTGCTGAAGTTGATGAAGGGAAGCTGCATGAACGCCTGGGCAACGCCCTCACGGGGTCCACTCATCATTCCCGCCGTGATCGCCACCAAGGAGCGGGCCGGCTCGGCGGACGTCACGGTCACCATCGCCTCCTCCACCGGGAACGGACCCTTCGGTGCTCCCCAATCGGAGTATGAGGACGTGTTCAGCCTCGTCAAGACGGACGGAACCTGGCGCCTCGAGACGGCCCCGTGGCAGCTCACCATATGTCCGGTCAAGGGGCAGGGGCCATGAGCGCCGGCGCCCCATCCGCCACGGCTGAGCCGACGCTCCGCCGCCTCATCGTGTACGGGCTGCTGTTCGCGCTCGTGACGATTGCTGCCATCGGCGTGGCCGGTTTGCTCGGGCGCCTGCTCACGCTCCGGGCCGAACTGGTCACCGGCGACGTCCAGGGCCTGGCCAGGTCCCTCGCATTCACCTTGATCGCCGGCCCGCTCACGGCCGTGCTCTGGTGGGTGTTGTGGCGCCGGGCGGGCCTGTCCGGCGAGCGCGGCTCACTCACGTGGGGACTCTATGTGACGGCCATGTCCGTTGTCTCACTCATCACCGCCGCGAGTGCCCTGCTCGCCGCCGGCGCTGACCTGGCAGCGGGCACCTGGCAGCCCCGGTTGGCCGCCACCGGGGTCGTGCCGGCCGCCCCTGGTGGGACGCTGCACTTCAGGCTCTGGTCTGGGCGCTGGGCGGAACGCTCGTCTGGTGGTGGGGATACTGGGTGCCGGCATCCTTTCGCTCGCGGGTGCCGGCAGCGCCGTTCATGCCGTGCTCCGGCTTGCCTTTGATCCGGGCGACCCGGCTGCCCGGATTCTTGGCCCGTTGGGGCATGCCGTCCCGGCCGCCCTGCTGGGTGCCTTGGTGTGGAGCCACCACGACCGCCTCGCCAGGCAACACTCCGAAGCGTTCGCCCGGACGGTGCGCCTCGTCGTCTCGGGAGTCGCGCTGGTGGCCGCGGCCTCCGGCGTCGGGGTGATAGTGAATTCCCTGCTGGCCGGGTTCGGCAGTCCGCTGGCGGGAGCTGGCGTACGTCCACTGCTTCTGGGTGGCATCAGCTCGCTGGCGGTGGGCGGGCCCGCATGGTGGCTGGCATGGAGGAGTGCCGGGACGGCGGCACCGGAGCAGACGGGCCGCCGGATCTACTTGATCGCCGTGTTCGGCCTGAGCGCGGTGTCGGCCTTGGTCACCTTGTTGGTGCTCGGCTATCGACTGTTCGAGTTCACCCTGGCCGACCATGGCGGCGGGGCCCTGCTGGACCGTGTGCGCGCACCGCTGGGACTGTTCATCGCCACCGGACTGGTTGCCATCTACCATTTCAGCATGTGGCGCCGCGATCGGGAAGCGCTGGCTGAACGTCCCGCGCCAAAGAGCGCCGTCCGCCGGGTGATCCTTGTGGCCGCGGACGGCGCCGAAGCACAAAAGCGCAGCATCGAAAAGTGCACGGGTGCCGCTGTGACGTTGTGGCTGCGGGCAGACACGGCCGAATCCGCCGCGGCAGGCGGCCCGACGGAGGACCTCCTGGCCGAGGCACTGTCCGGGGTGGCCGGCAAGCGTGTGCTGGTCGTGACCGGTCCGGGGACCGCGGTCCAGGTCATCCCGCTGGCGGACTGACCGGCGGCAGCTTCAACCGCCGGGGCGGTCCGAGCGCAGGCGGCGCAGGCGGAAACGAAGCTTGCCGTCACGGTTGAAGTCGTTGCCCACGTTCTTCGTGGCCTCGATGTACGGTTCGCCGAACGTGTTCAGCAGCAGGTCGTCCACTACGCGGACCTGGCCGGGCATGAACCGGTAGTCCATCGCCGCCACCATGGCGCGCTGGTCGATCTCCGCAAACCACTGCTCGACGGCGGAGACGGTGGTGAAGCCGTTGGCGCAGAGCACTTCCACCAGCCACTCGTACTGGCCTGCCCTGCTGTGCGGGTACGCCGGCAAAACCCGGTCCAGGAGCAGCTGGATGGAGTTCGCGTCCAGGCCTTCCTGCGAGCCGGTCGCGTCGGTCTCGGACTGCATGCGTTTGAGGATGTCGGAAATGTTCACGAATTGTTGGTCTGCCAGTTCGATCAGCGTGGAGGCCATCGTGAACGCCCGGCTGATCTCGGCGTTGTCCACGTGCGTGCCCTTGAACCGGATGTCGTGCTCAAATTCGGCCCACGCGTGTTGGAGGACTGTGCGCAACTGCACCTCAAAGCGCTGTCCGCGGTACTCCTCGCAGCCAACCGGCGGATTGTCCGCGGGCACTTCCAGGGTCAGATGCCGCCCCGCGTAGCCGATGCCGCCGTTCTTGCGGATGACGGCGGTCTTGTCTTCGTCGTCATGGCAGATGAACTGGCTGGTCAACGCGATCGCCACGGCCTTGATGTCGGTTTCGACGAAGAGAATGACGCGGACGCCGATCAGGTCATCAAGATTGGCGGGACCGCCGGGATACCTGGGCCTGCCGAAATCGTCGCACCGGTCCAGCTTTTCCTGCACCGACTTGGGTGTCTTGACGCGGCAGCGGACGTCATGATGGTTCAGGCCGTCATCCCGGAGCCGGGCGACGATGGACGTGCGGATGGCCTCAGCTGCGGTCTCGTACGCGTGGATACGTTCGGCAAAGTCCATGACTTCGGGGCTGAATTCACCAACGGACTGCCGCATGGTCACGTCCTTACTTCCTGGGGAGGATTGCCTCCAACTCTACCCATTTCACGGCCCGTTGGCGTGGATCTCGAGGCGGCGGTCCGGTGGCCGTGCCGGGTGGCCAGGCGCGATGACGCGGGGGGGCTGGGGTTGGACGTTCGGCCGGCGGTTGCAACGGCTTTTTGGCGGCCAACCCCGGCGCGGACCTGCCTGCCTTGACGGCTTGAAGGTCGCAGAGGGCAGTTTCCGGCCTGACGATGCGGACCCGGTGGTAAAAGGCGAAGATGGAAGGCATGGATATGGAAGCACTTTTGGATCAGGCGGCGGACCTCAAGGCGGCTCTTGTCGATTACGCATGCTCGCCCGGCTTTTCCCGGAGCCTGTCAGAGACGATGTCTGCACTCTCCGGCAGTGGGAGCCAGGAGCACGACGAATGGGCGGAGGCCGTTGAGACGCTCCTGTACCTGCGTGGCGAGGGCGGTCGCGAGCCCTTGCTCAGCCGCTATCTGCGCACCAACAAAAATATTGCCCCGGATGCACGCCTGGTGTACGAATCATGGCGGGACCGCAATGTTTTCGGAGTCTTCAAGGTCAGCACGCGGCGAGGTGCCCACCTTGGCCTGCACAACCTCATCGACGAGTTGGACTACGACGCCTATGCAACGGTGGGGGCCGGGGCGATGCGTGTCGTCCAGCGCGGCGGCTACGTCATGACGCGCCTGGTGCCCATGGGGGACATCTGGACCATTAGCGGGAACTTGCGCCTGTTCGGTCCCGGGGATCTTCAAAAAGTTCAAACCCTTGCCGCAAAGCTGCTCAAGCAGTATCCGACCTTGGTATTCAATAATCCTGGGAATCTCGAACGGGCGCGGGAATTGGCCGCCAAGCACCACGCGATCTTTCTGGACCGTTTTGGCGCCCATGTTGTCCGGGGTACGGGCACGGACGTCATTGCCGCTTACCGGAACTTTCTGGACGCCTGCAGCCAGGCCTCCGCCGCCGACCACCCCGGCGCTGCAGCGTTGGTGACGCCGGGCAGCCGGTTGGCACCGGACGATTCCTTTCCGCCGGAAATTGCGGAATCGGGCGACGCGGCGCTGTACCATCACCCGCTGGCGGGCGTATCCATCCTCACCCGCTACGGACAGGTGGAGTCGGCCCACCGGACGCCGCCGGGCACGGCAGATGACCCGGACGCGGAAATCCTGCGCGGCTACCTCGAGGACACCTCGATTCCTGCCTACGTTCTCGAAGACCTGGCGGCAAAATACCCGGGCACTGTCAACGAGGCTTACGCGGTTTCCTTGTCGCGTCCCAAGTTCAACTGGGAGCACGACGGCGCCGCCCTCCTCCGCAGCCACAGGCCGGATGCGGGCCGGAACCTGGATCTTCCCGACGTCTCCCCGGTTCCTTCGTCCCTGCTGGACGCCTACCGCCGGCTCAGCTGAGATCGGCCGGTCCTGGCGCGGCCCGGGGTTGGATCACACAGCGCCCGCCCTCGTGGTCGCCGGATGGTCGTTGACCAGGCCGGCGGCCAGTGTGTTACCGTCCTGCGGGTCGATCACCAGAAACGCGCCGGTGCGGCGGTGGCGGGCATACGCCTCAATCGGCAGGGCCGAGGACAGGCGGAGCTGCGCCGTCCCGATGTCGTTCAGTTCCAGCCCCGACGCGGCGCCCAGTTCAAAGGTGTCCAGGTCCAGCTTGCCCGTCACTGCGCGGACCAGGGCCTGCACGGTCTTGCTTCCGTGCTTGATGAGCACCTTGGCGCCCTCGCGCAACGGCTTCGCCGAGAGCCAGCACAGCTCCGCGTACAGGTCCTGGCTGGCCTGGCCAAAGGTTCCGGTGGCGGCAATGACGTCTCCGCGGGCAATGTCGATTTCATCGCTCAGACGCAGGGAAACCGATTGCGGCGCCACGGCGCGTTCCAGGGAGCGGCCGGCAAAGTCAATGCCCGTCACCGAGGCGGTGCGCCCGGACGGCAGTACGGTGATGGCATCGCCCACGGCGACCGACCCGGAAGCCACCTGCCCCGCGTAGGCGCGGTAGTCGCGGAACAAGGAGCCGCCGTCGCCCAAAACCAGCCCGGGGGCCAGGGCACCCTGCGGCCGGATCACCAGCTGGACAGGGAAGCGGAACGGCTCCAGTCCGTGCTCCAGCTCGTCCGTGGTGGGCAGCGTCTCCAGGATTGCCAGCAGGCTTGGACCCGTATACCAGGGGGTGTGGGCAGAACGCTCCACCACGTTGTCGCCCTCCAGCGCCGACACCGGGACCACCAGCACGTCGCTGATGCCGATCTGCGCGGCCACGGCCTGCACGTCGGCCTCGATGGCCCGGAACACGTCCTCGCTGAATTCCACGAGGTCAATTTTGTTCACGGCCACCACCACGCTGGGCACGCGCAGCAGCCGCAGCACCGACAGGTGCCGGCGCGTCTGTTCCAGCACGCCCTTGCGGGCGTCGACGAGCACGACGACGGCATCCGCCGTGGACGCGCCCGTCACCGTGTTCTTGGTGTATTGGACGTGCCCGGGGCAGTCGGCCAGAATGAAGCCGCGCCGGTCCGTGGCGAAGTAGCGGTAGGCGACATCGATGGTGATGCCCTGCTCGCGTTCGGCGCGCAGGCCGTCGGTCAGCAGGGCCAGGTCGATTTTCTGCGTGCCGCCGAATTCGGCGCCAAAGCCGCGGTCCTCGGAGGTGCGCGTAACGGCGTCGAGGGTGTCCGCCAGGATGGCTTTGGAGTCGTGGAGGAGGCGGCCCACCAGGGTGGATTTGCCGTCGTCCACCGAACCTGCCGTGGCAAAGCGGAACAGCGTGGCTTGTGCCAGCGGAATCTCGTTCACTAGTGTGCTCATTAGAAATAGCCGTCCTTCTTGCGGTCTTCCATGGCGGCCTCGGAGATGCGGTCATCGGCCCGGGTGGCACCACGTTCGGTCAGGGTGGAGGCGGCAACCTCGCGCACCACGTCGTGGACGGTGGCGGCGTCGGAGGCCACGGCACCGGTGCAGGACATGTCCCCCACCGTCCGGTAGCGGACCTGCTTGGTGACCACTTCCTCGTCGGGACGGGGCTGGGAAACCTCACCGACGGCGCGCCACATCCCGTCGCGGGCAAAGACCTCGCGGTGGTGGGCGTAGTACAGCGGCGGCAGTTCGATGCCCTCGCGGGCAATGTACCGCCACACGTCCAGCTCGGTCCAGTTGCTGATGGGGAACGCGCGCACGTGCTGGCCCACCGTGTGGCGGCCGTTGTACAGGTTCCACAGTTCCGGGCGCTGGTTGCGCGGGTCCCACTGGCCGAATTCGTCGCGCAGGGACAGGATGCGTTCCTTGGCACGGGCTTTGTCTTCGTCCCGGCGTCCGCCGCCAAAGACGGCGTCGAACTTGTTCCGGGCAATGGCGTCCAGCAGCGGGATGGTCTGCAGCGGGTTTCGGGTGCCATCGGCGCGTTCGGCCAGCTCACCGCGGTCGATGAAATCCTGCACGGACCCCACTTCCAGTCGCAGGCCCAGGCGCTCCACCGTCCGATCCCGGAACTCGATGACCTCCGGGAAGTTGTGCCCGGTGTCCACGTGCAGCACGGGGAACGGGACCTTGCCCGGCCAGAACGCCTTGGTGGCCAGGTGCAGCATCAGCACGGAGTCCTTGCCGCCGGAGAAAAGCAGCGCCGGGCGCTCGAACTCGGCCACGACCTCGCGGATGATGTGGATGGCCTCGGATTCGAGCAGGTCCAGGGAGTTCAGCCCGGGGCTCCCGGCAAGCCCGGCGGCATCGTCCAGCTCAAGAACCGGCTTTTCGGTGATTTGGGTGCTCATGTGTGTAGTCCGCATTCTGTCTTGGAGGTTCCGGCCCAGCGTCCGGACCGGGGGTCGGCGCCGGGTGCGACCTGCCGGGTGCAGGGCGCGCAGCCGATGGACGGGTAGCCCTGGCTGAGCAGGGGGTTGACGGGCAGCAGCTTCGCCTCCGCGTATTCGATGAGCCGCCCGTAGGTCCACGTGGCCAACGGGTTGACCTTGACCAGTCCGTTCTTTTCATCCCAGCTGACCAGCGCGGTGTTGCTGCGGGTGGGCCCCTCGTCACGGCGGACGCCGGTGAACCACAGTTCGTATCCGGCCAGGGCATTGTGCAGGGGTTCGACCTTGCGCAGGGCGCAGCACAGCCCGGGGTCACGGGCAAACAAGTCCTGGCCCAGCAGGGAGTCCTGTTCGGCGACGGTGTGCCCGGGCTTGACGTCGACGACGTTCACGCGCAGGTTCTCAGCCACCTCGTTGCGGGTGGCATACGTTTCCTCGAAGTGGTAGCCGGTGTCCAAAAACAGCACGTCCACCCCGGGCAGCTGGTCCGCAACCAGGGCCGGCAGGACGGCGTCGGCCATGGAACAGGCGACGGCGGCCGCACCGGTGCCGAAGTTCCGCGCCACCCAGGCGATGACGTCCTCGGCGGGCGCGTCCCATTCCAGTTCCGCGGCGCCGGCCGCGGCCAGGGCCTGCAGTTCGGCGGCGCTGCGCAAGGTGGGGGCAGGGGCGGCACCGGCCGCAGCGGGTGCGGTGGTGGTGGCGGTCATTTCAGCAGCTCCTCGTCGGCGCGGTGGGCGAACTGGGCAAACGTCTCGCCGTCCAGTCGGTGGGCCACGTAACTGCGGATCAGGCGTTCGACGTAGTCGGAGAGGTCGTCAACAGCCACCTTCAAGCCGCGGATGGTCCGGCCCAGGCCGGCCTCTTCACGGTCCCGGGAAGCCAGCCCGCCACCGAGGTGGACCTGGAAGCCGCCGGTGGTGCCGCCGTCGTCCGCGGGGACAACGATCCCCTTCAGGCCAATGTCCGCGGTCTGGATGCGGGCGCAGGAGTTGGGGCAGCCGTTGATGTACAGGGCGATCGGATCGACCAGCCGGCCCGAGTCGGTCAAATCGGCCAGGCGGGTCTCCAGTTCACCAATCACGTGGGCGGCCGTGCCCTTGGTATTGACGATGGCCAGCTTGCAAAATTCAATGCCGGTGCAGGCCATGGTGTTGCGGCGAAACAACGACGGGCGGGCGGAAAGGCCAATGGCGTCCAGCTCCGCGATGACTGTTTCCACGTCCGTGCCGTCAATGTCCAGGGCCAGGATTTTCTGGTGCGGGGTGGTGCGCAGGCGGTGCGAACCGTGCCGTTCCAGCAGGTCCGCCAGCTCCACCAGGGTGTCCCCGGAGAGCCGTCCGACCACCGGGGCGGACCCGATGAAGAACTTGCCGTCCTTCTGCTCGTGGACGCCCACATGGTCGCCGAGCTCCTTGGCCTGCGGGGGCACGACGCCGTCGGGCAGCTTGCGGCCCAGGTATTCCTCTTCGAGGATCTGGCGGAATTTCTCCACGCCCCAGTCGTCAATGAGGAACTTCATGCGGGCCTTGTTGCGCATGCGCCGGTACCCGTAGTCGCGGAAGATGCCGGTGACCCCTTCCCATACGGCGGGGCCGTCCTCCGGCGAGACGAACACGCCGGCACGTTGGGCCAGCCGCGGCGCGGTGGACAGCCCGCCACCAACCCACAGGTCGTAACCGGGGCCCAGTTCAGGGTGGCGAACGCCCACAAAGGAGACATCGTTGATCTCATGGACCGTGTCCTGGTTGGGGTGGCCGGTGATGGAGGTCTTGTACTTGCGCGGCAGGTTGGAGAACTCCGGGTTGCCGATGAAGCGCCGGTTCAGCTCCTGAATAAAATCGGTCGGGTCCAGGATCTCTTCCTTGGCGATGCCTGCCACCGGTGAGCCGAGGATGACGCGCGGGACATCGCCGCAGGCTTCGGTGGTGGACAGGCCCACGGCTTCCAGGCGGCGCCAGATCTCCGGCACGCTTTCCACCTCCACCCAGTGCAGCTGGATGTTTTGGCGGTTGGTCAGATCCGCCGTGCCGCGGGCAAAGTCGCGGGAAATCTGGCCGATGGTGCGCAGCTGCCCGGTGGTGAGCCTGCCCCCGTCGATGCGCACGCGCAGCATCAGGAACCTGTCCTCGAGCTCGTGCGGTTCCAGTGAGGCGGTCTTGCCGCCATCGATCCCCTGCTTGCGCTGCGTGTACAGACCCCACCAGCGGAAGCGGCCGTGCAGGTCGTCGTCCGTGATCGAGTCAAAGCCCTCATGGGCATAGATCGTCTCGATGCGGTGGCGCACGGACAGGCCGTCGTCCTCCTGCTTCCACGCCTCAACCGGGTTCAGCGGGTCCCTGCCGTCCACCTTCCACTGCCCGTGCGGCTTCGCGGCCGGTCGCGGGCGGGCTGTGCGGGCAGGTTTGGCAGGTGCTTGAGCGGATGCGGTGTCGATGCCTGGGGCGGTGGCTCCGGCGAGGGCGGTCTGTGTCATGAAACGAGCGTAGGGTGCCCCGCCGTCGCGCCAAACAGCCGCTGCAACGCGGGTTCACCTCGGGCAATATTTCGTCACACGCACTCTTTTGGCCGCGGGTGTGCTTGACCCTGGGCGCCGGCCGCCGCATCAAAGTGTTCCAGCGCCAATTGCGCCACCAGCCCGGAAGGAAGCAGCGGCCCGCTCACCAGGTCCGCGCCGGCCTTGCCCAGCTGAGAGTGGAAGTATCCCGGCGCGAGCAGGTAGGAGGCAATCGCCACCCCCGCAGCCCCGGCTGCCCGCAATTGTGCGACGGCATCCGGCACGGTCGGCGCGGCACTGGCCCCGTAGGCAGCCAAAACACGCTGCGAGCGGCGCACCGACAGGTCCGCGGCCAGCACTTCGATCTGCTCGGCGGCCTCCGGCCGTGAGGACCCGGCGGCGGCGAGCACAATGGCCCAATCCGGCGGCAGCTCCCCCAGCCTCGCGTCCAGCAGCCCGGCCAGCCGGGGGTCCGGTCCGAGCGGCGCGGCGGCCAAGGATCCGGGGCGGCCTTCAACGGCCTGGGCGATGTCCACCTGGACGTGAAACCCCACCGTCAGCAGCAATGGCACGACGACGGCGCGCACCCCGTCCGGCAGGCCCGCCATGACCTCGGGCAGGGCCGGTTCCTGGACGTCCACATATGCTTCGAGCACGGACAGTCCCGGCCGGAGCGCGGCCAGGTCGGCGCGCAGCTGATTGATCCGGGCCCTGCCTTCCGCGTTGTCCGTGCCATGGGCGCAGGCGATGAGTACCGTCTCCGCGCCCTGCGCCGCCGCTTCAGTAGTGCTCTTTTCCATGGCCCAACTCTCGTTCGCCGGCGTCGGAGCGCCGTGGATGTTGCTGCCAATGTACGTCAGTGGCTTGTCCGCAGCCAGTTGGCGGAATGGCGGGTCTCAGAGCACAATCCGCAGGGGATCCTCCAGGATCTTTTTAAGGTCCTGCAGGAAGGCGGCGGCCGTGGCGCCGTCGAGCACGCGGTGGTCCACCGTCAGGGTGAGCTTGAGGACCTTGCGCGTGGTGAGTTCGCCCTCGCGCACCACCGGTTCCTCGGAGGTTGCGCCCACGGCGAGGATGGCAGCCTCGGGCGGATTGATAATGGCCGTGAAGTTGTCAATGCCGAACATGCCCAGGTTGCTCAGCGTGAATGTGCCTCCGCTGAATTCCGGCAGCGTCAAGGTCCCTGACCGGGCCTTGCCCGCCAGGTCACGGGTTTCAGTGGCGATTTCCGCCAGTCCCAACCGGTCCGCGTCCCGCACCACGGGCACGATCAGCCCGTCCGGCACGGCCACGGCAAGGCCGACGTTGACGTGCCGGTGCCGGTAGATCCTGTCACCTGCCCACGACGAGTTGACCTCCGGGTGGGCCCGCAGCGCCACGGCACAGGCGCGCACCAGCAGGTCGGTGACACTGGCTTTCACGCCGGAGTCCGCAAACCGCACATTGATTCCTGCCCGGAACTCCAGCAGGGCATCCATCCCGGCCACGGCCGTCAGGAAGAAATGCGGCACAGCGGCACTCTCGGTGAGCCGTTTCGCCACAACCTTGCGCATCTGCGTCAGGGGGATCTCCACCGAATCATCCAGCGGCACAGCGGCCGGTGCCGCAGCTGCGGGTGCCGCCGGTGCCGCCGGTGCGGCCGGTGCCGCAGCTGCGGGTGCCGCCGGTGCGGCCTGCGTGGGCGCCTGCCCCGCCGCCAGGACATCCGCCCTGACCACCCGCCCGCCCGGACCCGTGCCCTTGATGCCCGCGGGGTCCAGCCCCAACTCCACCGCCAATTTGCGTGCCAGCGGCGAAGCGAAGACCCGGCCCCCCTCATGACCGTGCCCGCCTCCGCCTGTGGGCGTGGCACCACCGGGCGTGGCACCACCCTGGACGGGCGGCGGCGCTGCGGCGTGGTCCGCTGCCTGTGCACCTCCCGCGGCGGCTTCACTGCCGATGCCGCTGCCATCGCCGATGAACGCGACCGGCTGGCCGATGGCCACGGTGGCTCCCTCGGCCACCAGCAGCCGCTCCAGTACGCCGTCGTCAAACGCCTCAAGGTCCATGGTGGCCTTGTCGGTTTCGATCTCGCCAATGACGTCACCGGCCTTGACCGGTTCGCCAACGTGTTTGAGCCAGCGGCCCAGGATGCCTTCCTCCATGGTGTCGGAGAGGCGGGGCATGATGACCTCAGGCATGGGGTCCTCCTAGCTTTCGAAACTGGTGTCGTTGAGCAGTTCAAGGATCACGCGGCGCAGGTCCCCGGCATCCGGCAGGGCCCGGCGCTCCAACGGTTTCGCGTACGGCAGGGGCACTTCGGCAGCTGCCACCCTGCGCACCGGTGCGTCCAGGTAGTCAAAGGCGCCCTCCATCAGCGTGGCGGAGATTTCCGCGCCGATCCCGTAGCTGAGCCAGTCGTCCTCCAGCACCACGGCGCGTCCGGTTTTGCGCACGGAGGCACAGATTGCCGGCCGGTCGAGGGGACGCAGGCTGCGCAGGTCCACGACCTCCACGGACACGCCCTCTTCCGCCATTTGGCGGGCCACCTCCACGGCGATGGTCGTGGCGCGTGAATACGCGATCACTGTCAGGTCCGTGCCTTCCCTGACCACTGCGGCACGGCCGATCTCCGCCGGCGCGACATCCAGGGGGACTTCACCTTTCGTGTTGTACAGGGCCAGGTTTTCCAGGAAGATGACGGGGTCGTTGTCCCGGATGGCGGCCAGGAGCAGCGCCTTGGCATCGGCGGGCGTGGAAGGTGCCACCACCTTGAGCCCGGGCACGTGCGCATACCAGACCTCCAGGTTTTGCGAGTGCGTGGCAGCCAACTGCTGTCCGCCGCCGCCGGGCATCCTGATCACCATGGGCACGCTCTGCTGGCCGCCGAACATGCCATAAATTTTGGCTGCGTGGTTCACGATCTGGTCGATGGCGATCAGGCTGAAATTCAGGGTCATGATCTCCACCACCGGTCGCATGCCCAGCATGGCTGCACCAATCGCCGCCCCCACAAAGCCTTCCTCGGCGATGGGCGTGTCCCGGACACGTTCCGGGCCAAACTCCGTCAGCAACCCGGCCGTGATCTTGTAGGAGCCTTCAAAGATGCCGATTTCCTCACCCAGGAGGATCACGGTTTCGTCGCGGGTCATTTCGCTCCGGAGGGCGTCATTGAGGGCCTGCCGGTAGGTGATGACGGGTGTCTGGTGTGCATCCGTGCTCATGGCAGCACCACCATCCGATCGCCGGGAAGCGCCGTGGGCGCATTGGCCACGGGGGTCGCATACGCATAGTCAAAGAGCTGGTCAGGGGTGGGGTCCGGACCGGCCTCCGCAAACGCGACTGCTGCCGCCACCTCGCCGTCCACCTCCGTTTCGATCTCCGCCGCCCGATCCTCGTCGAGCGCGCCACCGGCAATCAGCCGGGCTCGCAGGGCCGGGACGGGATCGGCCTCCTGGGCGGTTTCAAGGTCCGCCGCGGAACGGTAGCGGGCGGGGTCCACCACCGAGTGGCCGCGCAGGCGGTAGCTCATCAGCTCCAGCAGGGCGGGGAGGCGTTGTTCCCGGGCCTGGTCCAGCGCTTCGGTGGCTGCCTGCCGGACGGCCAGGACGTCCCCGCCGTCCGCCCGGACTCCGGGGATCCGGTAGGAGGCGCCGCGCTTGTACAGTTCCGGCTCCCCTGCCGCCTTCTCCACGGTGGTGCCCATGCCCAGCCTGTTGTTGATGACCACGTAAACAATGGGCAGCGACCACACCGCGGCCAGGTTCAGCGACTCGTGGAACGCACCGATGTTGGTGGTCCCGTCGCCCATCTGGCACATGACGGCTTCCGCGTCCGGACCGGGCGCGCCGCGGTACGTCAACGCCAGGGCCGCACCCGTCGCCGGCGGGATCTGCCCGCCCACGATCCCGTAGCCACCGAGCATCCGCACTCCCGTGTCAAACATGTGCATCGACCCTCCCCGGCCCTTGGACACGCCCGACGTCTTGCCGAACAACTCCGCCATGACCTTGCCGGCGTCCATGCCGCGCATCAGTGCGTAACCGTGGTCCCGGTAGTTGGTGAACAGGTAGTCGGCGGGCCGCAAGGCCTCCATCAACCCAACGACGGACGCTTCCTCGCCGAGGTTCAGGTGGCAGTATCCGCCAATCTTGGCCCGTTTGTACATTTGGTCAGCGGTCAATTCAAACTTGCGGATGAGCACCATGCGCCGGTAGAACTCCACCAACTGCCCGTCCGCGCCCGGGGACGCCCCCGCTGCAGCTGTGGTGTCGCTGTCCTGCTGGCGGGCCGCGGCGGTGGCGGTGCCCGCGCCGGCTTTCGCCGTCCTCGACTCGTTCATTGTGCTTCTCCTTCAAGTCTTCATGTTTCTGGCGGTGGTGGGTGGTGCCCGGCTTTCCACACCTGGCAGGGGCGTGCTTCAGGTCCCGGGTGGCTGTTCGTGAAGTTCAAAGCCGCTGCCGTCGCCCTGGCAGCGCGGGCACTTGTCCGGCGGGGTGGGCCCGCGCACCGGTTCCCCGCACACCGCGCACACCCATTCGGTGGCCAGCAGGGAGACGATGTCACCGCGGCTGACGATCCCCACCAGCCGCCCGTCCTCCAGGACTGGAAGCCGTCGGACGTGCTGTTCTATGAGCAGGTGCCGCAGGTCTGCGATCCTGGTCGCTGCGCTGACTGAGATTACGGCGCTTGTCATGAGCGTTGCTGCCGTCTTGCCGTCTTTGGCGAGCAGGTCGAATTCGCTGACCAGTCCCAGGACGTGGCCTGCCTCGTCCACGACGGGAACGCCGCTGATCCGGTTGGCGCGCAGCAGTTCGGCGATGTCGGCCACCCCTGTGTCTGCGGGGATGGCGATCACCGGGCTGCTCATGATGTCTGCCGCGGTGGTGGGGATTCGTGCGTCCATGGTTTCTCCTAGTTGGCGTTGGGTGGCCCGTGGCGGCCGGCGCCGTGTCCTGCGGGTCCGAATTCTGCGATTGACGGGCCTGTGTGAAATCTTTCAGGTCCCCTTTGGCCGGAACCGGCGGCAACAGCGCCCGGGGAGACCCGGTCCTGGCAGGCGGCGGCCGCGGCGTCGGGAACAGGGCCTCCGGCACCCCTGTTGGTGATGCCGACGGCGGAGATGGCCCCGCCCACCAGCAACAGGACCGCCACCACCGCCATGATGCGCCGGAACGAGTCAAGGTCCAGCGCTGTTCCAACAATGATCCCGGCCAAGGCGATGGCCACCAGCCCGGCCACCCTGGAGACGGCGTTGTTCACCGCCGAACCGATGCCGCTTTGCAGCGGTGGGACGGCGCTGAGAATGGCGGCCGTCAGCGGCGCGACCGTCACCGCCAGGCCAAGGCCGTACAGGACCAGGCCCGGAAGCATTTGGAGCCAGAAGTTCAATGGCTGGGCCGCCGTCATCATCAGCAAGAAGCCGGCGCCGGCCACCGCCGGGCCCACCGCCATGAACAGGCGCGGGCCATGGTGTCCGGCCAGCGCGCCGAACATGCCGGCAAGCAACAGGGACAGCACCGCAACCGGCAGTGTTGCCAGTCCGGCCTGCGCGGCGGTGAAACCGGCAACTTCCTGCAGGAAGATCACCACCATCAGCGGCCCCAGGGAAACTCCCGCGTAGATGAACGCCGTGGACAGGTTCCCGACGCCAAAATTGCGGGCCCGGAACAGCTCCAGCGGCATCATGGCCTGCGGTGTCCTGGCCTCCCAGAGCAAAAAGGCGGCCAGCAGCACAATTCCCGCCACGAACGTCAGAACGACGGCGGGGCTGTCCCAGCCCAGGCGCTGCTGCTCAATCAAGGCAAACACCGTGCCCGCCAGGCCCACTGCGGCAAGGACTGCGCCGACGAGGTCGACCCGCCGGCGGCCTTCCCTTGCGGCGCCCTCCCCGCCGGCTGCCCGTGCCACGGCACGCTGTGACGCGCCGATCCCGGCCTTCCCCAGCCCGGCCAACACCACCAGTGTGGCGGCGATGGGGAGGACGTTGATGGCAAAGACGAGCCGCCAACTGGCATACTCCACCAGCCCCCCACCGATGAGGGGCCCGGCGACAAAAGCCGTCCCCGTCCAGCCCGTCCATGAACCAATGGCCTTCGCCTGCGCCGGACCGCTAAACGTCGAGGTGATCAACGCCAGGGAGCTTGGCACCAGCAACGCCGCCCCGGCGCCCTGGACGGCCCGGGCCGCGATGAGCCAGGTCCCGGTGGGAGCCACTGCGCAGGCCAGGGAGGCGAGGCCGAAGACAAGCAGCCCCACGCGAAGTATCCGGATCCGGCCGAAGGTGTCGGAGAGGGAGCCGGCAATGAGGATCAAGGCACCCAAGGAAAGCAGGTAGGCGTCAACCACCCACTGCTGGGTGGCCAGGCCACCGCCCAAATCCCCCTGGATGGCCGGGAGTGCCACATTGACAATGGCACCGTCGAGGAACGCCACGAACGAGGCCAGGATGGCCACCCACAGGACGCGCCCCTGCAGCCGCGTCATGGGTGCACGGGCTGGCGCCGGTGAAATCGGCATGCCGGCGCCTGGGCGCCGCAGGCCACCCCGGCCCGTGCGGTGCGACGGCGTGCCACCCCTCATCTCAGTCCCCATGTGGCCATTAGAGGCCCTTGGACGCCAACCAGTCAAGGGATGCGTGCGCCACCTCACGGCAATTGCCGTGTCCCGCACGGGGCCGCCGATTGACGTCCGGGCGCAACAGGGCGATCGTGGAGGGAAGGCAGCCGAATGGTTCCGTTGCAGCATCAGCAATCCAGGAGCGGTCATGACCCCCCAGCAGTCCCCCCACATCCTCATCCTCGGCGGCGGGTACGCCGGCCTCTACACGGCCTGGGGGTTGCGCCGCGCCCTGCCGCCGGGCACCGGGCGGGTCACGGTGGTTGAACCCAATCCGTACATGACCTACCAGCCCCTGCTGCCGGAAGTGGCCGGGGGCGAGCTGGACGCCCGCAGCGTTGCCGTGGACCTGTCCCGGGCACTGAAGGGCATGGACCTGTTTCGCGGCCGGCTCGTCTCCCTTGACGTTGCCGCCCGCTGCGCCCGTCTCGAATCGATCACCGGCACCACCGAGACGATGTCATATGACCAGGTGGTGCTCGCCCTGGGCGCGGTGACACGGACCTTCCCCACCCCTGGGCTGGCCGACCACGGGATCGGTTTCAAGACCCTGGAGGAGGCCGTCCATGTGCGCAACCTGGTGCTGGGGAACATTGCTGCGGCGGCTGTCTCCACGGACCCGGTCGAGCGCGCCAAGGCACTGTCGTTCGTGTTCATCGGCGGCGGCTACACCGGGGTGGAAGCCCTGTGCGAGCTCAGCGACCTGGCCAAGCTTGCGGTGGATGAGTACCCGTCCCTGAGCCGCAGTGAGCTCCGGTGGGTTTTGGTGGAGGCCTTGGACCGGGTGGCGCCCGAGGTGGGCCCCAGGCTGTCAGTTCATACGCTGTCGCAGCTGCGGGAGCGCGGGATCGACGTCCGCCTGCGCACCACGATGGAATCCTGTGTTGACTCCCAGGTGGTGCTCAGCGACGGCAGCACCTTTGCGAGCAACACCATTGTCTGGACGGCAGGAGTCAAACCAAATCCCGTGTTGGACAGCACCGACGTGCCCCGCGGGCCCAAGGGGCACGTCAGCGCCAACGCGAAGCTGCAGGTCATCGACGGCAACGGCGCCCCGCTGCCCGGGGTGTGGGCGGCAGGAGACAACGCCCAAATCCCCGACCTCGGTGCCGCCCACCAACCTGCCTACTATGTGCCAAACGCCCAGAATGCCCTGCGCCAGGCCAAGCTGCTGGCCCGGAACATTGCCGCCGAGCTGCAGGGCAGGCCCCTGGCCGAGTTCAGGCACAAGTCCCTCGGCACCCTGGCGAGCTACGGGGTGGGCCGAGGGGCCGCCGTCGTGCTGGGCATTGAACTGAAGGACAGGCCCGCCTGGTTTGCGGACCGCCTGTACCACGGGCTGGCGGTGCCCACCTTCAACCGCAAATGGCACATCTTTGCCGCCTGGTTTGCCGGGGCGTTCGCCCAGCGTGACATCACGTCCCTGCATGCGCTCGAGCATCCCCGCCAGGCCTTCCTGGAGACGTTCGGCTCCGGCGGGAAGCACTGAGCGCCGTTCACTCTTTTTTGGCGAAGGCCGTGCGGAAGGAAAGCTTGCGCGAATATTCAATGGCACCATAGCGGAACAGGTGGACGGCCAGGCGCAGGGCCAAAAGGCCAAAAACGAACAGTTCCGCGATCACCACGGCTGCCCCAACGCCGCTGAGCGAGCCAAAGCCGTTGCGCAGCATGGCCGTGATGGGGGCCGTGAACGGGAAGAAGGTGAAGATCTGCACCACAATGCTGCCCGGGTCGCTGACCACCATGCTCACAATGTAGAACGGGATGAACATCATGATCATGACCGGTGCAAAAACTGTGCTGGCGTCCTTCGCGGTCGGCATGACCGCCCCGATGCCCACCAGCACGCCGGTGAAGAGGATGAAGCCGCCCACAAACAGCAGCCCGCCCACCAGCATGGGCCAGAACTGGAAGGACAGGTTGGAGAGGTCGAAGTCGGGCATGGCCAGCTGCCCGCGGAAAAACACGTAGCCCAACAGCATGGGGGATGCGAAGACGACGGCCTGCACCGCACCGACCAGGAACAACGAAATCACCTTGCCGACCACCAGCGTGGTGGGGTTCAGCGTGGTCAGTATCATCTCGGTGACACGGTTTTCCTTCTCCTCCAGCGTCGAGGCCAGCATCTGGTTCGCCAGCAGGATGATCACCACATAAAACAGCACCAGGAACAGCAGCGGCGGCACCACCGTCCCCAGCCCGCCGGACACGGCACCATTCTTGTACGTCTGGGTGTCCACGCCAAAGTTGCCCTGGACCGCGGCCGTCACCTCCGCAGAGCCCACCTTTTGCTGGGCGGAGAGGACCAGGACCTGCTTTGCCACGGCGTCGTACGTGCCGTTCTTGAAGATGCCCTGGTCGGTGCCAAAAACCAACACCCGCTCCGTTGTCGGGTTCTGCGGGAAGTCAAAGAACGCGTTCAGGCTGCCGCTTTTGACGCGTTCGACGGCGGTGCCCGGGTCCGTCTCCACGGTGCCGCCCAGGGCCTTGGCCACGGCAGGGGTGACCAGCCCGGACGCATCCGCATAGCTGAACTGAAGCTTGTGGTTCTTTTGGGCGTCCGTGATGGAACTGGTCGAGGAACTGCTGACGAACACCAGCGCGAAGATGATGGCCAGCAACACCGGAATGGCCAACGTGGCGATCCAGAACCGGCGCTTCTTGATGGTTCGGGTGAACTCAAACTGCACCACGGTGCCCAGGTTGTGCCGGGGCATCCTAATGAGCCGCCGCTTGCGCCGGGACTGTGGCCGGCATGTCCGGCGCGTCCCCGTACACCTGGATGAAGATGTCATCCAGGCTGCGCTTGGCGGCGACGAAGCCGCGCACCACCAGTCCGGAACTGACCAGTGCACGCAGGACATCGGCTTCGTCCGCCGCGTCCTCCAGGGCCAGCTCCGCATAGTTGGTTTCCCGCAACGCCACCGTGTACAGCGGTGAATCCGGGATCGTGCCGCTGTACTTCAGCCGCACTGTGCGCCCGCCATACTGATTCTGCACCTCGTCGATGGTGCCGTACGCCTCGGACCTTCCGTCCTTGAGCAGCACGATCCTCTCGCACAATCGCTCCACTTCCTCCATCTGGTGGGTGACCATCATAACGGTGGCACCGGCCTTCTTCCTGTCTTCGATGATGTCCATCAGCAGCCGGCGGTTCACCGGATCAAAGCCTTTCGTCGGTTCGTCCAGAATCAGCAGTTCCGGATCGTTCATGATGGTCACGCCCAGCTGGATCTTTTGCTGCTGGCCGCCGGAAAGCTTGTCCACGCGCACGTCCGCCTTGTCCGCCAGGTCCACGCGGTCCAGATAGTTGCGCGAAAAGCTCTGGGCCCCGGCCCGGGTGAGCCCCTTGAGCCTGCCAAAGTAGGTCATGACGTCCATCACCGACTCTTTTTTGTACAAGCCGCGCTCCTCCGGCAGGTAGCCGAGCCGGGCCCCATAGTCGTTGCTGAACACCCGCCCGTTGACCTCCAGGGTTCCCGAAGTGGGGCGGTAGATGCCCAGCAGTGCCCGGATCGTCGTCGTTTTTCCACTGCCGTTGCTGCCCAAAAAGCCAAAGGTCTCCCCGCGCGCCACATCGAAGGAGAGCCCGTCAATGACCACGTTGTCGCCGAATCTCATGTGGAAGTTTTCGATGTGGACCAGCGGCTGCGAAGGGTCGGTGCTCATGGTGCCAGCGTAACCACTTTTTGCTGCCCTTTCACACCCCAATTCGACCCTCCGCACCCGCCCGCCGTAGGCTTGGACTCGGCCTTCCCGGCCGGAAGGAACAACGGAAAAAAGAATGCGCCGATGACCATTGACCCCGCCGTGATGCTGGACCTGCTGGGCGTCTTCTTTTTTGCCGTGTCAGGTTGTCTGCTGGCCGTGCGCAAGGGCTTTGACCTGGTGGGTTCGATCCTGCTCGGCTCCATGGTGGGGCTGGGGGGCGGCGTGGTTCGGGACATCATCCTCAACTCCGGCCCGCCCGCGGCGTTTGGCAACCCCGTCTACCTCGCCCCGCCGCTGCTGGCCGCAGTGGTGGTGTATTTCCTGGCCGGGCGGGTGGCGCGCGTGAGCCGGCTGGTGCTCACCTTCGACGCCGGAGGGCTGGCCCTGTTTTGCATCACCGGCACCCTCAAGGCACTGGATGCGGGGATGAATCCCGTGGCCGCGCCGCTGCTCGGGGTCATGACGGCGGTGGGCGGGGGAATCCTGCGCGACGTCACGGCCAACAGGGTGCCGCGGCTTTTCGACCCCACCGACCTTTACGCCATACCTGCCTTTCTGGGAGCCGGCCTGGCCACGGCGTTGTGGCACTGGGGTTGGTTGAACCTGGCCACCGGGACCCTGGCGGCCGTGCTGGTTTTCACCCTGCGCATGCTCGCCCTGAAGTTCCGCTGGCACGCTCCGCTGGCGGCACGGAGCTGGCGCCGGCCGCGGTTTCGTCGCGGCTAGGATTGAGCGTAACCACAGTTGCCGATCCTGGAGTATTCAATGTCCGACATCTTTATTGAGAAGTTCCGCGGCTTGGTGCCCCTTTACCTGGAGGAACCGTGGCAGCAGGCCGACGGGATCGACCGGGGCGACCTGGAGGCCATTTTCGCGGAACTGGGCATCACCGTCCCCCAAGCCCTGCAAGAGTTCCTGCAGGCGCTGGGCAACTGCGAGGAACTGATGGAGGCATACTACTACTTCTGGGATCCGGAGGAACTGGAAGTCGAGGACGGCTACCTGCTTTTCCTGGAAGACGAGGACGAGGCCTACACCTGGGGCATGCGGGCCGACCAGGCGGACGTGCCCGACCCCATCGTGTGGCGCAGGAACAATGCCACGGGAGAGTGGATCAACGAGGAGGGCACGTTCAGCGAGTTCGTGTTCGACATGCTCGACTGGGTCTTCAACGACGACGAAGACGACTGACCCGCCCCCTCCTCGTTGAGGTTCGAGATAATGACCGGTCCGAACGCCGCGGACCGGTCATTATCTCAAACCTCAACAGCTTAGAGGTCGCGGTCGACCACTGCCCCGGCAAAGCTGGCCAGGGCGTCCTTGACCATTCCCTCAGGCAGCGGGGCCAAGGCGGCAATGGCCTGGGCGGACCACTCGCGGGCCACCACCCAGGCTTCCGCCGTGACGGGATGTTCACGCAACGCTGCCACGGCCACGGCCAGCGCCTCGTCACTTGCCAGATCCCCGTCCACCAGCTCCAGCACCGCGGCGGCGGAGGCGTCGCCGGCAGCGGCGGCCTTGCGCAGCAGCAGCACCGGCAGCGTCGGCACGCCTTCTCGCAGGTCCGTGCCCGGCGACTTCCCGGACACCTGCTTCAGGCCCGTGACGTCAATGACGTCGTCGGCCAACTGGAAGGCGACGCCGACCTTTTCGCCGTACTCCAGCATGACGTCCTGCAGTTCCTCCGGGACGCCGGCAAAGATGGCGCCCAGTTGGCCCGATGCCGCAACCAGCGAGGCGGTCTTGTCCGCGATGACGGAAAGATAATGCTCAATGGGGTCTTCGTCCTTGCGAGGACCGACGGTTTCATGCAGCTGGCCCAGGCACAGGCGCTCAAAGGTGCGGGCCTGGATCTCCAGGGCCCTGCCGCCGAGCTCGGAGACCAGGATGGAGGCGCGGGCAAAGATGAGGTCCCCGGTGAGGATGGCCACCGTGTTCCCCCACACCTCGTGGGCGGTGGGCGCGCCGCGGCGGTACGGCGCGGAGTCCATCACGTCGTCGTGGTAGAGCGTTGCCAAATGGGTCAGTTCCACCACGACGGCGGCCTGCACCACTTCCGGCCGGCTTGCGTCCCCGAGGTGGGCGGCCAGAAGCACCAGGAGCGGGCGGATGCGCTTGCCGCCGGCCTCCACCAGGTGGCGGCTGGTGGCGTCCGCCAGCGGGTCGGAGTTCGCGATTGCCTGCCTCAGCACCTTTTCCACCTTGGCCATGCGCAGGGCGATGGAAGGTCCCAGCTCCGGGTCCCCGGCGACGGAGGAGAAACCCGCGGGCAATTGCAGGCCCGTGGCAATGGCCATGGTGCTGGGGTTGGCCGCCTCGGCGGCGATGCTCCCATGCCCGGCATGGGTCCAGCTATGGTCTGCGGAAGTAGTCACTGCTTAACACTAACTATTGGAAGGGATTGCTGCTCGGAACGGGTTGTGCCCTGGTTGCTGGTGGCTGGCACCAGCTTCTCCAGTAGATGAATCACTCTATCCTCAAAACCTCGTTCGCCCGCGTCGGTCAGGTTGGCCATCATGCGCACCACAAAACGCATGAGAACGGGGACCGGCATGCCGGTGCGCAGGGCCAGTTTCATGATGGCCGGGTTGCCGATCAGCCGGGCAAAGGCACGGCCCAGGGTGAAGTGGCTGCCCCATTGTTCGCGGACCATGCCGCTGTAGCCGGAGAGCGCATGGTTGGCGGCGAGCCGGGAGTTGGCGCTTGCGGCCCTCGCAATGGATTCGGCGGCGAAACGGGCGGACTCCATCGCATAGGAAATGCCTTCGCCGTTGAAGGGGCTGACCATGCCGCCGGCATCGCCGAGCAGCATCAGCCCGTCGGCATGGTGCGGGGTCCTGTTGAAGCCCATGGGCAGTGCCGCCCCGCGGATGGGCCCCACCTGGTTCTCCGGCGTGAAGCCCCATTCTTCCGGCATGGACGCCGTCCAATCGCGCAGCACCGCACGGTAGTCCAGCTTGCCGAATTCCTTTGACGAATTCAGGATGCCCAGCCCCACGTTTGAGGTGCCGTCGCCCACGCCGAACACCCAGCCGTAGCCGGGCAGCGGCTTGCCGGCACGGCCCGTCCGGGCGGGCGCCGCCAGTTCCAGCCAGCCCTCCATCCAGTCGTCGTTGTGCCGGGGGGAGGTGAAGTAGGTGCGGTAGGCCACGCCCATGGGCCGGTCGTCGCGCTTTTCATGGCCCAGGGAGAGGGCGGTGCGCGTTGAGTTGCCGTCGGCGGCGAGCACGACGTCGGCAAAAAAGTCGCGCGTCTCTCCCGTCTTCCGCCCGTCCCCGTCCAAAAGCGACGCCCGGGCACCCACCACGGTGCCGGCGTCGTTCCTCAGGGCCGCAGTGACCGCATGGCCCTCAAGGATCGCAGCTCCCGCGGCCTGGGCGTGGCGGGCCAAAGCCTCGTCAAAGCCCAGCCGGGTGCGGATCAGGCCGTAGTTGGGGAAGTTGGAAAGTTCCGGCCAGGGCACTTCAATGGTGCGGCCGCCGGCAATCAGGCGCAGCCCCTTGTTCCGCCGCCAGCCGTCGCCGTCGGGGTGGGGCAGGCCCATGAGCTGCATTTCACGTACGGCGCGCGGGGTCAGCCCGTCGCCGCAGACCTTCTCACGGGGGAAGCGGGTCTTCTCCAGCACGGTGACCTCGATCCCGGCGGAGGCCAGGTGCCAGGCCGCGGTGGAACCGGCGGGGCCTGCGCCTACAACAAGTACCTTCACGGTGGGATTGGGTTCCTTTAGTTGGTGTCGGGTTTCACGGCGCGGTGCACGGCCACGATGCCGCCGCTGAGGTTGCGGTAGGCCACGGAGGTCCAGCCGGCCCCGGCCAGCCAGGCGGCGAGCTGATCCTGGGTGGGCCAGGCACGGATGGACTCGGCCAGGTAGACGTAGGCGTCGGGGTTGGACGCCGCCTTCCGGGCGATGGGCGGCAGCGCGCGCATCAGGTACTCGGTGTAGACGGTACGGAATACGGCGTTGGTGGGGTGGGAGAATTCGGCCACAACCAGATTCCCGCCGGGCCGGGTCACCCGCAGCATCTCGCGCAGCGCCTTCTTGGGGTCGATGACGTTGCGCAGGCCAAAGGAGATGGTCGTGGCGTCAAAGGAGTTGTCCGCGAACGGGAGGTTCGTGGCGTCCCCGGCGACGAAGTCGATGTCCGGGCGGCGGCGCTTGCCCACCTTGAGCATGCCCACGGAAAAGTCGCAGGCCACCACGTGGATGCCGGCGTCGGCGTACGGCTCGCTGGAGGTGCCGGTGCCGGCGGCCAGGTCCAGGACCCGCTGGCCGGGTACGGCCCCCACGGCGTCCACCACAATCCGCCGCCAGCGGCGCGTCTGCCCCAGGGACAGGATGTCGTTGACGATGTCGTATTTGGGGGCCACGTCGTCGAACATGGCGGCGACTTCGTCCGGACGCTTCTGAAGGGATGCACGGTTCACCCCCTTAGTCTCTCAAACTTTGCGCCCCCGTGCGGACGAGTAATCTTGTCTCATCATGACTGCAACCCTCGGCACCCATCCGTTGCGCACCCTGACCACGGCCCTGGATGCCGCGGCGCTGGGCGGGCGCTGCGCCGCCACCCCTGCGGACCTGCTGGCCGCCGACGTGTTTTGCTGGCTGCGCCGCGGTGAGGGACTGCTGGGCTTCGGGGAGATCGCCGAATACTCCGGCACCGGCCCTGAACGGTTCGCCGACGCCGAGCAGTGGTGGAAGGACATGCTGGCCGGTGCCCTGGTCCGGGACCCCGTCCGTGTCCCCGGCACCGGGGCCCTGGCGTTTGGCTCCTTTGCATTCTCCAAAAGGAGCCCGCACCCTTCCGTGCTGGTCATTCCGGAACTGGTGGTGGGTTTCCGCGACGGCACGGCCTGGCTGACCCACCACACGCTCGATGGCACGGTGCCCACGGCCGAATCCGCGCACGCACTGCTGCGCGGCTACCTGGCCTCCGGGGCTGAAAACACGGGCGGCCCGAACGTTGCGGCCCCTGGGGGCACGACGCCGGGCACCCCCTCCGCGGGAACCGTGCGTTCGGGGGCGCTCACCGAGGAAGAGTGGAAGGAATCCGTGGCCGAGGGCGTCCGGGCCATTGGACGCGGCGGCCTGGAGAAGGTGGTTTTGGCCCGCGACGTGGTGGCAATCTTCGAAGAGCCGGTCCGCCGTGTTTCAATCCTGCAACGATTGGTGCGCCTTTACGGGGAATGTTGGACCTACGGTGTGCGTGGACTGGTGGGCGCCACGCCGGAAATCCTCATCAAGGTGGACGGCAGCACGGCCCAGGCAAGGGTGCTCGCCGGCACCCTTGACCGTGAGGACGAACCCGCCGGTTCGAGCGGATTTGCTGCGTCGGTTTTGGGCGGGTCCGCCAAGCAGCGCCAGGAGCACGACTTCGCCGTGCGGTCCCTGACCCGGCAGCTGGCACCCTTCGCCACGGACCTGTCCTTCCCGGCCGAGCCGTTCATTTTGGAACTGCCCAATGTCTGGCACCTGGCCTCCGACGTCACCGCCGAACTGGCCGACTTTGAAGGCCACCTGCCCACGTCCCTGGCACTCGTTGAGGCCCTGCATCCCACGGCAGCGGTGTGCGGAACCCCCCGGGAATATGCCGGAAAACTCATCCTGGAACTGGAGAAAATGGACCGCGGGCCCTACGCCGGGCCGGTCGGCTGGCTCGACGGCGCCGGGAACGGCGAGTGGGGGATCGCCCTGCGCGGAGCCGTGCTCGAGGACCCTTTCTCTGTGCGCCTGTATGCCGGGGCCGGCATTGTCGAGGCCTCGGACCCGGAGGCCGAACTGGCGGAGACGTGGGCCAAGTTCCGCCCCATGCTCCAGGCCTTGGGGCTGCACGCCTGATTTCGTCCGGCATTTCAGACAGCCCCGCCAGTGGGACCCTTGCAATGAACCCCAAAAGGTTGTTCAATAGTGAAATATCGTTTACCGTGATGCAAATCACAGGACGCTACACTAGTTTCCATTAGCTCTGCTCCAGTTATGAAACAAAGGGTAAAACATGCACATCTCTTCCCGGCTGACCGTTCGTCTGGCCACCGTCGCCGCTGTCGCAGCATTGGCGCTGACCGGCTGCACCACCGCATCCCAGGACGGAGGGTCCGGATCGGGCAGCTCCGACGGCGCTTCCGGTGCGGCCACCTTTGACCCCTCCACGGTTGCCAAGGACGACGCCCTCATTGCAGAGCTGCCTGCCGCCGTCAAGGCCAAGGCGACCATTGACGTTGGTTCCGACACCTCCTATGAGCCGGCCGAGTTCCTCGCCAAGGACGGCCAGACCCCCATCGGTTACGACGTGGACATTGCCAAGGCCATTGCAGCCACGCTGGGCAAGAAGGCGGACGTCCACACCGCGGACTTCTCCTCGATCCTGCCCAAACTTGGCACCGTGTACGACCTCGGCATTTCCTCCTTCACCATCAACCCGGAACGTTCCAAGGCCGTGAACTTCGTCAGCTACTTCAACGCCGGCGTGCTGTGGGCCGTGCAAAAGGGCAACCCCAAGGGCATCAGCATGGCTGACCTCTGCGGCAAGAAGATCGGCGTCCAGACCGGCACGGTCGAGGAGGACCCGGATGTGAAGGACCGTTCCGCCAAGTGCGTGGCGGCCGGCAAGCCTGCCATCACCATCGTCTCGCTGAAGAACCAGACGGACGTCACCACCCGCCTGGTGGGCGGCACCATCGACGCCATGAGCGCCGACTCCCCCATCATCAAGAACGCCCTCGCCAAGACCAACGGCCAGCTGGAGACCTTGGGGGACGTTTATGACTCCGCCCAGCAGGGCATCGCCATTGCCAAGAACGACACGGCCTTTGCCACCGTCATTGAAAAGGTCATGAACAAGCTGATCGAGGACGGCACCTACACCAAGATCCTGACCAACTGGAACAACGCTGAAGGCGCCTTGCCGAAAGCCGTCCTGAACCCGACGGCGGGCTAGCCCTTGAGCCGCCTACTTTCGCGCCGCCCGCCCCACAGCACGGACACCGGGCTGGAATTGATTGACGCAGTTCCTGTCCGGCACCCGTGGCGGTGGGTCGGCGCTGTCATCATCCTGCTGGTGCTGGTCCTGGTCGTCCAGTCAATGACCACCAACCCGAAGTTCTACTGGGGAACCTTCAGGACCTATCTCTTTGACGTGCTGGTCATCCAGGGCGTGGGCTGGACGCTCATCCTGACCGTCACCTCCATGGTCATCGCGATCGTGCTGGCCATCCTGCTGGCCTTCATGCGCCAGTCCGACAACCCCTTGTTCCGGTATGTGTCCTGGGTCTGGGTTTGGTTTTTCCGGGGCACACCCGTCTACACACAGCTCCTGTTCTGGGGTTCCGTGGGCGCCCTGTACCCCAAGATCATTGTGGGCGTGCCCTTCGGCCCGGAATTGCTCTCCTGGGACACCGCGACCGTCATCAACGCCACCGTCGGCGCCATCGTGGGCCTGGGCCTGAACGAGTCCGCCTACCTGGCGGAAATCTTCCGGGCCGGGCTCAAGTCCGTGGACAACGGCCAGATGGAGGCCGCCGAGGCCCTGGGCATGCGCCGGTCCAAGGTGATGTGGCGGATCATCCTCCCCCAGGCCATGCGCGTGATCATCCCGCCGACAGGCAATGAGACCATCGGCATGCTCAAGACCACCTCGCTGGTGCTGGCCGTCCCGTTCACGCTGGACCTGACGTTTGTCACCAACGCCCTGGCCAGCCGCACGTTCCTGCCCATCCCGCTGCTCATGGTGGCCGCCTTCTGGTACCTGGTCATCACCTCGGTGCTGATGGTGGGCCAGTACTACATTGAACGACACTTCGGCAAGGGTGTGGACAACGTCATGAAGGCCCCGGTCAAGGCCACGCCGGCCGTGGCCGCAGCCCACACAAAACCGGCGGATCCCGCCGACGGAACCACGAAAGGCGGCCAGTCATGACGGACACAGCCTCGATCAGCAGGCAGGAAACCACCCGGGTCAAACCGCTCGTGGAGATCCAGGGCGTGCACAAGCTCTTTGGCGACCACCACGTCCTGAAGGGCATTGACATGACCGTCCGGCAGGGCGAGGTCTCCGTCATTATCGGCCCGTCCGGATCCGGCAAGTCCACCCTGCTGCGCTGCATCAACCTGCTGGAAACCATCAGCGCGGGCCGGATCCGCGTCCACGACGACCTCATCGGCTACCGTGAGGTCGACGGCAGGCTCCACGACCTGAACACCAAGGCGATCGCGGCCCAGCGCCGGGAAATCGGCATGGTGTTCCAGCGCTTCAACCTCTTCCCACACAAGACCGCGCTGCAAAACGTGATTGAGGCGCCCACCCAAGTCAAGCGCCAGTCCAAGGCAGCCGCGAAGCTAAAGGCACTGGAGCTGTTGGAAATGGTGGGATTGAGCGACCGCGCCAATTTCTACCCGGCCCAGCTCTCCGGCGGCCAGCAGCAACGCGTTGCCATTGCCCGGGCTCTCGCCATGGAACCGGAATTGATGCTCTTTGACGAGCCCACCTCCGCGCTGGATCCCGAGCTGGTGGGCGACGTCCTGGAAGTCATGAAGGACCTCGCCAAGTCCGGCATGACCATGATCGTGGTGACCCACGAGATTGGCTTTGCCCGCGAAGTCGGCGACACCCTCACCTTCATGGACGCCGGCGTGGTCGTCGAATCCGGCAACCCTCGCGAGATCATCGCCAACCCCCAGCACCACCGGACCCAGGAATTCCTCGGCCGCGTCCTCTAGAAATCCGTCTCCGGTGGCGGGTCCGCCGCCGCGCTGCCAGCCAGGGCGGAACTGATGAGGGCGTGGAGTTCCCGCAGGCCCTCCCTGGTGGCGGGAACTTCCACGATGCTGCGTCCGCGCACCGGTGCGGCAAGCACGCTGGCGAGTTCCGCCGTCGTGCTTGCCACCGTGTGGCGCCAACCGTAGGCTGCGGCCAGGGCGCCGACGTCCACCGAGTGCGGCGTGCTGAAGAAGCGTTCGACGGCGGGCGCATAGGTGGGCGACCCGGCCAGCTTCCCGTGTTCCAGGACCGAGAAGATGCCCCCGCCGCCATCGTTCAGGACGATGAGCAGGATGTCAGCTTCCTGTTCTCCCGTGCCAAGGAGCAGGGCTCCGGCGTCGTGCAGGAAGGTGACATCGCCCAGCAGGACCCGGGTGGGGGCGTTGGTGGCCAGGGCGATCCCCGTCGCCGTGGCCACGGTGCCGTCGATCCCGGCGAGGCCGCGGTTCGCGAAAACCCTTCCCCCGGCTTCTGGGCCTTCGGGGGCGGGACGGCCGGCAAGGTCCGCGTCGCGCACGGGGTTGGAGGAACCCAGCACCAGGTTCGCGGCAGGGCCTTGTCCGGCCTGCTGCCGTGCCCACACCTGGCGGGCCACGGCCGGCCCACTCAGCGTCCCCGGACGCGCCGCTTCGGCCAGGACAGCGTCCAAGCGTTGCTCGGCGGCCCGTGCCGCGTCCTGCCACGCTTGCAGCCAGCCCTCGGGTCCGCAGCCGGCGAAGCCCACCAGCTGGTCCCATTGGGTCAGCACCAGTTCGGGGCGCCGTCCGGGTTCAAACCAGGCCACCGGACGTGGCAGGTAGAGGGCCCGCTCGAGGTCGGTCCGGGCCAGCAGCCGGGCCACGGGGCGCGAGAGGGTGGGCCGGCCAAAGACCGCCACGCGCTCGATCGGCTGCCGCGCGTCCGGACCGAACGTGTCCAGCAGCAGCCGGTACGGGCCCACGGCGTTGGGACCAAACCGGGCATTCGATGACGGCTCCGCCAGAAGGGGAAGGCCCAGGGTGCGGGCGAAGTGCTCGGCGGCGGGCCCGGCGTCGTGCCCGGCCAGGACCACTGTCCGGTGGCTGGTGGAGGGGCGTGCCGCCGCCGGCCCATCCTCCGTGGGCGGGGCTGGGACCCGCCGGCGCGGGGAGCCTTCCGGCGGGAACGGCCCGGCCACCGGCAGGAGCCGTTCCCATTCCGAGCCGTCCAGTGCCGGAGTCAGCGGGTCGCGGAAGGCGAGGTTGACCTGTACGGGGCCGGCCGGAATTCCTTCCAGCCGGCCCTGCGCGGCACTGAGAGCTGTGGCAATGGCCCCCGCGGGGTCGATCCCGGCGGCAACATCCGTGGCAAACCGGACGTGTTCGCCAAAAAGGTCCAGCTGCATGGTGGTCTGGTTGGCACCGGTGCCCCGCAGTTCCTCGGGCCTGTCCGCCGAGAGCACCAGCAGCGGCGTGCCGGCGTGGTTGGCCTCCATGACGGCCGGCATCAGGTTGCCCACGGCCGTGCCCGAGGTGGTCAACACGGCGGCGGGCCCGCGCGAGCCCTGGGCCAGGCCCAGGGCAGTGAACCCGGCCACGCGTTCGTCAATCCTGACGTAGGTGGTGAGGCGGCCGTCCGCTTCAGCCTCGGCCAGGGCATACACGAGGGGTGCGCTGCGGGATCCGGGGGCAACCACCACGTGCCGCACCCCGGCGCGTTCCAGCGCATCCACCACGTAGCGGGCGGCGTCCATTGAACTCAGTAAACTCACGCCACCATCTAACCACCCCCGCCTCCCCTGACGTCGTTGAGGTTGGAGACGTCGTTGAGGTTTGAGATGATGACGGCTCCGTGCGCCGCTTATCCGTCATCATCTCAAACCTCAACGGATGGGGCGGCTGGGCAAGCTCACCCCGGCGGCTATAGCAGCGCGTGGCAGCGGCGCAGGCGCTCCAGCCACCAGTCGCGGCGTCCCGCCGGAGCGGCAAAGCGGGCCAGCAGTTCCGGGTCCGCGGCAACATCGCGCACGGCCATCCCACCGGACACGGCGACCAGGCTGTCCGCGGCCACGTCCCCGCCCATCAGTGACACCGTCCCCAACCCGCAGGCGTACGGCAGCTCCGGCAAGGCCGCAGCCAGCGCCAGCCCGGCCCGGATCCCCACCGAGGACTCCAGTGCCGAACTGACGACGACGGGCAGCCCCGCCTCCGCCACGATGTCCATTGCCCGCCGCACACCGCCGAGTGGCGCGGCCTTGACCACCAGCAGGTCCGCGGCTCCGGCGCGTGCCACGGCGAGGGGGTCGGTGGCCTTGCGCACGCTTTCGTCGGCGGCAATGAGCACGGACCCGTCGAGCGCGCGGCGCACCTCGGCCAGGCCGGCCACGGTGGCAACGGGCTGTTCGGCGTATTCGAGCCCAAACACGGCGAGCATTTTCAGCGCCCGGACGGCCTGGTCAACGTCCCAGCCGGCGTTGGCGTCCACCCGGATCAGCGCGTCCGGCAGCACATGCCGCACGGCCGCCACCCGGGCGGCGTCGTCGCGCAGGGACTGGCCGGCCTCGGCCACCTTGACCTTGACCGTGTGGACGGCGTCGAAGGCGCCCAGGACGGCGGGCACCTCGGCGGCGGACACCGCGGGCACCGTGGCATTGACAGGGATCCAGTCGCGCACCGCCGCCGGGTACCCGAGCCAGCCGGCCTCCACGGCCGAGGCCAGCCACCTGGCCGACTCGGCGTCGTCGTACTCCGGGAAAGGCGAGAACTCGGCCCATCCGGCCGGACCCTCCAACAGCAGCACCTCCCGCTCCAGCACGCCCCGGAACTTCACGCGCATGGGAAGGATGGCAATGCGGGCGGCGGAGAGGAGTTCGTCGAGGGAAACCATGGCCCTCACTTTAGCGCCACCGCCAGCTTCCTTTCATGAATCTGTGGGAACCTAGTCGGGATGAGATCGCATGCACCACCTTCCCGGCGCGGACGCCGCCTGCCCCGGCGCGGCCCGATTTCAGCTGTCCCGTTCATCACCGGCGCGGTGGTTTCGCTGGCCGGGCTCATCGCCACATACTATTTTTTCGTCAAGAGCACCACCGGGCAGTTCATGGACGAATCGGCGCTGGTGCAGGCCAAGGTCGTCCAGGGTTTCATCGGCGCCGCCGTGTCCCAGGTGCTGGACTACCTGCCCGCCACCTCCGTGGTCATTGCGGCCGTGGTGGTGCTGTTTGTCACCCTGGCCCGGCGCCGGTGGAAGGCGGCGGGGATTGCCTTGGCCGCCATGGCGGCCGCCAACCTCAGCACCCAGCTGATCAAGGTGGGCCTGCCGGACCGGCCGTTTGTCGGCGTGCCAACGCTGTCGCTTAATTCCCTGCCGTCCGGCCACAGCACGCTCGCGGCCAGTGCCGCGGCGGCGGTGTTCCTGGTGGTGTCCCCCCGCTGGCGCCCCGCAGCGGCGTTTGTGGGCGGCAGTTACGCTGTCATCGCCGGGATCGCCACGCTCATCAACCAATGGCACCGCCCGGCCGACGTCGTGGCCGCCTTCTTCATCGTGGCGTTTTGGACCTGCGCGGCCGCCCTGCCGGTCCTGCGCACCGGGCGGTCGTGGAATGTGTGGCTCGGCTCGGGACAGCATTGGGCGTCACGCCGGTGGTGGACGGGACTCGCGGCATTTGTCGCCGTCGTGGCCGCCGCTTCGACGGCACTGCTCCTGAGGGCCGTCTTCCCCCATGCCCAGGAGAGCACCCTCGGTTTCTTCCTGGCCGGGGTGGGCCTGATTGTGGTCGCCGGGTACGGGCTCACCGTCCTGGGAACCCTGCTGCTCACCCAACAGGTCCGACGCCGTTCCGCACGCTAGCCTTCCCGGGCCAGTGCCGCTGCGAGTGGTTCCCAGAAATAGTTGAACGTTTCCCGGGGGCCGGCCATGAGCCGCTGCGTGAACAGCACACCAATAAAATCGGCCTGCGGGTTCACATGGGCCGTGGTGCCTCTGCCACCGCTCCAACCGTAGCCGCCGGGCGCCGTCCACGGCTCACAGCCCTGCGTGTCCACGGCCACCTGCCACCCCCATGAAATGCCCGGTCCCGCCAGTTCCGCCAGGCCTTCGCGCTGGCCGTCGTTCAGCTGGTCGGAGGTCATTTGGCGGCGCTGTTCCGCCGGCAACAGCGTATCCTGCGCAAGGGCCGTCAGGAACCTCATATAGTCCGGGACCGTGGACACCAACCCGCTGCCGAGGGATTCAAAGGCCGGTGCCTGCGAAAACGCGCCGGCGGGCGCGTCCAGGACTGCCAGGCCGTCCGTCGTCGGGCGGTACGCTGTGGGAAGCTCGGCGGCGTTGGCAAAGAATCCTGTGGAGTCCATGCCGAGCGGGCCGGTGATACGTTCGGCCAGGACCTGGTGTAGCGGGGCTTGGCTGGCGCGGGCCAGCAGCACCGAAAGGATGTCGCTGCCGGTGTGGTAGCTCCACCGGGAGCCCGGCTGGAACTCCAACGGAAGCCGGCCCACCGTGTGCATGAATTCGTCGTGCGTCATGGCCGGGGTCATCGGGCCGGGCGCAATCCCTGCGGCCGCCATGGCCCGGGCCAGGGGCGTATCGCCAAAAATGGCGCCCATGCCGTGGGTCAGGGTCAGCAGGTGGCGGACGGTAACATCGTGTTCGGCGGGGACCGTGCTGTCCAGTGGAGCGCCGGGGCTGGTGAGGACCCTGGGATAGGCCAGCTCGGGCAGCCACATGTCCACGGGGTCGTCCAGTGCCAATGTGCCGTCGACGATCATGGACGCCGCGAGCGCCCCGGCGACGAGCTTGCCCAGCGACGCGACCCTAAACGGCGTGTGCGTGCGCATCAGCCCGGGTTCCCCCAAGGTGCGCACTCCGGTGGCGAAATACTCGGTGGAACCGCCGTGCCAGATGCCGGCCACCATCCCGGGCGCCCAGCCGGCCCCCACCTTTTCCTGCAAGGCCCGCCACACGGGCTCGAACTGTCCGCTCATGGTTCCATGATTCGCGTCCGGGCCCCGGCCGTCAACGGCCGCCGTCGTCCACAGCCCCGGCGGCGCTTATTCGGCGATGTCTTCGGCCCACAGTTCCGGGTGTTCGCGCTGAAATTCCCGCATCATCTCCACGCAGCGCTGGTCGTTGAGAACGTCCACGATGACCCCGCGGGAGCGCAGGAGCTCAAATTCGCCTGCAAACGTTTCAGATTCTCCCACCACCACGCGCGAAATCTTGAACTGGATGATGGTCCCGGTGCACATGGCGCACGGAGCCAGCGTGGTGTACAGCACGGTGTCCCGATAGCTGCGCTGGCGGCCGGCGGCGCGCAGGGCGGACATTTCCCCGTGCGCTATGGGGTCCCCCTTCTGCACCCGCTCGTTGTGGCCGGCGGCGATCACCTCGCCACCGCGCACGAGGGCGGCGCCGATGGGGATTCCACCCTGCGCCAGGCTGGTTATGGCGGCTTGGTACGCGGCCTCGAATCCGGGGTCAGTCATGGCGGTGTCCTTTGTGCGGCGGCAGTTTCCTTCAGGCTACCCGTCTAGCGCGCAATGGGCTTGTTGCGCGGCACCCAATATCCCAGGGCGGCGGCGGCAGCCAACCCCAGCAGGCCGGTCGCGGCAATGCCGAAGGACAGCGTCACTGCGGCGGTGAGCCCGGCCAGTATCGCGGGCCCGCCGGAACCGCCCATATCTGCCAGGAAGCGCCAGATGCCGAGGAATTGTGCGCGTCCCTGCCGTGGTGAATAGTCGGCGCCCAGGGTCATGATCAGCCCGGAGCCGATCCCGTTGCCGAAGCCGATGAGCAGGGCCGCCAGCAGGAGTGAAACGGCGCCCGTGGTCAGCGGCATGAGCAGCAGGGACAGGCCCATCAGCACCATGGACGGCACTGCCACCCAGGTGCGTCCCTTGTGGTCCATGACCTTTCCGGCCGGATAAAACACCAGCATGTCCACGGCCCCGGACAGCCCGTAAATGATGGACGTCACCGCGGGGTTCAGTCCAAGGTTGTCCGCCCACAGCGGCACCACCACCTGGCGGGAGGAGCGCACGGCGCTGACCAGCAGCACGCCCAAGCCCACGGTGAAGAAAACCTTCCGGTGGGCGGCGACGAGTGAGCGCACACTGGGCAACGGGCCACCCGGCTGCGGACCCTGGCCGCTGACGAGGTCCGGCAGGCCCCAGGCCACCGCCCCGGCCCCGGCGACACAGACGGCCGCCACCCAGTAGGCGCCCGGGAGGCCGGCCAGGTGGATGACCAGGGCGCCAATGAACGGGCCGGCAAACAGGCCGATCCTGCCCACGCCGCCCAGGGTGGACATGGCCCGGGCCCGCAGGACTGGCGGCACCGCCTCGGTCAGGTAGCTTTGCCGGGCCAGGTTGAACACGGCGGCGGCGGCGCCGATCAGGAATACGCCCAGGCCAAAGAACCAAAGGTTGCCGGCAAAGACGCACAGCAGCATGGCCAGGAGGCTGAGCGTGGACGCGCCGAGCATGCCGATCCGTTCACCAAACCTGGCGGTGAGCACGGACGCGGGGATGTTGCTTACGAGCGAGCCAACGCCAATGAGGGAGACCACCAGGGCCGCACCGGCAAGGGAGGAGCCCATGTCCCGGGCGCTGAGCGGGATGACGGGCAGGATGGCGCCCTCGCCGATGCCAAACAGCAAGGACGGCCCAAACGCCGGGATGGCGATGGACCACAAGCTATAGGTGCCCGGATCTGCCGTTTTGCTCACTGGCTCCACTGTAGCCCCGGCGCTGACCCGCCCCTCAACGGATCGGGCCGTTGCCGAGTCCCCCGTCTTCCATGGCGTCCGCCATCCGGGCCGCAAATTCCGCCGCGACGGGCTGCCCGTGCCCGGGCACCATGACGGGATAGTCCTCCCCCATGGCCGCCAGCGTCCGCAGCACCCGGATCCAATCCTGCGGGAAGGCATCCTCGAACTGCGGTTCCGCACCCTCCTCGATGAGGTCGCCGGTGAAGAGCACGCCGGGGGCGCCCACCAGCAGGTCCCCGTCGGTGTGCCCGGGCCCCAGGGTGAACAAGCGCACGGCCAGCCCGCCCAGGTCCAGCACCACCTCATCTGCACCGACCAGGTGTGTGGGCAGCACCAACGCCGTGCCGGGTCCCGTGCCCGCCGCCATTTCCGGTTCGACGCCGGAAACCGCCGGCCGCTGCCCCTCCCCCGTCCCGGCCATGGCCCGTGCCGCGGCCGCGTGCGCCCAAAATTCGGTGGCGCCGTCGTGCCTGAATACTGCGTTGCCGAAGAAGTGGTCCCAATGGGCGTGCGTGTTGGCGACCACCAGGGGCAGCGCCGTCAGGGTGCGCACGGCGGCCAGGATTTCAGCGCCGTGCTGCGGCCCGCAGCCGGTGTCAACCACCAGGGCACGCGCGCCCCCCACCACCAGGCCAACGTTGACCGATGCACGGGCGGCACTGCCGGCCATCACGAAGCTGCCGCCGCCGAGGTTCCGCCAGGACGGCTTCATGCCTAAAGGTCGGCGAGCGCGGAGGCGGGGTTTTCCATGGCGTCGGCGACGAAGCGCAGGAACCCGGCCGCGACGGCGCCGTCGCAAACCCGATGGTCGAAGGCCAGCGTCAGTTCCGTCATTTTCCGCACACACAGTTCGCCGTCCACGACCCAGGGCTTGTCCACGATGCGCCCGATTCCCAGCATGGCCGCCTCCGGGTAGTTGATGATGGCGGCAGAACCGTCCACGCCAAACACGCCGTAGTTGTTGATGGTGAAGGTGCCCCCGGACAGCTCCGCCGGCCCGGCCTTGCCGTCGCGGGCCGTTGCGGCCAGGGAGCGGATGGCCCCGTCCAGGACGCGGGCGCTGCGTCCCTGGGCGTTGCGGAGCACGGGCACCACCAGGCCGCGGTCGGTTTGGGCGGCGAAGCCGAGGTTGATGCCGTCAAATTCAACGACCGTTTCCATGCCATCCGCTCCGGCCATCTGCGTGTTCAGTGCCGGGAACCGGCCCAAACCGGCGGTGACGAAGCGGGCAACCAACGCCAGGATGCCCGGCGCCGTGCCGTCCTTCGCCTTCAGCCCCGCCCGCAGTTCCACCAAGGCGGTGGCGTCCACATCGACCCACACCGTGGCCTCCGGAATTTCGCGCCGGCTCCTGGACAGGGCGGCGGCGGCGGCCTTCTTCACGCCGGCCAGCGGCGTCCGCGAGACGACGCGAAGCCCCGTCCGGGCATCGACCTCGGTTTCCACCGTGGCGGCCGTGGTGTCCTTCGGGGCAGTGGCCGGCGCGGCAGCGGCGAGCGCGGGAGCCAGGGCGGCCTCGACGTCCCGGCGCAGGATCAGCCCGTCGGCGCCGGTGCCGGAAATGTCCGCCAGCGACAGCCCGGAGTCGTGCGCCATCTTGCGCACCAGCGGCGAAACCACCAAGTGGGCACGGCCCGGGGGTGTCCTGGCCCCGGCCGGCCTGACCTCAGCGGCGGCAACAGCGGATTCCTGGGTCATGTGGTGGTGCCGCGAGGGCCGCGTGCGCCCGGACCCCGCATGTGTCGATGTCCCGTACCCAATGAGCACGTTGCCGGAACCGGAAGACGACGGGGCGTCGGCGTCTTCGTGCGGGGCGGCGTCTGCAGCGGCGTCTGCGGGCAGCGCCACCGAAATCAGCGGCTTGCCGACTTCCAGGGTGTCGCCCTCGGCGCCATGGAGCGTGGCCACGGTCCCTTCAAAGGGCGAGGGCACCTCGACGACGGACTTGGCGGTTTCCACCTCGGCAATCGGCTGGTCGACGTGGACGGCATCACCCACCCCCACCAGCCAGGTGACGAGCTCGGCCTCAACGAGGCCTTCGCCCAGGTCCGGCAGCATGAAGACCTGCAGGCTCATGATTCCTCCCACTGGAGTTCGTCCACGGCGTCCAGGATCCTGTCCACGCCGGGCAGGTAGTGCCTTTCCAGCCGCGGGGCGGGGTAGGGGATGTCAAAGCCCGCCACGCGCAGCACCGGGGCGGCGAGGGAGTGGAAGCAGCGCTCCTGGATGCGGGCGACAATCTCGGAGGCCATGGAGGCGAACCCCGGGGCTTCGGCGATGACCACGGCCCGCCCGGTGGAGCGGACGGCGGCGGTGATGGTCTCGTCGTCGAACGGTACCAGGGAACGGACGTCGACAACCTGCAGGGAGCGGCCCTCGCCGGCCGCGGTCTCGGCGGCGGCGAGCGCGGCCGCCATGGACGGTCCATAGGCGATCAGGGTGGCGTCGGTGCCTTCCCGGGCCACCGCCGCCCGGCCGATGCTGTTCGGGGCGTTGCTGCCGGGCGCGTAGCGGGCGCGCAGGGCGTCCAGGTCCACGGTGTCCTTGGAGAAGTACAGCTTTTTGGGCTCCAGGAACACCACGGGGTCCGGGGAGGCGATGGCGTCGCGGAGCATGAGGTAGGCGTCGGTGACGTTCGACGGTGTCAGCACCGTCAGGCCGGGGGTGTGGACGTAGTAGGCCTCGGAGGAGTCGCAGTGGTGCTCCACCCCGCCGATGCCGCCGGCGTACGGGATGCGGATGACCATGGGCAGGCGGACGCGGCCGCGGGTGCGGTTGCCCATTTTTGCCACGTGGCTGGTGATCTGCTCGAACGCTGGGTAGGCGAACGCGTCGAACTGCATCTCCACCACCGGCTTCATGCCGTTGATGGCCATGCCGGTGGCCATGCCGATGATGCCTGACTCCGCCAGCGGCGTGTCAAAGCAGCGGTCCTCGCCGAAGCGCCGGGTGAGACCGTCCGTCACTCGGAAGACTCCGCCCAAGGTCGCCACGTCTTCCCCGAAAACCAGCACGGAGGAGTCGGCCGCCATGGCGTCGGCCATGGCCAGGGTCAGGGCCTTGGCAAAGGTGATGGTCTGAACCCCGGCCAGTTCCGGGCCGTGCCCGGCCGTGCCGGACCCGGCCGAACCGGGCTGGGGCTTGTGTGCCATGGTGGTCATGGGAGGGCTCCTTCGGGGGAATGGTGGCTGGCGGCGAGCTCGCCGGCGAGCAGGCTGGCCTGCTCGCGCAGCTGCGGGGTCGGCTCGGCGTAAACGTAGGCAAACAGCTCGGCCGGGTCCGGGACGGTGTCGGCGTTCAGCCCGTCGCGCAGTGTTTTGGCCATGGATTCGGCGGACGCCGCGAACCGTGCGGTCTCGGCGGCACCCAGCTCTCCGGCGTCGTGCAGGTATTTCTCCAGGCGAAGCAGCGGATCCTTCGGCACCCACTGCGCCACTTCCTCTGCGCTGCGGTAACGGGTGGCGTCGTCCGCGTTCGTGTGCGATTCCATCCGGTAGGTGTGCGCCTCCACGAGGGCGGGCCCGCCGCCGTCGCGGGCACGCTCCACGGCATGGCCCACCACGGCCAGGAGCGCGGCCAGGTCGTTGCCGTCCACGCGCTCGCCGGGCATGCCGTAACCGATCGCCTTGTGGGCCAGTGACGGCGCCACGGACTGGTGGCTGAGGGGGACGGAGATGGCGTACTGGTTGTTTTGGATCAGGAAAACCACCGGGACGTGGAAGACGGCGGCAAAGTTCAGGGCCTCGTGGAAGTCGCCCTCACTGGTGGAGCCATCGCCACACAGGGCCAGCGCCACGGTGTCCTCGCCGCGCAACTTGGCGGCGTGCGCCACCCCGACGGCGTGCAGCAGCTGGGTGGCCAGCGGCGTGGCCGGCAGGGCAGTGTTGTACTGGTGCGGGTCAAATCCGGCGTGCCAGTCGCCGCGCAGGGATTCAAAGGCCTCCATGGGCTCGACGCCGCGGCCCAGAATGGCGACGGTGTCCCGGTAGGTGGGGAACAGCCAGTCACTGGCGCGCAGGCACATGTCGGCGGCCACCTGGCATGCCTCCTGCCCCGTCGAGGACGGATACACCGCCATCTTGCCCTGCCGCACCAGCGCATTGGCCTGGTCGTTGATGCGCCGGCCCATGACCAGCAGCCCGTAGCCCTCCACCAGGACGTCCATTTGCGGGAGCGCGTAGGGCTCCTTGAAGCCGGCCGCCTGCACGCGGGTGCCGTCGGGTGCTATCAGTTGCACGGGATCGGCGGACGGCAGCAGGTAGCCTTCGGGGCGGCTGGCATTGCCGTCGTGCTCGATGAATTCCGGATGGTTCGTCATTGACTTCCCACTCCTTCCAAGGAGTTGCGCGGCCCATCCGATCCTGCCGCAACGGCGTGGGAGAGGTCCGCGGACGTAAAGATGCACGGTCCCTCAATTATGTATTTGGAGAGCAATCTGTATCCACAACTTTGGAATGTTCTGGAATATTGCGATCAATTGCCGTATTATGAGAGACAGAAATGCAATGTGACGCGCATTACCCTTGCGGGATGTCTCGCGTCCTTGTCCATCCCTTCGCCACCGGCGACTTCACGGCTGCACAGGAACCCCATGCCAGAGCATTCCCCGGTCCCGATGGACGACGTGGACCGGCGGATCGTCGCCGAACTGGTCCGCGACGGCCGGCTCTCCGTGACCACCGTTGCACAGAACGTGCACATCTCCCGCGCGCACGCCTACGCCCGCATTTCACGGCTGACCTCCTCCGGCGTGCTGACCAGGTTCACCGCCCTGGTTGACCCCGTGAAGGCCGGGCTGAAGTCCTCGGCCTACGTGACGCTGAAGGTCAGCCAGCATGCCTGGCGGGAATTGAAGGAAGAGCTGCGCGCCATTCCGGAAGTGGAGCACATTGCCCTGGTGGGCGGCGACTTTGACGTCATGTTGCTGGTGCGTGCCGAGGACAACATGGGCCTGCAGCGCGTCATCTTTGACCAGCTGCAGTCCATGGCCGGAGTGCAGGACACCCAGACGTTCCTGATCTTCGAGGACCTGGACAACCGGTGAGGGTGCGGGGACCTGCCCTGTCGCAATCCCCTCCCCGGCGCTAGGCTCAAACCATGAGCACAGCAAGCAAGGCGACAGAGCTCCTCCGGCTGCACAACGCCCCTGAAATTCTCCAGCTGGCCAATGTGTGGGACGTCATCAGCACCAGGGTGATCTCGGAGCTGCCCGGGACCAAGGCGCTCGCGACCGCCAGCCACTCCATTGCCGCATCCTACGGCTACGAGGACGGCGAGCACATCCCGGTCGCCACGATGATTGAGGCCATCGGCCGGATCGCGGCCGCCACGGAACTGCCGGTCACGGCGGATCTGGAACGCGGTTACGGCAACCCCGCAGAGACCATCCGCAAGGCGATCGGCGTCGGCATCGTCGGGGCCAACATCGAGGACCAGATGCTCCCGCTGGCCCAGTCGGTGGCCAGAATGGAGCACGCCGCCAGGGCCGGACAGGCCGAGGGCATCGACTTTGTCCTCAACGCACGCACAGACGCCTACCTTCGCGGTGCCGACCGCGACCCGCGTGAAGTGCTCGAAGCCGCCGTCGAACGGGGCCGCGCCTACCTGGACGTGGGCGCCACCTGCATCTTTGTGCCGGGAAAGTTGGACGAGCCCACCGTCAAAGCGCTGGTGGCCGGCATTGGGCGCGGGAAAGTCAGTGTCATCAACGTGCCCGGCTCACTCACCCCGTCCAGGCTCCAGGAGCTGGGCGTCACCCGGATTTCCTATGGGCCGTGGATCCAGCGCGTGGCGCTGACCGCCATCGCCGACGCCGCCACGGCGCTGATGAACGACGGCGTCCTCCCGGAAGGCACGCGCCCCCTGAACTGACGCCCGGTGGGCTGCGGATCAGCGGCCAGTGAAGCCCGGCTTCCGCTTGGCCGTAAACGCCGCAAAGCCCTCGGCGTAGTCGGCCGTCCCGGACAGCCCGGCCTGCGCCTGGTTTTCAAGCGCTACGGCGTCCCACAGTCCCAGGCGCCGGTCCCGGATTTCTGCCACGAGGGCCTTGCTGGCGATGAACGCCCGGGTCGGCCCGGACGCCGCCTTGGCTGCCGCGGCCCGGGTGAAGCCAAGCAGTTCCCCTGCCGGCTTGGCCCGGCTGAACAGCCCTGCGGCCACGGCTTCGGTGCCGCCCATCAACTCTGCCGTGTAGATCAGGTCCAGGGTGCGGTGCGTGCCGAGCCGTTCGGTGAACAGCCAGTGCCCGCCGGAGTCCAGGGTGGCGCCGAGGTTGGCGAACGGGGAGCCGATCTTGGCGTTGTCGGCCACGTATACAACGTCCGTGGCGACCAGCAGCCCGAGCCCCACCCCCAGGCAGGCACCTTGCGCGGCGGCGAAGGTCGGTGCCGGGAAAGCGGCCATTTTTTTCATCAGCGGCGCCAGCAGCCCGTCCAGGTAGCCGCTGACGTCGTCCGTGGCACCGTCCACACCTGCAATGTCCCGGCCGGCACAAAATGCCCGCCCCTCACCGCGCAGGAGCAGTGCCCGCACGTCCCCCGCCGCGGCGGCGGCAACGGCGTCGTCGTATGCGTCCCCCAGTTCCCCGAGCGCCACCTCATTGAGGGCGTTGAGCTTTTCCGGCGCGTTCAGCACAATCTCGGCAACACCGCCGGCAATGGAAAGGTCGATCAACTATGACTCCTGAAGGGTGGTGGGGACCGGCCGCCGGCGGCTAGCCGTCGTAGTCAACGGTGACTTCAGCCGTGGTGGGCCGGGACTGGCAGGTGAGGACGTAGCCGTTGGCGATCTCGTCCGGCTCGAGGGCGTAGTTTTCCTCCATGTCCACCTTGCCGCCAACCAGCTTCGCCCGGCAGGTGCCGCACACGCCACCGGCGCAGGCGAACGGCACGTCGGGGCGCACGCGCAGGGCGGCATTGAGGACCGATTCGCGGGCGTGGACGGGGCTGAGGACGTCCGCCTTGAGCCCGTCCAAGGTAAACGTGATCTTGAATGTTTCCTCGGATTCGTCCACCAGCACGGGCCGGCCGGCCTGGCCCTCGGGCTGGTCCGGGCGCCCCGTGGTGAACAGCTCAAAGCGGACCCGCTCCCGGGAAACGCCGCGGGCCTCAAGCACGTCCCGGCACAGCTGTACCAGTTCGAAGGGGCCGCAGAGGAACCATTCGTCCACGTCGTCGGCGTGGATGGCCGTGCCCAGCAGGGCTTCCAGCTTTTCCGCATCGAGGCGTCCGCTCATCAGCGGGGCGATGCGCTGCTCGCGGGAGAGCACATGGTGGAGGGCAAAGCGTTGCGGGTACCTGTCCTTCAGGTCCGCCAGCTCCTCCAGGAACATGACGTCCATGGTGGCCTTGTTGGCATAGACCAGATCCAGGCGGGTCTCCTGGTCGGCGGCCAGCAGCGACTTGGCCAGGGCCATGACGGGGGTGATTCCGGAACCCGCGGCGATGGCCACGTAGGTCCCGGCCCCCCGTGCCATGGTTTCCGGGTGGTTCATGCTGTTGAGCACGTTGGAGACGTCCCCGCCCGAGGTTCCGTGCTTGGAGACGAACGCGCCCATGGGGCTCATGACGTCCATGACGGCGCCGGGCGCCAACTCGCGGTTGGCCCAGGTGGAAAACTCCCCGCCGATGTCCCGCTTGATGGCCACCCGGATCTCGGAGCTGCCGTCCCCGAACTGCGCTGGCGGTGCGCAGATGGAATAGCTGCGGCGCACCTCGCGGTCCACGCCGTCGGCGCCTGGCATCTGCACGCGCAGCGCCACGTACTGCCCGGGCAGGTAGTCGTAGTAGCCGGCCAACGCCGCAGGCACGTCAAAGGCCACCTCGATGGCATCCTCGGTGAGCCGATGGACGGCCTTGACGCCCAGCGGGTGGAACGAGGCCCGGCGCCGGGCGGCGGCATCAGTGGGGACGGTCATTAGTGCACCTTGAAGTAGTCAAAGGGTTCCTTGCAGTCCTGGCAGACGTACAGCGCCTTGCAGGATGTGGAGCCGAAGCGGGTGATTTCCTTGGTGTCCAGCGACTGGCATTGCGGGCACTTGACCTGCAGCGACAGCCGGACCGGGCCGCTGTGCCCGCCGGCGGCGGATCGGCCGCTGGGCGGCGCGATCCCGTATTCCTCCAGCTTGGCCCTGCCCGCCTCGCTCATCCAGTCCGTGGTCCAGGCCGGGGCCAGCACCATGGCCACATCGACGCGCGGGTACCCTTCGGTTGCGAACACCGTGGCGAGGTCGTCGCGGATGGCGTCCATGGCCGGGCAGCCCGAATAGGTGGGGGTGATGGTGATTTGGACGGCAGGCTTGCCGGCAGCGGCACCGCCGCCGTCGTACACGTCAACGCTGCGCAGGATGCCCAGGTCGGCGATGGTCAGCACGGGAATTTCGGGGTCGCACACGCGCGCGGCGATGTCCCAGGCTTCCTGTTGGCGCGTGTCCATGAGGGTCACCAGCTCGCCCCGGGGAATTCGCGCGCCAGCACCTGCATTTCGGCCAGCAGGAATCCAAGGTGTTCGGAGTGGTGCCCGTGCCGGCCGCCGCCGGTGGCCATGGGATGCCCGGACACGTCCAAGTCCGCCTCCGTCAGGACGGCGCCGGTGGACCGGTCAAATTCGTCCTTCAGGCTGGACGGCTCGACGCCGGCCGCGCCGAGCCGTGCCGTCAGCCCATCGTCCTCGAAGAGCTCGCCGACAAACGGCCACATCAGCTTGAGGCCGGCTTCCATGCGGCGCCGTGATTCCTCCGTGCCGCCAGCCAGCCGCAGCACCCACTGTGTGCTGTGGTCAAGGTGGTAGTCCACTTCCTTCACGGCCTTCGCAGCGATGGCGGCCAGCATGGGGTCGCTGGATCCGCTCAGCGCCCGGTAGAGCGGGAACTGGTAGTTGGCGGCGATGAACTGCCGGGCAATGGTGGCGGCGAAGTCGCCGTTGGGTTGTTCGAACAGGTGCGCGGAGCGGAATTCGGGCTCGCGGCGGAAATACGCCAGCTCGTCTTCACTCTTGCCCCAGGCCGCGCCGGCGTAGCTGAGGAAGGAGCGGGCGTGGCCCAGCTGGTCCAGGGCGATGTTGCCCAAGGCCACATCCTCCTCCAGCTCGGGGGCGCGGGAGATCCAATGCCCCAGCCGCTGGGCCAGGACCAGGGCGTCGTCGCCCAAACGAAGCGCGTACTCGGCAACGTCCTCGCCGGGCTTTGCCGTGCCCTGTTCGGCGGCCAGGGCAATGTCCTCGGGCCGCAGCGCGGAGCCGGGGGTGATGCGGGTGGCGGAGGCGGAGGAATCACCCATGGAAGGGCGGGAACCGGAGGGGATCACAGGTGCTTCACCCCTTCGCTCTTGGTGTAATAAGTCGCGTGCCGGTAGTCCTTGCCCTGGGGGGATTCGAAGAAGGCGCCCTTGGAGTCCGGATCCGAGGCGGCAATGGCGTCGGAGGGGACCACCCAGATGGACACGCCCTCGTTGCGGCGCGTGTAAAGGTCGCGGGCGTTGCGCAGCGCCATGGAGGCGTCCGGGGCGTGCAGCGATCCTGCGTGGACGTGGCTGAGTCCGCGGCTGGAGCGGACGAAGACCTCCCACAGGGGCCAGCGGTGCGCGCCGGGGCCCGGCGCCGCGCCTTCGGATGTGGCTGCACTTTCGGATGCGGCCGCGCTTTCAGGTGACTTTGCTGCGGTCATGGTTAGGCTGCTGCTTTCCGGGCGTTGTTGGCGGCTTGCCTGGCGGCATAGGCGGCGGCCGCCTCACGCACCCAGGCGCCATCTTCGTGGGCGGAGCGGCGCCGCTCCATCCGTTGGGCGTTGCAGGGGCCGCGGCCGGCCAGGACCTCCTTGAATTCGGCCCAGTCGAGGGGGCCGTAGTCCCACTTCCCCGTATCTTCGTTAAAGCGGATCTCGTCGTCGGGCAGGGTCAGCCCCAGCACCTTGACCTGTTCGGCCAGCATCCCCACAAAGCGGGAGCGGAGCTCGTCATTGCTGAACCGCTTGATGTTCCAGTCCATGGACTGCTTCGAGTTGGGCGAATCGTCATCGGGCGGGCCGAACATCATCAGCGACGGTGCATACCAGCGATTGACCGCGTCCTGGGCCATGGCGCGCTGTTCCGGGGTTCCGTTGGCCAGTTCCAGCAGGATTTCAAAGCCCTGGCGCTGGTGGAAGGACTCCTCCTTGAGCGCCTCCGTCATCTCGTCGCGGGTGGTGCCAAGCGTCTCCGCTGCGGAGTACAGGTACAGCCCGTGTCCGGCTTCGTCCTGGACCTTCGCCATCAGGATCGACTTGCGCTTGAGGCTGGGCGCCCGGGTAATCCAGTTGGCCTCGGGCTGCATGCCGATGATCTCCGAATGTGCATGCTGGGAGATCTGGCGCACCAGGGAGCGCCGGTAGGCATCCGGCATCCAGTCCTTGGGTTCGACGCGGGAATCCTTGGCGATGATCCGGTCGAAATTTTCCTGGCCGGCCACGTCCGCTGCCGACGGGAATTGATCGGACGGGGCCTGCGCCGCATTCTTCGGGGCGGGCCGCGCCCCAGACTTCATGTTCTGCTCCATGGCAACTCCTCGCTGTGCTGTCGACATTGACGTGATATCGACATTATTTACCGACCGTTCGTTCAGAATATATTGTGACGGACGCCTCGTCAATCAGCCTGCCGCCAGCCGGCAGTGGATTGACAGAAGGGGGTGCAAGGGTATTACCTAATGAACATTCGGTAAGCTAACGTGAGGAGCGACACATGGCGTCCAATGACGCCGGGGCACAGCACCCGATCCTGCTGAAAGACTATGCGTCCGAATGGCTGGGCATTGAAGTGCTCGGCCTGGCGGACGGCCACGCAAGCATCGCCATGACGCTGCGCCCGGAGATGATGAACGGCTTCGGCATCACCCACGGCGGCATGATCTTCGCGTTTGCCGACTCGGCCTTCGCCCTGGCCTGCAACTCAGCCCACGGTGACGACGGCTTTGTCTCCGTGGCAACCGGCGTCGACGTCAACTTCCTTGCCCCGACCCGCGCCGGCCAACGGCTCACCGCCGTCGCCAACCGCCGCCAACAACAGGGCCGCAACGGGCTGTATGACGTCCAGGTCAGTGCCGACAACGGCCGCGCGGACAACGGCGGCAGCCCCACCGTGGTGGCAGAATTTCGCGGCCGCAGCAGGACCATTCCGAACAGGCACACGAATTGAAAGGGCCGTCACACGATGACCACCACCAAGACTGACCCGTCCAAGCTGGACGCCGCCGAGCTCATGGGCCGTGACGAGCTGGAGGCCCTGCAACTCACCCGGCTAAAGCAGACCCTCGCGTACGCCTATGACCGCGTGCCACTGTACAAGCGCAAGTTCGACGAAGCGGGCGTGCACCCGCAGGATTTGCAGGAGTTGGCAGACCTGGCCAAGTTCCCCTACACCACCAAGGAAGACCTGCGCCAGGAGTACCCGTTTGGCATGTTTGCCGTGCCGCAAAGCGAGGTGGTGCGCATCCATGCCAGCTCCGGCACCACCGGGCGCCCCACGGTGGTGGGATACACACAAAACGACCTGGACGTGTGGGCGTCGCTGGTGGCCCGCTCCATGCGGGCCTCCGGCGTCAGGCCCGGCATGAAGGTCCACAACGCCTACGGGTACGGCCTGTTCACCGGCGGCCTGGGCGCCCACTACGGGGCCGAGGCGCTGGGCACCACCGTCATCCCCATGTCCGGGGGCCAAACAGAGAAGCAGATCCAGCTGATCCAGGACTTCAAGCCCGACGCCATCATGTGCACGCCCACCTACCTGTTGACCATCATGGACGCCATGATCCACCGCGGCATCGACCCCCGCGCCACGTCGCTGAAGTTTGCGGTCTGCGGCGCCGAGCCGTGGACGGAAGAGATGCGCCACGAACTGGAGGAGGGCCTGGGCCTGGACGCCTGCGACATCTACGGGCTCTCCGAAGTCATGGGCCCGGGCGTCGCCGGCGAATCCGTGGAAACCAAGGACGGCAACCACATCTGGGAGGATCATTTCCGCCCGGAGATCATCGACCCGTTTGACCACACCACGGTCCTGCCCGATGGGCACAAGGGCGAGCTGGTGTTCACCTCCCTGACCAAGGAGGCGCTGCCCATCATCCGGTACCGCACCAAGGACCTCTCCAGCCTGCTGCCCGGAACGGCCCGCCCGTCGATGCGCCGCATGAGCCGGATCACCGGGCGCAGTGACGACATGATCATTCTGCGCGGCGTCAACATGTTCCCCTCGCAAATCGAGGAGATCGCCCTGCGCATCCCGGCCTTCAGCCCCCACTTCCAGCTGGAGCTGACCCGCAGCGGCCGCATGGACGCCATGACCATCCACATCGAACCGCGCGAAAACACCACGCCCGAGGACCGTGCGGCCGCGGCGCTGGCACTGAAGACGCAGATCAAGATCCATGTGGGGTCCTCGTGCACGGTCGACGTCGTCGAGCCCGGCTCGCTGGAACGCTCCAACGGAAAGCTGCGCCGCATCTACGACAACCGCCCGAGGCGCTGATCAGTTCGTGAGAAACTAGTAACCATGCCCCCCACAGCCACCAACACGCACACCCCTGCCTCCAGGCGCGGGCGCCCCGGCTACGACCAGCAGTCAGTGGTGCGCATCGCCGTGGACGTGTTCAACAGGCACGGCTACGAGGCCACGTCGATGGGCATCCTGGCCGAGCACCTGGGCATCTCCAAGTCGGCCATCTACCACCATGTCCCCTCCAAGGAGGACCTGCTGCGGCTGGCGCTTGAGGAGGCCCTGGGCGGGCTGGAAGAGGTCCTCAAGCTCGACGGCGCGACCACCGGAGCGCCCGAGGCCCGCCTTGAGTTCGTGCTCCGGGGGACCATTGGCGTGCTGGTGGACCGGCTGCCGTTCGTCACCCTCCTGCTGCGACTGCGCGGCAACACGGAGATGGAACGTGAGGCCCTGGCCCGCCGCCGCGCCTTTGACCGGACCATCACCGCACTGGTGGCGGCAACCCAGCAGGACGGCTCGCTGCGCACCGACATCGCCCCGGGCACCGTCACGAGGTTGCTGTTTGGCACCATCAACTCGATCGTGGAGTGGTACAGGCCCGGCGGGCCGCTGTCGGCGGAAAAACTCGCCGACGACGTCATCACCATGTCCTTCCAGGGGCTGCACAAGTAGCCGGCACTCCAGCCGGCGGTTCCAACGGGTCCGTTTCCCGTCCCACCCCGTTGACTAGTTTCGGCGACGAGGGCACGCTTGAGGCATGGCCACCAGAATCTCCACATCCTTGCAGTCGCTCGCGCACGAGCTGCGCTACGAACCGACCTCCAAGCGCATCCGGGCCCTCCTCGGGGACCAGTCCGTCCTTGATTCCCGCAGCGCCGTGGTGCTCTGGGAGCCCCGGCGTGTGGTGCCGTGTTATGCGGTCCCGGCGAACGACGTCGTTGGTGTCCTGAGCCCCGCCGTTCCCCCGGCACCGGGCGCAGGCAGTCCGTCGATGCTGCACCCGGGCATCCCGTTTAGCCGGCACAGTTCACCGGGAAAGGGGCTGGACGTTTCGGCCGGCGGACGGAGCGCCGAGGGGGCGGCGTTTGAGCTCGAGGACCCGGAGCTGGCCGGCTATGTTGCCTTCGATCCCGCCGCGTTCAACTGGTTTGAGGAAGACGACGCCGTGCAGTCGCACCCGCGCGACCCCTTCCACCGGGTGGACATCCGCCACAGCTCCCGCCGCATCCTCGTCGGCAACGGCGGGATGGTGCTGGCCCGGTCCACGGCACCGGTCATGGTGTTTGAAACTGGCATGGCGGAGCGGATCTACGTGCCGGCGGCGGATGTCAACTGGGACCAGCTGATCCCCACCGACACCGAGACGCTGTGCCCCTACAAGGGCACGGCCAGCTACTGGCGGCTGGCCGGCGGCGCCGGGGAGGACGTGGCCTGGAGCTACCAGGAACCGCTGCCGCCTGCCGCCGAAATCACCGGCATGGTGTGCTTCTACAACAACCTGGTGGACGTCACCGAGCTGTAGCCGGCCCGTCGCCCCAACCCGGCTATCGGTAGAGCGTGTCTTCCTTCTCCACCAGTGTCAGCACGTCGTAGGTGGCCACGATCCCGCCGTCCTGGTTGTGCAGGATCGCGTCCCAGCACACCTCGCCGTATTCGTCCGTGACACGCGGGGTGATCTTCTTGGCGGTCAGGGTCACGCGGATGGAGTCGCCTGCCGCAACGGGCGTGATGAAGCGCAGGTTCTCCAGTCCGTAGTTGGCCAGCACGGGCCCCGGTGCCGGCTCCACGAACAGCCCGGCCGCCCAGGAGACCAGCAGGTAGCCGTGCGCCACGATGCCGGGGAAGAACGGGTTCTTTTCGGCGGCCGCGGCGTCGGTGTGGGCGTAGAAGGTGTCGCCGGTGGAGTTGGCAAAGGCCGTGATGTCCGCCAGTGTGACCTGCCGCAGCCCCGACGCATACGCGTCCCCGATGTGAAGTTCGGCCAGCGACTTCCGGAACGGGTGCACGGCCCCGGGCACGGCTCCAAATTCGGGGTCGCCCGCGGCCACACGGTCGGCTCCGGCGTGCCAGACGCCGGTCACGGCCGTGAGCATGTTTGGCGAACCCTGGATGGCGGTGCGCTGCATGTGGTGCTTGACGGAGCGGATGCCGCCGAGTTCCTCGCCGCCGCCGGCCCGCCCGGGGCCGCCGTGGACCAGGTGGGGCACGGGCGAGCCGTGGCCGGTGGAGGTGCGCGCGTCCTCACGGTTGAGCACCAGCACCCGTCCGTGGTGGGCGGCGATGCCGGTCACCAGTGCCCGGGCCACCTCAGGGTCGTTCGTGCAGACGGTTGCCACGAGCGACCCCGCGCCGAGGGCGGCGAGCCTGACTGCCTCGGAGACGTCACCGCCCTGTCCGTCGTTGCCGGGGTGGGTGTCATAGCCGATCACACTGGTGACGGGGCCAAACGCCTCCATCCCGTGGACCTCGGGCGCCTCGGCGTCGGCCCAGTTCAACAGCACCGGGGACATGAAGGCCCCCTCCGCGGCGGCGCCCACAGTGCCGTCGGCGCGTGTCACCGCCGGCGCGTCCAGGGTGCCGTAGGCCAGTTCGCCGCCGGCGGCGATCATCGCCTCGACGGCGGCCCGGACGTCCGCGAGCTGCTCAAGCGAGGCGAGCGCGCCCATCGTGACGCCCTCGGCACGAGGATCCCCCACCACAACCCGTTCCCTGATGCGCGCCCCGATGGCCTCGATCACGGCGGCACGCAGCCCGTTGGGGACGATGGTGCGGCGGATGGACGTACACTTTTGGCCGGCCTTGACCGTCATCTCGGTGACGACGGACTTGATGAACGCGTCAAACTCCGGAGTGCCGGGGACGGCATCCGGACCCAGGATGGCGGCGTTCAGCGAGTCCGTCTCCGAGGTGAAGCGGACGCCGCCGCGCACCACGTTGGGGTGGTTCTTCAGCAGGTTTGCGGTGCTTGCCGATCCGGTGAAGGAGACCATGTCACGGTAGTCGAGCTCGTCCAGCAGGGTGCGCGCGGAACCGGAAATCAGCTGCAGCGACCCGGCCGGCAGAATCCCGGACTCGACGATGGCCCGCACGGCGGCGGCGGCGAGGTAGCCGCCGGGGGTGGCCGGCTTGACGATTGTGGGCACGCCGGCAATGAACGCCGGCGCAAACTTCTCCAGCATCCCCCACACGGGGAAGTTGAAGGCGTTGATCTGCACGGCAACGCCGGGAATGCGGGTGTAGATGTGTTCGCCGACAAACGATCCGTCCTTGGACAGCACTTCCGGGGGGCCGTCCACCATGACGTTGGTGTTGGGCAGTTCGCGCCGGCCCTTGGAGGAGAACGTGAACAGCACACCGATGCCGCCGTCGATGTCCACCATGGAGTCGATCTTGGTGGCACCCGTCCGGGCCGAGACCGTGTACAACTCCTGCCGGCGGTCGTTGAGGTACTGGGCCAGTTCGCGCAGTTTCAAGGCGCGTTCGTGGATGGTCAGCTTGCCGAGTTCAGCCTGGCCCACCGTCCGCCCGTGCCCGACGGCGGCCGCCAGGTCAAGCCCCTCGCTGGACACGCGGGCCAGCAACTCGCCGGTGCTGGCGTCGCGGGCATCCGAGGTGGCCACGCCGTCCTCCGGGGTCCACCACACGTCCATGATGTAGCTCGGCACAGTTTCAATTGACGTTGCAGCGGTCATCGCACGGCCCGTCCTTTCAGGGTTGGTCTTGGTGGTGGTTGCCGGGCGGTGTCCCGGCCGGAGTGCCTTTACGGCCAGTCAAAGAATCCGCGGCCGGTTTTGCGGCCCAGTTCGCCGCGGGCCACCATGTCGCGCAGGATTTGCGGTGGTGCAAACCGCTCCCCGAGCGTCGACTCCAGGTATTCTGCAATGCCGAGGCGGACGTCCAGGCCCACGATGTCCGTGGTGCGCAGCGGCCCGGTGGGGTGTTTGTAGCCGAGCACCATGGCGTTGTCGATGTCCGCGGCACTGGCCACGCCCTCTTCGACCATGCGCATCGCCTCCAGTGCCAGCATGACGCCCAGCCGGGAGGAGGCAAAGCCCGGCGCGTCGTTGACGACGACGGCGGTCTTGCCCAGCGCCGCCACCCAGCCTTGGGCGGCGTCCACGAGGGCCGGCAGGGTCTGCCTGGCGATGACCACTTCGATCAGGGTGGACGCCGGGACGGGATTGAAGAAGTGCAGTCCAATGAAGTTCTGCGGGCGGGCCAGTTCGGCGGCCAGCCCGGACATGGACAGTGAGGAGGTGTTGGAGGCCAGGAATGCAGCGGGGCCCAGGTGCTTCTCCACACCCTGCAGGGAGGCGACCTTCAAGTCCCAGATTTCCGGGACGGCCTCCACCACCAGGGCCCGGTCTGCGAAGTCCGCGTAGTTGGTGGAGACCGCCAGCCGGGCCAGAAACTCCTCGGGGCCGCCGGGGAGGCCGCGCTCCACGGACTTGGCGACGGCGGCTTCCACACGGGCGCGCGCACCGGCGGCAGCGTCGTCGTCGCGCTCCACCACCAGCACGTCACAGCCGCAAATGAGGAACGCGTGCGCGATGCCGGCACCCATGCGCCCGCCCCCCAGGACGCCCACGAACTGAGGGAGGGATGGGGAAAAGACCCCCGCAAGTGAAGGAGCGTTGGGGGTGGGGGTCATGTCTTCTTCCTGTCCAGAAAAGCCTGCATGCGCTCGAATTTGGCGGGGGATTCAAACAACTCCGCCTGTGCCAGGTTGTCCACCGCCGGGTGTGCCGCGCGCGGCTCGTGAAAGACGCGCTTGGTGCTTTGAACGGCCAGCTGGTCCTGGGCGCACACCTTGTCGGCAAGGGCGTGGGCGGCCTCCAGCAGTTCGGGCGATTCCACCAATTCCGTGATGAGCCCGACGCCCAGGGCCCCCTCCCCCGTCAGGACCTTACCGGCCAGCAGGATCTGCTTGGCCACGGGTTCGCCCACGAGCTCCTTCAGCCGCCAGGTGGCGCCGGCGGCGGCCATGATGCCCAGGGACGTTTCCGGCTGCCCCATGCGCAGCGCCGGGGTGCCGATGCGGAAGTCGGCGGCGTAGGCGAGTTCGGCCCCTCCGCCCAGCGCGTACCCGTCCAGGGCGGCGATGACGGGCATGGGCAGCCGGGCAATGCGGTCAAACAGGCCGGAGTTGATGCCGGCCAGCGCGTCGTCGCGGCGACGTTCGCGCAGTTCGGCAATGTCAGCCCCGGAGGCGAAGATGCCCTTGGTCCCGGCGGCGGCGTCCCCGGGAATGCCGGAAATGATCAGCACCTTCGGTGCCGCCTCCAGGGACGCACAGACGGCGTGCAGTTCCGCGACCATCTGCGCATCGATCGCATTGCGGACGGCGGGCCGGTTGAGCTGGACGGCGACCCTGTCCGCCGCCTCGGTGACCCGCAGGGTGGTGAAAGCCGCTGGATCGAGGCGGGCGTCGTCGTCCGCCAGTGGTTCCGGCATCAGAGGCCCTCCACCAGGAGCGCGGCGCCCTGGCCCACACCGATGCACAAGGTGGCCAGCCCCAGGCTGCCGGCGGCCGTCTCGCGTTCCAGCCGGCCCAGCAGGGTGATGACAATGCGTGAGCCGGAGGACCCGAGGGGGTGGCCCAGGGCAATCGCGCCGCCGTCGTTGTTGACGGTGTCCGGGTCCAGGCCGAGTTCGCGCATGCTGGCCAGGGACTGGGAGGCGAACGCTTCGTTCAGTTCGACGGCGCCGAGCCGGTCCACGCCGATGCCCTGGCGTTCGAGGACCTTCCGGCTGGCGGCGACCGGTCCCATGCCCATGATTTCCGGGGCCAGGCCGGCCGCGGCGCCGTCCAGGATGCGCGCGCGCGGGGTGAGCCCGTACTTTTGGATGGCGCGTTCGGAGGCGACGATGATGGCCGAGGCGCCGTCGTTCAGGCTCGAGGCGTTGCCGGCGGTGACCACGCTGCCGCCCTTGACCACGGGGCGCAGCCCGGCCAGGACGTCCGCGGTGGTGCCGGGGCGGGGTCCCTCGTCGGTGTCCACCACCGTGTCCCCCTTGCGGCCCCGGACCGTGACGGGGACGGTCTCGTCGGCGAAATGCCCGGCGGAAATGGCGGCGAGCGCGCGTTCGTGGGAGCGGACGGCGAAGGCATCGCAGTCTTCCCGGCTCGTGTTGTAGCGGCGGGCCACTTCTTCGGCGGTTTCCGGCATGGAGAACGTCATCTTGCCGCCGCGGGAGAGTTCGCCGGAGAGGAAGTTCGGGTTGGGGAAGCGCCAGCCGATGGAGGTGTCGAAGCTGGCTCCGGGCTTGGCGAACGCCTTTTCCGGCTTGGCCATGACCCACGGGGCGCGGGACATCGACTCGACGCCGCCGGCCACCACGATGTCCGCGGCACCGGCCCTGACCATGTGGCTAGCCATCGTGATGGCGCTCATGCCGGAGGCGCACAACCGGTTAACGGTGATGCCCGGGACGGTGTCAGGGAAGCCGGCCAACAGCCATGCCATGCGGGCCACGTTGCGGTTTTCCTCCCCGGCGCCGTTGGCATTGCCGAAGATGACCTCGTCGACGGCGGCCGGGTCGACCCCCGTGCGTGCTACGAGTTCTGCGATGGTGAGAGCGGCCAGGTCGTCGGGGCGAACGCTGGCCAGGGCGCCGCCATAGCGCCCCACCGGCGTCCGGACGCCGCCCACCAGGAATGCCTGCGGTGTTTCTGTGGCCATGAGGATACCCTTCGAACGTGCTGTGCGGCGCGACATGGGGTGCCTGCCAAGGTGACGGCCGCCAGCTTACCGACCGTTCGTTCTATAAATATTCCATGTGATGGGCCCCACGGTCAACCGTGCCGCCGCGACGGTGTGTTTTCGCCCCGTTTTCGCCCCGTTTTCCCCCGTTTTCGCCCCGTGCGGGGCCGGCCCGCGGCGACGGCGTATCTTCTCGGTGCGTTCGCAGGTCCCCCCGCCCCCGGCGCCCCGTCCCTCCGCTGTGGGCTGACAGAAGCGCTCCCGGCGCCTATCCTCTATACAGTGGATCCATGACGACCCCCGACGCCGCAGCCACCGCCCCCGCAGCCGCCACGCCGGGCCCGGCAACGCCTCCCGTGGCCAGGAAGGTCCCGGCCGCCCGGACCCACCACGGAGACACTTTCACCGACAACTATGACTGGCTGCGTGAGAAGGAGAATCCGCAGGTCGTGGCGCACTTGAACGCCGAACAGGCCTACACGGATGCGGTCACGGCGGGGCAGGAGCAGCTGCGCACGGACATCTTCAACGAGATCAAGAACCGCACCCAGGAAACCGACCTGTCGGTGCCCAGCCGCAAGGACGGCTGGTGGTACTACTCCCGCATGGTGGAGGGCAGCGCGTATTCCATCCAGTGCCGGGTGAAGGCGGACGGTGACGGCAGCGCGGTGGAGGACTGGACGCCGCCCGTGGTTGAACCCGGGGTGGACGTCCCGGGCGAGGAAGTCCTGCTGGACGGCAATGTCGAGGCGCAGGGCCGGCCGTTCTTCTCTTTGGGCGGGGCCGCCGTCACGCGTGACGGCACGCTGTACGCGTACGCGGCGGACTTTGCCGGCGACGAGCTGTTCACTGTCCGGATCAAGGACCTGCGCACCGGCACTCTGCTCGCGGACACGATTGACAGTGCGTTCTACGGGCTGGCGTTCTCCCCGGACGGCGGCACCCTGTACTACATGGTGGCCGATGACTCCTGGCGCCCCTTCCAGGTGAGGGCACACATCCTCGGCACCCCGGTGGAACAGGACAAGGTGCTGTACCAGGAGGACGACGTTGCGATGTGGACGGGCTTCGGGCTCTCCGCAGACCGCCGCCACCTGGTCCTCAGCATTGGCTGCTCCGAGTTCAGCGAAACGCGGCTGTTGGACTTTGCGGCCCCCGAAAAGGGACTGGCCGTCCTCATCCCCCGCAGCGAACATATCCTTTACGACGCCGAGCCCTTCCTGTGGGAGGGTGTCGAAAAGGTACTGCTCACCCATGACAGGGACGCCCCCAACTCCATGGTTTCCCTCGTCGACGCCGCCGAATTTTCCCGGCCAGTGGCCCGGCAGCACTGGGCCGCCGTCATTGCCCACGACGAGACGGTGCGCATCAACGGCGCCACGGTGACAGCCACCCACATGGTGGTTTCGCTGCGCAGGAACACGATCGAACGCATCCAGGTGACACCGCTGGACGGGCTGGGAACCGCGGGGCAGGCTTCCGGCGTCGAGCCCTGCTTCGACGAGGAGCTGTACACGGCGTCCATGGGCGGGAGCGAGTTCGACTCCCCCGTGATCCGGCTGGTCTACACCTCGGACTTCACGCCGCCGCGCGTCTATGACTACGTGCTGCCCACCGTTGACGGCGGCGCGGAACTGCTGCTGCGCAAGGAGACCCCGGTGCGCGGGGGGTACCGGCCGGCGGACTACCTCGCCACGCGCGAATGGGCGAGGGCCGCGGACGGCACGCAGGTTCCGCTGTCCGTGCTGCGCCGCGCGGACCTGCCCCGCAACGGTGCCAATGCCGGCGTGGTCTACGGTTACGGCTCCTACGAGGTCAGCATGGACCCCGGCTTCAGTGTGGCGCGGCTCTCGCTGCTGGACCGCGGCGTGGTGTTTGTCATTGCGCACGTGCGCGGGGGCGGTGAAATGGGCCGGCACTGGTATGAGGACGGCAAGAAGCTGCACAAAAAGAACACCTTCGCCGACTTCATTGCGGCCACGGACTGGCTGGCGGGCTCGGGCTGGGTGGACCCGGCACGGATTGGCGCCTTGGGCGGCTCGGCGGGCGGGCTGCTGATGGGGGTCGCGGCGAACCTGGCGCCGGAAAAGTATGCCGCCGTCGTGGCGCAGGTGCCGTTCGTGGATGCGCTGACCACCATCCTGGACCCGGAACTTCCCCTGTCGGCCTTGGAATGGGAGGAGTGGGGCAACCCGATCACCGACCCCGCGGTGTACAAGTACATGAAGTCGTACACGCCGTATGAAAACGTGCGTGCCGTGGCCTACCCGAAGATCGCGGCGGTGACCAGCTTCAATGACACCCGCGTGCTGTACGTGGAACCGGCCAAGTGGGTGCAGGAACTGCGGGCCACCTCAACGGGTGCGGAGCCTATTGTGCTCAAGATTGAAATGGACGGCGGCCACGGCGGCGCGTCCGGCCGGTACGAGGGCTGGAAGGCCCGTGCCTGGGACTACGCGTTCCTGGCCGATGCGCTGGGCGCGGCGGCGTTGCGGGACGCCGCCGGGGCGGTTAGAGGATTGCCGTAAAGTAGTTCCACCCGTACCCGACTTCCACCCGCGGCTGCCACCCGCCGCGACCGTTGCCCGGGTACAGCCACAGATACCCGGCCGCGTCCCGGGCCAGCACGTCGGCATTTCCGTCGCCGTTGAAGTCCCCGGCGCTAAACGCCGTGTACCCGTTCCACCCGTGCCCGACCACGACCCGCGGCAGCCACCCGCCATGCCCGTTGCCCGGGTACAGCCACAGGTTCCCCGCGGTGTCCCGGGCCAGCACGTCGGCATTTCCGTCGCCGTTGAAGTCGCCGGGACTAAACGCCGTGTACCCGTTCCACCCGTGCCCGACCACGACCCGCGGTAGCCACCCGCCATGCCCGTTGCCCGGGTACAGCCACAGGTTCCCCGCCGGGTCGCGCGCCAGCACATCCGCCGCGCCGTCACCGTTGAAATCCCCGGGACTAAACGCCGTGTACCCGTTCCACCCGTGCCCGACCACTGCCCGGGACAGCCACCCGCCGTCGCCCCTGCCCGGATACAGCCACAGGTTCCCCGCCGGATCCCGGGCCAGCACATCCGCCGCGCCGTCACCGTTGAAATCAGTCATGTACGACGTGGCGCCGTGGCCGAAGGCGGACGGGAGGGCCGAAGCCTTGAGCTGGAGAACCTTCAGGGCTGCGGTGTTGACGGCCGCGGCAAAGGCGGGGTTGCTTTGCGCGAGGCTGAGGACGGCGTGGTACATGGTGGGGATGTCCGCCGGGTTGGCGCACAGCAGCATGGTCCCACCGGCGTTGAAGTAGTTCACGGCCCTCGCCCCCACGGCCCAGGGGCTGAGTTGGGCCGCGTTGCAAAGGTCGTCCGAGAGGATGACCCCGGTGAACCCCAGGTCCCCGCGCAAGACGGTGTTCAGGAGGGTTGCGGAAAACGGGCCAATGTGGTTCGGGTCGATCTTGTCGTAGTAGGCGCTGGAGACCATGACGACGCCGGCGCCGGCGGAAACCGCGTCCTGGAAGGGCTGCAGGTACGCATCGTGGCGTGTGGTGGCGGTGTCATGGACATTGCTGCTGGTGTCCGTGTTCAGGGTGACCCGGCCCAGGCCCGGAAAGTGCTTGGCCACCGGAACGATCGACGCCTGCCGCATCCCGGCGGCAAACGCCAAGCCGTGGCTCGACACTGTCTGCGGGGTGTAGCCGTACTCGCGCTCGTAGTAGCCGATCGGCGGGTTGGACGGCGCGAACGCGGCGCTGGGCACGGTGTCCAGCACCGGGGCGAGGTCCATGTTCAGTCCTGCGCCGGCCAGTTGGCTGCCCCAGGTCCGGGCGTCGGCCTGCAGGGTCGCGGGCGCCAGCGTTCCTTGGTTCAGGGCCGTCGGGATGGTCGAAAATCCGGGGCCGCTGAGGACCTGGACGTAGCCGCCTTCCTGGTCGGTGGCCACGATCAGCTTGACGTTGCCGGTGCTGGCCGCCGAGACTTCCTGGTTCATGCGCCGGACCACGGCGGCGGTGGCCGCGGTGCCGGCTTTGCTGCGGCCGGAGAGGTAGACGTTGCCCACGTGATAGCTGCCGAGGTCGGACAGGGTGGTGGAGGAGGCTCCGGTGGCTGTTGCGGCGACCATGAACAGCTGCCCGACGCGCTGCTGCATGGTCATGCGCAGCAGTTGGGCTGAAGGTGGAGGGGAGGCTGTGGCGCTTGCCGCCTGCGTGCCGGCGGCCGGCGCGGGAGATGCCGGTGCCGGTCCCACCCCGAACGCGGCGACGAGTGCGGCGGTGGTGGCGCAAAGCGCCAACCTGCTGGGGATTTTTTGCATGGTTCACACGGCTTTGGATGGCAGTATTCCTTGCGCCCCATCCTACGACCGCCCTCCCCAAAGTGCCATGCCTGTCACCGCACGACGGCGTAGATCGCCTCCGAGGTCCACTCACCCTTGAGGTACATGTTGTCCCGCAGCACGCCTTCACGCTGCATGCCGAGCCGTTCACAGATGGCCGCGGAGGCGCTGTTGCGGGCATCCAGGCGTGCCTCCACCCGGTGGAATCCCAGCACCCCCATGGCCACTGCGAGCACGGCCTGCGCCGCTTCCGTGGCAAAGCCCTTCCCCTGCACCTCGGGGGCCAGCGTCCACCCGATCTCACCCACTGGTCCGGCGCTGCCCCCGGAATCGAGTTGGCCGCCCGAGTTCCACTTCAGCGCCAGTTCCCCAACCAGCCCCGGCTGCCGGGCCCTTTCCACGGCAAAGGTGGCCCAGTCCCCGGGCCCGGCAAACGGGTCCTCCACGTACTTGGCAATCCGTGCCATGCATTGCACATAGCTTCTGGGCCCGCCGTACAGGTAGCGTGCCGTCTCGGGCAGCCGCTGGTAGGCGTAATAGTCATCCAGGTCCGCCGTGGAGAACCGTCGCAGCACCAAGCGCTCGGTCTTTAGCGGATAGGGGATTTCAACCATGGATCGAGCTTACGACGGCAGCAGTCGCCTCGGCTATGGCGCGTTCCTCATCCGTGGGCACCACCAGGACCGGGATCGCGGAGCCGGCGGAGCTGACCACCCTGGGTGAGCCGGAGCGCACAAGGTTGGCTTCGGCGTCGAGCTCAATGCCCAGGGCACCCAGCCGCGAGGCTACCAGGGTCCGGAATGCGGCGGAGTTCTCGCCAATCCCGGCCGTGAACACGAGCGCGTGTGCGCCGCCAACGGCGACGTGGTAGCCGCCAATGTACTTCGCCAACCGGTGCGCGGCGACGTCCAGCGCCGTTTGGGCCCGTTTGTCCCCTGATTCGGCGGCGTCCACCACGGCGCGCATGTCGTTGTTCCCGGCGAGCGCCTTGAGCCCTGACTCGCGGTTGAGCATGGTGTCGATCTGGTCTGCGGACAGTCCCTGGCGCTGCAGGAAAATCAGGATGGACGGGTCCAGGTCGCCGCTGCGGGTGCCCATGACCAGCCCCTCCAGCGGTGTGAAGCCCATGGACGTGTCCACGCTCGCGCCGCCCTGGATGGCGGTGAGGGAGACCCCGTTTCCCAGGTGCGCGACCACGGCGTTGAACTGCCCCAGCGGGATGCCGAGGAGTTCCGCGGCCCGGGCCGAGACGAATTGGTGCGACGTCCCGTGGAAGCCGTAACGGCGGATCCCGTACTGGCGGTAGAGGGAATCCGGCACCGCATACCGCCAGGCGTGCTCCGGCAGGGTCCGGTGGAAGGCAGTGTCAAACACGGCCACCTGCGCCAGCTCCGGCCACTTGGCGGTGATGGCCCGTATGCCCAAAACATTGGCGGGGTTGTGCAGCGGCGCGAGCGGGTTCAGCCGCTCAATGGCCCGGGTGATCTCGTTGTTCACCAGCACCGGTTCGCCGAAGCGTTCCCCGCCGTGCACCACCCGGTGGCCGACGGCGTCCAGCGCCCTGCCAGCCAGCACGCCCTCCAGCTCCGCCGCCACCTGGTCCATGGCCGCGCCGTGGTCAGCCGGCCCGCCAACACTCTCGCCAATGTGTTCAACGACTCCGGCCGCCTGGACCTCATGGGTGTCCGTATCCCGCACCTGGTACTTCAGCGAGGAGGAGCCGGAGTTGATGACGAGCACGCGCATTAGAGTTCCTTCGCTGCAACGGACTTGTCCGTGGCCGGGGTTGTCTGGGCCTGGATGGCGGTGATGGCCACCGTGTTGACGATGTCTTCGACGGTGCAGCCGCGGGAGAGGTCGTTGATGGGCTTGCGCAGGCCCTGCAACACGGGCCCCACGGCCACCGCACCGGAGGATTGCTGCACCGCCTTGTAGGTGTTGTTGCCGGTGTTCAGGTCCGGGAAAATGAACACTGTGGCCTGCCCGGCCACGGCCGAGGACGGCAGTTTGGACGCGGCGATGGAGGCATCCGCGGCGGCGTCGTACTGGATGGGTCCCTCAATGGCCAGGTCCGGTCGGGCGGCGCGGGCCAGTGCTGTGGCCCGGCGCACCTCGTCCACGGCCGCACCGGAACCGGAAACTCCGGTGGAGTAGGAGAGCATGGCGATGCGCGGGACCACCCCGAACTGGGCAGCCGTCTCCGCCGAGGCAATGGCGATGTCCGCCAGCTGTTCCTCGTTGGGTTCGGGGTTCACTGCGCAATCGCCGTAGACCAGCACCCGGTCCGCGAGCAGCATCAGGAACACGGAGGAGACAATCTTCACGCCGTCGCGGGTTTTCACGAATTCCAGGGCGGGACGGATGGTGTTGGCCGTGGTGTGGGCGGCACCGGAGACCATTCCGTCCACCTGGCCCAGCTGGACCATCATGGTGCCAAAGTAGGAGCCGTCCGCCATGATTTCGCGGGCCCGGGCCAGGTCCACGCCCCTGTGGGCGCGCAGCCGCTGATACTCCACGGCGAAACTTTCCCGCAGCTCCGACGTGGCCGGGTCCACGATCGAGACGCCGGCCAGGTCCACGCCGTGTGCGGCGGCCAGTTCCCGCACGGCTTGCGGGCTGCCCAGGAGGGTCAGGTCGCAGACGTCGCGGCGGTGCAGGATCTCAGCCGCCCGCAGCACCCTGATGTCGGTCCCTTCCGGCAGCACGATCCGCTTGCGGTCGCTGCGGGCCCGCTCAATCAGCTCGTGCAGGAAGCGCAGCGGCGTCATGGTGGCCGGCCGGGGCAGCGACATCCGTTCCAGCAGTTCGGCCTCGTCCACGCTGCGCGACCAGGCACCCATGGCGGCGGCGACCTTGCGGGGCTGCCCCGAATGGATCTCGCTGCGCACCTCGCTGACGTCGCGCGCCGTGCTGAACGTGTCGTCGTCGTGCGTGAAGACAGGGAACGGTGCGTGCGCCAGGATGGGCAGCACATTGGGGTCCGGGGCGAGCCCGCCGGTGAGGATCATGCCGGAGGGGACGGGGAACTCGGGGGAGAATGCGGAGGCGAGCGAGGCGACCATGACGTCCGCCCGGTCCCCTGGGACGATGACCAGGTCGCCGGCGTCGAGCAGGTGCAGAAAATTGCCGACGGTCATGGCGGCGACCTTGATGGCGCGGACGTCACGGTCCATCTCGGGGCTGCCGGCGATCTGCTGCAACGTCATGGCCTTGGCCACCTCGCCCACGGTGGGTCGGGAGATCTCGGGAATTTCCGGGATGACATAGACGGGGCGCCTGCTCGCCCCGGGCCGCACGGCCGTCTTAATCGCCGCCACGGTGCCGGGCGCGGCGCGGTTGACCATCATGGCCAGCAGCGAACAGTTCTCGGCCAGCAGCTCCTTGCGCGCCACGTCCACGGCGTCGGCCGTCTCCTCCGCAGTGAGCCCGCGGGCGCCGATCACGGCCAGCACGGGCAGTCCCAGGTTGTTGGCCAGCCGGGCGTTGAGGTCAAATTCCACGGCCGCGTCCTGGCCGGTCAGATCCGTTCCCTCCACGATCACGACATCGCAGTTCTTGGCGATTTCGCTGTAAATGTCCACGCAGCGCGCATCGATTTCCGCCCGCTTCCCGGCTGCCAAGAGTACCCGTGCCTCCGTGCCGGTCAGGCCGCTGCGGCAGACTTCCGGGGACAGTTTGTACATGCGCCTGAGCATGGCAACCGTCGGGTCACGTTCGGGGTCGGTTCCGGCGGTGATGGGCCGGAAGAAGCCGATCCGGTCGGCATGGCGGTGCAGGGCGTCGGCCAGCCCCAGCGACACCAGCGTCTTCCCCGAACCGGGGGTGGTGGCACTGACGTAAATTCCACGGGTCATGGGGAACCGCCTTTCAGGTGTCTTCCCCAATCCAAGCACGCCGGGCTTGCCGGGGGGATCAAAAGCGGCGGGAATCACCTGTGCCGCACGATGCGGCGTGCAGCACGTTCGCCGTCCGGACGGGCGGGCTGGCACTCCCGCGTAGGGTTGGGTGATGGACGGATTCGGCGACCTTTTATTTGGCCCCATCTTCAGTGCCCCGCAGGCCGTTTCCCTGGCGTTTCGGATCGTGGGAGTCGTGATCATGTGCACGGCCCTGGTGTTCCTGGCCCGTCGCCATGAGGTGGGCTGGTGGCTGGCCATCGCGTCCTTCGCTTTGGGCTTGCCTGCCGCGTTCTTTCAACTCTCCACAGGCTTCCCGGTGTCCCCGGGCAGCCTGATGCTCTATTCGCTGCTGTCCTGGCTTGCGCCGCTGGTGGGCGTTGGCGCCGGCATTTACGGCCTGGCCGCGTTCCGCAAGACGCCCATGGACGGGCCCATGGTCCGCGACATCTCCCTGCGGCCCTTCCGCCCGGCCGGCGCTGCGGGTCCGCTCCTGGTGGCCGTGGCCTTTGCCGTGGCCTACCTGCTGCCCCTGCTGGTGCTGTCCATGGGTTTGGGGGGCTCGGGCGGCTGGGTCCGTTTCCCGTTCGGTGCCGTCCTGTCCTCGGGCTTCCTCAGCGGACTGCTGGCCGGCGGCCTGGTTGGGCTGGCGGGGAGGTCGCGCTGGGCCTGGCTTCTGGCCGCCGTGTCCTCTGTGGTGTCTTTGGGCGGTGTCGCCCTGGCGGCGCAGGGCTCGGTGCTGGTGTTCCTGTTCATGGCCCAGGCGGCCCTCGCCGTGTACGGGTACCTTGGGTGGGGCCGGCTGCGTCGCGACACGTCCGGCGTGGACGAAAGCCGCCGTTGACGAAGTTTTCATTGACACGCCGCCTCCCGCAGTGATCGAATGGCCCTGTTTCCAGAACTTTCCACAACTTTCCACAACTTTCCACATCGCATCCGCAATCGACCCGGAGGAGGACCCCATGAATGTTTTTGCAGCTCTTCGCGACCAAAACATCAGCTTGTCCTTCCACAGGAGTCGATTCACCCATGAAGTTTTCTGCTGACCAACAGCACCTCGAAACGCCAGCCCTTTCCCCCCACAAACCACGCCGCCGCGCACGCGACCCCTTTGACCCCGGCCCCCTCGCTGCCGACTGGAACATCCTGGACGACGATCTGGGCGAAAACCAGCGGTGGTCCACCTGGCCCGGGCTGGAAAAGCTTATGCGCGGCCCACAGCCCTATCCGGACTTCGTCATTGAGGATGCCGGCGCCATTGACACCGACCTTGGGATCCTCAAGACCGGCAAGGAGGCTGACGTGTTCCTCGTGGAGCGCGCCACCGAATCCCGCAGCGCCCTGCTCGCTGCGAAGCGTTACCGTTCCGCGGAGCAGCGCCTGTTCCACCGCTCCTCGGCCTACACGGAGGGCCGCTCAGTGCGCAGGTCCAGGGATGCCCGCGCCCTCAAGAACGGAAGTTCCTACGGCCGCGGCGTGGAAGCCGCACGGTGGGCCGACGCGGAATGGACCTACCTGTGCCTGGCACACCACAACGGCCTGCCCGTGCCGTATCCCGTCCAGGTCTGCGGCACCGAGATCCTGATGGAGTTCATCGGGGACCCCGAAAATCCCGGTGTTGCCGCGCCGCGCCTGCAGGCGGTCCACCCGGAGCCGGCACGGCTGGAGGCCTATTGGCGGCAGCTGGTCGAAGCCATGGCCGGGTTTGTTCGGATGGGGTTCGCCCACGGCGACCTGTCCCCGTACAACGTACTGGCCGCCGGGGACCGCCTGGTGGTCATCGACCTGCCCCAGCTGGTGGACCTGGCCGGGAACCTGCAGGCGGCGGACCTGCTCGCCCGGGACTGCCGCCACATGTGCACCTGGTTCAACTCCCGCGGATTGGAGGTCGACGACGGCGCCCTCCTGGCCGAACTTCTCGCCTCCGCTTGGTGAGCGGCCCGGCGCGGGACTGGTCAGTGGACGCTGCGGATTGGCCCGGGCCCGATCGGCAGCCACGGCGCCGCTGCCGGGAACTTTCCCATTCCGGGTCGCCCACTGCGCCGGCTGCGCCACCCTGTCGACGACGACCGTGGGCCTGGAAAACCAGCCGAGCCACGGTTTGTGCAAGGTCAGTTCAATGCGGCGGGGCACGGATGCAGTTTGGCTCACCTTTGCCAGGCTGCCGGTGGCCGGGCCCGGACTGCCCGGGGTCCCCCGCACGCCCAGCTTTTTCGCATAGGCTTCCACGGTGAAGACTGACCAACCCCTCAACGCGCTAGGCAGCTGGTGGCAGGCTGTGCTGGCCGGATTCGCCCGCACCGATGCACCCGCCATTCCCACCGCCGTGCTCCTGGGCATCCTCGCCGCAGCCATTGTGCTTAGCGTGCCGCGGGCAACGTGGCGCTGGTTTGGTCTGTATGTGACGTTTGTGCACGAGCTGGGCCATGCCTTTGCCGCGCTCATGACCGGCCGGTATGTCCACGGGCTGAAGATCGGCCTGGACCATTCCGGGCAGCTGGTCAGCAGCGGCCGGCGCGGTTTCAGCGCCGTGTGGTCCGGATTTTGGGGCTACCCCGCACCGGCCGTGGTGGGCGTGGCGCTGGTGTGGTCGGTGTCTGCGGGATGGGCGGGCGCTGCGATGTCCATTGGCGCGCTGGTCCTGCTGGTGGCGCTGGTCTTTCTGCGCAATTTCACGGGGATCGTGGTGGCGTTGCTCAGCGCCGCAGTCGCCCAGGCGCTGGTCATGTTCGCCAGCCCGGCAGCCGTCAGCTGGGTGGTGCTGGCCCTGGGCATCGCCCTGGGTGTGGGTTCGGTGCGCGACTGGTTCAAGGTGGCCGCCGTCCACACCCGCCGCCGGAACCAGCTGGCCGGCTCCGACGCGTTCATCCTGGCCCGGACCACCGGCATCCCCGCCTTGCTGTGGCTGGCCGGCTTTGCGCTGGCCATCACCGCCGCGGCCCTTGTCTCCGGCTACCTCCTGTGGGGGTTGGCGGGACGCTAAACCCCGCTGGCCACCGCATAGTGGAGATGGACGACGCCGTTGGCGAACGTGCGTTCATCCAGCAGTTCCAGCCCGGTCCGGACGCCGTCCGGCAGCGCCCGCGTGCCGCCGCCGACGATGGCTGGGGCGAGGAACAGGTGCACCTGGTCCACGAGCCCCGCCGCGAGTGCCTGGCCCGCCAGGTTCGCGCCGCCCACGGTCACGTCTGCGTCCGCCGATTCCTTGAGGCGTCGGACAGCTTCGACATCAAAGCTGCGCTCGAGGCTTGTCTTGGCCGTATCCACCTCGTGCAGGGTGGTGGAATAGACCACCTTGTCCGCCTCGTGCCAGAGGTCCGCATAGTCCCGCGCCACACGGCTCAGGTCCGCAGCCGCGTACATCGACTCCCAGACTTTCATGGTCCCGTAAAGGCGGCGGCCATAAAGGTAGGTGCCGATGTCCCGTTCCAGGTCGTTGATGAAGGCATGTTCCTCCTCGTTCGGGACGCTCCAGTCGAAGTTGCCGCCGGCGTCGTTGACGTAACCGTCCAGGGACGTGATGGCGGTGTAAAAAAGTTGTGCCACGGCGATCAATCCTTCACGATGGTCTTGCGCTGTGCTTGCCCGTCCCTCCAGTATTCGCTTTTTTCGTACCCGGCGGCAGCTATCTGCCCAGCTTTTTCAACAGCCATTTCACGGCAGCGTCTCCCTGGCTGCCGAACGGGTTTTCGTCCACCACGTAGGTCCAGGTCGACGACGCCCGGCGCACTCCCGCTGCCTCCAGGTCCGCGACCCCGTCCGTGACGGCCAACTTCTCCAACATCTCGTTGGCCTCTTTCCCGGTCTGCTCCAGGAACCCCTCAAAGGCCAGGATGGTCTCACGGCGGTACTCGTCCAACGGATTTTGCCGGCCCAGGGCCCTGAGGTGGATGGCGGCCCGCTGCTCCGAAAGCAGTGCCAGGTGGTCGCTCCACTGCGCGTCGAGTGCGAAGAGCATGAGTTGGCGGCAGGCCTCAGCAAGTCCCCGCTCCCCCAGTTGCGTGCCGAGTTTCGCCAGCCGGTGGTGGCCCTCGAACGGTGCCACGGCGGCGGCATCGTCGTCCAGCACCCGCCCGCGCGCGGCGAGCACCACCCTCCGCTGGTAGGCGATGAGCTCGTTGTATTTCCAGGAGTTTTCCTGCACCGTGAAGCGTTCCTGTTCGGCCAGGCGCTGGGCGCGGTCCAGCAACCCGGTCAGGCCCGCCGTGGTGAGGAGACCGTCGTCGTCCGCGTCCCGGGCCACCGCATCGGTGAGCTCCAGTCCGTGCGCCGGCTCGCCGTTCTCGGCCGGGTCCCCAACGCTGGAGTAGATGACGCTGGCGCCGGGGTCGCCCTGCCGTCCGGCCCGCCCGCGAAGCTGGGCGTCGAGGCGGGGCGAATAAAACCTGCCCACGATGATGACCAGGAGCCCGCCCAGCCCGGCAACTGCGGCGTGCCGGGCCGGGTGGGCGGGGCCGCCGTCGTCCTTCCCGCCGAGCAGGATGTCCGTGCCCCGGCCGGCCATCTGGGTGGAGACCGTGACGGCGCCGTGCTGCCCCGCCTGGGCGATGATGCCGGCCTCCAGCGCGTCGTTGCGGGCGTTGAGGACCCGGCAGCTCACGCCTTTCCCGGAAAGCCCGGCGGCGAGGCGCTCGGACGTGGCGACGTCATGGGTGCCGATGAGGACGGGCCGGCCCGTGGCATGTTCGATGAGCGCGGCCTCGATGGCGGCGGCGTCACGCTGGGCGCCGGTGGCGTAGATCCGCTCGGGCAGGTCCTGGCGGATGCACGGCGTGTGCGGGGCGATGCGGCCGGCGTCGAGCCCGTAGTGGGTGCGCAGGTATTCGGCGACGGCCACGGCGGTGCCGCTCATGCCGGTCACCGAGGAGAACGACTTGATTAGGTCGCGGACCAGGAGTTGGTCCAGGACCTCCCCCTGCTCGGTCCGGGCCAGCCCTTCCTTCGTTTCGACGGCGGCCTGCAGCCCGTCGGGCCAGCGCTGGTTTGCGGAGACCCGGCCGCGTGAGTCGGAGACGATCTGGGCCCTTCCGTCCCGGACAATGTAGTCGACGTCGCGCTGCAGCAGGACCTGGGCGTGCAGGGCTGTGTTGATGGAGGAAAACAGCGGGGTGCCTTCCGCGGAGTACAGCTCGACGCCGGGCCACCTCGCCTCCGCCTTGTTGATGCCGGGGTCGGTGAGCGAGACGTTGCGCTTGTCGGCTTCCACTGTGTAGTCGGTGCCGGGGCGCAGGCCTTGGACGAAGTCGGCCACGTCCACGGCCTGCAGTTCGCTGCGTGCCCTGCCGGCCAGGACGAGCGGCACGATGGCCTCGTCGACCAGGACGGAGTCGATTTCGTCGACGATGCAGGCGTCAAAGGGCTGCAGGACAGCCTGGTCCGGCGCCGTGCACGTGCGGTCGCGGAGGACGTCGAAGCCGAGCTCGTTGACCGCGACGTAGGTGACGCTGGCGGCGTAAGCCGTGCGCCGCCGTTCCGGGGTGGCGTCCGAGGTGACGGACGCCGTCGTGACGCCGAGGGCCCCGTAGTACGGCCCCATCCAGGCGGCGTCGCGGCGGGCCAGGTAGTCGTTGACCGTGAGGACGTGGACCCTGCGTCCCTGCAGGGCCATGGCGCCGGCCACAAGCGCCCCGACCAGGGTCTTGCCTTCACCGGTGTCCATTTCGACGACGGTGCCGCGCAGCATGTTGGCCGCGGCGAGCAACTGCGTGTCGAACGGGGCCATGCCCAGGCTTTTGGCAGCCAGCACCTGCGCGCTAAAAAGATAGTCCTCGAGCTGCCGGTCGGTCCACGTGGCGCCCCCGCCCTTGCGGAACTCGGCGACGAGCTTCTCCGTCTCACGCATCCCGGCCGTGGCACCTGCCGCCCCGGCGCGCTGCACCGCCCAGCCGACCACCCCGTCCAGGCCAGCCGTGTCGGCGATGCCGGGCGTATTCAGCAGCCAGTTCTTGAATTTGTTGGGGAGACGCAAAGTACCTCGAGTCAGTGAAACCGGGCCTGCCGGTGTTCCTTACAACGTACCTGCGCCCTGGAGCGTGCGGCAACACGCCAGACTCACCGGCGCATTGCTGCGTTGCCGCATTGGCGCATTGGCGCATTGCGCAGCGGAGGTGTCATTATCTCGAACGTCAACGGGGGGGCGGGGCAGGTGCCGGCTCCGGGCATGGCCGGAAGGCCGAAACGGACTTTCGCCCCCGCCATGTCAGCCGCGAATCTCCTTATTGACGTCCGGGGACTGGGTCAGGGTGCCAGTCCCGGGAACGCGCTCACCGGCACCTGGCCACGATGGCGTCGATCTCGGCGGCACTGACCCCGTTCACCAGCAGGAACGCCCGCACGTCCAGCCCACCCACAAAATCGTTGAGGGCGCGTTCCCGGTCCGCCACCACGCCGGCAATCTCCTCCTCCGCCAGGTACCGCTCATAAGGGTGCTTCACGGGGGCCACCAAATGCCATTGGTTGATGCCGCGCGAAGCCAGCTCATCCTGCCCGGCCACCCGGTCCGCCTGCCCTGCGAGCGCCAGCAGCAATGAGGCGATCAGTCCGGTCCTGTCCCGCCCGGCCGAGCAGTGGATCACCACTTTCCCGCGTGCTGCCGCCAGTTCCTTGAACACGTCCGCCACCCGGTGCGGAAACAGTCGCAGGATGTCGGCGTAAAGCCGCGGATGGTTCAGGTAGGGCTGAACCAGTGCCTGGTACTCCGGATTCTCCGGGTCCTCCGTCGGTGAATTGACGACGGCGAACCTCGCCACCGCCGCCTCACCCACCACCGGATCGCTGGGCCTGCGCCTGCGCTCCCCCGGGTTCCGCAGGTCGACCACGGTGCGGATGCCGTCGTCGTACACCTGCGCCCACCCACGCTCGGTCAGCCACTCACTGCGGCCCATCCGGTAAATGTCGCCGGCCAGCAGGCGCGCGTTGACGGCGCCGTCCCAGTGCGGCGCGGAGGAGCCCCGGGCAGGCACTGTCAGCGCTTCCTCTCGACCCGCAGGTCCAGGCTGTTGCGGACCTGCGGCCATTCGGCGGCCAGAATCGAGAACACCACCGTGTCGCGGAGCGAGCCGTCGGCCATGCGGGCATGTGCGCGCAGAACGCCGTCCTGCTTGGCGCCGAGGCGGGCAATCGCCGCGCGGGACTGCATGTTCATCCAGTGGGTGCGGAATTCGACGGCCACGCAGCCCAACGTTTCAAAGGCATGGCCGAGCAGAAGCCGTTTGCTGTCAGGGTTGGTGCCGGTTCCCTGGACACTGGCCGCGTTCCAGGTGGAGCCGATCTCCAGCCGGGGCAGCTGCGCATCAATGTTTATGTAGGTCGTCATGCCAATGACCCTGCCGGGCCTGCCCGTAACCGGCTCGTTGAGCCTGGCCGTGAACGGAACCATCGAGCCTGCTTCCTGCAGGGCAAGCCGTCGCTCGATTTCCTTCTTCATCTCCTCCGGGCGCGGAATGGAGGTGTACCAAAGGTTCCACAGCTTGCCGTCCGATGCTGCCGCGGCCAGTCCGTCATGGTGGTCCCTGCTCAATGGTTCGAGGGTGACGTACTTTCCGCGCAGGGTTACCGGTGCAATTGCTGTCATGAAAAAACAGTAGCCGATGCACCTGCACCGAAAATCCCGCGGTCCCGGGCAGTGTGAATGTGTGTGAATCTTATGAATTCATAATATTCACACACATTCACAACCTGGCTAGGATGGCAGCATGGAGAATCCTTTCAAGCCGTCATTCGGGCGAACACCGCCCGAGCTGCTGGACCGCACGGATGTGCTCGACGAGTTTGCATACGGGCTCAGCATCCGCTCCGGCGTCCTTGGGCTGTTGACGATAATCACCGGAGCCCGCGGGGTCGGTAAAACCGTCATGCTCAACGAAGCCCAGGACCTGGCACGCGAACAAGGTTGGGCCGTCGTCTCAGACACGTCAACAGATGGTTTCCTGGCGCGGATCGCCGATTCCATGCGGGTGATTAATGACGAGCTGGGAGCGGGTCCACCCGGCAGGAAGATCACGGCGTTCCTCGCCGCCGGATTTGGGGTCACCACGCAGCTGCCCCCGGAGCGGCAGGTGGAATTTCGAACCCTGGGTGAGCAGCTGCTTCGCCGCCTGGATGAAAACAAGACGGGGCTGCTCGTCACCCTGGATGAAATCCAGGACGCCAACCGGGGTGAATTGCTTCAACTCGCTGCGGTCGTGCAGCACTTTGTCAGGGACGGCCTGCCGATCGGCTTCGTGTGTGCCGGCCTCCCATCAGCGGTCTCGGACCTGCTCAATGAGGGCGTGGCCACCTTCTTGCGACGGGCCGACAAAATCGACCTGCACTCAGTCGAGGTCGCCGACGTGGAAAGCTCATACCTGAAACTGTTCGCCGCGGCAGGGTTCACGCTGAGAGCTGACATGGCGGCCAAGGCGGCGGCTGCCACCACCGGCTACCCTTTTCTGGTCCAGCTGATTGGCTACTTCTTGTGGCGCGAAGCTGAAAAGTCCGGCGGGATGTTGGCAGAGGACAGTGCCGCCCGGGCTATCGCCGCAGGGCTCCAACGAAACATTCGCCTGGTCGTGGGGCCGGCCATCGCCCACGCCAGCCACCGTGACATGGACTACCTGCAGGCCATGGCCGTGGACGACGAAGTGTCCAGCACAGCCGACATTGCACGCCGGATGGGGGCAAAACTGACACTGGCGGCGAACTACCGCGCAAGGCTCATCGACGCCGGCCTGATCGAACCGTCGGGGCACGGCGAAGTGAGGTTCTCGATTCCCGGCTTGCGGGAGCACCTGCGTTCAACACCCCCGCACGAGCGAAAGCGGACCAACGCCGGTCCGGCCTCTCCCGCGGGTTGGAATCCTCGGGCCCGCTAGAATCTCTAGGGTGAACGCGAACAACATTCCCGAGCAGGTATCCGACATCTTCGACCCCTTCCGATGGCGTGCGGTGGAGGGTTTTGACTTCACCGACATGACGTACCACCGCCTGGTGGAGCGGGACGCGGCCGGCGCCGTGGTCCGGGACCTGCCCACCGTCCGCATCGCTTTTGACCGGCCCGAGGTCCGCAACGCCTTCCGCCCCGGCACCGTGGATGAGCTCTACCGTGCCATGGACCACGCCCGCATGACCCCGGACGTGGCCACTGTTCTGCTCACCGGCAACGGCCCCTCCGCCAAGGACGGCGGGCACTCCTTCTGTTCGGGCGGGGACCAGCGCATCCGAGGCCGCGACGGCTACCGGTACACCGTGCCAAACACCGACGGAGAGACGAAGGAAACCATCGACCCTGCCCGCGCAGGACGCCTGCACATCCTGGAGGTCCAGCGCCTCATGCGCACCATGCCCAAGGTGGTCATCGCCGTGGTCAACGGCTGGGCCGCCGGCGGGGGCCACTCCCTGCACGTGGTCTCCGACCTCACCATCGCCTCCCGCCAGCACGGGAAGTTCAAGCAGACGGACGCCACCGTGGGCTCCTTCGACGCCGGTTACGGCTCGGCGCTGCTGGCCCGCCAAATTGGGCAGAAGAAGGCCCGGGAGATCTTCTTCCTGGCCCGTGAATACTCCGCCGAGGACATGGTCCGCATGGGCGCTGTCAACGAGGCCGTGGACCATGCCGAGCTGGAAAATACCGCCTTGGAATATGCCGCGGACATTGCCCGGCAGTCCCCGCAGGCCATCCGCATGCTCAAGTTCGCCTTCAACCTCGCCGACGACGGCCTGGCAGGCCAGCAGGTCTTCGCCGGGGAAGCCACCCGCCTGGCCTACATGACCGACGAGGCCGTGGAAGGCAAGGAAGCGTTCCTGCAAAAGCGTGACCCCGACTGGTCCAACTTTCCCTACTACTTCTGATCCCGGAGCACAGGCGCCCATGAACATCGAACCCCTGCTCAAATCGCTCTCGGAAGCTCTCTCCGGGGAGGGCCCAGCCGTTGAAATCGCCGCCGACGGCTCTTTCGCCCTGATCCCCCGGGACGGGCTGGGGCTGCGCCCCGGCAGCGACACCGAGATCGCCGCCGTCGTGCGCACCTCCGGCAGCACCGGCACCCCCAAGCGGACCCTGCTCAGCGTCGACGCCCTGGCTGCATCCTCAGTGGGCACGGCCCTGGCCCTGCGCGGAGAGGGGCAGTGGCTGCTGGCCCTGCCCGTGCACTATGTGGCCGGCCTGCAGGTCCTGGTCCGCAGCCTCTTCGGCGGCACCCGCCCCTGGGCCATGGACCTCGCCGGCGGCTTCACGGCCGGGGCGTTCACGGCTGCCGCGGCTGAACTGACCGACAAGCTGCGCTACACCTCCCTGGTCCCCACCCAGCTCACCCGCCTGCTCACCGACCCCACCGCGGAAACCTTGACCGTGCTGCGCCGCTTCAACGCCGTGCTGCTTGGCGGCGCCCCGGCCAGCCCCGTGCTTCTGGAGGCCGCCCGCGGGGCCGGCATCAACGTGGTCACCACCTATGGCATGAGCGAGACCTGCGGCGGCTGCGTGTATGACGGCGTTCCGCTCGACGGCGTCGAGGTCGCCATCCGTGACGGGCGCATCCGGCTGGGGGGTCCCGTGGTGGCGGCCGGCTACCTCGACGATGCCGCCCTGGCCGCGGCAGCGTTCTCCGAGGAGGAGCGCGACGGCGCCACCGTGCGCTGGTATGAGACCGGAGACCTGGGTGAGTTCGACGGTGCGGGACGGCTACAGGTTCTGGGCCGGGCGGACGACGTCATCATCTCCGGCGGCCTGAAGATCTCCGCGGCCGCGGTGGCGGACGGGCTGCACCGCGTGCCCGGGATCCGGGAGGCGTTCGTGGGGCCCGTGCCGGATGACGAGTGGGGCCAGCGGGTGGCCGCCCTGGTGGTGGGCACGTGCTCCCCGGGCGACCTCCGCGACGGGGCCGCAGCGGTTTTGGAACCGCACCTGGTGCCCAAGACTGTGGTGTTCGTCTCCGAGTTGCCCGTGCTGGCCAACGGAAAACCGGACAGGGCCGCGATTTTGGCGCTGCTGGCCAACGCGGACGCCGCAGGAAAATAGCGCCGGAGCGGCACAATGGAAACTGACGGGTTTTTGCGCCCCGCAAAGAAGGAGTAGTTCTGTGGCCACAGTGGGTCAATGGATTGAAGGTGCGCGCCTGCGGACGCTGCCGATGGCTGTTGCCCCGGTGATCATCGGCACCGCGGCCGCGTACGACCTCGGCGCGCTGCACTGGGGCCGTGCCGTGCTGGCCGCACTCGTCTCGCTGCTGCTGCAGGTCGGGGTCAATTACGCCAACGACTATTCCGACGGCATCCGCGGCACGGACAAGGTCCGGGTGGGCCCGCTGCGCCTGGTGGGTTCAGGGGCAGCGACGCCGCAGCAGGTGAAATGGGCGGCGTTCTCGGCGCTGGGGCTGGCCATGGCGGCCGGGCTTGCCCTGGTCGTTCTCTCCCAGGCGTGGTGGCTGCTGCTGGTCGGTGCCGGGGCGGTCATTGCCGCCTGGGGCTACACCGGCGGCGCGAACCCCTACGGCTACATGGGGTTGGGCGACGTGTTCGTCTTCTTCTTCTTTGGCCCCGTGGCGACCCTGGGCACAACGTTCACCCAGGCCGGGCACGTCAGCATGGCGGCAGTCCTCGGCTCAATCGCCACCGGCCTGATCGCCGTCGCCCTTTTGATGGCGAACAATGTCCGCGACATCCCCACGGACCGTCAGGTGGGCAAGCGCACCCTCGCCGTACGGCTGGGCGACCGGAACGCCCGGCGCAGTTACGTTGTCATGCTGGGCCTTTCGGTGGCCGTCATGATGTTCCTGGTGCCGGCAAAGCCGTGGGTTCTGCTGGTGCTGCTGCTGGTCCCGTTCATGCTCCTGCCCAGCTGGTTGATGCTCAAGGGCAAGAAGCGCAAGAGCCTGATTCCGGTGCTCAAACAGACCGGACTGCTCAACCTGGGGTTCAGCGTCCTGTTTGCGACCGCCATGGCGCTCACTGCCCTGTAACTTCCGGCCCTGCTGCAGGAACGGCCACGTGCGTGCGGGGTGCCGGCGGGGCGGGCCGGCGGCTCAGCTTTCGGGGCGTGTGCGGGGTTTCCTGGTCGCGCGGTCCGCATCCACCCAGATGTCCGGGGTGGAGTCAACGAGTGCATCCTCGGCATCCGCATCGGCCACGGCGCCGACGGACTGGGTGGTGCCGGCGTTTGGCGCAAAGCGGTCGGCAATGACGGCCGTGGCGCGCTCACGCTGCTTGCGCAGGAGGAAGAAACTGACCACGAACGCGCAGAGGGCGGCAATCAGCGCCGATGTCAGGGGGCTAAAGTGCAAAGCCAGATAGGCCAGCAGGAAGAACGCCAAAAAAAGCACGCCGCGGATCAGGGTGTATTTGAAGAAAGCCACGGGGCAAGTTTAGCCCGTGATCCTGAACGCACACCCGGAGAACGATTTGCCGGAAAACGGTAGAATGAAGCATGCGCTATATCCCAGTGATCTTCGGTGTGGTCCTCTTCATCTACGGGCTCATAGACTGCATCCGCAGCGAGCCGGCCGATGTGCGGAGCCTTCCCAAGGCTGCCTGGATCCTGGTGATCGTGCTGCTGCCGCTCGTGGGCGTGCTGTTGTGGTTCTTTCTGGGCCGGCCCCAGTACGCTGCGGCCGTCGGCACCAGTGGTGGATCCGGACCAGCCCCGCGCGGCCAGTCGCCTTCCGGGCGCCCCCACCAATTCGTGGCGCCGGACGACGACCCCGCCTTCCTCCGCAACCTTGAAGTGACCCGCGCCCACAAGGCCGAGGCGGAACGCCTGCGCAAGCTCAAGGCAGAACTGGAAGCCCGCGAGGCCAAGCTCCGCGAGCAGCACCCCAACGACGAAACGAAGCACTAACGTCCTCTTTCTGCGTTTCCGCGCCGAAAGTGCAGAATTGCCGCCGGGGAGCCCCCCACCCACGTTGGGCCCTGCGGGGTCTACCCAATGGAGCCGTGGGCTAGCCAATGCGACTTCCGCGGCACCTCGCCGCGCGTCCCTTCACCTTGGAGCAGGCGCGTGGGCCGGGCCATCTCCCGGTCGCGGACCCGCGCCTCGGACCTGTGGACACCGGGCGGGGCATCCGGGTGCACACGCGCCTCGTTTGAGTTGCTTGTGCTGTGGCCGTGAAGTTTGACGGTGTTATAGATCCTGCCACGCTGGAGGTATGACTGAAAATGTAAAGGTGCGCCGTCTCAGTCCGGCAGAGCGCACGCGGCTACCGCGGATCGTGCGTCGCGGCGAGTCCAGGCAAGGCGACAACGTTGTGCGATGGCGACGGGCCATGATGTTGTTGGCTTCGGCCGGGGAACTCGGTTCCGGTGATCGCCCGGCTGGTCGCTGCGGATGAGGACCCCGTGCGGGAGGCCGTCTCCGTCTGCTCGACGGGTCTGAGGAAGAGTTTGTTGTCAAAGCGGCCCTGGCAGGTCATGGGTGACGTGATCGAACCGCTGGATCCCGCGGACACCGCGGCCATTACCGAAGGGACCATCGCGCTCGAGGACTCACGGTGCTTGGATGAACCCGACAATTACACGGACTCCGCGGCAGATTCCGACAACAACCTGAACTTCCAAAAACCCCCGGCTTCCCCGGCCAGTAAACCCCGCACCAAAAAACCCTCCCGCGGGACACCAGCCACGGAGCCGGCGGGCATTCGCGGCACGATCCCGCCACGGGACTGGGCGTTCGGCAAGCACGGCGGCCCAGCCGGGCGTGCACCACGCCATCAGATCCCTGCTCGGAAACATTGCCCCCGCCCTGAGCGACGAATGGAACGCCTTGACCCCACCCAAACGACATAACACCGTGGCATTTACTCGCAGGCCCTCATAGCCTGTAGGTGCTGATTTCGGCTTTGACCGACTTACTCGGTGTGCCTAAAAAATGTCCGCCCGTCCATAGATCGAGAAAATATGCACTCGGGCAATCCTTGGCGCATTCCGTGGATCCCCCTCACGGCACGCCCGTCTCAGTGCCGCGGCCAAACAGAAAGCAGACCGCAACCAGACCGCACGTATATCGGCTGGCAGGCCAACGATGGAGCCTGATGAACCCTGAACCGGGTCCCACGAATTGGTGGATCCCTCCCAGTGCCAAGGACCACTGCACCCCGCCAGCGAGCAGCCAGCAGCCAGCAGCCAGCAGCCAGCAGCCAGTCGCTCGGTTTCGACCCGACAGGGTCACTTCCCTCCGCCCGTATGGCACGGGGGATGAAAAAGTTTCAAAAACTTCATCATGAACGCTTGACTTGAACGCTTGTTCATGTCAGGATATTCACAATATCGTGACCCTCATCACCAGGAAGCCGTTCATCATGAGTATGCAGACCATCGAGCGTTTGGAAGTCCTCGTTACCCAGCCGGGCCAGCGTCACGCGTTGCTCAATGATGCAGAGGCCAAGCTCCGCCAGGTGGCGATGGCGCACCGCTGTGCCGGCATCCTGGTCACCCGCCATGAACCATCACGGTACTCGCTCGCCCTGAGCGACAGGGTTCCCTTTGGGCAGACCTGGGAGCAGACACTGCCGTAACCGTCGGTGGAGGCTCGATGTTCCCGAAGGTGCCATGAGTCGCCAAGTTGTGGTTGTCCCTAAAACGAACGTCAGGCTTGAGTGGATAACATCCAGCACGACAGGATTTTCACCGACAGGGCATCAAGCTAGGGACACAGAACCGCCCTTGTACTACGGTCGTGTTTGTGGGGTGTGGCCGCGGGCTTTGTAGTGGCATTGTTGGGCGCGGTGCTGGTGTCGTCGTCGCCAGAGCGAGCAATGGATGGTGTGGCGGGGGTCGAATTCCCGGTGCCAGGCGATTCGTGTGATGAGGTGCCTGATTTCGGGCAGTGAGAGCCTTACCAGCTGCTCGGCGCTTGGGTGCGGGCCCCCTTTTTAGAGCGGATGACGCTCAGGAACGCGTGGGCGAACATGGAGAGGGTGATGTGCCGGTACCAGCCGGCGTATTGGCGCACCTGATAATGATCGAGGCCGGTTTTGCCCTTGGAGGTTTGGAAGGTTTCCTCGATGGCCCAGCGGGCCCCGGCGACCCGGGCCAGCTCGATCATGGTGACGTGCTCGGGGGTGTGGCAGATGAAGTAGGCCAGGTCCGTGGGGTCCTTGAGGGAGCGGCGGGCCAGCAGCCAGTGTTCCCCGGTTTCTGCGGGCCCGTTGATGCGGATCCTGGCCCAGGCATACAACTGCTCGCCCTTGGTCCCGGTGCCGGCGGTGCGGGTGCGCCAGGCACGCCCGTCCAGGGCGGCGAAGAGCTCATCGGCCCGGCCCTCCCCGCCCACTGAACCA
>CAJDTM010000008.1_pt1 | contig 81348 bp, 73 predicted proteins | sample 7389831 | NCBI WGS metagenome assembly CAJDTM01 (sample SAMEA7055656, study PRJEB34461) | soil metagenome | biome: terrestrial ecosystem; feature: Peninsula; material: soil | place: Antarctica | collected 2016
CGTATTGCCTATTTCGCGGGCCAACACCCCGGCCAGGAATCCGCTCATGAGCCCACCAGCTCCAGGTAGTGGCGGCGACGGTACGGATTCATGTCCAGGATGTCCGCCTCGCGCCAGCCGTAGGCGCGCGCCAAGGCGTGCACATCGCGCAGCAGCCGCAGGGCCCAATGGTGCAGCTCCGCCCACAAGAAGGAGACCACATTGAACGGTGCCAGCCAGGCGTGCCCGCAGTCCGGGCAGACGAGCGACATTTCCATCCGAGCGAGCGGGTCGGCTCCGGCCAGCTGATCCTCGACGGCGGCCAGCACGTCGTCCGGGAGCATCGGGAAGCCGGCCGGAAAAGCCGCGTCAACCGTGCCGGCTGCGGGCAGCGCTGTGGACGGGGCCGCGGCCGCGGCTCCGCCGCGGCCGGACGGCGTGATGCAGCGTGCGGCAAGGGCGCGCGGCCGCTCCCCGGCCGGAAGCTGTGCCACGGCGAGGATGTCGGCACTGGTCACGGCCCTGAGGTGTAGATCCGGGCCCGTCATCCGGCCGGCTTTCGCAGCCTCCCCAGATCCTGCGGCCGGCGTTTTTGACGCAGAACCATCAGCCCCGGCGGCGTCAAGCAGCTCGTCCACGGTGAAGCTCAGTTGCAGCTGTTCGGTGCAAGCCGGGCATTGCGCCACCGCCTCAATCCGGTCGCCGAACAGGGACTCGCGCAGCCGCAGTAAGGCCGCGTCGCGCTCGCCGAGCGGCAGGGCTGCGAGCTGGCAGTAGCTCGCGTCCGGCGATGCCGCCGCCAGCAACTGCAGCGCCCGCGACGTTGGCGACTGGTCAAGGCCCTGCTCCCACACCCTCAGGAGGACCGGGGCTCCGGGCGCAGCCATGGCTCATCACCCGGTGCTTCCACTGATGGAAGGCTCGGTCGGTTCGGGCACTTGGGCGTCCCGTTCCCAGCCCTCGTTTTCGAGTTTGATGTGCTGGATGGCGACGGCGTTGGCGTTGGCATCCAAGTCGGGCAGGGCCTGAAACTCGGACACCCAGCACCGGAAGATGTTGTAGGAGATGGCCAGCTGGCCGGCCTCGTTGTAGACCTCAACGATGATGTCCTTGCGGAAGTCCTTCAGCGAAACCTCGGCGCCCAAACCGGACCCAAAGTTCCAGACCTTGTTCGCCCAGGCCTCAAATTCGGTGTCATGGGTGACGCCGCGCTCAATGGTGATGGCATCAAATTCGGTGCGTCCGGGAGACTTGCGGCTGGAGGAGGGGTCACCGCCTTCACGGTGCTTGACCACCTCCGTGGTGCGCTTGAGGCCACCCACCTTGCTGACACCTGCCACATAGCGGCCGTCCCATTTGACCCTGAATTTGAAATTCTTGTAGGGATCAAAGCGTTGGACGTTGACGCTGAACTGCGCCATGATGCCCTCCCTAGGCCTGTACCTGCCCAGCAATCTGCTGGAGCGAGATGATGACGAATTCGGCCGGCTTGAGCGGGGCAAAGCCCACCATGATGTTCACAATGCCCAGGTCAATGTCGTTTTGCGTGGTCGTTTCCTTGTCACATTTGACGAAGTACGCATCCCGGGGGGTGGTGCCCTGGAAGGCGCCCTGGCGGAACATGTTGTGCATGAACGCGCCGACGTTGAGCCGGACCTGCGCCCACAATGGTTCGTCATTGGGTTCGAAAACCACCCACTGGGTTCCCCGGTACAGGCTTTCCTCGATGTACAACGCGGTCCGGCGCACCGGAATGTACTTCCATTCCGAAGTCAGCCGGTCATCGCCGGCCATGGTCCGCGCCCCCCACACCACCGTCCCGGCCGCGGGCATGCGGCGCAGGCAATTAATGCCCAGGGGGTTTAGTTCCCCGTTCTCGGCGTCGTTGAGCGGCACCGATAAAGCCACGACGCCGTTGATGGTGGCATCCAGTCCGGCCGGCGCCTTCCACACGCCCCGGTTCGTGTCGGTCCGGGCATAGATCCCGGCCACGGCGCCGCACGGCGCGAAGTCGTACAACCGGTTGTCCCGCTGCGGGTCCGGCTCGGTCAGGCGCGGAAAGTACAGCACGGCGTTCCTGCTGGTGGTGTTCAGCACCGGCATGCCGTCCTTCGCCGCAAGCTTGGTGCGCCAACCGACGGGCGGATCGACCAACAACATGGCCCGGCGGGCCTCACAGTACTCCACGGCGTCCGGCAACAGCCCGGCATAGTCGATGTCGCCGTCCACGGCGAACGGAGGGATGCAGAGGAGGTTGAAAAGGTCCGCATTGGCCAGCGCATAGAGGCCCAGTTTGCGGTCCCGTTTGCCCGTGTCGTTGAAGTCAGCAGTCACCAGCGCGCCACCGTCGGTGGCCGCGTCCGCCGCGGATACAACGGAGTTCGTCGCCGGTGAGCCCGGGTCCGGGGGCGTCGCGGCGGGGTCGGGTGGTGTCTCGTTGTCGCCCCATGCGTCATGCTGATTCTTGGCCTCCGACGGGTTGGGAGTCGGATCGGGGCGCGTCGTTGGCAGCGGCGTGAGCGCCGAAACAAGGGCGGATTCGTTTTTCAGTACGGCGTCAACCAAACGCACGTGCCCGGGTGTCACCGAGACGTTGCGAAATGTCTCCACCGTCCCGGTGGTGCCGTCCCGAACGTACAGGTTGAACAGCTTGGCCGCATCCGGCCCGGTGACGTCCCTGTCGACGCGGGCACGCAGGCTGTTGCCCCAGGCTCCAGGGTACAGAGCCTGGAGTCCCAGCCCCGAGACGGTCAGGGAGGCAAAGTCCGCCGGTGTGGCGGCGTCGGCGGCAGCCTGGGCCGCAGCCAGGACGGTGGCCGGTGTTGCCCCGGCAGCCGTGCTCGCCGCCGTCGCCGCATCCGCGATGGCCTTTGCGACGCCCTTCGCGGGATCAGCCGTGTAGGCGCCGGCCGTCGTTTGTGCCGCGGCCGCCGTGCTGGCGGGGGTCGAGCCTCCCTTGGCGGCTTCATCTGCCGCAGCTTTGACGGTGGCCGTGGCTGCCGTCGTCGCGGCCGTCCGGGCCTGGTCGTCGGCAAAATTGGCGTGGAACAACCGCACGATGATGGCTTGGCTGCCTCCGTTGCGATAAAAGTCGCGGACGGCGTAGCCGAGGCAGCTCTGACCCCACAGTCCGCCGAAGGTCCGCTCAAAATCTGCGTAGCTGTTGATGCTGACTGGGGTGTCTGTGGGGCCGCGCAAGGCCTGTCCGATGAAGGCCGCGATGGACGTGGCGACCCCTGTGATGGTTCGTACGCCGCTGGGAATTTCAGATATGTATACACCCGGATAGGTGGTTGGCACTGGCATTTTAACTCCCGCCGTGCGGTCGAGTCTTTTGGAAACAAAAAATGCGCGGCCAACCAGTTGGTGCCCCCCACCGATTCCCCCGCGTACGTATACGCAAACGTTCAAGTAACTGAATACTGCGCTCGATGTGAGCACGTTGTCAACAACAACTTTTGCCGTCCTTGCGGCCTATTAAGCGGTGCGCATCGATGCCTGAAAATCAACTTTCAGCCACTGAAACATGATCAATTTGGGCTACAGGGGATGCACTGCCCGCGTCCGTTTTGCGGTCCGCCAGTGCCGTGCCTGGCCCACCAATCCGGTTCCGGGCCTGGTGGACGTTCAGGATTTGTTGGGTTGGTGGTTTGGGGCAGGCTTCAGCTGCAGGCCCCATTTCCTGTCATGCGCCACGCTTTGGTTCCTTGGTGCACCGTGACCGGAGGGGTCGATGGGTTCCGGGCTGTTGGCAGCGGATCGTGCTGCTGCGGGCCGCTACCCTCCGGCTCTCTGGGACTGCCGCCGTCTCCGTGTTCAGCGGCATCCGGGCGTCAGCCTGGACTCCCGCGCCGGCTCAGGCGTCAGTCCCCTATCCGGCCGTCGTGCGTGTAAACGTTCAGCGTGTTCCCGCGGCTGAACCCGACGAGTGTCAGTCCGGACTCCCGGGCCAGCTCCACGGCCAGGGACGACGGCGCACTCACGGCAGCAAGGACCGGGATCCCGGCCATCGCCGCCTTTTGAACGAGTTCGAAGGAAGCCCGGCCCGAAACCTGCAAGATGGTGTTGGACAAAGGCAGCTGGCGCTCGCGGAACGCCGCTCCCACCACCTTGTCCACGGCGTTGTGCCGGCCCACATCCTCCCGCAGGCTCAACAGCTCCCCGTTCGCGGCGAACAACCCTGCCGCGTGGACCCCGCCGGTCTTGTCAAAGAGTTTCTGCTGCTCGCGCAGCTCGTCCGGCAGCGACGCCAGCACCTCAGCCTTGACCAGCGGCTGGTCCGCCGGCGAGCTGATGGGGTGGTGCGAGGATTTCCGCACCGCGTCGATTGAGGCGGTGCCACAGATGCCGCAGGCGCTGGTGGTGGTCACATTGCGCCGGGCTGCCTGCTCCGGCAGGACGACATCGGCGCGCAGCTGGGCCTCCACCACGTTGAAGGTCTGCTGCCCGTTCTCATCCTCGCCGGCACAAAACCGCAGGGAGATGAGCTGTTCGGGATCATGGACAATCCCTTCGGAGACCAGGAAACCCGCCACCAGGTCAAAGTCGTCGCCGGGCGTGCGCATGGTCACGGTGAACGGCTCATGGTCCAGCCGGATCTCCAGGGGCTCCTCGGCCGCCAGGGCCTCCTCGCGCACCACGCGCCGGTGTCCTGCCAAATCCAGTCTTGTTGCCTTTACTCGGTGAATCAGGCGTCCCACAGGTCCTCCAATTGATTTCTGCCCCTCCTTTCAAGAATAGATCCCAGTCAGGGTTCACACAGCCAAAAAGCCTCCGGCGACGGGATAGGCTGGCCTTCACGACTCTTAACAGCTGAAAGGATGCTGCCATGGCAGGCAAGGCCCCCCAGGAAAACATTGACGAACGGCAGCTCACGGTGGGGCGCACGCAGAAGAAGGCCGTGGGCATCCCCGGCATCCTGCACACCATGGAGGTCTCCCTCAACCAGATGGGCCCGCTGCGGACCGCGCAAACATTGCTGAAGATCAACCAAAAGGACGGCTTCGACTGTCCCGGCTGCGCCTGGCCCGAGGGCGACAAGCGCCATGCGGCCGAATTTTGTGAAAACGGGGCCAAGGCCGTGGCGGAGGAAGCCACGAAAAGGCGCGTGCCGCCGTCGTTCTTCGCCAAGCATTCCATCAACGAACTGCGCGAGTGGGACGACTTCCGCCTCGGACAGCAGGGCCGGCTGACCGACCCCATGTTCCTGGCCGAAGGCAGCGACCACTATGTGCCGGTGTCGTGGGAGCGGGCCCTGGGACTGCTGGCGAGCGAGCTAAAAGCGCTGGATGACCCCAATGAGGCGATTTTTTACACCTCGGGGCGCACCTCCAACGAGGCCGCGTTCCTGTACCAGCTCATGGTGCGCGGACTGGGCACGAACAACCTGCCGGACTGCTCGAACATGTGCCATGAATCCAGCGGCTCCGCCCTGACGGAGACCATCGGCATCGGCAAGGGTTCGGTGTCCCTGGAGGACATGTACAAGGCCGAACTGATCATCATCGCCGGGCAGAATCCGGGCACCAACCACCCGCGCATGCTCTCCGCACTGGAGAAGGCCAAGAAAAACGGTGCCGTGATCGTGGCCGTGAACCCGCTGCCGGAGGCCGGGCTCATGCGTTTTGAGAATCCGCAGACTGTGCGCGGGCTGGTCGGCGGGGGCACGGCGCTGGCCGACGACTTCCTGCAGATCCGCCTGGGCGGGGACCAGGCACTGTTCCAAGGCCTGGGCAAGTTCCTGCTCGAGGAGCAGCGCCGCCCAGGCTCGTCCCTGGAAGGCCGCGTATTTGACGCCGCCTTCATCGAGGCACACACCACCGGGCTCGGGGAGTACCTGGCCCAGCTGGAAGCCGTCACGTGGGCGGAGATCGTCACGGCCACCGGGCTCAGCGAGGCCCAGATCCGGGCCACGGGCGAGCGGCTGCTCGCCTCCAAGGCCACCGTGGTGTGCTGGGCCATGGGCCTGACGCAGCACAAGCACTCCGTGGCCATGCTGCGCGACGTGGTCAACGTGCTGCTGCTGCAGGGCAACATCGGCAAGCCCGGTGCCGGCGTGTGCCCCGTCCGCGGCCACTCCAACGTGCAGGGCGACCGCACCATGGGCATCTTTGAGCGCATGCCCGCGGACTTCCATGACGCCCTCGACGCCGAATTTTCCTTCGCCTCACCGCGCGCCCACGGCTACGACACCGTCGCCGCGATCGAGGCCATGCGCGACGGCTTGGCCCGCGTCTTTGTCGGCATGGGCGGGAATTTTGTGCGCGCCACACCGGATTCCGATGTCACCGAAGCTGCGCTGGAGAAGATGGCGCTGACGGTGCAGATCTCCACCAAGCTGAACAAGTCGCACCTTCACGTGGGTCGCCAGGCCCTGATCCTGCCCACCCTGGGCCGGACCGAGCGCGACACCCAGGCCGGCGGCGACCAGCGCGTCACCGTCGAGGATTCCATGAGCGCCGTCCACGCCTCCCGCGGCCGGCTGGCACCGGCGTCGGACAATCTGCTCTCCGAGGTCGCGATCGTCGCCCGGCTTGCCGAACTGCTGTTTTCCACGGACGACGGCGTCCCCCTGGCCGGGGCGCCGGCCGCGGACTGGGCGGGTCTGGCTGCCGACTACTCGGGCATCCGCACCCACATTGCCCGAGTGGTGCCCGGCTTTGAGGACTTCGAGGCCAAGATTGACCGGCCCGGCGGCTTCATCCTCCCGCACGGGCCCCGGGATTCACGTTCGTTTTCCACCGATTCCGGCAAGGCGCACTTTACCGCCAACGAGCTGGAGTATCCGAAGGTGCCGAAGGGGCGGTTGCTGTTGCAGACGCTGCGGTCCCACGATCAGTACAACACCACCATCTACGGCAAGGACGACCGCTACCGCGGCATCAAGGGCGGGCGCCGCGTGGTGTTTGTCAACCGGGCGGACCTGGACGGTCTCGGAATCGCCGACGGCGCCATGGTGGACCTGGTCTCGGAATGGAAGGACGGGGTGGACCGCCGGGCCCCGGAGTTCCGGGTCGTGGCCTACTCCACGCCCGTGGGCTGCGCCGCCGCCTACTACCCCGAAACGAACGTCCTGGTCCCGCTCGATTCCACGGCAGACGTCAGCGGCACTCCGACGTCCAAGTCGGTGGTCATCCGACTGGAACCGGTGACCTCAACCGCAAACTGACCCTCCTGCACTTTCGGGGGTGTTGCGAGGGACCCTCCTGCACTTTCGGGGGTGTTGCCAGGGACCCTCCTGCACTTCATCCGTGAATGGCGACACCGAATCCGACGGCCCTGCAGGAGCGTCGGTTGAAATTGCCCCGAAAGTAACGCAGCGTCGTGGGTGGGTGCGGGCTATGCCAGTGGGACGAGGGCGCCGATCAGGCTGAACAGGTCCTTTGGATCGTCGGGGTTGGCCACAAGGTCAATCTCATCGAAGAATTCCGTGCCGGCGACGGCGTCACGGACGTAGCGCAGGGCCGAGAAGTCTTCGATGGCGAACCCGACGGAGTCAAAAATGGTCACTTGTTCGGGTGAGGTGCGGCCGGGGGCCTCGCCGTTGAGCACCCTCCAGACCTCGGTCACGGGGAAATCTGCCGGCATCTGCTGGATTTCACCCTCGATGCGGGTCTGGGGCGCGAATTCGACAAATACATCCACACCGTCGCGGGTGAGAATTACCGGATCCAGCTCCGTCTTTCCGGGGCAGTCCCCGCCCATGGCGTTGATATGCACGCCCGCCTCAATCATGGACGGGGTGAGTATGACCGCTTTGGTTTTGTCCGCGGTGCAGGTGGTGACGATGTCGGCGCCGCGGACGGCGTCGGCGGCGGAGCGGGCCACGGTGATGTCAAAGCCGAGCGGGGCCATGTTCCGCACAAACTTTTCGACGGCCGCGGGATCGGTGTCCCAGACGGACACCTTTTCAATACCGAGAACGCTGCGGAACGCCAACGCCTGGAATTCAGACTGGCTTCCGGTGCCTATGAGCGCCAGGTTCGTGGAGTCCTTGCGGGCCAGCTCCCTGGCCACCATGGCCGACGTCGCAGCCGTTCGAAACGCCGTCAGCACGGTCATTTCAGACATGAAGGTGGGGTAGCCGTTGCTGACGTCTGCCAGCACGCCAAACGCGGTGACCGTCTGGAAGCCATGGGCAGGGTTGGATGGATGCCCGTTGACGTACTTGAACCCATACGTTTCGCGGTCGCTGGCCGGCATCAGTTCAATCACGCCGAACGGTGTGTGGCTGGCCACCCGGGCCTTCTTGTCGAACTGTTCCCAGCGGACAAAATCGGCCTCCACATAGCCCGCCATTTCGGCGAGAATGCGTTCGGGTCCCCGGGCTGCCGCCCACCGGACCATGTTCCCTACATCCACAAAGCGCGTCATTTCAACCCTTCGGTGAGTTCCTGATATTTTCACTCTAGCGGCTGTCGGTTTGCACGTTCAATCGACAATTCAGCTGCATTTCGCCCAGGGATTGTGCATAATGCAGGCCTCAACCATACAATGTGCCCATGGCCGAACTGGATGACCTCGACAGGCGGCTGCTGTCCGCACTCCGTGAAAATGGCCGGGAACCCGTGGCGGGCCTGGCCCGCATGTTGGGGGTTTCCCGCGCCACCGTCAACAGCCGGCTCGAGCGGCTGGTGGCCTCGGGCATCGTGGTGGGATTCTCCGTGCGGGTCCGCAACGAAACGGACCCCCTGACAATCCGGGCGGTCGCGCTGCTGGAAGTCGAGGGCCGCGCCACGGACAAGGTGATCCGCGCACTCAAGGGCCTGCCGGAAATCCGGGCCTTGCACACCACCAACGGCGCGTGGGACCTGGTGGCCGAGCTGGGGGTGGAAACGTTGGCCGAGTTTGACCAGGTTCTTGGCAAGATCCGATCCATCGAAGGGATCGTCAACAGCGAAACCAGCCTGCTGCTCAGTTCTGTCCTGCGTTGACCGGTCTCCGTGCCGGCGGCGGGAACCCGGGATGCCGAAACGGTATTTCGCCCCAGATAAATCGAGGGCCAAGGACTGTTTCGGGGACTTGAAGCTCGCGTTGGGGCGGGCGCCTCAGCCGCGCCAGGTCCCGTCGCGCAGCCAGCCAAGCGTCTGCTGCCAGAACGTGTCCCGATAGCTGCTGTGGAACAGCGCGAAGTGGCCCAACTTCGACCCGCCGTATTGTGCCGGCCGCAGCTGGAGGACGCGTGTGGGGCTGTTGGGCGTGTAGGCGAGCGTCCGTTCCATGGCGGGGAGCGTGGCGTAGGCATCGTCCGTCGGCGCCAGGGCCAGGATGGGTGCCGTGACGGCGGCCTGGTGCGCCCGGAGGTCCTTGCGCCGGGATGCGCCGGCCGTCATCGTAAAGTCTTTCCGGCTGCGCGCGAAATCCAGTGCCACGCCGGCCGGCAGGTCTTCCATGAGCCCCAGCCGGCGGCCCGGAAAGTAGCCCAAAATGGCCACGAGAGGGAGGATGAGCAGGGCACGGCCCCAGTGCCCCAGTTGACGTCGGCGGCGAAGGTCGCGCCAATAGGCATGCTGGGCACCCACGGTCAAGATCCGGGAAAGCTGCGCTGCATTGCCGGCCAGGCCCACGCCAAAGCCGCCAAAGCTGTGCCCCACAAAGTGCACCGGCAGTCCGCCCGCCTGCGCGAGGGCCCAGGCCAGCACCGCGTCGATGTCCAAGAGCCCCCACTCATACCAGCGAACCTGCTGCCCCCGCAACGGGCCGCCGCGGGATTGTCCGATCCCCCGGTAGTCGAAGGTGATGGCGGCAAAACCGTTGGCAGCCAGAAAGGCCGCGTAACGGTGGTAGTAGCTGGCCTTCACGGCCGTGGCGCAGGCCACCACCACGGTCCCGCGCCGTTCCACGCCGTCGGGCACGGGGAACGAACTGCCGGACAGGACCCGCCCGTCCGCACAGGTGAACATCACTTCCATGGCAGCCCAAACGCGGTCAGTGACTCTCCCATCTTTGCCCCGTGCGGCGGGACCACCATGACGCCGTCGGCCGCGGCCATCCCGCGCATCATGGCCGAATCGGTGTGGGCGCACGGCGACGCCAGCCCGTAGACCAGCCGGTAGGGCATGAGCCGGGTGGGTCCGTGGTATTCCTTGATGGGTGAGCCGCACGCCACCTCGAACGTGCCGGGCAGGGGCCGGCTGGCGAGCCTGGCCAGCAGCGGCGCGCCGAGGGTGAACAGTGCCATCATGGCGGCCAGCGGGTTGCCCGGCAGCCCCACCAGGAATCGTCCGTCGGGGAACTCGGCGAGCAGGCTCGGGTGCCCGGGGCGCATGGCGATCCCGTCAACGTGGTAGCCGCCGCCCATCTCGGCGATGGCGGCCCTGAGGAAGTCCGCGCTGGAACGTCCCGTGGCCCCTGTGGTGATGACGACGTCGGCCGGGTTGTCTTCGGTGTCGGCCAGAGCCTCAAGCGTGGCGGCCAGACTGTCCTTCGCGCGCCGAATGCCGGTGACAGTGCCGCCCAGCAGCTCCACGACGCCGCCAAGCTGCGGGGAAAAAGCATCACGCACGCGGCCCGGCTCGGGAATGCCTGCCTCGATCACTTCGCTGCCGGTAAGGACCAGCTGCACCGCAGGGCGCCCCATCACGGAAAGTTCATCCAGCCCGCCGAGCGCGGCGAGGGCGATGTGGGCCGCGTTCAGCCTCACCCCTGCCTTGACCAGCAGTTCCCCCTCCGGCGCCTCCTGGCCCGCCGGCCGAATGTGCTGGCCGTTTTTGGGTTCCCCCGGCCGGGCCGAGCCCCCACGCACCAGGACGGGCAACCCGTCCTCGTCGGTGGACAGCTGGCCGGCTTCGCTGCGTAGAACTGCCTTGGCGCCGGATGGGATCAGGCCGCCGGTGACGATCGGCACGGCCTGCCCGGAGGTGAGGCGGCGGCCGGGTTCGGCCAGAATCCACGGCGGACTGCCGGCAACCGCCCAGCCGTCCATGGCCGAGGACGCAAAGTGCGGCATGGGGTGGCGGGCGAAGATGTCGGCAGCCAGCTTCCGGCCCGCCGCCTGCCCCAGGGGCACGGGGTGGGGCGGCAGCGGCCCTGCCACGTTGTAGGCTGCGGCCCGGGCTTCCTCCCACGTGTGCGGCAGGACCCGCGCCTCCGCCGCTGCCGTTTCCGGGGCCGGGGCGGACGCTGCCGTTTCCGGGGCCGGGGCCGGGGCGGACGCTGCCGTTTCCGGGGCCGGGGCGGACGCTGCCGGTTCGACGTTGGCTGGCACCGTGCCCCCTATTCGGCGGCGGGGGCGGGCGACTCGGCTGCGGCCAACTTTTTGGCCAGGCCCAGGGCCGCAGCCATGGCGGGCCCCTCCGCCGCCTGTCCGGAGCCGGCTGCCAGCCCTGCGGCCAGCCCGGCCACAAACGTGGTCAGCGGGGCCGCAGGACGCACCACGGAATGCGCGGCAACCCCGGCCAGGTTCAGCACGGCATGGATGTCAACCTCAATCTCGGCAATCTCAAAGGCCGCCAGCAGTTTCGCCAGCCACGCATCCAAAAGCTCGTCGTTGTTTTCCATGTTCGTGCCCTTTCCGTCCCGGTCCCCCAGGCAAGCTCAACGAAGAGCGTCGATTCCGTGCAAGCGGGCGTCATCCCACGTGTCGATGTCCGCAGCCAGCCCTTCCGGCACGGCGCATTCCTTGGTGTTCACACTAGCAAGCAGGGAGAAAACTGACGCATTCTCGAGCCGGTGCGCCGTCCGTGCCGACTCGACCGCGCTGCGAAGCGGCTCCAGCGGGTAGATGGCGGCCAGCGGCTGTCGGCGTCCGCCGTCCACAGCCATGACGCCCTCCCCCGGTTCGCAGCCGGCCAGTGCCCCGGCCAGGACCGTGGCAAGCGGGCCGGCCTCCGGCATGTCACAAGCCAGGACCAGCACGTGCCCCGCCGCGCCGCCTGCCGCCGCTGCGCGGTCGAGTGCCGCCAGCCCCGCGGCAATTCCCGAGGCAGGCCCGGAAAACGGCGGGTCTTCCTGCACCAGTTCCATCCGGGCCCGGCGGTGGCCGGGCCCCAACCACCGGGCCAGGCCTTCCACCGGGCCGACGACGGCGACCCGCACGCCTGCACCCCCACCGGGTACGGTTTCCACGACAGCAGCGGCCGCCCTGACGGTGCGCGACAGCAGCGTCTCCCCGCCCACCATCAGGCCGGCCTTCGGCACCCCGCCCAGGCGCCGGGACAGGCCGCCGGCCAGGATCACGGCCAGCACGGGCGTCTCCTGTTAGTGTCCATGCCACTTATGCTAACCCGCAGATGGGCCCGGCCGGCCCAGGCACCTCCTCGTTCCCGCCCCACTCGTTGAGGTTTGAGATCCTGACGTCTTCCCGCCCCAAGGTGGTGTCATTATGTGACATCTCAACGGATGGGGGAATAATTGCATTCACTGCATATTTACAGACACTGCATTTATGATTGACTTAGAACCGGATGCCGCCCGGCCTGGACCGGCAGCCCTGGACTGCAAGAGGAGAATCACATGGCCAAGCCACTGCCGGTGAGCCCTGTTCCGGCAGGCACCCACCGGGACCGGAAGCGCGCAGCAACACGCCTGGCCATCCGCCGGGCCGCCATCGGGCTGGCCTTGAGCCACGGCTACGAAAAGGTCACGGTGGAGATGATCTGCGTGGCCAGCATGGTCTCCCAGCGCACCTTTTTCAACTACTTCGGCTCCAAGGAAGGCGTCTACCTCTCCCCCGGACAGTCACAGCCCGCACCGGAACTGCTCACCAGCTTCGTCCAAGGCGCCGGTGACGGCGTCTTTGGCGACCTCTTCACCATGATTGCCGGAACCATGGTGGACAACGGCGCGGACCTGGAACTATTCCGGGACCGGCACCAGCTGATCCACCAGACCCCGGAGTTGCTCAACCAGGAAAAGGCCCGCTTCAGCGCGGCCGAGGAAACGTTCGTTGGCTACGTCATGGCGCGCTACCGCTTCCAGGGCCGAAGCGTCACGGAAACTCCGGACCTGGAGGACGAGGCACGCATGGTGGTGGCCCTGGTCGTCGGCGCCATGCGCTACGCCATGCAGAAGTGGGTGGCCGGAAACTTCACGGACACCCGGGAGGACCTGCTGCGCAGCGCCTCGGAGCTCATCCGGCGCATCTCCGCCAGCGAGCACTGGCCGTAGACAGCGGAGGAAACCCGCCGCAGCACCGCCGCGCGGACCCTCCCACACCCAAACCACGGAGCACAGGAACCCACCCTACGCACGCTAGGAACACCCCCATGGCAACAACCACCCACCCATCGCAGCCGCCCACCATCTCCGACCGCCGCAGCATCCTGCTCGTTTTTGCCGGGCTGATGCTGACCATGCTGCTCGCATCCCTTGACCAAACCATCTTCAGCACCGCCCTGCCCACCATCGTCGGCGAGCTCAACGGCGTCAACGAGATGCTGTGGGTCATCACCATCTACATCCTGGCATCGACCATCATGCTGCCCATCTACGGCAAGCTGGGTGACCTGATTGGCCGCAAGGGCCTGTTCATCGGAGCCATTTCGGTCTTCATCGCCGGATCCATCGTCGGCGGCTTCGCCCAGGACATGACCTGGTTGATCATCGGCCGCGGCGTGCAGGGCCTGGGCGGCGGCGGCTTGATGCTGCTCTCGCAGGCCATCATCGCCGACGTGGTGCCCGCCCGTGAACGCGGACGCTACATGGGAATCATGGGCGGCGTCTTCGCCCTGTCCTCCGTGGCCGGGCCGCTGCTGGGCGGCTGGTTTACGGACGGCATCGGCTGGCGGTGGGGCTTGTGGATGAACATTCCGTTGGGCATCCTGGCCATCGTCTCGGCCGTGTTTTTCCTCCGGCTCCCGCCGCACCCGCGCAAACCGGCCCGGGTGGATGTGGCCGGCATGGCACTGTTGGGCATCACCTCAACACTGCTGGTGCTGGTGAGCACTTGGGGCGGGACCAAGTACGACTGGAATTCCCCTGCGATCCTTGGCATGGGCGCCGGGACCCTGATCGCCGCCGCCGCATTCATCTGGGTGGAGCACAAGGCCGCGCACCCCATCATGTCCCTGCACCTGTTCAAGGACCGCAACTTCAACCTGACCACGGCGGCCGGCCTGATCACCGGCATTGCCATGTTCGGCACGCTGGCCTACCTGCCGACATTCCTGCAGATGGTCACCGGCGCCAATGCCACCCAGGCCGGGTTCCTCATGATCCCCATGATGGCGGGGCTGCTGGTGACCTCCATCGTTTCCGGCCAGCTTGTCAGCAAGACCGGCCGCTACAAGTGGCTTCCGATCACCGGCATGTTCATCGTGGCCGGCGCCTTGGCGCTGCTCTCCACCATGACCGCCACCATGCCCGTCTGGATCATTTGTTCCTACCTTGCCATCATGGGCATCGGCTTGGGCACCAGCATGCAGATCCTGGTGCTGATCGTCCAAAACCAGTTCCCGAATTCGCAGGTCGGCATGGCCACCGCATCCAACAACTACTTCCGCCAGATCGGCGCATCACTGGGTTCCGCCGTCGTCGGCAGCCTGTTCGCCCACCGTCTGGCCCAAATTCTCACCGAAAGGATGTCCGACGCCGGAACGCACGCGTCCGGGGGCATCAACTCACTGACCCCCGCCATCGTGCGCCAGCTCCCGGAACAGTTGCGCGGGATCGTGGTGGGCGCCTACAGCGATGCCCTGACACCAATTTTTGTGTACATGGTTCCCTTGTTGCTGGTGGCCGGAATCCTGTTGTTTTTTGTCAAGGAGATTCCGTTGGCCACCACCATCGAGCGGGACCCGGCCGGGAAGACGTCCGCCCGGCAACCGTCCCAATAGCCCGGAGGCGGGCAGCAGGCGGGCGCCTGCAGCCGGAGCCCGGCCGGTGGACCGGCACGGCAAGGCCGTTAAACGCTCAGGGCCCCGTCCGGTGGACGGGGCCCTGCTGCGGAACTGCGTTGGCGTGCTTAGTGGCCCATCGCGATGAAGACGGGGCCGGAGCCGACGTTCACCGAGAAGACAACGGTGCTTCCGTTGAAGCCGCCGTGGACGGCCTGGCCGTTGCCAATGTAGACCGCGATGTGGGCCACGCCCGTGCCGCCGTCTGCGTAGTAGGCAAGGTCGCCAGGCTGTGCTTCAGCCAGGGAAACCGTGCGTCCCAAGGAGAGGTAGCCGGCCGGCCACCCGTGGTAGTTGATGCCGACCGCGGCCAGGGAGTTGGTGACCAGCATGGTGCAGTCCTGGGCCACGCCGACCTGGGCCAGGGCGGCGGAGGCGATCGTGGCGCCAATGCCGCTCTTGGCAACAGGCTTGGCAGCCGGTGCGGCCGGTGCCTCCGTGGTGGTGACCGTTGCGGCAGGGGCAGCAGCCGCAACCGGGGCAGCAGCCTCAACCGGGGCAGCAGCCTCTGCAACAGGCGTCTGAACAACTTCATTGCTCTGGGCCGCCACGACCGGCGCCTCAACAACGGGAGCCGGAGTGGAGGTGACCGTGGGGGTGGCGAAGGAGATCTTCACCGTTGAAGCCGCCGTTACTGCAGAGGCAAGCTGCGAGTTCTGGCTGAGTGTGGTTCCACCGTCGGAGGCTCGCTCGACGGTGGGCGTGGCTGCATTTGCTGCAATGCCGGAAGCAAGGACCAGGCCGGAGGCTGCTGCGATTACAGCGGCCTGACGTCCGACACCACCGACGTTGGAGCTGACGGCTTTCGTGATGACGGAGATCGGGCTGGTCTTAACAACCTCGGCGCGATGGCGCCCGAGGGCAGTGTTTGAAGACAAGAAGGATCCTCTCCCAAAGCCTGCGAGGTAAGCTGTCGGATTCGGATGGGAGTCACCCGGCCGCTTCACAGTCCCGGAAATTTTCATTCCGGTGAAAGTTTCTGCGACTTCACCCCTAGGACTTCGAAAAGGAAGTCCGATGTTGGTTCCCCCGCCCCTGCCAGACGATTGATACGAACGGACCGTGAGCGGTGGCAGAGCTAGGCAATCCACTCACAGGCGCCAGCTTGATTCGAAGTTGGCGCGGTTACGACGGTACAACAGATTTTTCCCAATGTCACGTTCAGGTCACGGTCGTGTCTCTTATTCGTGACCTGGACCCCCTTGTGGAGGGCTTAAAGCCAGCCGACGGGATCGACGTTTTCATCATCGACGATGACCTCAAAGTGGAGGTGGCAGCCCGTGGAGGCCCCCGTGGTGCCGCTAAGTGCCACCTGGTCCCCGCGCTGGACCTTCTGGCCCACGGTGACTGCGATGGAACTGAGGTGGTTGTACGACGTCGAAAGTCCGTTGCCGTGGTCAATCACCACACGGTTGCCCCCGCCATACGGGTGCCACCCGGCGAAGGTCACGGTTCCGCCGGCGGCGGCAAAGACCGCCGTGGAGCACTGCACCGCGTAATCCTGGCCCGTGTGCATTTCGCCCATCGCGCCGGTGAGTGGGTTGAGGCGCGAGCCAAACGGGGATGTCGGCGTCAGGACCTTCAGGGGGGCCTTCAGGGTCCCCTTGGCGGCCTGGGGGGTGACATTGGAGGCCTCAACCTTCAGCGTTTCCTTGAGCTGGCCGTCGGGGTTCAACGAACTGGAAATGGCCGGCGCGTCGAAGCTGACGGGGATGTCGGAGGCGGCCGTCACCACTGTTTCCGTGGACGCCGCGGGGGCGTCCACACTGGCCAGCGAGACTCCGGTGGCCAGGGGCGCGGTGACGGCCAGCGCCAGGCCGGTTGCGGCAAGGGCAATCCCCACCTTAGGGCCGGCCCCATGGGCCAGGCCGGCGCGGACCAGGCCGGCGAGCGTGCCGCGGGGGGCCGCTGTGGATCGTTCGGCCGCGAGTGCATCACGGCGGGTTGGCGGGGCGGGCACAATGGCGTGGATGGGTGGCGAAACCGCCCGTCGGCGTCCGTGCTGCTTGACCTCTGACACTAATTGCCTCTCTGAAAGTCACCTGCGGAGTTAGCTGTCGGATTCGGATCAGAGAGTGAAACTTTTGATCCGGCCCGGCCCATGGCATGCGTCAGGCCCACGCGCAGCCCCGCCTAGGCAGGGCACGTCGATGGGTTGCGAATGTTTGGACCCGGCTTCACCCCAAGGCGGACCAGTCGGTCCGCCGGTTGTGGTTCCCCCGTCCTTGCCTGAAATTGCTTCAATCCGCACTCTGAAGGCAAGGCTCAGTGTCAGAGATTGGTAACGCTTTGGTTACAGCGCCGGGTAGTTACTATACGGTAAAAACCGTGTCCGTGATAATTCCGTTACATTTGACATTCATGGCGTCAAGCGCATGGGTCGGCGTGCAAGCCGCTCAGTTCATGGACACAAAAACGTGCGAGGCAACCTCGGGGGGCAGTTCGAGCGCACCTTCAATCCCAGGGACACGCACTGAGATGTAGTCGCCCACCTGCGCGAGGGCAATGGCGGCCCCGGGGCGCAAACCGCCTTCATCGAGCTGCGTCAACAGCTCCGGTTCCACCTGAATGCGCTCGGACAGGCGGTGGATGGTGACGGACTGTTCGGGGGAATACGTGGTCATGGCCTCCACGAGCGTTACCAATCCCGCCGCAAAGGCCGGTGCCACCTTCCCGCCGAGCTCCTCCAGCCCCGGGATCGGGTTGCCGTACGGGGACTCCTCGGGCTTGCCGAGCAGGTCAAAGAGGCGCTGTTCCACCCGCTCGCTCATGACGTGCTCCCACCGGCAGGCCTCGTCGTGGACGTAGGCCCAGTCCAGTCCGATGACGTCGGCCAGCAGCCTCTCGGCAAGGCGGTGCTTGCGCATGACACGCGTGGCCTTGTCCCTCCCGGCCGGGGTCAGTTCCAGGTGGCGGTCTCCCGAGACGATCACCAGTCCATCGCGTTCCATGCGCCCGACGGTCTGGGAGACAGTGGGGCCGGAGTGGTGCAGGCGCTCGGCAATGCGCGCACGCAGCGCCACGATGTTCTCCTCTTCCAACTCCAGGATGGTGCGCAAATACATTTCCGTCGTGTCAATCAAATCTGTCACGTCAGACTCCTCCTGTGGTTGGCCGAAATTCCGGGCACGGGCCTTTCCCTCTACGTTATCTTGCTTGTCACAACGGAAGAAAACGTACCCTTGGCCCCGCGGGTCCGGCCACGCCCGGACGGCGTCGGTTGTTTCACCATGCGGCCGTCATTTCGGCGTGGGCCCCGCGTTGCGGCAGAATTGACGCCAGGCCCCTGGTGCCTTTACTTCCATCACTTAAATTTTGGAGCATACCCGTGAGCGAATCCACGCCCCTCACCATCCCCGCCAACCTGCGCCCCTCCGATGGCCGCTTTGGTGCGGGTCCCTCCAAGGTACGTCCCGAACAGGTGGCGGCCTTGTCTGCCGCCGGGGCGGCCCTGCTGGGGACCTCACACCGCCAGGCCCCCGTGAAGAACCTGGTGGGCGAGGTCCGCCAGGGTTTGAAGGCGTTCTTCAACGCCCCGGACGGCTACGAGGTCATCCTGGGTGTCGGCGGTTCCACGGCGTTCTGGGACGTGGCCTCGTTCGGGCTGGTGGAGAAGAAGGCCCAGCACCTCTCCTTTGGCGAGTTCGGCTCCAAGTTTGCCTCCGCCACCAACAAGGCGCCGTTCCTGGATCCTTCCTCCATCATCAAGTCGGAGCCCGGCACGCGCCCCGAAGCGGCGGCCGAGTCCGGCGTCGACGTTTACGCCTGGCCCCAGAACGAAACCTCCACCGGCGTCGCCGCCCCTGTCCGGCGGGTGGCGGGGGCTGACGACGGCGCACTGGTCCTGGTTGACGCCACCTCTGCCGCCGGCGGCCTGCACGTGGACATCACCGAGACCGACGTCTATTACTTCGCTCCCCAGAAGAACTTTGCGTCCGACGGCGGACTGTGGCTTGGGCTGTTTTCCCCCGCCGCGCTGGAGCGGGCTGCGCGCATCGGCGCCACCGACCGCTGGGTCCCGGACTTTTTAAACCTGACCACGGCCATCGACAACTCGCTGAAAAACCAGACGTACAACACCCCGGCCCTGGCCACGCTGGTGACCCTGAACGAACAGGTCAAGTGGCTCAACGGCAACGGCGGCCTGGACTTTGCCTCCGCACGTACCGCGGATTCCGCCGGCCGCCTCTACTCCTGGGCCGAGGCGTCCGGCGTTGCCTCCCCGTTCGTGGCCCGCGCCGAGGACCGCTCCAACGTGATCGTCACGATCGACTTTGACGAGTCGGTGGATGCCGCGGCCGTCGCCCAGGTGCTGCGCGCCAACGGCATTGTGGACACCGAGCCCTACCGCAAGCTCGGCCGCAACCAGCTGCGCATTGCCACATTTGTGGCGATTGAGCCGGACGATGTCACGGCACTGACGAAGTGCATCGACTACGTGGTGGAAAAGCTCTAGAGGAGCCGGCAGCTTCTTGGCCTGCCGCGGCACCAATTTAAGACAAGAGGCTTTACATAATTGCCTTCGATGGCGCAATATGGGTTCAAGGCGCGCCGGACGTGCCGCAATCTTGCCGGGCTGGCAACTGATGGCGAAGGAGTGGGTGTGCCCACACGGGACGATGGGGCCTTGCAGGCGGTGCGGCGCCGCCATGAGCTGCGTGTGCTTGAATCGCTCGCGGCGCACGGCTTCCGAACGCGCAGGGACCTTGAGGAAGACACCGGCCTGTCCCGCACGACGCTGTCGGCCATTGTTGCAGACCTGCGCCAACGCGGGACTCTGACCGAAGCCGACCCGGCCAGCTACGGCACGGGGCGCAGCGGCCGCCCAACGAAGCTCCTGAAGCTCAACCCGGCCGCGGGCGCGGCGGTCGGAGTGGAGCTGGCGCGCCACAGAATCAGTATTTCCGTACTGGGCTACAACGGTTCGCCGCTGGCCAGGGAGTACGTGGACCTGACCACCCCGGTGGAATTGGCCGCGAAGGTTGACCATGCCGCCGAGCTGCTGCGCAATTTGGTGCACAAGGGCCAGCTTCACCCGGAATCCGTCGTGGGCATGGGGGTGGGCATAGCCAGCCGGCATGCCGATCCCGCGTCGCTGGCCGACGGCGGGGAACTCCAGCTCGATCCCAGCGGGGCCTCGCTGGCCCCCCTCCGCGCCGCCGTCGGCGCCCCCCTGCTCTGGGACAACAACATCCGGCTGGCGGCCATGGCCGCCACGCCCGAGCACGGCAAACCCATGAACCACCTGCTCTATGTGGTCCTGGGCGCAGGCATTAGTTCCGCTGCCGTGGTCAACGGCGGCTTGCTGCGTGGCGGCCACGGCATGGCCGGCGAGCTGGGGCACATCAGCGTGGACTTTTCCGGGCCCAAGTGCTGGTGCGGCCGCCGCGGGTGCCTGGAACGCTTCCTGAATGTGGACAATGTCCTGGCACAGGCCAAGGCGCGTGGGCAGGCGTACGGTTCCATTGCGGAGATGGCCGCAGCCGCGGAATCCGGGAACGCTGCGGCCTCGGCCGTGGTGGCCTGGGCCGCGGAATTGCTGGCACGGGCGGTTGCCAGCGCGTGCGTGTTGATGGATCCGAACCAGGTGGTCATTGCAGGGGAACTTGCACAGTTCGGTGAAGCACTGCTGGAACCCATTCGGGAGGCACTGGCCGAACAGCAGCTGGGGATTGGCCCGCACGCCACCAGCATTGCGACGGCGGAGTTTGCGCCGACCTCCGGCAGTGACGGGGCAGCCCTGGTGGCCCTCAAGCACTGGGCGTTCAGGACCAGCTAGGCGCCGGCGGCCGGGAAGGACTACTCGCGGTCGTCCCCGGCAACCCCGTCGTCCCCGTCGTGGGCGTCGTCGCCGGCAACCGGCGCGGAACCCGGCGCGTCCGCAGACTCGCCGGACTTGGCATCTTCGGGACGGACCCGCTCGGCCCACGGCACCCATGGCGGCGCCAGGACGGAGTCATTGGTGGGAAGCAATCCCACCTCATTGACCGTCGCGTCCCTGGAGCGGGAAGTGCGGGTTACCGTGGCAAACCACTGCCAGCCAACATAACCGGGCATGGTGCATTCAAAAAGGTGGGTGACCGTGCGGACGCCCTCGCTGCGCACAGCCGTGTGCGGGCCAATGTTTTCATCGGCCGCGATCTCCCGCACGGCCGCGCGGGCCGCCTCCGTGGCCTCGGCCAGGAACGCGTCCGGCTTGCCGATCCGCCATACGGGCACGCCCGGTCGCGGCGCCGGCGCGGCCGCCGCTTCCGTAGGTGAGGTGGCGGTTTCGGTGGGAAGTTCGGTCATGGTGGGCACCGTCAAGCGTCGAAGTTGTCGGCAACCTTGCGCAACGCGGCAGCAATTTTGCTGGCGTCGCCGTCCGGGTATTTGCCGTTGGTCAGGGGTCCCACCGAATGTTCCAGCAAGGTCACCAGGTCCTGCACGATGGGGGCGAGGTCACGGGCCGGCATGCGCTTTGCCTTGGCCACGGACGGGCCGCGGTCCAGTATCTTCGCGGCCATCGCCTGGGCACCCTTGCGGCCGTCAGCCACGCCGAACTCCATGCGCGTTCCGGGTTTGATGTCACCGGCGTCGGGCGCGAGGGCGTTGGCACGCAGAAAAACTTCCCGCCCGTCATCGGCGGTCAGGATGCCGAAGCCTTTTTCGTTGTCGTACCACTTCACTTTGCCGATCGGCACTTGCTTTACCTCTTATATTTCATCTGTTGGAATCATGCCTGGGCGCTGCGCGGGTTCTCCGCCGTACCTGTGGCCGTGAAACTTGCAGCCGGTACTAACAGGCACGCGGCGTGCCAGCCTGTTCCCTCCAAGGTTACCGCGTTGGCGAACACCCGGTGCGCTTTGTGCCGCTCCTGTCCGCTGTTAGCGTTATGGGCATGAGCACGCACAACACAGCACCGGGTCCGGCCGACCGGGGCTGGCAGGCATTCAACGTGGCGGCCGTGGTGCTGGCACTGGCCGCCGTGGCCGCACTCACCATTTTGTTGCTGTCCAAGTGGGCTGGCGGGGCGCCCTGGCCCGGCCTGAGTTGGATAGCCATGCTCTGCCTGCCCGCCGCATTCCTGATGATGGGCGGCAGCGTGCTGCACGCGGTTTCCCGGCGCCGGCGGCTCTAGGCGCGCGGACGGATTTTCGGGGTAGCGTTGAGCTGATGTCCACCCTGCGGCTTTTGATCTCCGACCTCGCTGCCCGGCCCGATTCCTCGCTGCTGCGGCTGCTTTCGCTGCGCCCGGAGCTGATGGATCCGCCGGCGGGGGATTTCGCCGCCCTGGCCACCCGCGCATCCAGCCGGGCGGGCCTGGCGCGAGCCCTGGACCGGTTGAATCTGCCGCAGCTCCAAGTCCTGACGGCACTGGTGGTCGTCGCGAACCCCGAGTCCGGGGCCACGGCCGGGGACACCGCGGAGGCCGTGTCCGGCGCCACAGACGGCGAGGTGGCGGCACTCCTTGGCCAATTGCATGAGCTGGCCCTGGTGCTTCACGCACCGCAGGACGCGGACGACGCCGGACCCCTCCATTTTCTGCCCCTCACCTCCCTGCGCGAGGTGTTGGGTGCCCATCCTGCCGGGCTGGGCCGCAGCTACGCGGAGCTGGCCGCCGCCGTGCCCGGGTGCCGTGACCGGCTCACCCGCGTCGTTGCCGCCCTGGGCAACCCACCCGCCGGCGACCCGGGCGCTGCAGACGAAACCGACCCTGCCGTTACTCTGCACAATGTTGTCGCTGGTCTTGATGCCCCGGGGCAGCTGCTGGACGGGGCCCCGGAGGGCACCACGGAATTGCTTGCCAAGTTTGGGCACGGACCCATGGGCCGGGTGGGGCATGCGCTCCGGGACCTTGGCTCCGGCACCCCCTTCCGCTCCGGTGGACCGGGTGCGCGCCACGCTGCGGGACAACGCGGCCATGGGTGCGGTCGCCTCGGTGCTGCGCACCATGGCCGGGCTGCTGGATTCGGTGGCCCGCGCCCCGTTGGCCACGTTGCGTGCCGGCGGGGTCGGTGTCCGGGCCGTGCGATCCGTCGCCCGGGACCTCGGTGTCGAAATGGCACAATCGTACTTTTATTTGGAACTGGCAGCCATGGCCCGGCTCATCACCCTGGATCCGGACACCTCGGCGTGGATGGCCACCGACTCAGACTGGCGCCAGCGCGACCGCGCCGCACAGTGGTTGTGGCTGGCGTCCGCCTGGCTCGACGCCGGCAGGCTGCCCTCGCTGGTCGGCACCGGCTCCCCCACCGTCAACGTGCTGGCCGGCGAGGCGTTCCGCCCGGACGCCCCTGCCCTGCGCCACGGCACCCTGGCCGTCCTGGCAACGCTGGGTGCACCGGCAGCCCCGGCGTCCGCCGGGCAGCCGGGCATGGTCCCGGCGCCGGGCATGGACCAGGTTTTGGCGCACTACACCTGGCACCATCCCCGCCCGGCCCGCAGGATCGCCAGGGCACTGTCGGGATTCCTCGACGAAGCGGAGATCATGGGACTGACGGGCGCCGGCGCCTTGACGGACCTGGGCTTGGCCGTCATCGACCGGGACTGGGAGGCGGCGTTGGCCTTCCTCCGTGAGTCCCTTCCCCGTGCGGTGGAGCACGTCCTGCTGCAGGGCGACCTCACCGCAGTGGCCCCCGGTTTCCTCTCCCCGGAGCTGTCAGCGGAACTGTCGCTGCTGGCCGAGCCGGAAGGCAGGGGCGCTGCCGGGGTGTACCGCTTCACGCCCACCTCGATCCAGCGATCCCTGGCCGCCGGCCGCTCCGCTGCCGGCATCCTGGACTTCCTCGCCACGCATTCGCCCACTCCCGTCCCGCAGCCGCTGGAATACCTGGTGAACGACGCCGCCGCACGCCACGGCCGCTTCACGGTCGGAGCCGCAACCACGTACATCAGTGCCGGCGACCCTGCCCTTTTGGCCGAACTGCTGGCCGACGGTGCCGTCGCACGCCTGGGCCTGACCGCCGTCGCCCCCACCCTCGCCGTCTCGGCGCTCAGCGCGGCCGAGGTGGCGGAGGGATTGCGGGCCGCGGGGCACTCCCCTGCCTTGGCCGGGGGCGCCGCAACCCCCGCGCAGGAGGTTGGTCGGCTTCGGCGTCCCGGCGCCGGGGACCAGTACAGCGCCTTCGCCCCGTATGAGGCAGCCGGGCTCTTCCTGGCCGGTGCGGAGGAAATGGACGTGGCGGGCGCGGGCGCAGCCTTGGACCCGGCTGCCCTGCAGTTGGGCCTGCTGCGCAGCCGCCCGGCATGGAGCCCGGGACACGGGGAATCGGCCCCGGCCCTGGTCCGCGAGCAGCTGCAGCGGGCCATCCGCACCAAGGCGGACGTCTGGTTGACCACCGTGGGCGGCGACGGCCGCCCCGAACGCCTCCGGCTGCGCCCGGTGACCCTGGTGGAGGGGCGCGTGCGGGCCTTTGACCCGCAGCGGGACAGCGAACGCGTGTTCAGCATCCACCGGGTCATGGACGTGGAATTGATCGCAACCGCCGGCACCGGCACGGAAGGCACATCATGAACGACGGGCCGTTGATTGTCCAAAGCGACAAGACGATCATGCTGGAAACCGCCCACCCGCAGGCCACCGAGGCACGCCACGCCATCGCGGCATTTGCCGAGCTGGAACGCGCGCCGGAGCACATGCACAGCTACCGGATCACGCCGCTGGGACTATGGAATGCCAGGGCAGCCGGCCTGGACGCCGAACAGGTGCTGGACACGCTGCTGACGTATTCGCGGTTCCCGGTGCCGCACCCGCTGCTGATCGACATTGCCGAGATCATGTCCCGGTACGGGCGGCTGCGGCTGGAGAAGGACCCTGTCCACGGACTGGTCATGCGCACCACCGACTTCCCCGTGCTGGAGGAAGTCATGCATGCGAAGAAGATCGCCCCGCTGCTGGGCCCGCGGATCGACGCGTACACGGTGGTGGTCCATTCCTCCCAACGCGGGGCACTGAAGCAGCTGCTGCTCAAGGCCGGCTGGCCGGCGGAGGACATGGCCGGGTACGTGGACGGCACGCCGCACCCCATCGCACTGACGGCCGGAGACGCCGACGCCGCAGCACCCAAGGACGGCGCCTGGTCGCTGCGCCCGTACCAAAACCTGGCGGTGGAAAACTTCTGGGCGGGCGGCTCCGGGGTGGTGGTCCTGCCCTGCGGTGCCGGGAAGACCCTGGTGGGTGCCGCGGCCATGGCCGTCTCGGGCACCACCACGTTGATCCTGGTCACCAACACGGTGTCCGCCCGGCAGTGGAAGGCCGAGCTGCTCAAGCGCACTTCGTTGACGGAGGCGGAAATAGGTGAGTACTCCGGTGCGGCCAAGGAGGTGCGGCCCGTCACCATTGCCACCTATCAGGTGCTCACGCTGCGCCGCGGCGGGCTCTACCCCCACTTGGAGCTTCTCAACGGCAACGATTGGGGCCTGATCATCTACGATGAGGTGCACCTGCTGCCCGCCCCCATCTTCCGCATGACGGCGGACCTGCAGGCCCGGCGCCGGCTGGGGCTGACGGCCACGCTGGTCCGGGAGGACGGCCGCGAGGGCGAGGTGTTTTCCCTGATCGGTCCCAAACGGTACGACGCACCGTGGAAGGACATCGAGGCGCAGGGTTATATTGCCCCTGCCGACTGCGTGGAGGTCCGGATCGACCTGCCGCAGGATGAGCGCATGGCCTACGCCATGGCGGACGACGCCGACAAGTACCGCCTGTGCGCCTCCAGCGAAAGCAAGTCGCGTGTGGTGGAGGCGCTGGTGGCGGCCAGCGCCGGCGAACAAGTTCTGGTGATTGGCCAGTACATCGACCAGCTGGACGAGATTGCCGAACGGCTGGACGCCCCGCTGATCAAGGGCGAAACGTCCGTGAAGGAACGCGAGCGGCTCTTCGACGAGTTCCGGCGCGGGCAGATCCACACCCTGGTGGTGTCCAAAGTGGCGAACTTTTCCATCGACCTGCCCGAGGCGTCCGTGGCCATCCAGGTGTCCGGGTCCTTTGGTTCCCGTCAGGAGGAGGCGCAGCGGCTGGGCCGGCTCATGCGCCCCAAGGCCGACGGCCGGACCGCGCGCTTTTACACGCTGGTGGCCCGGGACACCGTCGACGCCGACTTCGCCGCCAAGCGCCAGCGGTTCCTCGCCGAGCAGGGGTACGCGTACCGGATCATGGACGCCCCCTAAAGCAACGCTCCTGCACGTCCGGGGCGCATTCCCCCAACGCTCCTGCACGTCCGGGGCGCATTCCCCTAACGCTCCCGCACGTCCGGGGCGGTGCCGCCAGAACCGTCCCGGAGTAGGATCGGTCACCATAGGGTCCCTGCGGTTGTGGCTGGAGGCGTCATGGAATACGAAAAGGCTGTGGCCGGGCACTATGGCAGCGGCGGCGTGCTGGAGCGGCTGCTGGCCATCGTGCGCAACGGCGGCGGGGACCCCGACGCTTTTGCCCCGGACGCGCTGCACGGCGCCGACCAGCTCCACATCGGCGGGCCGGTCGCCACTGCCCGCGTGGCGGAACGGTCCGGAATCGGTGCCGGCACCCACGTGCTGGACATCGGCTCCGGCGTGGGAGGGGTGGCCCGGCACCTGGCCGGCACGTACGGCGCCACTGTCCATGGCCTCGACCTGACACCGGAGTTTGTGGCTGCTGCCCAGACATTGACGCAGCGCACCGGACTGGGTGGCTCGGTCACATTCACCCAGGGAAGTGCGCTGGAGATGCCGTTCGAGAACTGCTCCTTTGACGCGGCCGTGGTGATCCATGTGGGCATGAACATCCGCGACAAGGACAGGCTTTTTGCCGAGGCTGCCCGCGTCCTGCGGCCTGACGGGACACTGGCCGTGTATGACATCATGCTGCTCGGCGGGGACGTCGAGGCCTACCCGCTGCCGTGGGCTCCCACCGCGGAGACGTCCTTCCCGCAGCCGCCCCTGGCCTACAGCGACGCCCTGGAACAGGCGGGCCTGGAGGTGGACCGCGAAGTCAAGGCACTGGCAGAGGGCATCGAATTCCTTGAACGCGTCCTCTCCACCGGGGGTCCCGTGGGGCTGGACGGACCGGCGCTCGCCAATCTGCTGGATGCGTTCCGCGCAGGCATTCTGGCCCCGGTGGAAATTTACGCAGTCCGCCCCTGAGCCGGGCGTTACCCGCACCTCGCCTGAGCTGCCGTGGCAGTGTCCTGCTTCTGACCCGTCCACCCGGTCGGGGCGGCGCCTTTCCGGCCGGGCCGGATGGCCTCCCAACAGCTTCTCCCCCCTCCAGGTCCGGGCCGTGGCTCGGTGGAGAAGTCCGCCGTCATGACTCACTCCCGGATCGGCTCTGTAGAAGCCGGCAGCAAAGGAGAACCCGAAATGCCATCGTGGACAGAAGGTACGCCCTTGTGGGTGGCGTGGACACTCCTGCCAAAACCCACACCCACGCCCGTCTTGTCTCGGCGACCTGACAGATCGCCGACACTGCCCCGTTCCCAGCCATCGGGTTCCGCTCCCGCGTCCGCTTTCCGCAGGATTGCTATTTCCGCCAAATTGCCAAGGGGGTCGTTGGCAGGTCGACTGTGGGGGCCCATGCTGCGATGAAGGACGGATTCGGCTCGTGGAACAATCCGCGCACGTTGTGGGGGGGAAACGCTGGACGCGGCACTGGAGCTTGACGCAAAGATCCCGTAGCTGGTCGGGGCGGTGAACGGGGCGCCCATCAGCGATCAGGAACGCTGGCCGTCCGGCGTCCGGCGATCACGTTTTTCCGGCCATCATTTGCCCGCACCTTGCCTATTCCAGAAATACGCCCCGCAGTCGGCTCACTGGGGGCCACCGGGTACTGCCTGCAGCTTGCCGTTGTCAGCCCGTGGTTTCTCCATCAAGCGCCACTGTTCCGTGACCACAAGCTGCAACCTCGCGGCCAGGCCGAGAATCTCAGCGGACGACGCGGAGCAACGGACAGACCAACAGCATGACGGGACGTGCGATCAAATCAACACGTCACGCCGCAAACTGGCACAACGTCCTCAACTACGGGATCCCAAGAACATGTTCGTCGTCCCGGATCAGGAGTCCTGAGCACTATCCGAACCAGAATCCGCGGCATGATGCTTTCACCCTCGGGACAATAGACTTGGTGCATGGCTGTAACTGACGAGGCAATCACGAAGATCAAGGACATGATCCTCACCGGCGAACTTGGTGCCGGGGACCGCCTCCCGCCCGAAAAGGAGCTGAGCGAAAAGCTGGGCCTGTCGCGCAGTTCGCTGCGTGAGGCCGTCAAGGCGCTGGAGATCATCCGCGTGTTGGACGTCCGCCGCGGTGACGGCACCTACGTGACGAGCCTGGAGCCGCAGCTGCTCACCGAAGCCATGACGTTCATCGTGGACCTGCACCAGGACAAGTCAATCCTGGAAATCTTCGAGGTGCGCCGGATCCTGGAACCGGCCGCCGCTTCCATGGCCGCCGGGCGCATCAGCAAGGACCAAATTGATGAATTGCGCGGCACCATGGCAGGCATCAATGACGACACCAGCGTCGAGTCCCTCGTCGAGCACGACCTCGTCTTCCACGGCCTGATCGCCGCCGCCGCCAACAACTCCTACCTGGCCAGCGTCCTGGACGGGCTCTCCAGCAGGACCGTCCGTGCCCGGATCTGGCGCGGCCTGACGCAGGAAAAGGCTGTCGACCGCACGCTTGCCGAGCACGCGGCCATCGTCGAGGCACTCGAACACGGGGACGCCGAGCTGGCCAAGGCCCTGCTGACGGTCCATATCAGCGGCGTGGAGCACTGGCTCCGGCAGGCACTGTAGCTCCGGACCCCGAAATAGTACGACGCCGGCCATCGCCCGGGCCGCTCCACCCAACAAACAGGTGACGCACTGGAACGGACCTCCCGGTCCGGCGGGAGGGGTGCCCTGCCCCGTGCCGCCTGCGCCGGGCCCGGCAGCGGCGTGCAGCGGCGTGCCGCCTACTCGTAGAGGTTCGCGGCAATCTTGGGATCGTCGATGTTGGACTTGTCGTACCAGTAATAGCCGGTGTCAATGATCTTCTCCACCTTCTCGCCCTTGATGGCGGCGACAGCGGCCTTGACCGTCTCGTAGCCGATGCCCACCGGGTTCTGGGTGACAGCTCCGGCCATCAGCCCGTCCTTTATGGCGTCTATCTGCGCCTTTCCGGAGTCGAATCCCACAATGACCAACTTTCCGGTCTTGCCCATTTCCTTCACCGCGTTGACGACGCCGATCGCGGCCCCTTCGTTGGTGCCGTACATGCCGGCCAGGTTCGGGTGGGCGGTCAGGATGGACTTGGCCGCATCCGTTGACTTGGCCTGGTCGCCGTCGGCGTACTGGATGTCAACGATCTTGATGTCCGGGGCGTTGGCCTTGAGGTAGTCGACGAAGCCGTCGCGGCGGTCGGTGCCGGAGGTGGCAGTCTGGGAGTGGCCGATCACGCCGACCTCGCCCTTGTTACCCAGCAGCTTGGCCAGGTGCTTGGCGGCCTCGGCGGCTGCGGCCTTGTTGTCCGTGGAGGCCGTGGCGACAGGGATGTCGGAGTCGACGCCGGAGTCAAAGGCAACGACGGGGATGTTCTTGCTCTTGGCGTCTTCGAGCACGCCCTCTGCGGCCTTGGAATCCAGGGCGGCCAGGGCCAGTGCCTGGGGGTTCTTGGCCATGGCGTTGTTCAGCTGGTCCATCTGCTGCTGGACGTTGGTTTCCTTGTCCGGGCCCTCGAAGGAAATATCGACGTTGAATTCCTTTGCGGCGTTCTCGGCGCCCTGCTTGACGGACTGCCAGAATTGGTGCTGGAAGCCCTTGGAGACGATGGCGATGTACGGCTTCTTGCCGTCGCTGGCGCCGCCGCCGGAAACGGCATCCTGCGTGTCACATGCGGCGACGGTCAGCGAAAGCGCTGCTACCGAGGCGAGGGCAAGAAATTTCCTTCGTTGCATTGTCTGGCTCCTTGTGATGATCGGATCTGAAAACGGATGGCGACTGGCCGGTGAAAACTATTTGGCGCTCTGCCTGCGGCGCATCATGTCCAGATAGACGGCCAGCAGGATGACGACACCCACCGCCACCTGCTGCCATTCCTGCGGGATGGACATGATGGACAGGCCGTTGGTCAGCACGGACATGATGAGCGCGCCGATCACGGTGCCGACAATGGAGCCCTTGCCGCCCTGCAGCGACGTGCCGCCAATGACGACGGCGGCAATCGCCTGGAGTTCCAGACCCATGCCGCCGGCTGGCTGGGCCGAGTTGAGGCGGGCCGTGGCGATGACACCGGCCAGGCCCGTGAAGCAGCCGGCCAGGGTATAGATCAGCACGGTCCACTTCTTGACATTGACGCCGGAGAGCGCAGTAGCTGCCTCATTGCTGCCAATGGAGTAGGTGTAACGGCCCAGGACCGTCCTGGACAACACCAGCCCGGCAATGATGGCCGCGGCAAAAAGGATGAACACGGCGTTGGGAATGACGAGCCCGGGAATGGACTTGCCCAGGGCGAAGATCTTCTGGAAGCCGTGGATCTCCGTGGTGTAGATGGGCTTGGTGCCGGAAATGACCAGTGCCAGGCCTGCGGCCACCATCATCATGGCCAGAGTGGCGATGAAGGACGGGATCCGCAGCACGGCCACGAAGAAGCCGTTCACTCCGCCGATCAGGGCACCAAAGGCGACACCGCACAGGACCCCAACGAGCATCGGCACGCCCAGTTGCGTCATGAACCAGGCCGTCATGACCGAGCAGAGCGTCATGCCCGTGCCAATCGAGAGGTCAATGCCGCCGGTGATGATGACGAAGGTGGTGCCGAGGGCCAGCAGGCCCGTCACCACGGTGGAGAGCAGGATGTTGGAGAGGTTGGACGCCTGATAGAAGTTCTGGCTGGCCACCGAGAAGAAGATCACCAGGGCCAGCAGACTGGCAAACGCCAGCAGCTGCTGGAGGCTGGACCGGATGCGAGTGGCCATTTCCGATTTCTTGTCCCTGGCGACCATGTCGGGTTGCGCAGTTTCCTTGAGCAAGGTCATCTTTGGTGCCTGCACTTTCTTGCTGGGTCTAGTTCTGCGCGCCGGCAGCGTGGACGGACGTGGTGATGTCGAGGATGTTGCGTGTGGCCATTTCCATGATGTTCTCCTGGTTGGCCTCGGCGTTGGAGAGGAAACCTGTCAACTGTCCCTCGCTCATGACGGCGATGCGATGGGACAGGCGCAGGACCTCGGGAAGCTCGGAGGAGATCATGATGATCGATTTCCCGTGGGCCGCAAGGTCGTTCAGGAGCGTGTAGATTTCCTCCTTGGCACCGACGTCGATGCCGCGGGTGGGTTCGTCAAAGATCAGGATGTCGCAGTCCTTCACGAGCCACTTGGCAATGACGATTTTTTGCTGGTTGCCGCCGGAGAGGTTCTCTGCCGCCTGGGCGCTGGAGGGCGTTTTGATCCGCAGCTTGCTGATGTACTCGGCGGCAGTGGACTTCATGGCCTTGTTGTTCAGGACGCCCAGGCGGGAGAACATCTTCAGCGAGCTGAGGGCGATGTTGTCCTTCACGTCGCGCTCCAGCATGAGCCCCAGGTGCTTGCGGTCTTCGGAGAGGTAGCCCAGACCGAGGGAGGCCGCGGCGGCCGGATTGGCGATGGTGACGGGCCTGCCGGCCACCTCAACGCTCCCGGCACTCATGCGGTCCGCGCCCACGATTGCCCGCGCCACCTCGGTGCGCCCGGCACCCATGAGGCCGGCGAAGCCGAGGATCTCGCCCTTGCGCAGTTCAAAGCTGACGTCCCGGAGCAGGGACTTCGTGGACAGGCCGGTGACCTTCAGGACCACCTGGTCGCATTGTTCGGGAACCTCGGGGCGCTGGTTGCCGGAAATCTCGCGACCGACCATCAGGTTGATGACCTCGCGCATGGTCGTCTCGGCCGTGGTGAGCGTGTCGATGTAGTCGCCGTCGTGGATGACGCTGATGCGTTGTGAGATGGCCTTGAGTTCGTCCATGCGGTGCGAGATGTAGATCACGCCGGTCGACTCGTTCGTGAAATTGCGGATCAACTCGTGCAGGGTGGCCACTTCAGCGTCATTCAGGGCGGCTGTGGGCTCGTCCATGATCAGGATGCGGGATTTGTAGGAGAGCGCCTTCGCGATCTCGACCATCTGCTGCTTGGCGACGGTCAGGTCACCGACGCGTGCCTTGGGGTCAAGGTCGATGTTGATCTTGTCAAAAAGGAACCTGGCCTTGCGGTTGAGACGGCGCTCACTGAGGAACACGCCCCCAACGCGGGGTTCGCGGCCGATGTAGATGTTTTGGGCGACCGTGAGGTCCTGCATCAGGTTGAATTCCTGGTGAATGATGCTGATGCCCAGTTCCTGGGCATGTTTGGGGCCGGCAATGACGACTTCTTGGCCGTCAATCTCAAAGGTGCCGGAGTCCGGGACGTAAATGCCGGAGAGCAGCTTCATGAGCGTTGACTTGCCGGCACCGTTTTCCCCCACGAGCGCCAGTACCTCGTTATAGCCGAGCTCCAGTTACATGTCGGACAGCGCCTTGACGCCGGGAAAGCTCTTGTTCACCCCGGCCATGCGGAGTAGTTGCTTGCTCATAGTGCCCTTCCAAGCGAAATCCTTAGTCTTGACATCAGACCTCTGACTGGCATTCTCGTCGCCGCGGCCGCCAAGAGAGGCTGCGGGAATCCTCAGCATTCCTGCCAATTCCAGACCAACCTCACCGAAATAACGTGAGGCAACTTACATCATGATATGTTAGCGACAGCGTAAACAACAGACAATAACCCGTTAAACATCCGATGTTTACGAAATAGTTATCGAGCGTAGATCCGCCCCCCCGTCCCGCTCCAGATCTGGGACTGTTCCGTATCGGACAGCTGTGCCGTGACTGCGGACATGGTGTCGACGGTGGCCGCGTAGCTGCCCCCGAGCAGGCTGACGGGCCAGTCCCCGCCGAACATGAGTCGGTCCGGGCCGAACGCCTCCAGTGCCACGGTCCACACGCGGTCCAGCGCGGCGGCCGAAAATTCGGCCCCCTCGCGGTGCAGCCCGGAGACCTTCGCGGCGGTGTTGGGCCGGGCGGCGACGGCGCGCAGCTGCCGCTCCCACAGCCCCATGTCCTCGGTGGACCCGGTCCGGGGCGGCTTGCCCAGGTGGTCCACCACCACGGTCAGCTCCGGCAGCGCTGTGGCCAGCGCAGCCGTCTGGCCGAGGTGCCGGGGAAACGCGTCGGGGACGTCGAACGGCAACCCTGCCGCGGCGACCATGCGCAGCGTCTCGCGCACGGCTGGCATTTCCAGCACGTCCGGTCGCGGGTCGTCGTGGATGAGCGTGCGCACGCCGCAAAGGCCCGGGCGCGCCCGCCACCTTTCCAGCAGCTGCGCCGCTGCCGCCGGTTCCTCCAGCGGCAGCCACCCGACCACGCCGGCGATGAAGTCATGCGCCGCGGCATTCTCAAGCATGGCCTGGGTGTCCGCTGCGGTGTCGTCGGCCTGAACCAGGACGGCCCGTCCCACACCGGCCGCGGTCAGGGTCCCCCGGGCCTCTTCGGCCGTGAATGAGCGGTACAGCGGCCCCTGTCCCGGCTTGAGCCAGGAATAGCGGCCCTCCCCCAGCTCCCACAGGTGCAGGTGCGCGTCAAGTCGTACGACGCCGTCCTCAGGCATCGACGAGCCCTCCCGGAAGCAGCCCCCGGTTAATCATTTCGGTCCACAGGGCGGCCGGGATGTCGGCGCCCATGCGCTGCGCCGTCTGGGTGATCTGCGCGGCACTGGAGGCACCCACCACAACGTTGCACACGGCGGGATGGGACGCCGCGAACTGCAGCGCCGCGGCGGGCAGCTCCACGCCAAATTCATTGCAACATGCCGCCAACGCCCTGGCCCGGGCCAGGATGTCCGCCGGCGCCGGGGCGTAATTGTACATGGCGTTCTCGGACACTTCCGGACGTGCCAGCAGCCCGGAGTTGTACACGCCGACGTTGACCACCCCGACGCCGCGGCCCTGGCACAGCGGCAGCAGGTCTGCCGCGGCGGGCTGCTCCAGGAGCGAATAGCGCCCGGCCAGCATGATCAGGTCCAGGTCGGCCGCCATGACACAGTCCCGCAGGGCGTCGGCCGAGTTCGCGCCGACGCCGATGGCCGTGACGAGCCCCTCCGCACGCAGCTTTTCCAGCGCCGGCAGCGCCTGGCTGATGCCGGCGTCGAGGTCGTAGACGTCGGGGTCGTGGAGGTACACGATATCGATCGACTCCAGGCCCAGGCGTTCCAGGGACTCCTCCATGCTGCGGCGAATCCCGGACTCTGAGGGGTCCCAGCGACGCACGGTGTCGGCGGGAACGTCAAATCCTTCGCCGTCCCTGGCGCCGTCTGGGTTGGCCGCCGGCTCCAGGATCCGGCCGACCTTGGTGGAGATGACAAACTCCCCGCGCGGCTTGCCGGCCAGCGCGGCGCCGAGCCGGCGTTCGGACAGGCCCAGCCCGTAGTGCGGCGCCGTGTCAAAGTACCGGATGCCTGCGTCCCAGGCCGCGTCCACGGTGGCGGCGGCAACGTCGTCGTCCATGGCGCGGTAGAGATTGCCGATGCCGGCCCCGCCGAAGCCCAGCCGGCCCAGTTCCGGAAGGCTCATGGCAGCTCCCACACCTTCGCCAGGCCCGAATCGGCCCCGGAGTAGTCATCCTCGACCTCGAGCAGCCCGGCCATGACGGCCTGCCACGCGATGTTCACGGGGTTGGCGGCAAGTTCCCGGCGCATGGACTGGTAGTTGGCGACCTCCACCACGTGGAAGAGTTCCCGACCGCTGCGCCAGATGTTCCAGTGCACCACGCCGGCGGCGCGCAGGGCGGCGTCCAGCTCGTCGCTAATGCGGGCGTGCACGGAATCGTACTCGGATTCCTTGCCGGGCTTGAGCCTGGTGTGAAGGGCGATCGTCTGCATCAGAGGCCGCTTTCGTCGGTATTTGTCCCGTTGAGGAACAGCTCGATGACCGGCACGGCAACCTTGGGACGTTGCACGGGCAGTTTCAGGGTCAGGGTCCCGGCGGGCTGGCCGCCCGGCTGGGTGTTCCGGGCTGCCTGGGACGGGTCCAGCTTTTCCATCCTGATCTCGGAGGCGTCGTTGAGCAACTGGGCATAGTCGACCTTTCCGGCCAGCCCGGGCAGGTGCACCACCTTCAGCGGCCAGGCAAAGAGGTGGAGATAGAGGCGGTTCCCCCGACGGGTGTAGCGGCAGTCCGACGGCGGCACGAGGCTGGAGCTCCCCGCCCCGCGGATCGAGCGGGCATGGGTTCGCATCCACTCCCCCATGCCGGCCAGCGCAGCGGACCCGCGGGGATCGATCTCTCCGCGGGCCGTGGGCCCCACGTTCAGCAACAGGTTCCCGCCCTTGGCGACGCCGTCGATGAGCATGCGCAAAAGGAGGTCCACGGACTTGTAGTCCATATTGTCGCGATCATAGCCCCAGCTGCCGTTGAGGGTCTGGCAGGCCTCCCAGGGCACTTCCTTCCCTCCGCCCATCATGGCGCCGGAGGGTTGGTACTGCTCGGGGGTGACAAAGTCTCCGGGCATGTCCAGGCGGTCGTTGATGATGATGCCGGGCTGCAGCCGGCGAATCATTGTCAACAAATTTTCCGAGTCCCAGTCGTCGCTTCCCTTGCCCGGGTACCGGACCGCCATGGGGCCCGCACGGTACGAGAAGTCAAAGAACAGGTAGTCGATCGTGCCGTAGTTGCTCATGAGCTCGCGGACCTGCCCGTGCAGGTACTGACGGTAAACCGCCATGTCGCGGCCCTTGTTGAGCTCCTCCACGTTGGGGGCGTCCCGCAGCGGGTGGATGTCGTCGATGGTGAAGTCCGGGTGATGCCAGTCGATGAGGGAGTGGTAAAAGCCGACCTTGAGCCCGGCTTCGCGCAGCGCCTGCACGTAAGGGGCTATCAGGTCCCTGCCTGCCGGCGTGTTGCCTGCCTTGTAGTCCGTCAGTGCCGTGTCCCACAGACAGAACCCTTCGTGGTGCTTGGTGGTCAGCACCACGTATTCCATCCCCGCAGCCTTGGCCTGCCGGGCCCATTCGCGCGGATCGTAGAGGTCAGGGTCAAAGTGCCCAAAGTAGGCCGCGTAGTCCTCCACGCTCTGGCGCTCGAAGCTCATGACCCATTCATGCCTGGCAGGCAGGGAATAGAGTCCCCAATGCACAAACATTCCGAGCCTGGACTCCGTGAACCACGGGGCATGGTCAATCTGAACCGGTGATGGCATGTGCCTACACCGTTTCCCTGGTGAGGTTGAAGTCCGGGGCGGAACTGCCGCCGTCGGCCGCGTCGGCAACCCAGAAGCTGCCGTCCGGGAACGTGTACTCGGCAATGGAGGCTGCGTGCATTTCACTGCCGGCCCCCGGGGCGGACGGCGGCCAGTAGCAACCGTCGTGAACGTCGATCGGGGTGACAAAGTGCTCATGGAGGTGGTCCACGAATTCAATCATCCTGCCTTCCTTGTGTCCGGACACCGCCACGAAGTCGAACATCGACAAGTGCTGTACAGCCTCGCACAAGCCCACTCCGCCGGCGTGCGGGCAGACGCGGACGCCGAACTTGGCGGCCAGCAGCAGGATGGCGATGTTCTCGTTGACCCCGGCCACGCGGGCGGCATCGATCTGGAGGACCTGCAGCGCATCGGCCTGGAGCATTTGCTTGAACATCACGCGGTTTTGCACGTGTTCACCGGTCGCGACGGGGATGGGCGCGATTCCGCGGGCAATGGCTGCATGGCCCAGAATGTCATCGGGGCTGGTGGGCTCCTCCACCCAGGCGATGTCGAACGGGGCCAGGTGGCTGATCCACTCAATGGCCTCGGCCACGTCCCAGCGCTGGTTCGCGTCCACGGCGATCTTGATGTCCGGCCCGACGGCGGCGCGTGCGGTGCGCAGGCGGCGCACGTCGTCCGCCACGTCGGCACCGACCTTAAGCTTGATCTGCTTGAACCCGCTGACCACTGCCTCGTTGACCAGGCGGGTGAGTTTTTCGTCGGAATACCCCAGCCAGCCGGGCGTGGTGGTGTATCCCGGGTAGCCTTCGGCCAGCAGCGCGGTCGTGCGTTCGGTGCGTCCCGGCTCGGCGGCGCGCAGGATCTCCAGGGCCTCGGCACGCGTCAGGGCGTCGCTGAGGTAGCGGAAGTCCACCAGTTCCACGAGTTCTTCCGGGGACATCTGTGCCAGCAGCCGCCACAGCGGCAGTCCGGCACGCTTGGCTTTCAGATCCCAAAGCGCGTTGACGACGGCACCGATGGCCATGTGCATGACGCCCTTTTCAGGGCCCAGCCACCGCAGTTGCGAATCGTGGGCCAAAGTCGTCCAGACAGCACCCATGTCTGAGAGCAACCCCTCGACATCCTGGCCCAGCAAATAGGGAGCAAGGGCCTTGATCGCTGCCGTTTCCACGTCATTGCCGCGGCCGATCGTGAAGACAAAGCCGTGGCCCTCGTGGCCGTCGTCGCTGTCCGTCACCACGCGCAGGTAGGCGGCGGAGTAATCCGGATCCGGGTTCATGGCATCCGAGCCGTCCAGGTCCCTGGATGTTGGGAACCGGACATCACTGGTCTCCACGGCGATGACTGTACTCACGGGGGCTGCTCCTCAAGGATCGTTGCAGGTCAAAATCTACATCAAGTTAAACATCCGATGTTTCGCCTGTCAATATCCATGGTTTTACGGAAAGTCCCGCCAATTACGGGTAAAGTGACTAAAAAGCTCGGACGTTAGAGGCCGCCCAAGCCGCATGACTTTCCGATGGGACGCCTCTGTCGTACACCCTATGAAAGGACCACAGTATGAAGATTGCACGTCTTGGCGGGCCGGGGCGGGAAGTCCCCGTTGTCATCGCCGCAGATTCCCACGGTGTGGAGCGCAGCTATGACGCCCGATACGTCACGAACGACATCGATGGCCCGTTCCTGGCCGGCGGCGGCCTCGACAGGCTGCGGAAGGCCCTGGCGCACGGGGAACTGTCGCTGCTGGAGGGTGCGGACGCGCTGCGGATCGGCGCACCCGTGGCACGGCCCAACAACGTGGTCTGCATCGGCATGAACTACGCCGCCCATGCGGCCGAATCCGGCGCCGAACCGCCGAGCATTCCGGTGGTGTTCCTCAAGCCAAACAACACCGTCGCCGGACCCTTTGACGCCGCCCCCCTCCCCCCTGGGTCCGTCAAGTACGACTGGGAAGTGGAGCTGGGCGTCGTCATTGGCAAAGAGGCCAGCTATCTCTCCAGCGTCGAAGAAGCCGCCGAGGCCGTCGCCGGCTATGTCATCGCCAACGACCTCTCCGAACGCGAATACCAGCTCCCCGGCGCCGCCGGACAGTGGACCAAGGGCAAGTCCCTGCCCAAATCCACGCCGCTGGGCCCGTGGCTGGTGCCCGCCACTGACATGGACCCCGCCAACCTCCGGCTCAGGAGCTGGGTCAACGGCGAGCCCCGCCAGGACTCCACCACCGCCGACCTCATCTTTGACGTCCCCACCGTCATCCACCACCTCAGCCAGTACATGGTTTTGGAACCCGGCGATGTGGTTCTCACCGGCACCCCCGAGGGTGTGGCCCTCTCGGGCCGCTTCCCCTACATCCAGGACGGCGACGTCGTGGAACTGGAAATTTCGGGCCTGGGCCGCCAACGCCAGGAATTCTTCCGCGCAGGCCCAACAGCCACCCAAATCAACCCCGCACCTTTCACCGCTACCGTCCCGGAGGCCTGAATGAGCCAGGAAATGTCAAAACTTACCGCCCTCGTCACCGGCGGGGCCTCCGGCATCGGTGCCGCGATCGCCGCCAAGCTTCAGGGCATGGGCGCCTCCGTCGCCGTCCTTGACCTGAACCCGGCCAACCTGCCCCAGGGACAGCTCGGCTTTGCCTGCGACGTCTCCGACGACGCCTCAGTCACCGCAGCAGTCGACGCCACCGCGGCGGCGTTCGGCGGCATTGACATCGTGATCAACAACGCCGGCATTGGCGCCCAAGGCACGGTTGAATCCAACGACGACACCGAATGGCACCGCGTCTGGGACATCAACGTGGTCGGCATGGTGCGTGTCTCACGCGCAGCCCTGCCGCACCTGCGCAAGTCCGCGGCGGCGGTCATCGTGAACACCTGCTCGATCGCGGCCACCGCCGGCCTTCCCCAGCGGGCCCTGTATTCCGCCACGAAGGGCGCCGTGCTCTCCCTGACACAGGCCATGGCCGCGGACCACCTGCGCGAGGGCGTGCGGGTGAACTGCGTGAATCCGGGCACCGCGGACACCCCCTGGATTGACCGGCTCATGGACGCAGCCCCGGATCCGGTGGCGGAACGCGCAGCGCTGAACGCCCGCCAACCACACGGGCGCCTGGTCAGCGCCGACGAAGTGGCCGGCGCCGTCGCCTACCTCGCCAGCCCCCTCTCCGGCTCCACCACCGGCACCTCCATCGCCGTCGACGGCGGCATGCAAGCCCTCCGCCTCCGCCCCGAAGCCCGGTAACCCTTTCGACATCCCGGCCTCGCGGGGCGGGGGGATTCCAACCCCCACAGGCGGGCTGTCCATGCCTCTCAGGTTCCACCGCACCGGCTGCCCGGCACGGGCTGGGCTGCCGCCCGGGCACCGGGTTCGCCGGGCCCTTGGGGCAGGAGCCCTCCTTGGGCAAGCACGGGCTTGGGCCGCCACGGGCTTGGGCCGCCACGGGCTTAGGCCAGCACGGCCTTCAGTGCGGCGAGGGCGTCGGCCAGCGGGGGCAGTTCCGGGTGCCAGGCACGCTCCCATTCCAGGGATATCCAGGGGTCGAGGTCACCCCGGGAGGCCGCAATGCCGGACGCCAGCTCCCGCATGGCACGAAGGGGCAGCTCACCTTCCCCCGGCAGCGTGAGCGTGACATCGTTGGTCCCGGCGCTCCTCCGCCCGTCCTTGTACTGGGCGTAGGCGAGCCAGCCGGCCAACAGCCCCGCCGTGCGTTCCGGCGCCTCGTCGTGGCGCCACGGGTGCATCAGGTCCCAAATGACCTGGACCGGGCTTGCGGGATCGACGTGGGCCAGGATCCGCACCACGTCCTCCCCGCGCGGATGGGAATCGTGGGTTTCCAACAGCATCGCCACGCCGGAGTCACGGGCAAGGCCGGCGACCGCGTTCAGGCGGCGCGCTCCGAGCCTGTCTGCCGCGGCCACCTCGGCTGGCACCACGTCCCCCAGCGCCGGGACCAGCCCCGCACCTGGAAAGACGCGCACATTGGCCGCCCCCAGGTCCGCGGCAAGTTCGACGGCGGAGCGCAGGGCGGTCTCGACCGTCCGGCCCGCGTCCGGTCCCGCGCACACCCGGACGTAGCTGGCCAGCGCAAGGACGGTCAGTCCGGCGTCGGACAGGGACCGCGCCACTGCCGCACGCTGCGCCGCAGTCATGGAAGGGTGGACGAACTCGCCGTCGGCGGCCCGCAATTCCAGCCCGGTGGCACCGGATGTCCGCGCCAGCTCAATGACCTGGGCCAGGGATTGTCCCGGGCAGCCGAGGGTGGAAAAGGCCACGGGCACGGCATTCCTTTCGTTGCAGGTGCAGTCGTCCCAGCGTACCTCCCCGCCACCACCTTGGAAAACGCTTTCCAACTGACCGTCCACCCACCGATTACTCCTTTATTCCTCACCTCGGCAGCTGGTAAGTGTGGAGTGCCCAAGCCACCCAGAAGGAGCAGCCATGGCCAGCACCACCGACGACCGGCCCAACATCGTGTTTGTCCTCAGCGACGACCAGGGCCCCTGGGCGCTGGGTTGCGCCGGCAACGACGAGATCCGCACCCCCCACCTTGACGCCCTGGCCGCCGCCGGCACCCGGTTGGAGAACTTCTTTTGCGTTTCCCCCGTCTGCTCGCCGGCGCGCGCCAGCCTCATGACCGGGCAGATCCCCTCCCGGCACGGCGTCCACGACTACCTGACCGGCGTCGAGGTGGGCCACGGGGCGCCGGATTACCTGGCCGGGCAGGCCCTCTTCACCGACGTCCTTGCCGAGAGCGGTTACCGCCTGGGTCTGGCCGGCAAGTGGCACCTGGGGGCCAACGACGCTGCACGCCGCGGCTTTGTCCACTGGTACGGGCTGGAGGGCGGGGGCAGCCCCTACCTGCACGCCACCATGTACCGCAACGGCGAGCGCGAGGAGACCACCGAGTACCTGACTGACGCCATTACCCGCGACGCCCACGCTTTCCTGGACCGGGAGTCCGGCCGCACGGAACCGTTCTTCCTGGCCGTGAACTACACCGCCCCGCACAAGCCGTGGAAGGGCCAGCACCCCAAGGAATTTGAGGACCTCTACGCGGACTGCGAGTTCGCCAGCTGCCCGCAGGAGGAACCCCACCCCTGGCAGCCCACGGTGGACGGGGTGGCGGTCGGCGGGGAGCCGGACGTCCGGGCCGCGCTGGTGGGCTACTTCGCGGCGGTCAGCGCCATGGACGCGGCCATTGGCGGGATCATGGAGCACCTGGACCGGCTCGGCCTAGGCGCCAACACCCTGGTGATTTTCAGCAGCGACAACGGCTTCAATTGCGGCCACCACGGCGTCTGGGGCAAGGGCAACGGCACCTTCCCGCAGAACATGTACGACTCCTCGGTGAAGGTCCCGGCCATCTTCCACTGGCCCGGACGCATCGGCGCCGGCACCGTGCGCACCGAACTGCTCTCCGCGTACGACGTCGCCGCCACCATCCTGGATTTGGCCGGGCTGGACCCGGCCCCTTTCGAGACGGGGCCGGGCGCTTCCTTCGCCGCGCTGCTGGCTGCGGGGCAGGGCACCCGCGCCGCCACCTCGGCCCGTGCCGGGGAGGCCGTGGTGGTGTACGACGAATACGGACCCGTGCGGATGATCCGCACGCAGGAGTGGAAGTACGTCCACCGTTACCCGCACGGCCCCCACGAACTCTACGACCTGGCCGCGGACCCCGGCGAGCGGCACAACCTAATGGACGACGGCGGCACCCATCCCGTGCTGGTTGGCTTGCGTTCGCGCCTGGCCGGGTGGTTCTCCCGCTACGGGGTTGCTGAATTCGATGGCGCCGCGCTGCCGGTTGCGGGGGCGGGCCAGCACCACCCCCTCCGGTCCCTTGGTGCCGGGACCGCGGACCCGCTTGGGGCCTTCACGGCGCCCAACTGGGACGGTGTGTAGTGACGGTGTGTAGGGAAGGTTGAAAACGACCGGGCCAACATCCACCTTCGCTGCCGAGACCTCCCCCAGGGCCGGGAATCGCACTAGTGCTTTATTCCTGCCGTGGCGGTCGCCTTGACTGCTTGGACAGGCCCCACGCGGCACCCCAGCAGGGCCGCCACAGAACCGGGCCCAGCCACAGAAAAGGAAACTAGCCATGACCCTTCAACCGAGCCGACGCCACATCCTGCAGGGCACCGCCGCACTGACACTTGCCGGCCTGCTCACCGCCGGGTTCACACCCTTGGCACAGGCCGCGGAAACCGCCGCCCCCGCCGACCTGGACGCGCTGCGTGAACGGTGGGTGGACCAGATCACCGGACGCAAACTCATTGATCCCGCCGACCCAGACTTCGCAGCGGCCATCGCCAGCCTGGATCGGGCCGTGGCCAAGTCGGTGTCCCTCCTGGCCCCGCGTCCCGGAGCGTTGGGCGTCTTCACCGATGCGCCGTTCTCGGCTGAAGCCCAAATGGTAACCAGCTACAAGCGGCTGGCCCAGATGGCCACCGCATGGGCCACCCCCGGCTCCGCGTACCAGGGCAGCCCCCTGCTGCTGGGGCAGATCCTCGGTGCCCTTGAGGACGGCAACACCTACATTTACAACGACGGCCAGGAAGAATACGGCAACTGGTGGTCCTGGGAGATCGGCACCCCCAAGGCGCTCGCGGACACCCTGGCCATCCTGGGCAACCACGTCGGCGCCGAGCTGGTGGCCAAGTACGCCGCCGCCATCGACCACTTCATCCCGGACCCCACAAAGCAGTTCCCCGACTCGCGCGGGAAGATCCTCTCCGAAGGCGCCAACAGGGTGGACATCTGCCAGTCCATCATCGTCCGCTCCATCGTGGGTGGGGACACCGCCCGCCTGGCCGCAGCCATCGCGGCCCTGAGCCCGGTGTGGCAGTACGTCACCTCCGGCAACGGCTTCTACGCCGACGGCTCCTTTGTCCAGCACAGCACCATCCCCTATACCGGCACATACGGCGTGGTGCTTCTGGGCGGGCTGGCCAAACTGTTCTCGCTGCTGGGCGGCTCAGACCACGCCGTCAGCGACCCGAGCAGCACCATCCTGTTCAACACCGTGGAGGACTCCTTTGCCCCGTTCCTCCACGACGGGCTGATGATGGACTCCGTCAGGGGCCGGGCCATCTCCCGGACCCAGGAACGCGGCTTTGACGACGGCACCATCACCATCGAGGCCATCCTGTGGCTGGCTCGTGCCGTGGATGCCGCCACCGCCACCCGCTGGCGGGCCCTGTGCAAGGGCTGGGTGGCACGCAACACGTACAGCACCCCCCTGGCCGGGGCCTCCATCCCCCGCACGGCCCTGCTGAAGGAGCTCGCCGCCTCCGCCGCCGCCGAAGCACCGGGGCACAGCTTCTTCCCCGGCATGGACCGCTCCGTCTACCGCGGCAAGGGCTGGGCTGCAGCATTGGGCCTGTCCAGCCGGCGGACCACGTGGTACGAATGCGGCAACGGTGAGAACAACCTCGGCGCCCAGACCGGTTCCGGCATGACGTACCTCTACGCCGGCGACCAGGGACACTTCGACGACGACTTCTGGCCCACCGCCAACCTCAGCCGGCTGCCGGGCATCACCGTGGACACCACTGTGCTGCCGCCGAAGGTGGAGGGCGAGTGGGGTGCCGCGACGCCGCACAATGAGTGGACAGGCGGGGTCACGCTGGACTCTGCCGGCGCCGTGGGCATGCACCTGATCGGCCCTGGAGGCACGGGTCTCCAAGCCCGGAAGGCCTGGTTCTACAGCCGGGACATGGTCGTGGCGCTGGGGGCCGACATCCACACGGCCAGCGGTGCCGACGTCGAAAGCATCATTGAACATCGCAACCTGGGGGCCGGCGGCGGCCAGGCCATCACCGTGGACGGACTCGCACACCATGCCGCGGCCGGCACACCGGTGCGGTACAGCCGTCCCCGGTGGGCCCACCTGGACGGGACGGGAGGGTACCTCCTGCTGGGCGACGGGGAGCTGACGGTGCTGCGCGAGCAGCGCACGGGCGCCTGGAAGAACATCAACACCGGCGGCACGCCTGGAGCTGTCACCCGGCAATACGCCACGCTGCTCTTCGAGCACGGCACTGCGCCGGCCGGCGCCTCCTACGCCTACGCACTGCTGCCCGGCGCCTCGGCCAAGGACACCGCCAAGGCAGCCGGCAAGGACGTCCCGAAGGTGCTGCGCAATGACGGGGTTGGCCAGGGCGTGGAGCTGGGGAAGCAGACCACCGCCGCCCTGTTTTGGGCGCCCGGGACCGTGGGGACCCTCACGGCGGACGGGCCGGCCTGCGTGCTCTTCACGGGCAACCCGGGCCAGGGCGAGCTGGCCGTGTCCGACCCGACCCAGACGGCCGATTCCCTCACCATCACCCTCCAGGGCGCCCGCTACCGCCGCATCAGCTCCAGCGCCGCGGCCACGCTGTCCCGGGACGCGGCGGGCAACACCACCCTCACCGTCCCCACCGCGGGCCTGCTCGGCGCCACGGTGGAGGTCAGGCTGCACCGCTAGAACGCTGCACCCTGCCCCCGTGGCCGTGCTCCACGTGCGGCCACGGGGGCAGGTCCGGCAAATTTACTGCTTATTGGCCTGCGGCTCCCAGCGGAAGACGCCCTGGTTGATCGCGTCGGCGGCCCAGCGCGTTGCGCGCTGCCAGGGCATCACCAGGTGCCGGCAACGGTGGCGCAGCTGCACACCGTCAGGGACCCAGTCCCACTCAAGCGCGGCGGCCATTCCCCGCAGCGTGTCCAAGGACTCGTCCAGACCGGACAGCCAAAGTATCCGCAGCTCGTTTACGGGCAGCGCGCCCCATTCAAGGACCGGCACGGCCGAGTAGGCGCCCAGGATCGTGGCTCCACCGGCCACCACCTTGCCTCCGGCAGCTTCAACGTCGCTGCCGAGCAGCAACAGGGCCGAGCGGCGGCCGTGGCTTTCTCGCGCACCCGACGCTGCAACGGCAGCCTGCGCCGCCGTTGGGCCGACCTCCCCGGCCAGGGGTTGCGGGCCGCTGCAGGCGTAGCCGGACACGGCCGGCCGCAGCCCCACCACCCCGCTCAGCCGTGCGGCGCGCACCTCGATCCCGCCAATCACGGCGAACGTCGTTTGGACGGCCACATCGCGGCCGGCCGCATCCAGGGAAAAGGTGCTCGCGCCACCGCCCGGGCGGACGCTGCCGCCGCGCAGGCCACGGTGCCGGCTGGTGCCGGCCGGTCCGGACATGGTGAGGTAAACATCATTGTCCCGGCAGCCGGCCCCGAACCAGGGCGCTGTGGCAGTGGAGTAGGCCAGGCGGCGGTACAGCGGATCGTCGTTTCGCGGATGTCCGTCGCTGCCGGCGTTGAGCACCCGGACGGCACCGGTGGCCCGCGACCCCACGGCAAGCCACTTCGGGCCCGTCAGCGGGAGCGCGAAATCGGCCACCTCCACGGGCAACGGTTCCTCCACATCCGTCCAAGCCGGGTGGTCGGCCGGCAGCAGCAGGCCCAGAAAACCCTTCGCCGCCCACTGAGGGGAGCCTGGGGCGTTGTAGGACTGCAGAAGCGAGGCATTGGCCCCGTGCCAGCCCAGGGTGAGGACCCCGTCCGGCGCCGCGCCGCCGTCGAGAAAGTACTTCAGCGTCCCCGATGCCAGGCGCCGGGTCTGTCCGGGCGACACGGCAGCGACACCCTCACGCAGCGCCATCCAGAACGGCGCCGCCACGCCCCAACGGTAGATGAGGGAGCGGCCCTGGATAAGGGGCGCCCCGTCGGCGCCGAAGAGGTGGCGGTAGCCGTGGACGAATTGTGCCAGCCGGTCGCGGTACACCTGCCGGCGTCCGGTCCGCTCAGGCTCCCCCAGCATGTCCAGGATGAAGAACGGATACAAGTGGAATGTCCAGGCGTTGTAATGGTCGAACCGGCGGCCCGCCCCGTCGGAGTACCAACCGTCCCCTGCGTACCAGTCCTCAATCCTGGCCAGCGCCGCCTCGATGCCTGCGCCGTCGTGGCCGTAGCCGGCCGAACCCAGAAACGCCTGGATGGTGGCGGCAAAGAGGACGTGGTTGTTGTCCGCCCCGTACGACTGCTCGCAACCGGCCAGCCAGGCCGCCGTGTTGTCCCGCACACGTTGGGGCACGATGTCCCAGATCCAGGCCCGGGTCAGGTGCAGCCCCAGAACCACGGCGGTGGCCTCCACGGTGGCCTGCCCATGGTCGGTGAGCTTGGGCCAGCGTTCAGCCGAACCCGGCGCGGTGCCGGCGTCGAGTGCACGGGCGTACCAATCAGCCAACCCCTCCGGCACCTGCCGCGTCCGGCCGCCCGCCCCGGCAAGGCGCAGGGCGGCCAGGAGAAACGTTCGGGAGAAGCCTTCCAGAAGATCGTCGGCAGTCTGGTTGTGCTGCCCGGCGTGCCCGGCCGGGAACCGCACCAGCGCGGCACCGGGCGAGGAATGAAGCCAGGCGGCCGCGATTTGTTCGTCCGCAACCGCCTCCCAGTGTGCCCGGGTCCACCCCGTAAACGGGGCGCTGTGCGGATCGGCGGGGACGTCCCGCCAGGTCACCGGGAGCCCTGCAGCGAGACGTCAGGGTGCACCGTGCCGCCCACCTCCACGGGGCGGCCGGATTCCGCCGAGGCGTAGGCGGCCAGCACCAGTTCCACCACATGCTTGGCGTGGTCCCCGGCCACGCTGGGGGCGGCCCCGCCCACGGCCGCAGCAAAGTCCTTCAATTGCGCGGTGAACGCGTCCTGGATGTCCGGGCCGGACGAGGCATGCACCTGGGTGCAGTCGCCGTCGATCTCCACGAAGGTGCCGCTGCGCGGATCCACGCTCACGGTGCCGTTTTCACAGACCACCAGCATTTCATCCACGTGCCGCGGGGCATCGGAGACGATCGTGATGCGCACGTGGACCCCGTTGTCCAGCAGCAGTTCCATGCTGCCGTCCGTTTCCACGGGCGCGCCAAACCGGTTCAGGGTGGTGGCGGAGATGCGCACGGCCGGGGCGCCGCCGATCCAGATGGAGCGGTCCAGGCAGTGCGCGCCGATGTTGATGAAGGCACCGCCGCCCGAGACGGCCCGGTCAAAGAACCACGCCGGGCGGGCGCCGGGGCGGTAGTCGGTGCTGCGGTAATCGTGGATCATCAGCACCCGGCCCAGCGGGCCCGAGGCCAGCGCCTCCTGCAGCGCCAGCTTTTCCGGCATGAAATGCTGGATCAGCCCGACCACCATGACCACCTTGGCTGCGGCGCAGGCTTCTTCCATGGCCTCGCAGTCCGCCAAGGTGGTGGCCATCGGCTTTTCCACCAGCACGGGGATGCCGCGGGCGGCGGCGGCGAGGACCATTTCCTTGTGCAGGCCGTGCGGGGTGTTGATGACGACGGCGTCGACGACCCCGTCGTCAAGCATCTGGCGGTAGTCGGTGTAGACCGCTGCGCCCCAGGGCCCGGCCACCTTTGCCGCCAAGTCCGGTTGCAGGTCGCAGACGGCGCCCAGTTCAATTCCGTCCAGCACGGCCGCACCTTCGGCATGCAGCACCGCCACAGCCCCGGCCCCTATGATTCCCAACCGCATGTTCGACTCATTCCTCTTCAGTGTGTGCGGATTGCCGTCTGGCACCGCAGGATTCCCTGACCACAAGCCGGGGCCGCAGCCGCACCTGGTGGATGGGACAGTCATCGCCTTCGGCAAGACGCCGCAGCAGAATTTCGGCGGCCATTTTCCCCATCCTGTGCTTGGCCGGTGCCACAGCAGTCAACGGCACCTCGGCCAGGTCCGCCATTTCGTCGTCGTAGGACACCAGCGCCAGATCCTCTGGGATCCGCACTCCGGCCCGCCGGGCCGCGGCCTCCAGCAACGTTGCCTCGCGGTCCCCAAAAACCAGGGCCGCAGCCGCCCCCGCCCGGCGCAATTGGGCCAGGACCTCGTCCGGCGCGCCGTTCTCCCAGTCCGTTTTCAGCACCCGGAACACGTGAGGTTCAAAGCCCACGTCCGCGGCCGCACGCTCATAGCCGGCCACGATGGCAGGCTCCGTGGGCGTCTGGGCCCGGGTCAACAGGGAAACACGCGCATGGCCCAGCCCGCAGAGGTGCAGCACGGCGTCATAGGCCCCACCCTGGTGGTCCGAACAGACGTGCTCGGTCCGGTCGCCGGGGCCCAGGTCAGTCAGGCTTCGCTCCAGCAGCACCACCGGGACGTCAAGGTTCATCAGCTCCAAGACGCGCTGCCGGGGATCGGCGAGGCCTGTCAGGGTGGGGACCAGGATCAGCCCGTCCACGCCGGAATCAATGAGAAATTCAATGCTTGCATCCTCCCGCTCCGGCATATAGCTGTACGTGGCCAGCTGCAGGCTGACGTCCTGGGCGGACAGCGTCTCCTCTATTCCCTGCAGCACGCGCGGATAATAGAGCTGGGTGTCCGGAAGCAGCACGCCCACTGTTAGCCGGGAACGACGCCGGGTGGGCTGGCGGACCGCCACGAAACTGCCGGCACCCTGCCGCCGCACCACCAGGCCCTCCTGGACCAGGTCGTCAAAGGCCCGCCTGACGGTGGTCAGGGAAAGGCCCGTCTCCTCGGCCAGTTGGGCTTCGGTGGGCAGCTTGGCCCCAGCCGCCCAAGTGCCCGCCATGATGCCCCGGCGGATGTCCGCGGCAAGGGACCGAAACTTCAGGTCTCGCGCGTCGGCATCTCGGATCTTTCGTGGGGCTGGGTTCTTGCTCACTGCGTCCTTTCACGGTGCATCCCGGCCAGTCTGCCAAGAATAAAAGATAGGAATAAAGGTGGATTAAGGAAACATTATTCCAACAATCATGTCCGAAATTCCAGTCCCCGCCGCACCGGACCGGGACCCTCCCCCTTATCGGACGGGCACGACTGACGGTTTTTGTGGGGGACAGTGCCACTCCTGGCGAGTCCTCACGAGGCGCGATGCGACTTGCTCAAGACCACCTCCCAATACTCCTTGATTCCTATCTTTCGAAGCTGGTTGAGTGAGGTCACTTGGCCGTGACTTACGGCACAACTACTTCAAGAGGTGTCCTTAGATGAGTACTAGTTTTAGGTTTTCCAAGACCTTGGCCGTGCTGGCCGGAGCCGCGCTCGCGTTGACGGCCTGCGGCGGTGGCGGCACCACAGGCGCCGACGCAAAAGATGGCGGTACAGTGACGTACTGGTCCATGTGGAAGGTCGGTGAGCCGCAGCAGAAGGTCATTGCCGGCGCGATCAAGGATTTTGAAACCCAGACCGGCGCAAAGGTCAAGGTGCAGTGGCAGGGCCGGTCCAACACGACCAAGCTCGTCCCGGCATTGAACACCAACAATGTCCCCGACCTCGTCGACGGTTCCTACGCCAAGTTGGCCCCCGTCCTCGGCGACACCGGTGAGGCACTGCCGCTGGCGAATGCCTACGCCACCGACGCTGACGGCAAGAAAGTTTCCGAGCTCATCCCCGCCAAATACCTGGCGGCCAGCAACATCAAGGGCGCCGACGGCCAGCCCTGGATGCTGCCCTACAGCCTGACGTCGGACGCCATCTGGTTCAATGCCGCCAAGCACCCCGACCTTGTCTCGGCACCGCCGGCCAACTGGGACGCCTTCATTGCCGTACTGAACAAGGAAAAGGCCGCCGGCCAGATCCCGCTGGCGGCCGACGGAGACATTGCCGGCTACAACTCCATGTGGTTCTCCAACCTCGTCATCCACAGCCAGGGGCCGGGATCCCTGAAAAAGATTGCGGCAGATAAGACCGGCGCGGCGTGGGACTCCCCGGCAGCGCTCGCCGCGGCCCAAAAGGTCCAGCAACTGGCCCAGGGCGGCTATCTGATCAACGGCTACAACGCCAGCAAGTGGCCGGCCCAGCAGCAGGCCTGGGCCAACGGCGGAGCCGACCTTCTGCTCAACGGCTCCTGGATCCCCACGGAGACCGGCACCTATGCGGCCAAGGACTTCAAGTACTCCTCCTTCCCATTCCCGGCCGTGGCGGACCAGCCCGCCATGGCGCGCGCCGACTTTGTCGGCTGGGCCATCCCCAAGAAGGCGAAAAATACCGACACCGCCCAGAAGCTGGCGGCGTTCATGCTCAACAAGAAGTATCAGGACGAACTCGGCACGCAGGCCAAGGTGCTCCCCATCCGCGCAGAGGCCCAAACGGATCCCGAGATGGCCAGCATCAAGGATGCCATGGACAAAGCAACCGAGGTCTACCAGGCCGACGACGGCATCACGTTCCCGGGCTACACGACCAAGGTCTACTGGCCCATCGACGATGAGCTGTTCCTCGGCAAGATCGACGCCGCGCAGTTCGTTGCGAAGATGAAGGCTGCGCAGATCTCCTACTGGAAGGCGCAGGGATAATGTCAGCCCCCACCACCAGGCGCACACGGCGCGCCCCCGCTCCGGCCCAAAAGCCGGGGCGGGGCCCGGGAGGCAGCAGCATTGAGCGGCAGCGCCGCAAACTCCTGGTCCCGTTCGTCGGCCCGGCCTTTGTCTTCTACACCATTCTCTTCATCGTCCCGGCCATCGCCGCCGTTTGGATCAGCCTCAACGAATGGGCCGGCTCCGGCCCCATGACGTTCGTGGGCTTCAAGAACTACATCCAAGTCTTTCAGGACCAGCTGTTCCTGAAGTCCTTCGGCAACACCTTGCTGCTGTTGTTCGTGGTGGGTGCCGTGATCTTCATCCTGGCCTTCGCCATGACGCTGGTCCTGCGGGACATGGCCGGCAAGAAGGTGGTCAGGAACGTCATCTTCTTCCCGCACCTGATCAACGCCCTCGTCTTTGGGGTGCTGGCGGGCTTCATTTTCAATCCCGGCGGCATGGTCAATACGCTGCTCAAGCCGCTCGGCGTGAGCGAACCCCCGGCCTGGCTGGCGCAGGACAACATCTTTCCACTGATCATGGCCACCATGGTCATGACCACCACCGGCTACTTCACCACCATCCTGATGGCCGGCGTGGACCGGATTCCGCCGTACTTCTACGAGGACTGCGCCCTGGCCGGCGCCACGGCCTTCCAGCGGTTGCGCTACGTCATCCTGCCGCTGACCTGGGACGTGTTCGGCACCTGCGCCGTGCTGTGGACCATCTCCTCCATCAAGATCTTTGAAATCATCTGGGTCTTCGGCGGCAGCAGCGGTGCCGGCATCCCGCCGACCCAAAGCTGGACCGTGGCCGTATACACCTATGTCACAGCGTTCTCCGGCATGTCCACCCCCGCCTATGGTGCCGCCACGGCATCAGCCATCATCTCTTTGGCATTGGTGTCCGTGCTGGTGGTGCTCCTGCGCCGCGCCATGCGCCGTGACGCCATTGAATTCTAAGGAAGACATCATGACCTCCGTCACCCCGACCAAGTCCCCGACCGTGCCTCCGTCCCCGCCGCGCAAGCCACGCAAAAGCAGCGGCGTCAGTCCCGCCATGCGGGCCGACCACAACATTGTCCGCAGCATCGGCGTCTTCCTGTTGTGGGTTGTCGTGGTTGTCAGCATCGCCATGCTCGCCTGGATAGTGCTGCAGGCGTTCCGCGACACCCGCGAAATCCTCTCCAGCCCCTGGGGCCTGCCGAAATCGGTGGATTTCACCAACTTTGTCACCGCCTGGACAGTCAGTGACTTTGCCACCGCAACCCTGAACAGTGTGATGACCACTGCCGTGTCCTCGATCGTGTGCGTGGCCATCGCCTCGCCGGCTGCTTATTACCTCAGCAGGGTGGAAAGCCGCCTGACCAACGGGCTGAGCCTGTACTTCATCCTGGGTTTGGGCATTCCGGCCCAGGTCATTTTGATCCCGCTCTTTGTCATGCTTGACAAGACCGGGTTGACGGACAGCCTGATCGGATTGAACCTGGTCTACGTCGCCATGTCCATGCCGTTCACGGTGTTCCTGTTGACCGCCTTCTTCCGCAGCCTGCCATTGGAAATGGAAGAAGCGGCGGCACTGGACGGGGCCTCCTCCGTGCGCACCTTCGTCCAGGTCACACTGCCACTGGCCAAGGGCGGCATCCTGACGGCCTTCGTGCTGCTGGTCGTGGCACATTGGAACGAAACCCTGCTGGCCCTGACCCTGATCCAGTCGACAGAGAAGTACACTCTCCCTGTGGCCCTGATCTCCTTCGTGCAGCAGCAGACCTACTCCGGCGCCGACTGGGGCGGATTGTTTGCCGGACTGTGCATCGTGATCCTTCCCATGCTTGTCATCTACGTTTGGCTGGGACGCCGGCTCACGGAGGGCTTGACCCTGGGAATGGGCAAGTAGGGCACCCATGCCCACGACGCCCAACCTTCTCTTTCTCGTCGCCGACCAGTTCCGGGCCATGTGCCTGGAGCCGGGCGGCGACCCCGTTTCAACCCCCTTTCTGGACGCGATGGCGGCGCATGGACTGGCCTTGGAACAGGCTGTCAGCAACTACCCCGTGTGCAGCCCGCACCGGGCCATGATGATGAGCGGGCAGTACCCCTCGCGCAACGGGGTGACGCACAACGTGAACTCGGAGACCGCCTCCTGGGGTGTGGGACTGCGCGTGGACACACCGTCCTGGGCTGCCGTGCTCCGCGACGCAGGATACAACACCGGATACATCGGCAAGTTCCATCTTGAAGCCCCCGTTCCCGAGGACGCCATCCATGGCACCGGGCCCCTGGACGACGGCCGCTACTGGGATGCCTATTCCCCCGTGGACCGGCGCCACGGCTTCGATTTTTGGTACTCCTACGGCTGTTGCGACCAACACCTGGCGCCCCATTACTGGACGGGGAATGCCGCCCGGGACCAGCGCGTGGATGTCCGGGGCTGGTCGGCCGCCCACGAGACGGACGTGGCCGTGGCCTTCCTGCACCGGGCCGTCTCCCCGGATGCGGACGGCTCCCCCTTTGCCCTGGCCGTGTCCTGGAACCCGCCGCACCAGCCTTTTGACCAGCTGCCGGAGGGCCACGACACCAGCTATGCGGGGCTGTCCGCGGCCGAACTGCTCAACCGCCCCAATGTGGACCCGGACTCGGAGGCGGGACGTGAGGCCGCCGGCATCGCGCCCCTTTATTATGCCGCCGTCAGCGCCATCGACGCCCAGGTCGGGCGGCTTCTGCAGGCCTTGGCGGAGCTGGACCTGACGGAGGACACGCTGGTGGTCTTTACCTCCGACCACGGCCAGCAGATGGGCAGCCACGGCCTCCTCTACAAAAATGTGCCGTTCGAGGAGTCCATGCGCATCCCGTTCGTCCTGCAGTGGCCGCACATGCTGCGCTCCGACGCCGCCACCGGGGTGGGGCTGTCCAGCGTGGACATCGCCCCGACACTCCTGGGGCTGCTGGGCCTGGGCGGCAAGGTTCCCGGGGAAATGCAGGGAAGGGATGTCTCCGGGGCCCTCCTGGGGTCCGGCGGCGCCGTCGGAAAAGACAGCGGGACGGCCGCGCCGTCGGCCCTGTATTTCTACTACCCGCGCAACGGGGACGAGCCGCACGTGCGCGGCCTGCGCACGGGCACGGCAAAATTCGTGGCCCGCTTTCATCCGCGCGAGGGCTTGTCCACGGTGCTGTACGACCTCGCCCGGGACCCCTACGAATTGGAGAACATTGTGGACGCAGCCCAGGTGCACACCCATGCGGCGGCGCTTCAAGCCGCCTTGGCGGACGCGGCACAGCACTGGCCTGGAGAGACGGCCCTGGCCGCACTGGCGGGCGCCCCATGAACATCCTGCTCATCATGGCGGACCAGTTCGCCGCCCACGCCCTCCACCGGGTTAGGGACACGGACGCGCACTTCTCCACGCCGAACCTTGACCGCCTGGCAGCCGCTTCGGTGGCCTATACACAGGCCTACACGCCGTTTCCACTGTGCGTGCCGGCCCGAAGCGCCATGGTGACGGGGCGGTATCCGCACGAGCTGGGCATCACCTCCAACGCCACGGGCGGGCCAGAACCCGGCCACGACCCGGCCTCGCTGGGGCACTGGTTCACCGCCGCCGGCTTTGACTGCGCCCATGCCGGAAAATGGCACGCGCAGCAGGCCAGTGCAACGGCTGCGGACGGTTTCGCCCCGTTGCACCCCTTCGGCGACGAGGGCCTCGTGGAGGCGTGCACCGGCTGGCTCTCCGGTCGGGACACGTCCCGCCCCTTCCTACTGGTGGCCTCCTTTGACGACCCCCACACCATTTGCGAATACGCCCGCTCCCAGCCCCTACCCTACGGGGACGTTCCGGCCATACCCGCCGCCGACGCACCGCCGCTGCCGGCGAACTTTCCGCCGGTTCCCTACGCCCCGTCCGCCCTGGCCGCCGAAGCGGACGCCGCGCAACGGGTTTACGGCACCCGGGGGTACACCGCCGATGACTGGCGGCGGTACCGGGCGGCCTATGCCGCACTCATCGCACGCGTCGACGAACGCATCGGGCGCCTGCTGGACGCCGTCGACCTGGCCGAGACCGCCGTCGCATTTCTCAGTGACCACGGCGACGGGGATGCGGCGCACGGCTGGAACCAAAAGACTGCGCTTTACCAGGAATGCATCCGGGTCCCGTTCCTTCTGCACGTGCCAGGACTGCCCGCCGGCACCGTGGACACCCCCGTGGCCGCAGTCCTGGGACTGCTTCCCACGCTGTGCGAGGCGGCCGGCGTCCCGGCCCCTCCGGGCCTCTCGGCGCCGTCCGTCCTGCCTGCCGAGGCTTGGGAAGCCGGGGCCGTCGTGGTTGAAACGGGCTTTGGTGCCGGCGTGGCCACGGCGTCGGGCCCGCACACCAGCGGACGGGCGCTGATGAGGGGACGCTTTAAGTACACGGTCTACAACTGGGGGCTGTACCGCGAACAACTCCACGATGTCCTTGCCGACCCCGGCGAGCAGCGCAACCTGGCCGTTGAATCCGCTTTCGCGCCGGTGCTTCAGGACATGCGTGCTGAACTTCTTCGCTGGGCGCTGGCCACCGGTGACACCGGATTCTTGAAAAAGCTGGTGCTGCCCGCCGGAGCCCCCGAGGCGGTCCGCCGGGAGATCTTTGCCGTTCCGTACTAGCCGCTGGGAACTGTCTGGGCGTATGCTGACAGAAATTATGCACGTTATTGCCAGCCTGTTCCCAGCCAATGGTCGGAGTATTAAGTGGTGAAGAAGACCGGACCTGAAGCAAAGCTGCTCGTTGTTGACGACGAGCCCAACATTCGCGAATTGCTCTCCACCTCCCTCCGGTTCGCCGGCTTTGAGGTGGTGGCCGCCGCCAACGGCCGCGAGGCCCTGGCCGCGGCTGAAGAGCACAACCCGGACCTGGCGGTGCTGGACGTCATGCTGCCGGACATGGACGGATTCACCGTCACGCGCCGCCTGCGTGCGGCCGGGCGGCACTTCCCCGTGCTGTTCCTGACGGCGCGGGACGACACCGAGGACAAGGTCACTGGCCTGACCGTCGGCGGCGACGACTATGTGACCAAGCCGTTCAGCCTGGACGAGGTGGTGGCCCGCATCCGCGCCGTGCTGCGGCGCACCCAGCCCATGGACGACGACGACGCCGTGCTGCGCGTTGCCGACCTGGAGCTCGACGACGACGCCCACGAAGTCCGCCGCGCCGGCAAGACCGTGGAGCTCTCCCCGACCGAGTTCAAATTGCTGCGTTATTTGATGCTCAATCCGAACCGGGTCCTGTCCAAGGCACAGATCCTGGACCACGTCTGGGAGTACGACTTCAATGGGGACGCCTCCATCGTGGAGTCCTACATCTCCTATCTGCGCCGCAAAGTCGACACCGACTCCTCGCTGCCCGCGTTGATCCAGACCAAGCGCGGCGTCGGCTATGTGTTGCGGACAGCCGACAAGCGCTAGCGCCCTTGATCACGCTGTGGAAGAACGCCTCACTGCGTTCGCAGCTGGTGGCGATCATCAGCGCCTTGTTGACGCTTTCGCTGCTGGCCTTGGGCGCCACCACGTTTCTTTTGCTGCACACGTTCCTGGAAGACCAGATGGATGCGCAGCTGACCACGTTTCAGCGCTCGATCGTGGTCGTCGGCACCCTAGATTTTGACAGCAAGGGGCAGTCGCCCTTTGGTTTTGACTACTATGTCGGATTCCACTACTCCAACGGAAACCTGGCCGACCAGAACAGGTCCGGCCAGGACAAGCCCTCCTACCCCCGCTACACCACGGGCCAGGCTGCTGCCCTGAACGGCAAGAAGTTCACCGTACCCAGCACCGACGGCGGGGCGCCGTGGCGGATCACCGTCATTGCCCCACAGCAGTTCCAGATCACCGACAGCACCGGCGCCCAACGCGCCTACAACGGCTACCTGGTGGTCGGCCTGCCCTACGAAAGCCTGAATTTGACCATGGAACGGCTGGCGGTGGTCATCACCGGCGTGGCCATCCTGGCCATCACACTGGGCACCATGATCGCGTACTGGACCGTCAGCCGGTCCTTCCGGCCGCTGGGCCGGGTGGAAAAGACCGCCGCCGCCATTGCCGCGGGGGACCTTTCCCGCCGGGTGGACATTGAGAACCCGTCCACCGAGGTCGGCCGGCTTTCAGGGTCGTTGAACGCCATGCTCGCCCACATTGAACACGCCTTCGCCGCCCGGACCGCGTCCGAGAAACGGATGCGGCGCTTTGTTGCCGACGCCTCCCACGAATTGCGCACCCCGTTGGTCACCATCCGGGGCTTTTCGGAGCTGTACCGGCACGGCGCCCTGCAAACCCCCGATGACGTCGGCACTGCCATGGGCCGCATTGAAAGTGAGGCCAAGCGCATGGGCGAGCTCGTGGAGGACCTGCTCATGCTGGCCCGCATTGACGAGCAGCGTCCGCTGACGCTCAAACCAGTGGACCTGCTGATCATCGGCCACGACGCCGTCCTGGACGCCCGGGCCACGGCCCGGGACCGGACGTTCTCCGTGGTCGGGCTGGACGGGGGCGCGGGAACACCTGCACCCACCGTCGGCGACGAGGCCAAGCTGCGCCAGGTGGTGGCCAACCTCATGGGCAATGCGCTGCGCTACACCCCTGCCGGGACGCCGGTGGAAATCATGGTGGGCGCGCACCTGGTGAACGGGGAAAGAACTTCCGTCATCAAGATCCGCGACCACGGTCCGGGCATCTCCGCGGAGGAGGCCCCGCGTATCTTTGAGCGGTTCTACCGGGCTGATTCCTCCCGCGACCGCAACACCGGCGGCAGCGGCCTGGGACTGGCGATTGTTGCCGCCATTGTGGCATCCCACCATGGCACGGTGCGCGTGGAACAGACTCCCGACGGCGGCGCCACCATGGCCATTGAGCTCCCCTTCCAAGAACCTGACGACGCCGGAAGCCCGGACTCGCCCCCGGCCGACCGTGCCGTCCCTCCCGCGCCATCGCGGGCCCCGGGTTCCACCCGGCCCCCGAGCTGGGCACAGCGGGACCGTGCTCCCTCCACAGGCGGGCCTGGGGACTGACACCGGCACATTCGCCGCCGTGGCCGTGGCGGCCCGGCGGCCACGGCCCTAGGGTGGGAGCAACCAACCAGTCTTCCACCCGGAGGACCCGACACGCAGGAGCCCCACCATGGCACAGTTCAACGTCAACAGTGACGATCTGGCACTCAAAAGCACGGCCGTCAGGGGTTCGGTGGACCGCATCCGGATGGAGGTCGACGGCATGAAGCGGAACCTCATGGACCTGCAGTCCACCTGGACCGGAGCGGCCGCCACCAATTTTCAGGCCCTGCTGCAGGAGTGGCATGCCACCCAGGTCAAGGTCGAGGCCTCACTGGAGAGCATCAACGCGGCCCTGTCCATGGCCGCAACACAATACGCCGAGGCGGAGGACGCGAACACCCGGATGTTTACCGTGCGTTGACGTTCCCCGGCGTCCGCATGGCAGGGCGTCCCCCTAGCAGGGTGGCGGCTACGCCTCCAGCGTTCCTTGGTGGAAGCGGACCTGCCACCGCCCGTTTTCGCGCTGCCAGATGGAACTGCGCAACGCGCTTCCGCGCGGTGCCACGCTGCGGTAGGTCAACAGCGCCGTGCCGGCGTCGAGGCGCTTGAGCGTGAGGACCTCCAAACTCACATCAGCAGCGTCTCCTTCGCCCGACATGGCCAGGACCTCCTGACGCGACCACCGGCGGCCCGAGGCGCCAATCTCCTCAAAGTCCGGGTGTAGCAGTTCACCGGCCCGGAGCGGGTCGGCGCGCACCGCCGGGTCCAGAAGTTCCCGTTCCAGTGCCACCACGGCCTCCAGCGTCGCGTCCGGGTGGGCAGGAAAGGCCGGGTCGGGTTCGTCGTCAAGCATGGAGAATAAGTCGGGCTGCGCGGGCCCGTCCACAGGAACCTGTCCGGCGGCATCGGCAGGGGCCTGGCCGCCGGACAGCCCGGCGGCCGGTGCGCCACCATCAGCCGCGACGCCCGCGCCGGGGAAACCCGGCCCCTGGTTGGGGGCACGCTTGGCCTGGTAGGCTGTGGCGGCATCGCGGGCCCGGTCGTCCGCCGCCTCGTTGAGGTCGTGGCCGGCGTGGCCCTTGACCCACTCAAACTTGTATTTCCGCCCGCTGATGGCGGCGTCGATCTCCTTGAGAAGGTCCACGTTCAGCACCGGCTTGCCGTCCGCTTTGCGCCAACCCTTGCGCTTCCATCCGGGCATCCACTTGGTGACGGCGTTGATGACGTACTGGCTGTCACACAAGATGTGCAGCGGTTCCTGCGGCAGGTGCGCCGTGGACTTGAAGAGGTCCAGCACCGCCATGAGTTCGCCCATGTTGTTGGTGCCGTGCGGCCATCCCCCGGCACGCCAGCAGTTCTCATCCACATACCAGGCCCAGCCGGCGGGGCCGGGATTACCCAATGCCGAACCATCGGCAGCCGCAACAATTGTCATGTGTCCATACTTTCAGACTCCGGTGACACTTAAACGCCAATGGCGCCCTTCCCGGAGGGGAAAGGACGCCATTGGCGTTGGGTCCAGCGCTGGAGGGCGCTTGGGGAGGGCGTGGATGGGCCCACGCGCCCGAGGGGCCCCAAACGAAGTCGCGCCAGCGGCTTCGCTTGGGGAGGGCGTGGGTGGGCCCACGCGCCCGAGGGGCCCCAAACGAAGTCGCGCCAGCGGCTTCGCTTGGGGAGGGCGTGGGGACTAGAAGCCGCCCATGCCGCCCATGCCACCCATGTCGTCGCCGCCGCCGGCCGGAGCGGCCTTCTCGGGCTTGTCGGCCACCACGGCTTCGGTGGTGAGGAACAGTCCGGCGATGGAGGCCGCGTTCTGCAATGCGGAACGGGTCACCTTGACCGGGTCGTTGACGCCGGCAGCCAGCAGGTCCTCGTACACGCCGGTTGCCGCGTTCAGGCCGTGGCCCACGGGCAGGCCGCGGACCTTGTCGACCACCACGCCGGGCTCAAAGCCGGCGTTGAAGGCGATCTGCTTCAGTGGGGCGTCGATGGCAACCTTGACGATGTTGGCGCCGGTGGCCTCGTCGCCGGTCAGTGCCAGGGTGTCGAACGCCTTGACGCCGGCCTGGATCAGGGCGACGCCACCGCCGGGGACGATGCCTTCTTCCACAGCAGCCTTTGCGTTGCGGACGGCGTCCTCAATGCGGTGCTTGCGTTCCTTGAGCTCAACCTCGGTTGCGGCACCGGCCTTGATGACTGCAACGCCGCCGGCCAGCTTGGCCAGGCGCTCCTGCAGCTTCTCGCGGTCGTAGTCCGAATCGGAGTTTTCGATCTCGGCACGGATCTGGCTGACCCGGCCGGCGATGGCCTCGGCGTCGCCGGCACCCTCAATGATGGTGGTTTCGTCCTTGGTCACGACCACCTTGCGGGCCGTGCCCAGCAGGTCCAGCGTGGTGTTTTCCAGCTTCAGGCCGACTTCCTCGGCGATGACCTGGCCACCGGTGAGGATGGCGATGTCCGCGAGCTGTGCCTTGCGACGGTCGCCGAAGCCCGGGGCCTTGACGGCCACGGACTTGAACAGGCCGCGGATCTTGTTCACGATCAGCGTGGCGAGGGCTTCGCCTTCAACATCTTCGGCGATGATCAGCAGCGGCTTGTTGGACGCCATGACCTTCTCCAGGACGGCAACGAGGTCCTTGACGCTGGAGATCTTGGAGTTGACGATCAGGATGTACGGGTCTTCGAGGACCGTTTCCTGGCGCTCGGTGTCGGTGACGAAGTAGGCGGAGATGTAGCCTTTGTCGAAGCGCATGCCTTCGGTCAGTTCCAGCTCCAGGCCGAAGGTGTTGGACTCCTCGACCGTGATGACGCCTTCCTTGCCGACCTTGTCCAGGGCCTCGGCAATGAGCGCACCGATCTCGGTGTCGCCGGCGGAGATGGAGGCCGTGGCCGCGATCTCTTCCTTCGTCTCGATTTCCTTGGCGGATGCCAGCAGCTGCTCGATGACGGCCGCAACGGCCTTTTCGATGCCGCGCTTGAGGGAGAGCGGGTCGGCTCCGGCCGCGACATTGCGCAGGCCTTCCTTGACCAGGGCCTGGGCCAGGACGGTGGCCGTGGTGGTGCCGTCACCGGCGATGTCGTCGGTCTTCTTGGCGACTTCCTTGACCAGCTCGGCGCCGATCTTCTCGTACGGGTCGTCCAGTTCGATCTCCTTGGCGATGGAGACGCCGTCGTTGGTGATCGTGGGGGCGCCCCACTTCTTTTCAAGGACCACGTTGCGGCCGCGCGGGCCCAAGGTGACCTTGACGGCGTCGGCGAGGATGTTCAACCCGCGCTCCAGGCCGCGGCGGGCCTCTTCATCGAATGCAATGATCTTGGCCATGTAGGCTTCAGTCCTTTCGGGACAGTCATTATGGACTCAGCTTCCCCAAGCGGTGCCCGCGACGGACGGATCCGCTGCCGGCGATCTCTTTCACGCCTGCAACAAAATCCTCACCACAAGAGGAAAGTTTTCGGCCTCCGACGGCGGCAGGCTGGCTAGGTTCTAGCAGTCACCACCTCAGAGTGCTAAGTCAATAATTAGCACTCGGCACACGAGAGTGCAAGCGCGACGCCCCCATGTGTGCTGCTGGCGAACGCCGGTCCGGCCTCGCAGGTGTTGCGACAATTGGGTTGCTCGAGCCTGGATGCTTCCGATGCCCCTCATATGCGACTAGCGTTGACCAAAGAATATTCCATGCAGCGCATATGGATCCGGAACACCGTTTCCCGCATCTTGGGCGCTGCCAAGACCGCACCACACCAAGGAGCCCCCATGAGTGAGAACCCGAGCCTCGACAAACCCGCCCCCGAACCGCATCAGCATCCGGCCCCACCTTTCGGCGACCCCCTGGCCCAGGCACAGCCTCCGACGCCGGCCGGATACGACCAGCCGGTCCAGCCCGCCGCCCCGGACTACGCGCAGCCCTCCCACCAGCAGCCGATGGACCAGGCACCCCCCGCCTACCAGAGCCAGCCATACCAGCAGGGCTACCAGAGCCAGCCATACCAGCAGGGCTACCAGCAACCGGCCTACGCCCAGCCCTATGGCGAGCAGAAGTCCAAGGTCGCGGCCGGCATCCTGGGCATCCTGCTCGGTGGTCTCGGGATCCACAACTTCTACCTGGGCTATACCAAGAAGGCCCTGATCCAGCTGCTCGTTTCAGTCCTCAGTGTTGGCATTCTGGCGTGGGCCATGGCCATCTGGGGCCTGGTCGAGGGCATCCTGATTCTGGTCGGCAACGACGGCTTCCGCACGGACGCCAGGGGCATTCCGCTTAAGGATTGACACACCTCCCGACGTCCCTGTCAACTCACTGGACGGGAGATCGGGTCACTGGACGGGAGATCGGGTCACTGGGCTCCAGGACCAAGCACGATGGCCAAGGGAACTCCCAGCTCTGCGGAATCCAGCAGCGTGGGAATGTTCAACAGCTTGCCCAGCGCCTCGGCGTTCGCCTCCTGCGCCGTGCCGCTGTAGATGATGGAGGACACCGCCTGGGGCGCGCCGGCCCAGTTTCCCGTCTGCGACACCGTCCAGCCGTCGGCGGTCGCGGCGGCGGAATACTTCGCCGCCAAACCGCCAATGCCGGTGGCGTTGAAGATGGCCACGGGAGTGGTTTTGTCCACCCCCGGCCCGGGCGTCGGCGTCACCACCGGAGCTGTGGTTGGCACCGCGCTCGGGGTCGCGGACGGGGCCGTCGTCGCGGACGCGGCGGAACCCGTCTGGGAGGCCTTGGCCTGGCCGGAGCTCGCCGGTGCGGAGTTGGTCTGGCCGGCAACAGGCTTGGTCGACGTGTCCTGCCCGTTGATCTTGGGCACAATGAGGAACGCCAGCAATCCGATGCACAGCGCTGCGACACCAAAGATCACAATCGGCATCAGGCTGCGCGAGGAGGCTTCCAGCGAGGCGCGGTGGACGCCGTGGCGTGCCGAGTTCTCCGGAACACGGTCAAATTCATCCCGCGGGTAATTAGTCATGGTGCAGTGCTGTCCTTGGGGGTGAGGCAGTGGAAGCGCGCGTCAATTTCCGAGCCGACGGGCGGTCCGGGCCTTTTGGCGCGACGTACGTAGTCTACGCAACCTCTTGACCAGCATGGGGTCGTACTCAAGTGCGGCCTGCGTGTCGATCAGCGCATTGAGTATTTGGTAGTAGTGCGTGGCGGACAGGTCGAACATCTCACGGATGGCCTGTTCCTTTGCTCCGGCGTATTTCCACCACTGCCGTTCCAGGGCCAACATTTGGCCGTCCCGCCCGCTCAACCCGGCAGCAGTTTCACCCCCGGCGTCCGGGGCGTGCTGCGACGGTCCTGCTGCTTGCGCCACGGCACACTCCCTTGATTTCCACACGCTTGCTTGACCCACGCTTGCCTGACCCACTGATGCCTTACGCAGGGCGGCGCCCATGGAACGCCGGCCCCTCCTCCATGATAAAGGCGAATCACAGGCGTGTCATTCCAGCCGATGCCCGAGAATGAAACCATGGACTCCTCCCCCGGCCTCTTCGACCTCCCCGCCCCCGCAGCCTGGGGCCCCGTGGAACTGCGCACCCTTGACCTGCTGGCCGATGACCCGCTGTCCCTGCTGGCCCCGGACTGGGCCGCGGCCCTCGCGGCGGAGGACGACACGCTGCGCGGGCTTGGCTCCATGCTGCGCGGCGAGCACGACGCCGGGACCTCCTTCCTGCCTCCCCCCACCCGGGTCCTGCGCGCCTTGGCCGCACCCCTGTCCGGGGTCAAGGTCCTGATCGTGGGCCAGGATCCGTACCCGACACCGGGACACTCGGTGGGGCTCGCCTTTTCGGTGGACAAGGCAACCCGGCCCCTGCCGCGCAGCCTCAACAACATCTTCAAGGAACTTCACTCGGATCTGGGCATCACCCCCTCAGCCCATGGCGACCTGAGCGCTTGGGCCGCCCAGGGGGTGCTGCTGTTGAACAGGGTGCTGACGGTGGCGCCGGGCGCAACAGGTTCGCACCGCCGTCGTGGTTGGGAAGAGGTGACCGAATGCGTCATCAGGGCCCTGGCCGCACGGGACCAGCCGCTGGTCAGCGTGCTCTGGGGGCGGGAGGCCCAGAAACTCGCACCGCTGCTGGCCGGCACCGCCGTGGTTGAGTCCGCCCACCCCAGCCCGCTGTCGGCGTCCAGGGGTTTCTTTGGTTCCAAGCCGTTCACGCAGGTCAACGCCCTGCTGAAGGGGCAGGGCAGCCTGCCCATCGACTGGGCGCTGCCTGCGTGAGCGCGGGACAGCCCCTGCTAGGGTTAGGGGAGCCTAACTAAACGACCGGCCCAACGTCCGGCCCTTTCCCAGGAGCGATTCGTGAATCCCGCTGACACCAGCACAGGAGCTTTTGTTGCACCGGCAGTGAAACCAAGGACCCAATTCACCCTGCGCGTGGTACGCACCGAGCGGCTCAGCCGGCACATGGTGCGCGTGGTGGCGGGCGGGCCGGACCTTGCCTCTTTTGTCCCCAGGGAGGCGACCGACATGTACGTCAAGATCCACTTCCTGCAACCGGACGTGGACTATGCCGAGCCTGTCGATGTGTTTGCGCTGCGCGAAACCATGCCTCGCGAGCACTGGCCGGCAACCCGCACCTACACGGTTCGTTGGGTTGACCTGGCCGCCCAGGAACTGGCGATCGACTTTGTGGTGCACGGGGACGCCGGGCTGGCGGGGCCGTGGGCAGCGGCTGCCGCCCCGGGTGAGCGAATCATCCTCTCCGGTCCCGGCGGCGCCTATACGCCAAATACCGACGCCGGCTGGCACCTGTTCGCCGGCGACGAATCAGCCTTGCCGGCCATGGCCGCCGCCCTTGAGGCACTGCCCGCCGACGCCGCGGGACAAGCCTACGTCGAAGTCGACACCGACGCGGACATCCAGCCCCTGGCCGCACCCGTGGGTGTCGACGTGAAATGGCTGTTCCGCGATGGCGCCAGCCCGGCCGAAAGCACGCTGCTGGTGGACGCCGTCGCCCTTGGCCCCTGGCCCGACGGTGACGTTGACGCCTTCGTCCACGGGGAGCGCGAATCCATGAAACAGCTGCGCGACGTCCTGCTCAAGCAGCGCAGGCTCCCCCGCAGCCAGGTCTCCCTCTCCGGATATTGGGCCTACGGACGCACGGAGGACCACTTCCAAGCCGAGAAGAAGCAGCCCATCGGCAAGATCCTGTAGGCGCGCCGGGTCCCTGCACGCGCAGCCATGCAAGGGCTCCTACCGGCGCCGGTTGCTGCGCCTGTCCCGTTGGCCGCGGCCGCGGGTGAAGGGGCGGGCCGCATTGTCGCCCAGCACCACCCCAGCGGCAACGGCAAGGATCACCACCAGGGCGTTGAAAAGGCCCACAACTCCCGTCACCGAATCATCGGGCGTGAGCGTCATGACAAACATGGCCCGAAAAATGGACAGCCCCACCAACAGGAAAATAATGGACGGGACCGCCACCACCAGTTGCGGTGCGCCAAGCCGCAAGGCAATGATGCGGGAGAGGATGCCGATCACGACGGCGGCAACCGCCGGGGCGAAACGGTCACCAAAACCAATCTCCATGCCAAAGTAATAGACGAGGTAGCCCACCACGGCCACAGCCATGGTCGGCAGCAGCAGCTTGACGGCCGTTTGTTCGGCGATGCAAATGGCCACCGTGGCGACGGCCACCAGCAGCAGCACCCAGTACAGGGGCAGGGCTGCCGTAAGGGGTTCGACCACATCCAGCCGGGCCATCCCCAACAACGCACCGGCAACCAGGGCCACGGAGATGCCTGACACAATCGCACCAAATGTCAAAAATGCGGAGAGGAAACGGCCCGAGGCAGTCACGGGAAAACCATTGATGGCATCCTGCACGGCCGAGACCAGCCGGCCCGTGGGCAGCATCAGCAGGATTCCGCCGGCCACCACGGTGGAGGGGCTCAGCGGCACGTGCACCATGAAGCACAGCAGCGCAAACACGGTAATGATAAAGGAACTGATGGAGGTGACGAAGAAGTCCGGCACACGCCATTTGCCCAGTACCCGGGCCACCTGCCCTGCCAGCAGGATGGTCAGGAACGCCACAAGTGCGCCAAAGGCCGTGCCCCCGATGACGCCCACCAAGGCCGCGGCAAACACGGCCTCAGCCATGGCCACCATCCAGCGCGGGAACGGCTTGGACTTCTTCGTGATGATGTCCAGGCGCCTGGACGCCTCATCACGGCCCACGCCGCCTCCGGCGATCTCAGTGACCAGTTCGTGGACTTCCACCAGGCCGGCGTAGTTGTTGGTCCAGGAGCGCACCACCCGCAACAGGGTGATGGGCACTGCGTCCCGAGGAGCGAGGTTTATGACAACCGACTGGTTGGTGATGTCAACTTCAATGTTGCGCAGCCCCAGCGCCGCCGTGACGGCGATGATGCTGGTTTCAACTTCGAGGGCGCCGGCCCCGTAGCGGAACATCGTCTCAGCCAGGCGCAGGGCAAAGTCTATGGTTTTCCGTGCCGACTCCTCGGCGTTGCCCACCTGGATCGTGAAGTTGGCATACGGCGAGCCGGCCAGCCTGTCCACGATGTTCATCGGCGCCGTGGGCGGGGCTTCCCCTTGCACGAGCTTGCGCAGCACGGACCTGGCCGCCTTGTTTGACCGCGCGGGGGTAACAATGGGGATCGGGCCGGCAGCAGGTGCCGTACGGGATGGCTTGGTCGCTGCCGGGCTGCGTCCGGGCGTGTCGTGGTTCTGGCGGCTGGGATGGTTGGTCATGGTTGCTCCCTGGGGCCTGGTACTGGTGCTCGAGGCAGGATCTGCTGCCGCCGTGCCCCATTGAAATGATTAGTAGAACTGCTTTCCGGTGCGGCGTGTGTACAGCTGCCTGAACACGCGCTCCCCCGCGCCCGACCACAATCTATACCGCACGGGGCTGAGGACCAGGTCGTAGCAGCCAACAAAATCAGTGACCGTCTTGCTGAAGCTGGTCTTGAACAAGCCCAGTCCGTGGTGCGGATGCGTGGTGTCCTTGAGCCGGTCCGAGGGGGGCGTGCCGCAGAAGTCGTATTCAACGGCCCCCCGTTCCTTCATGTCATTGATGGCCACCCACTGCACCAGGTGCGAGTCACCGTACTGCGATCGTTTTTGCAGGGAGCCGCCATCTTTGTAGGTGGCCTTGGCGCCGTAGTTGATGACAAACGCACCCACGGACGCCACCCCGTCCTCGTACACGAAGTAGAAATGCCCCTGGCCGCGGCTGCAGAACTCCGTCCAGAACTGGCGGTAGTAGTCAAAGTCACGGACCGTGTTGGTGGACTTGACCGCGATGGTGCCCACCATGAGCCCGTACATGGTGCGCATGGTGGCCTCGGTGGCTTCCATCCGCACCACTTCGACCTCTTCACGCAGGGCTCGGCGGACGGCGTTGCGCCCCCGGGAGTGAAGTTTGCGCAGCAGTTCGCTGGGCTCCGGGGAGATGTCCAGCAGTGCGGTGTTGTCGTTGGGCTGCAGATCGGGAACCTTGAGCAGCCCGGCGCCCTGCAGGACCGCGTGGGCTTCACCGGAGGCAATGACGTCCGGTTCAATCTTGGCGGCGAAAATGTTCAGCCGCGCCCGCTTGGCAAAGTTGCGCAGCGCATCAAGCATCGCGGGAATCTCGTCCACATTGGCCACGCCGGGACCCTTGATGAAATACCACAGCTTGCCCAGGACGGGGAATGACTTTTGCAGCACCAGGTTGTAACTGGTGTAGTCCGGACCGTCAAAGGCAATGAATTGGGGGTCCCAGCCGTAATTCGCCTTGACGGCCGCAAACGCCGCGGACTGCAGCAAATTCCCGCCGTTGGGGTTGGCTGTGACCAACGTGTCCCACTGGTCGACCTCGGCGGCGGTAGCAAATCGGGCAGTGATTTCTGGCAAGTGACCCTCAATTATGTTGGCGTGTGTTCGCTGTTTCAAGTCTACCGGGGAAGACTCTCACATCCCACGCACAGGCTGCCCCTAAGAAACGCCCTGCATGCGGCCAGAACATGTAGACAGGAGGCGGCCACACGGGCGGCCACAGGGCAGGGAGCAAGACATGGGTGTGGTATCCCGGAGCGTGGGCAACGCGTTCCGCAACAAGGTGCGCAGCGGCGCCGTGGTGGTCATTTTGGCGGTGGCCATCGGGTTGGCGCTGGCCATGCTGGTGGCCAACCAGGCCGTCGGTGCCAAGGTCGACTCCCTCAAGGCCTCGGTCGGCAACAACCTCACGGTCAACCCGGCCGGTTCCCGCGGCGGCCTCGGCGGCGGCAACCCGCTGACGACGGCGGACGCCACCAAGGCGGCCGCCGTCGCCCATGTGACCAGCGTCAACGGGACGCTGGTCGTGCGGCTGGCCAATGCGGCCACCTCGGCTGCCGGCACGGGCAACGGAACGGCAAACGGCACGGGCGCTGCGGCCGCAGAAGGCCGCGGCGGGAACGGCGGCCGATTCGGCTCCAGCGGCACCACCAGTTTGCAATCGGCGGTGGACCCGGGAGTCCTGGGCACGCGCAACAACAGCAACGGCAGCCCGGCAGACGGAGGAGGAACAACGGGCGGCACCGCCACGCAGCCGGCGTTCACCATCCCGATCCAGGCAACCGGTGTTTCCAACTCCCTGACGGCGGCCGGCACCGCCATCAAGGTCACGGCCGGTACGCCGCTGTCCGATTTTGCCGCCAACTCCACCCAGGCCCTGGTGGGCTCCACGCTGGCCACCAAGAATTCGCTGAAGGTCGGGTCCACGTTTACCGTCCAGGACCGGACCATGAAAGTCACCGGCATCTTTGACGCCGGCGACACCTTCGACAACAACGGCATCTACCTGCCGCTTGCCGCGACGCAGACACTGACCAGCCAGGCCGGCCAGTTGAGCAGCCTGAGCGTGGTGGTGGACAGCATTGACAACGTCCCCGCCACCCAGACGGCCCTCACCGCGGCGTTGGGTGCCGGCAATGTTGACGTCACCGCCGGCTCGGCCAACCTGCAGACGGCCATCACTTCGCTGGGCAGCGTGCAGAACATTTCCCTGATCGCCTTCATCGCCTCGCTGGTCACCGCCGGGCTGATTGTCCTGCTCATCATGATCATGGTGGTGCGTGAGCGCCGCCGTGAAATCGGCGTGTTGAAGGCGATCGGTGCCTCCAACCGCACCATCGGCGTCCAGTTCGTGCTGGAGGCCATGGTCCTGGTGGTCCTGGGCACCGTAGTGGGGGCCGTGGTGGCCGCCTTCAGCAGCAACCCGATCGTCAGCGCCCTCGTGGCCGGCAACACCGGATCCACCAGTGCCGCCTCCGGGGCGCGGGGCGGGTTCGGCGGTGGCGGGTTCACCCGGACCCGCGGCGTGTTCGCCGGGACCGGCCAGCTCATCGGCACCATCACCACCTCCGTCGGCTGGCAGACCCTGGTGCTGGGCGCCGTCGGAATCCTGGCCATTGCCGCCATCGGCGCACTGGTCCCTGCCCTGCTGACCGCCAAGGTCCGCCCCATCGAAGTCCTGCGAGGAGAGTAAGCCATGCTGAATGTCTCAAGCCCGTGAACGGGGTGAGCTTCAGCCTGGAACAGGGCACCTTCGCCGCCATCCTGGGCAAAAGCGGCAGCGGCAAAAGCACGCTGTTGTCCCTCCTGGGCGCGCTGGACAAGGCAAGCTCGGGGGATGTGATCGTCGACGACGTGAACATCTCCACGCTGCCGGACCGGAAGCTGACGGCCTACCGGCGCGACGACATCGGGTTTGTGTTCCAGTCCTACAACTTGATCCCGAACCTGTCGGCCAAGGAAAACGTCATGCTCCCCATGGAGTTCGCGGGTGTTTCCCACTCGGCACGGAGCAAGCGTGCCGGGGACCTGCTCAACCAGGTGGAGCTGACGGAGGAGATGCACGGGCGCCTGGCCAACCGGCTGTCCGGCGGCATGCAGCAGCGCGTCGCCATTGCCCGCGCCCTGGCCAACAATCCGAAGCTGATCCTGGCCGATGAGCCCACGGGGAACCTGGACGATGAGACCGGCGAGCTGATCATTGCGCTGCTGCGCCAGCTGGCGCACCAGAAGAAGACCACCATCGTGGTGGTCACGCACGACCACGCCCTGGCGGCGCAGACCGACCGGAAATTCCGCCTGGCCCGCGGCAGGCTCACCGAGGACGTCTAAGCTGCGCACAACCGTGCCGCAGACTCCCCTTGGAGCATGCGCACGGTTCGGGTTGAATTGTGCGCAGCGTCGCTTCTGCGCACAATTCCACCAACGTGCGGCGCATGCACCAACCGCGCCGCTCAGCCTTGCGGGCGAAGCCAGGTGAACTGCGGCGTCTCCTTGGCCAGGAACGCGGCCACGCCGATCCGGGGGTCGGCGCTGGCGGCCATTTCCCGCTGCCAATAAGCGTTGCGTTCGGCCAGGTCCACCTCCGGGATGCCGTCGCTGATGGCGTTGACCAGGTCCTTTTGCGACTGGATGGAGAACTGCGAGCGCCCGGCCAGGTGTAGCGCAAATAAGTGCACGTCCTCCCAGAACGAGTCGATGCGCAGCACCTTCATGGCCAGGCCGAGCCGCAGGGCCTCAACGGCGTTGACGAAGTCGCCGCTGAACAGCAGGTATTTTGCGGCGGCGGGCCCCGCGAGCTGGACCAGCCGCCTGATCCCGGACAGGGGGTAGACAATGCCGATCTTGGCGGGAGTGATGCCAAAGATCGCGTTCTCCGAGGCCAGCCGGATGTCGCACGCGCCGGCGATCTGCCAGCCGCCGCCCACGCAGTAGCCGTCGACGGCGGCCACGGTGGGTTTGCGGAAGCGTGCCAGGGCGTCTTCGGCGACAGTGATGTCGCCGCCGTCGTGCTGCCCCGTGGCCGGGTTGTGCAGGATCTGCTGGACTGAGGCGATGTCGGCTCCGGCGGAAAAATGCGTCCCGGCCCCGCGCACCACCACCACCTTCACGGCGTCGTCCGCCTCCAGCCGTGCCAGCAGTTCGGCAAACTGCTGCCACATCTCGGCCGTGATGGCGTTGCGCATGGCCGGGTTGTCCATGACCAGCGTCGCCACAGGTCCCCTTTGTTCGATCCGCAGCCTGCCCGTCCCTTCGGGTGCGCCGACAGTCTGCGCGCTCATGCCGTGGCGCCCGACGCCGCAGCCTCAGCCGCCGAACCCGGCGCCACCAGCACGACGCCGGCTTCCACCATCCCGGCGACCTGCTCCGGGCTCAGTCCCAGCCCTGCCAGCACAGCCAGCGTGTCTTCGCCCAGTGCGGGCGGGGCCTTGCGGATGTGGGGGGCCCGCCGGTTGACGGAGATGGGCCCGCGGACCAGGGGCAGCGGCGAGCCGTCGGCGCGGTGCACGGTTTCCACCATGGCCAGGGCCCGGACCTGCGGGTCCGCGAAGGCCTGTTCGTAGTTGTAGATGGGCCCTGCCGGGATGGCGGCGCCGCGCAGCAGCGGCAGCCATTCCCCGGCGGTGCGGTGTGCCAGCAGGGCTTCCAGTTCGTCTTTCAGGGCCGGTTCCGCCGCCCGGCGCAGCTTTCCCGTGGCATATTCGTCCCGTTGCGCCAGTTCCGGGCTGCCCAGCAGCGTGCACAGTTGCTGCCACTGCCTTTCGTTGCCGACGGCGATGATCAACGGGATGTCGGCCGTGGCGAAGACCCCATAGGGCGTCAGGGCCGGGTGCGTGTTGCCCTGCGGCACGGGCACCTGGCCCGTGCTCAGGTACTTTTGGCCCTGGAAGGCGCCCAGCGCCAGCCCCGTTTCCAGGAGCGACGTCGAGACTTCCATCCCCTGGCCGGTCCGGTTCCGTCCCACCAGGGCCGCGGCGATGGCCAAGGCCGTGTTGATGCCGGAGACCATGTCCACGATCGGCACGCCGACCCGGTACATGTTTGCTGCGTCGGCCCCGGTGACGGACATCAGCCCGGTCATGCCCTGGGCCACCTGGTCCAGGCCGGGCGCCTGGCTCAGCGGCCCGGTGGTGCCAAAGCCGCTGACGGAGGCGATGATGATCCCCGGTTTCGCGGCGCGCAGCGCGTCCGGGTCCAGCCCCATGGTGGCGAGCACGCCGGGGCGGAAGTTTTCCACCACGACGTCGGCGTCCACGGCCAGCTTCCACAGCAGTTCCCGGCCGGCCGGGGTGTAGAAGTCGATGGCGATGGAGGACTTGCCGCGGTTGGCGGAGTCAAAGTACAGGCTGTGCTCGTTTTCAAACGGCGGCCAGGATCTGCTGGAGTCCCCGCCCTTGATGCTTTCGGTCTTGATGACCTCGGCGCCCAGGTCGGCGAGCAGGGCCGTGGCGTACGGGCCTGCGAGCGCGCGGCTCAGGTCAAGGATGCGCACGCCGTCCAGGGGCAGGGTGCTACCCATGGGGCACCGCGCGCAGCTTCACGTTGATCTGCTTGGTCTGGGTGAACCCGGCCAACATGCCCTCCAGGGACACCTCCCGGCCCATGCCGCTTTGCTTGTACCCGCCGTACGACTGGCCCGCCACCTGCCCGCCGCCCTGGTTGACCTGCACCCAGCCGGCGTCGATCCGGTGGGCGGTGTTGAGGGCGTCGTCCAGGTTGTGGCTCCACACGTAGGCGGCGAGGCCGTAGTTGGTGTCGTTGGCCATGCGGATCACCTCTTCGGTCTCCCGCCAGGGAATGGCGACCAGGACGGGGCCGAAAATTTCCTCCTGCGCCAGCCTGAATTCGTTGCGGACCCCGCTAAAGACGGTGGGCAGGTGGTAATAGCCCTCGGTCAGGGCGCCCCCGGTGGGCGCGCTGCCGCCAAGCACCGCCGTCATGCCCGCTGTGGCGCGCCCCTCGTCGAGGTAGCCGGTAATGGCTGAGTGCTGCTTGAGGTTGATGATGGCGCCCATGTCCGTGGCCTCATCCAGGGGGTCCCCCACCTTCAACGCGCCCAGCTTGGCACTGAGGCGGCCCAGCACGTCGTCGTAAATGTCCTCGTGGAGGAACAGGCGGGAGCCCGCCGTGCAGCTTTGGCCCTGCCGGGTGAAGCGGGAGGCCAGGAGCAGTCCGTCGAGGAGGTCCGGATCGTCCGCGGCGTCGGGGAACACGATGGAGGGGTTCTTCCCGCCCAGTTCCAGGGACATGTGGGCCAGCCGCGCGCCGGCCTCGCCCGCCACCTCGCGGCCCACCTCGGTGGAGCCGGTGAAGGAGACCTTGTCGACGCCGGGGTGGTTGGCCAGGGCGCTGCCGATCACGCTGCCGCGCCCGGTCAGGGCATTGACCACGCCGGCGGGCAGGTGGTTGTTGCACACCTCGGCCAGCAGCAGGATGGTCAGCGGGGCGTCGTCGGCGGCCTTCATGATCACGGTGTTCCCGGCGGCGAGCGCGGCCGGCAGCTTGAAGGCGGCGATCAGCAGCGGGGAGTTCCACGGCAGGATCGCGGCCACCACGCCCAGGGGTTCCAACCGGGTGTACTGCAGCTGGTTCTCGCCCGCCGGCAGGGTGGTGCCCTTGACCTCCCCGGCGATCCCGGCGAAGTAGCGGAACATCGAGACCATGCTGGCGGCTTCGGGACGGGCCTGGGTGCGGATCGCGTTGCCGGTGTCCAGTGCGGTCAGGTGGGCGAATTCCTCGCTGCGCCGTTCCAGTTCGTCGGCGATGGCCAGCAGGGCCTTGGCCCGGCCGGTGAAGTGCAGGGCGCGCCAGGCCGGGTAGGCGGCACGGGCGGCGGACACTGCCCTCTCGACGTCGGCCACGGTGCCGGCGGGAACGCGCGCGATCACGGTTTCGCGGCGGGCGGGGTTGAAGACCTCGCGCCACTGCGAGCCGGCGGAGGGTTGTTCCTCCCCGCCGATCCACATGGGCCAGTCCCGGACGGCGGCAGTGGTTGAAACCTCGGTCATGTCAATTACCTTCTTTTCCTTTGGATGCGACGACGGCGGCCTGCGGGGCCGCGGCGGAGAGGTCCGGGGCGGGTGGCAATGAGCCGTCCACCAGGGACACGACCATGGAGCAGTCCTTCCCGCCCTGGCCTGCGTCGATGAGCCGTTGGAACAGCTGCTGGACGTGTTCGCCGATTTCCAGCGGCGTCGCTGTGCTGCGGGCCGCGGCGATGGCCAGGCCGATGTCCTTGTTGGCGAGGTCGGCCGTGAAGCTCGGGGCAAAGTCATTGTTGGCTGCCGAGGTGGGCACCACGCCGGCCACGGGATACCAGGTGCGCAGCGCCCAACTGTCACCGGAGGACACCGAGGCGATGTCCCAAAATACCTGCTTGTCCAGGCCCAGGCGGTCGGCCAGCACGGCGCCTTCCGCAGTGGAGGCCAGGTTGATGAAGAGCATGAGGTTGTTGCAGATCTTCGCGGCCTGCCCGGTGGTGGCCCCGCCGGTGGGGATGATGTTCGCGGCCATCGCCTTGATGTACGCGGCGGCGTCGGCCACGGCGGCACTTTCACCGCCCACCATGAACGTGAGGGTTCCGGCGGCGGCGCCGCTCATGCCACCCGAGACCGGGGCGTCCACAAAGCGGAAGCCGGCGGCAGCGGCGGCGTCGTGCACGGCCTGGGCGGACTCGATGTCAATGGTGGAGGAGTCAATGAGGAGGGTGTCCTTGGCGGCGTGGGCGAGGACCCCCGCGTCGCCGAAGTACACGCCGCGCACGTGTTCGCCTTTGGGGAGCATGGTGAAGACGACGTCGGCCCCCTGGACTGCCGCGGCAATTGACTCGGCCCGCCCATGTTGCCCAATCCGATCCATGCCACAGCTGCCATGTTGAAAGCCCCTTTGCCTCTTTAAGTCATTATGCCCCGGCCCCGAATATTTGTCGGATATGACCAGCATCACACCCTGCTAGAGTGCAAACAAGACCGAAAAGGGTGGAGCACCTGTGCATATTTGCACTTCAGGGATTGTGAAGGAGTCGACCGTCCATGGATTTCAAGAGGTTTCCGAGCCCGGATGACCTGCTCGTGCTGCTCACCGTGGCCCGGCTGGGGCGGTTCACCGCCGTCGCCGACGTCCTGGAGACCACGCACACCACCGTGTCCCGGCGGATCCTGGCGCTGGACAAGCAATTGGGGGGGCGCACGCTGGAGCGCACGCCGCAGGGCTGGGAGCTGACAGCGCTGGGCCGGACGGCAGTTGCAGCGGCGGAGGGCATCGAAACGTCCCTGAGTTCGCTGGCCACGGGGATCGAAGAGGGCATGGACCCGGTCTCGGGCATGGTGCGTGTCAGCACCTCCGACGGCTTTGGGGCCCTGTTCGCGACACCGGCACTGGTCCGGCTCCAGCTCAAGCACCCGATGCTGCGCGTGGAACTGCTCAGCGCCACGCGGCGGCTGAGCAGGAACCGTTCCGGCGTGGACCTTGAAGTGGTGGCCGGAAGCGTCGACGCCGGTCGGGCGGAGGTCATCTTTCTCTCCGATTACACGCTGCGGCTGTATGCGGGGACGGGATATGCACATGCACGCGGCCTGCCGAAAACCGCGGCCGGGCTGAAGGGCCACCGTTTCATTTCCTATGTCGAGTCGACGCTGCAGGTGGCCGAGCTGGCCCAGCAGCACCACCGGCTCACCAGTGAGCCGGCCGAGTTCCAGTCCACCAGCGTGTTCGCCCAGATCGAGGCCGTCAGGGCCAATGCCGGGATCGCCATGCTGCCGGCCTTCATGGCGGACCGGCAGGCCGACCTGGTCCGCGTCCTGCCCGGCGAGATTTCCCAAGACGTGCCGTTTTGGGCCGCGGCCCGGCCCGAGTCGCTGCGGTCCCCGGCCGTCCAGGCAGTCGTGGCGGCATTCCTGCAGGAATGCCGCCACCGCCGCACTGAGCTCCTCCCCCGTTGAGGTTTGAGATCATGACGCCCTGGGGGCGTCATGATCTCAAACCTCAACGGGGCGGGGAACGGGGGAGGGAACGGGGCGGGGAGAGACCTAGCGCACTTTTGTGGCGGACCTGGCCCCGGCGACACGGCTGAGCGCCAGCGTGCCTGCGGCGTCGGCGTCGTCAATGTCCTGTAGCGAGACGCCCTTGGTTTCCTTCAGGAACAGCACGGCCACGGCCGTCACGGCGCAGGCGCCCAGCAGGTAGATCGCGACCGGAACGGAGGAATGGTAGTGCTCCACCAGGGCGGTGGCAATGAAGGGTGCGATGGAGCCGGCCACGATGGAGGTGACCTGATACCCGAGGGAAACCCCGGAGTAGCGCATGCGGGTGGGGAACATCTCGGCCATGATGGACGGCTGCCCGGCGTACATGAGCGCATGGAACAGCAGCCCGATCGTGACGGAGGCGAGGATCATGAAGTCGTCCTTCGTGTCCATCATCGGGAAGGCGAAGAAGCCCCAGGAGGCGCCGGTCAGCACGCCAAGCATGTAGGTGGGCTTGCGCCCGATCCGGTCCGAGAGCATGCCCACCAGCGGCACCACACAGAAGTGGACAACGTGGGCGAGCAACAGCAACAACAGGATGCGGGAGGTGTCGATGTCAACAATGACCTTGAGGTAGGTGATCGAGAACGTCACCACCAAGTAGTACAGGATGTTCTCGGCGAAGCGCAGCCCCATGGCCGTGAAGACGCCGCGGGGGTAGCGGCGGAAGACTTCCAACACGCCGTACCCGGCGTCGGGGTCGGATTCGGCCTCGGCGTGGGCCTTGAGGAAGATGGGGGCATCGCTGACCTTGGTGCGGATGTAGTAGCCGATCAGCACAATCACGGCCGAGAGCCAGAATCCGACGCGCCAGCCCCAGGCCAGGAACGCCTCATTGCTGAGGGTGGAGGAGAGGAACAACAGCACGCCGGTGGCGAGCAGGTTGCCCAGCGGCACGGCCGACTGCGGCCAGGAGGACCAGAACCCGCGCGACTTGTTGGGGCTGTGCTCGGCGACGAGCAGAACGGCCCCGCCCCATTCCCCGCCCACGGCAAAACCCTGGATGAAGCGCAATGCCACCAGCAGCGCCGGAGCCCAGTAGCCCACCTGGTTGAAGCCGGGCAGGCAGCCCATGAGGAACGTGGCGGCGCCGACCATGACGATGCTCAGCTGCAGCAGCTTCTTGCGGCCGTACTTGTCACCGAAATGGCCAAAGACAATGCCGCCGATGGGCCGGGCCACGAAGCCGACCGCGTACGTCAGGAACGCCGCCATGATCCCGTCCAGCACGGAGCCGGCGTTGGGGAAGAACATGTGGCCGAACACCAGGCTGACCGCGGTGGCATACAGGAAGAATTCGTACCACTCCACCACGGTCCCGGCCATGGACGCCGCCACAACCTTTCGGAGCCCCGATTCCTTGGCCGGTTGGTTCGGTCCCGCATATTGACTCATTTTTTCCTCTCCATGGCGCACTTGGCACGCGACGTCCTCAGGAACTTGGCCCTGCCCCATCCCTCCGCAATGTGACGTCGGACACATTTGCGGGCTTTCCTTGAGTATGGCAGCGGGCACTTCGGTCCAACAATGCCCATTAGCACAGATGCGGTGCACAAATTTGCACAAGTCTGTAAAAGTTCGAGCGGCGGTTACTATGGACATGCCCCACCGACAAACAACGGCTCAGCGTTGAAGGCGAGACAATTTACATGCAAAAAATTCTTGGGCTCCTTGGCGCCCTGGCCCTCTCGGCCGCCCTTTTGGTGTCTGGAGGGGCCCCGGCTTCGGCCGCACCCCCGCCCAAGGATCCGTTCCTGGCCAAAATCCTTGCGGCGGCCAACGACTACCGGGCGGCCAATGGCGCCGGTCCGGTGGTTTTCAACACCACCATTGCCACCGGCTCCCAACAGTGGGCCGACACGCTCAACGGACGGATCAACAAGGACGCCCTCGACATGAACAAGGCGCACCGCAGCGACGCCGGCCGCTCCATCCTGCCCCAGGGCGCGGACATGTACTCGGAAATCATTGCCATCAACAACACGGCGCAGCAGATTGTCGACTGGTGGATGGGCTCTGCCTCCCACCGCGCGGCCCTGCTGGACAAGAGGGCCACGGACATCGGCATCGGCTACGTCAAGACCACCAAGGCCGGCTGGAGCGGGATGACGGTGGCGGTGGCGAACCTGGCCGGCTACCCGGCCACGCGCGCCAACCAGCCCGCACCCCCGCCCATGCCCGTGGCCGACGACGGCGACGTGGCGGCTGTGGACCCGGCCGGCAACCTCTTCATCTACGGCTCGGCCCGCGGCGGGGACCTGTGGCAGCGCAACTTTGTCTCCGCCGGGTGGGCCGGGACGCAGCAGCTGGAAATTGCCGACTTCAATTCCGATGGTCTCCAGGACATCATCGTCAAGTGGCAGGACGGGACGCTTACCGTCAGCTACGGACAGTCCGACGGCACCCTCAAGGCACCCCTGCGCATCGGGGCCGGATGGGCCCCCTATGACATGGTCGTCAGCAAGTGGCGCAGCACCGACAAGTTCCCCGGCATCGTGGCCAAATACCGGCCCACCGGCGACCTCTTCTACTACCCCTCCCCCAACGGCTCCGGCTTTTCCCCACGGATGACGATCGGCCGCGATTGGGGCCCGCTGACAATCCTCGGCACCGACTTCGACGGCGACGGCAGGGCCGACATAGCCGCCCGCAACCCTGCCGGCCAGCTGCTGCTGTATCGCGGCGACGGCAGCGGGGGCTTCGTTTCCGAGCCCCGCCGGGTGATCGGCGCCGGCTGGGGCGTCATGACGCACATTTCCGGCATCACCAATCATCTGGGCACCAATGCCCAGGGGATCCTGGCCCGGGACCGCGCCGGCAACCTCCTGCACTACCCGCTCCAACCGAACCGCTTTGTGGCCCGCACGCAGATCGGCACGGGAGGCTGGAGCCCGCTGGTGCTGGGCAGCTGAAGCGCGGCACGGCGGCTAGCCCATCCCGGCGTCCCGTGCCCTGACAATCGCCTGGGCGCGGTCGGCAACCCGCCGCTTGGCAAACACGGACGAGACCACGTTGCGCACCGCCTTGGGGCTCAGCCCGAGACTGGCGGCTATGCCGACGTTGTCCCGACCCCGCGCCCCATGCTCCGGGACTTCCCGCTCAATTCCGGCCACGTCGGCGCCCTTGAGCAGATAACCGAGCGCCCCGGCGCGCATGGAGGCGAAGACGGAATCGTCGTCGTCGAACATGGTCAGGATGCACCCCTGCACGCCGGGCACGGCACGCAGCAGCCGCGCCGTGGCCTCCGCGCCGTTCATGTCCGGCAGGTGCAGGTCCATCAGGACCACGTCGGGGCGCTCGGCCAGGGCCCGGCGATGCCCGACTGTCCGTCGCCCGCCTCCACCACCATGCCGGCCGATTCAAGCAGCTGTCGCAACCCGCGCCGGAACACCGGATGGTCATCGACAATCACCACGGTGACGGCGTTCATAGCCCCTCCCCCGCCGTTTCCGCAGCACGCGGCAGCGCCGCCAGCGGCAGCCAGGCCCGCACCCGCGTCCCAGACCCCTCGGTGGCAGTGGTGCTGGTGTGGCCGCCGAGTTCCTGCGCGCGCTGGCGCATGGATTCCAGCCCCATCCCAGCCCTGGCGGACGACGGCGGCACCCACCGGCCGTTGTCGGTGACGGTGACGCACAGCCGGGCTTCGCTGCAGTGCAGTTCCACCCGTGCCGCGGTGGGCTCGCCCTGCAGGAAGGCGGTGTTGAGGTACGAAGCCGGCGAAGCGGGGGCCGGCGAAGCGGGCTTCAAGCCGCTGCCGGCGGGTACCGGACCCGGTGAGGGCGCCATGCTGCTGGCGGTATCTTCGGGGCTGGCGCGGTATTTTCGGGGCTGACTTTTGCATCCATGGCTGCTTCTCCCTGGCGTTGATGGCGGAAATGCCTGCGTCCCACCAGCATCCGTTCGGTACCGTCCCGGGCAACAGGGCCCGGCGTCCCGGGTGGCCCCGGATCTTGCGGCAGCCGGGATCCTGTGGACAGCCGGGATCCGCCGGCATTGCATCCGCCAGCAGCCGCCCGCGTCTGCGGGAGGCCTACGCTGGTGCCATGGATACTCGCGAAGTGCAGCTGGCCAGCTACCCGGACGGCGCCGTCGAGGCCCGGAACTTCAGGGTCACCGCGGCGGTCGTCCCGGAGCCCGCCCCCGGCCAGGTGCTGGTGCGCCTGCGCCGGCTGGGGCTCAATGCCGGTCTGGCCAACCGGATCGGCGGCCCGGACACGGACTACGGCCCCGGCATCCACCCCGGGGACGTCCCGGCCAGTGACGGCGTCGTGGAGGTCCTCCAGTCCCGCAGCAGCGGGTTCAGGGAGGGTGAGCTGGCCGTCAGGAAGTCGCCGTGGCGCGGTGTGGATGTGGCCGACGCCGGGGAGCTGCGCGCCCTCCCGGCCGGCTCCCCGGGCATCCCGCTGGAAGCCCACCTGACAGTGCTGGGGCATGTGGGCTTCACCGCGTACACGGGCATGGTGCGCATTGGCGGCGTGCAGGCCGGGGACACGGTCCTTGTTTCCGGCGCGGCCGGCGGGGTGGGCAGCTGCGCGGTGCAGTTCGCCAAGGCCGTCGGTGCCACGGTGATCGGCAGCGCCGGCACTGCGGAAAAGGTGCGCCTGTTGACCGGGGAGCTGGGCGCGGATGCAGCCTTCAACCACCACGACGGCGCGGCCCTGGACCTGCTGCGCAAGGCCGCGCCGGACGGGATCGACCTGTTCTACGACAACGTTGGCGGAGAAGCGCTGGAGGCCGCCCTGGAGATGCTCCGCTTTGGCGGCCGCGCCGTGATTTGCGGAGCCGCGTCCCGGTACGGGAAGGGCCTGGACCGGCGCGGCCCGGCGAACTACACGCGCATGATCTACCAGGAGCTGACCATGCGCGGCTTCGCCGTGACCGCGCATGAGGACCTGCGCGGGGAGTTCGAGGCGGACGTGGCCCGGTGGCTGTACGAAGGGAAGGTCCACAGCGTGCACACCGTGGTGGCGGGATTCGGCCACATTCCGGACGCGTTCGCCGCACTCCTTTCCGGGGGCAACACCGGGCGCATGGTGGTCAACTGCGACAGCTGAGCGCGGACGCCGTCGGCCCGTCAGGCGTAGAGGCCGTTCAGCCAGGCGCCCCACGCCGCACCGTCGGCGTCGGCGTCGGCACCGTCGTCGAAGAGGTGCACGGTCATGCCCACCACGGCGCCAAAGGCGTCGCGGCCAAAGAAGCGGTACATGGCGTCCTTGGTGCGCAGGCCCACAAAGTGCGGGTCCAGGTAGTCGACCACGGCATCCACGGTGCCGACCCCGGCAATGGCGGGGCTGACGTGTCCGCCGGCTCCGGCGTCGTGAATTCCCAGCGCGGCCTTGACCGCCTCAAAGGCGCCCGGGGACGCTGACGCCGCCGGACCCTGGATGTCCGCGAACGCCGCCTGCTTTCCGGAAAAGTACTTCACGTACTGGCCCAGCGTGTGCTGGTAGAACGCGGTGTGCTTGGCGGCGCCGTCGTACTGGTTGTCCCAGTCCTCGAAGAAAACGCCGCTGTGCACGTACCGCAGCCAGGACCTGCCGCCGGGACGGTCGGAGATGTCGTATTCGAGCGTGTTGAAGAAGCCGCCCTCGCCTTCGAGGTGGTTGGCAAAGCGGTGGGGGGGCTCCCACACCGTGACGGTGCTGCCGAAGGGCCCGGCGCCGCCAAGCCTCGGCTCGATGTCCATGGGCCACATCCAGCCGGAATTGCCCTGCGTTGCCGCCTCGAACACCTGCTCCGGCGTGCCGTCGATCTCCGACTCGTGCACAATCTTGAATTCCTTGGCCATCATTGCTCCTTGGTGGGGCCGGGTGTGCCGGCAATTTGGGTGGTTTCCGGGGCCTTTTCGGCAAGGCCCGGCTTGACGCTGGGGTGAAGTGCGACGACGAGGCGGTGGTTGCGCCCGCCGGTGGCGTTTGGGCTGTGGTACTTTTCCACGAGCTGCGCCGTGCTGGCGGCGAGCTCGCTGATGAATGCAGCCCGGTCAGCGGCGCTGGCAAAGGTCAGCTCCCCGTCCAGGGCGAAGGTGGCCAGCCGCTGGTGGGCACGGTCCGCACCGGTGATCAGGGAGCCCACGTCCCTGACCAGGCGTGCGGCCACGGCCAGCATCCAGCGCGCCGAGCGCCGGTTGGGTTCCAGCGATGGGTCGGGGGCCACGCCGGGCAGCGCCGCCGGGGATATCACGTAGGACCGCGCCGTGGCGCCCATGATCCGCTCGGTGACATTTCCTTTGCGGCGCTCC
>CAJDTM010000039.1_pt1 | contig 78251 bp, 80 predicted proteins | sample 7389831 | NCBI WGS metagenome assembly CAJDTM01 (sample SAMEA7055656, study PRJEB34461) | soil metagenome | biome: terrestrial ecosystem; feature: Peninsula; material: soil | place: Antarctica | collected 2016
AGGGCCACACCCCACAAGGCCGTGCCCGGCGCGGAGAGGCGCCGGAACAGCAGGTAGGCCACCAGGGCCGCGGCCAGGCCGGCCACTGTGGCCACCAGTGGCCCCGCCACGGCCCAGGGCAGACCCGTGACGGCATTGAGCCCGCGCACCACCAACGGAAAAAGCGGGTAGAACGCCCACTGGTTGGGTTGCGCCGTGCCGTCCGGGTTGCGTGGGACGGCGGCAGGGTAGCCGCCGGTAAAGATGCGCTCGTACCAGCCTGCGTCCCAGCGGTTGATGAACGTCAGGTAGTCCGGCTGCCGCCCGCCCCAAGGCGATTCCGCGGCATGATAGGCGGCCCCTGACAGGATCACGAAGGAGACCAGCCGAGCCGCGGCATACAAGAGGGCGACCTTCGCCCACCAGGGCGCCCGCCGCAAGGGTGCCAGCGACCGGCGCAACGCGTCAAAAAGAAAGCTGTTGACGGTCGGCCGCACCCCCCGCCCGGGGGTGTCCCAGTCCGGGGTGTCCCGGCCGCCGGCTCCTTCGGTCACGGCAGCGCCGGGGGTTGCGCCACCCAGCATCCGGGCTGGTGGTCGTTGACCAGGCCCACCGCCTGCATCATGGCGTAGGCGGTGGTTGGGCCCACGAACGCGAAGCCCAATTTCTTCAGCTCCTTGGCAAGCTCCGCCGATTCGGGGGTCCGGGCCGGGACGGGCTCACCGGCGGGGCGCGGCACGGCCGGCGCGTGGCTTTGGAGCAGCGAGGCCAGGGTGACCCCGGCAGGGAGTGCCAGGACTGCCTTGGCGTTGCCAATGGTGGCCCTGATCTTCATCAGGTTCCGCACAATGGCGGCGTCGGACATGAGCCGGGCAATGTCGGCCTCGCCATAGCTTGCCACCGCCGCCGGTTCGAAGTTGTCAAACGCTTCCCGGAAGGCTTTGCGCTTGCGCAGGATGGTGATCCAGCTTAGCCCCGACTGGAATGCCTCCAGGCTGAGTCGTTCGAAGAGGTCGCGTTCCCCCTTGACGGGCCGGCCCCATTCGTCGTCGTGGTAGCGCTGATACAGTTCGTCGGTGTCAATCCCGGCCCACGCGCACCGGGCCTTCCCATCCGCCCCCGTCACGACGTCAGCCATGGTCAGCCAGCCTCTCCAGGTTCGGGGAGTTGGTGCCCGGGCGTGCCGGGGCGGGAATCGGAGGCTTCCAGTTCGGCGATCCGCAGCTCCTTGGCCGCCAATTCGTCCCGCAACCGGTCCAGGACCTCATCCACCTGATCCATCCGGTAGCCGCGCAGCCCCAGTGCGAAGCGCACCTTGTCGACGTCGGCCGGAACCGGGATGGCAGGCAGGAGCACGGGCGGCAGGCCCGCCACTGGCGCCTCCAGCCCGTCCCCGTACACGCCGTCGCCCTGGTGCTTGAGTCCAACAACGTACACGGCCACCGCGGCGGTCAGCATGACGGCAAGGAAAATGAGGAAGTAGCTCACCCCTCAATGGTGCCAGATCAATTCTGCCGCCCACGCCCACGCCGGGCCCGGACTTCAGCCGGCGGCAACTTTGGCGCCGGCCTCACCGGACATCACCAGGGCCACTGCCTCTTCAGGGGTGTCAACCAGCTGCACTATGTCAACATCGCCCGGAGAGATCAGCCCCTCGGCCTCCATGGTCTCCCGGAGCCACTCCAGCAGCGGGGACCAGAAAGCGCTGTCCACCAGAACGATCGGGAACTGGGTGACCTTGTTCGTCTGCACCAGGACCATGGCCTCGAAGAGCTCGTCAAGAGTTCCCAGGCCGCCGGGCAGCACCACAAAGCCCTGGGCATACTTGACGAACATGGTCTTGCGGGCAAAGAAGTAGCGGAAGTCAACGCCCAGACCCACCCACTGGTTCATGCCCTGTTCGAAGGGCAGCTCGATCCCCAGGCCAATGGACAGTCCGCCGGCCTCGCTGGCGCCCTTGTTGGCCGCCTCCATCGAGCCGGGACCGCCGCCGGTGATCACGGCCACCCCGGCCTCCACCAGGAGCCGGCCCACTTCCACGCCGGTGCGGTAGTGGGGGCTCCCGGGTTTGGTGCGCGCCGACCCGAACACGCTGATGGCCGGGCCAATCTCGGCCAGGGAGTCGAAACCCTTGACAAATTCGCCCTGTATCCGCATAACACGCCAAGGGTCGGTGTGCGTGAAGTCGCTGCTCGGCGGGGTGTTGAGCAGCCGCGAGTCGGCGGTGGAACCGGCAGGGGCCCCCTTGGTCCAGCTGCTAAACCGCCTTTTGCCGGGGCGGGCGGCCCTTCCCGTTCCATTTGGTGCACTCATGCCACTAAGGGTACGTGAAAGACCCCTGTCCGCGTTCCGCCGGTCCGGGCTAGGTATCGTTCCCGTTACGATCCCGCTGTATGCGTGAAAATCATTTACCATCGACGGCGTTGTTGGATAGATTCGCTCCATGACTAATCCCGTACAGTCGCCTGTCCTCGTCGAACTCAAGGCCGTCAACAAGCATTATGGCCCCCTCCACGTTTTGCAGGACATCAACATGCAGGTCAAGAAGGGTGAGGTCGTGGTCGTCATTGGGCCCTCCGGCTCGGGAAAATCCACGCTCTGCCGCGCCATCAACCGCCTGGAGACCATCGACGACGGATCCATCACCATTGAAGGCAAGGAACTGCCGAAGGAAGGCAGGGCCCTGGCCAGCCTGCGTGCCGACGTCGGCATGGTCTTCCAGTCCTTCAATCTTTTTGCCCACAAGACCATCCTGGAGAACGTGACACTGGGCCCCATCAAGGTCAAGGGCCTGGCCAAGGCCGACGCCGATGCCCAGGCACTGGCGCTGTTGGAACGGGTGGGCGTGGGACACCAGGCGGCGAAACTGCCGGCCCAGCTCTCCGGCGGGCAGCAGCAGCGTGTTGCCATTGCCCGCGCCTTGGCGATGAAGCCGAAGGTGATGCTCTTTGACGAGCCCACCAGCGCCTTGGACCCGGAAATGATCAACGAGGTTCTGGACGTCATGGTGGGACTGGCCAAGGAAGGCATGACCATGGTGGTTGTCACCCACGAGATGGGATTTGCCCGCAAGGCCGCGGACAGGGTTGTTTTCATGGCCGACGGTCAAATTGTGGAGGAAGCCACACCGGACGAGTTCTTCACGAATCCGCAAAGCGCCCGCGCCCAGGACTTCCTCTCCAAAATCCTGACCAACGAGTAGCGTTCCCGTCCCTGAGTCGGACCAGGCTCGCTTTTTCACACGCACCAGCGGCCGAACGGCCGTTTATGAAAGGAAACCCATGAAGAACTTCTTCACTCGAAAGAGCCTCAGCGCGGCGGCCATCGTCGCCGCAGCAGCCCTGGCCCTGTCCGGTTGTGGCGGCGGCGGCACCTCCGGAGGCGGCTCCAGCGATCAGGGCGCAGCCCCCGCCTTTGAAGTGGCCAAGGACGTCGCCCTGACCGGCAGCCCCACCTTTGACAAGATCAAGTCCGCAGGCAGCATCCGTATTGGCGTCAAGGAGGACCAGCCAGGCCTGGGCTACCTGGACGCAGCCACCGGAGAGCGCAGCGGCTTCGACATTGAAATTGCCACGTGGATGGCGGCCGCTCTCGGTGTGGCCAAGGACAAGATTGAATTTAAGGCGATCCCCTCCGCGAACCGCGAGTCGGCCCTGTCCAACGGCGACGTGGACCTGTACGTGGGCACCTATTCCATCACCGACAAGCGCAAGAAGATTGTGGACTTCGCCGGCCCGTACTTCATTACCGGCCAGGGCCTGCTGGTGAAGAAGGACAACACCACCATTACCAGCGAAAAGGATCTGGATGGGAAGAAGGTCTGTTCCGCCACCGGTTCCACGCCCATCCAGAACATCCGGGACAACTTCCCCAAGGCCATTCCGGTCGAGTTCGACATCTACTCCAAGTGTGTCGAGGCCCTCAAGAGCGGACAGGTGGACGCGGTCACCACCGATCAGGCCATCCTGCTGGGCTTTGCCTCGCAGGACCCGGACAAGCTGAAAGTTGTTGGGGAACCGTTCACCGTTGAAAAGTATGGAATCGGCCTGCCCAAGGGCGATACCGCACTGCGCACTTTCCTGAACAAGACGCTCACCGACGGTGGCGCCACGTGGACGAAGATCTACGACAGCACGCTGGGCAAGTCCGGTACCAAGGTTGAGCAGCCGAAGGTTGACCAGTACTAACAGCCCCTGGTGTGGGGGGCGGCGCCCAGACCGGTGCCGCCCCCCACATTGCTCCCGCAAATTCACTGAAAGCGACCCTGCACTGTGAATGTAATCATTAACAACAGCGACCTCTTCCTGACGGGGTTCAAGAACACCGGAATCCTGTTTGTTATTTCGGCTTTCTTCGCGCTGATTCTGGGCACCCTGGTTGCCGGCATGCGGGTCTCCCCCGCCCCTGCCATGCGCGCCGCCGGCACGTTCTACGTCAACGCGGTCCGCAACACGCCCCTGACACTGATTCTGGCCTTCTTCGCCCTGGGCTACCCCAAGCTGGGCTTGCCGGCGGTCACGTTCATGAATGCCGCCATCATCGGCCTGTCCCTGTACACGGCAACCTATGTTTCCGAAGCCATCCGTTCCGGCATCAACACCGTGGCGGTGGGCCAGTCCGAGGCGGCCCGGGCCATCGGCCTGCCGTTCCTGCAGACCTTGACCTTGATCGTGCTGCCCCAGGCGTTCCGGTCCGTGCTGCCGCCCCTGTTCAGCGTCTTCATCGCCTTGCTCAAAAACACCACTGTCGCCGCTGGTTTCTCCGTGTTCGAGGCCGGCGCCATCCGCGCCTACCTCAGCGAACGCGGCGAACCGCTGCTGCCGGGACTTCTCTGGGTGGCCGTGATCTTTGTGGTGCTCGTGTTGGGCATCCTGACGCCGTTGCAGCGTTACCTCGAACAGAAATGGAGGGTGGCCCGATGAGTTCAGTGCTTTTTGACGTTCCCGGCCCCAAAGCCCGCACACGCAATGTCTACCTGAACGTCGCCACCGCCGTCGTGGTGGCCGCCATCATCGTCTTCATTCTCTACCGTTTCAACGAGTCCGGCCAATTCACCGCCGAGAAGTGGGAGATCTTCAAGTTCCCGCTGGTCCAGCAAAAGTTCCTCGAGGCCATCGGGGCGACGCTCAGTGCCTTCGGCGTCGCAGCCGTAGGCAGCCTGGTTCTTGGCATCCTGCTCGCCTTCGGCCGCCTGGCGGACTCCAGGTGGGTCCGGCTGCCATGCTATTGGTTCACCGAGGTGTTCCGCGCAGTCCCGCTGCTGATCCTGATGATGATCATGTACTACGGCCTGCCGTCCGCCGGGGTCAATGGAATCACCCCGTTCATCGCAGTGGTGACAGGCCTGATCCTTTACAACGGCTCAGTCCTGGCCGAAGTCTTCCGCGCGGGCATTGAATCCCTGCCCAAGGGGCAGCGCGAGGCCGGCCTGGCCGTCGGCCTGTCCAAGGGCCAGGTGCAGCGGATCATCCTGCTTCCCCAGGCCGTGCGGTCCATGCTGCCGGTGATCATCTCCCAGCTGGTGGTCATCCTCAAGGACACCGCCTTGGGCTTCCTGATCACGTACAACGAGGTCCTGTACTACGCGAACTTCCTTGGTTCCCAAGGCCAGTACGGCTCCCCCGTGGTGCCCGCGCTCATGGTCACGGCCGTCATCTATGTCGGCCTGTGCCTGATCCTCTCCGGCGTTGCCAAGCTGGTGGAGTCCAGGATGTCCAGCCGTGTCAAGGTCGTCAAGACCAAGGTGGGCCTGGCCGGCTGACCCGGTGGCAGGGCCTGCCGCGGGCTGTCCTGCGCCGGATTGTCTGCGGACCGGGCGCAGGACACTGCCCTGCGCCCGGTTGGGCGCGGACGTTGCGCTGGGCAGGGCATCCCCTCTACGTCGCTGTTATCCCAGCCAGCGGGTCAGGGCGGCGAGGCAGTCGCGAATATCCTGCGCCGGAACATGTTCATCGTCGCTGTGGGCCAGGAGCGGGTCACCCGGGCCAAAGTTCACCGCGGGGATGCCCATTTCGCTGAGCCGGGCCACGTCCGTCCAGCCATACTTGGGCAGCGGTGCACGGCCCACCGCCGCCACAAACGACGCTGCCGCAGGGGCGTTGAGCCCGGGCCGGGCACCGGCGGAGGAGTCGGTGCACACCAGTTCAAAACCTTCCAGCAGCCCGCGCACGTGAGCCGCGGCCTGCTCCGGCGTCTTATCGGGTGCGAAGCGGTAATTAACCTCCACGACACAGGCGTCGGGGATCACGTTGCCTGCCGTTCCGCCGTTGATCTTCACGGCGTTCATGGATTCCCGGTAGTCAAGTCCGTCCACTGTGACGGTTGCGGGCTGGTAGGCGGCCAGCCGGGCCAGTATGGGCGCGGCGGCGTGAATGGCGTTCTCCCCCATCCAGGCACGTGCCGAATGGGCGGCCAGGCCGCGGGTGGACACCTCAAAACGGATGGTGCCGTTGCAGCCTCCCTCCACCGTGCCGTTCGTGGGTTCGAGCAGGATGCCGAAGTCGGCGTCAAGCAAATCGCGGTTTTCGCGGACCAGCCGGCCCAGCCCGCTCTTGGCCGCTGCCACTTCCTCATGGTCGTAAAAGATGAACGTGACGTCCTTGGTGGGTGCTGTCACGGTGGCGGCAATGGCCAGCTGCACCGCAACCCCGCCTTTCATGTCCGTGGCACCGCGTCCGTAGAGGACCTCCCCGTCCCAGGAACTGGGCACCGTGCCGCGGGCGCCGGCGGTGGTGGGCAGCGGGACGGTGTCAAGGTGGCCTGCCAGGATGACCCGCTCTGCGCGGCCCAGCGACGTCCGGGCCACGATGGCGTCACCGTTGCGGGTGACCTCCAGGTGGGGAAGGTCCTGCAGCGCATGTTCCACCCCGTCAGCGAGCGCGCCTTCATTGCCGGAAACACTTTCAAGGTCCATCAGCGATGCGGCCAGCGCGGCCACGTCCTGGCGCAGGTCCAGGGCACCGGGCCTGCCTGCGCCCGCCGGCGTGGTGCGGAGGGTTGCTTCACTGTTCACGTTGTCGCTCACCGGGTTAGTCACCGCCCCAGTTTAGCCGCGGCGGCGGTCCCTCCGGACCCCACGTTCAGGGCAACCGCCCAGGGACCGGCACTGGCCAAGAAAACTTTTCAACGCATTCCAATCCAACCCCGCCGCTGCTCCGAAGTACTTCCTGACAGCCCGCACCGCACTGCAGCGAATGGAGCAGCGGCCAAGGGAAGCAAGTGGAACATATCCGCTTTCAAGGTACGGAGAATCATCATGAACACCACCAAGAAGCTTGGCGTCCGCAAGAACCTCAGCCTGGGCCTGGGCATCCTGGCCATCGCGGCCATGAGCATGACCGCCTGCAGCGCCGGCACCACCAGTTCCGCGCAGTCCTCACCGGCCGGCGCGCCGGTGGAATCCTCGGCCCCGATGAGTTCCGAGGCCATGTCCCCCGCAGGGGACCTGGTGGGCTCGGGCTGTGCCGCCTACGCCGCCGCCGTGCCGAGCGGCTCCGGCTCGGTCGAAGGCATGGCGCAGGATCCGGTGGCGACGGCCGCCTCCAACAACCCGCTGCTGAAGACCCTCACCGCCGCGGTGTCCGGCAAGTTGAACAAGGACGTCAACCTTGTCGACACGCTGAACTCCGGCGATTTCACGGTGTTCGCACCGGTGGATGAGGCCTTCGCGAAGATCCCGGCCGCCACCATTGACGGATTGAAGACCGACTCGAAGACCCTGACCTCCATCCTGACCTACCATGTGGTTCCCGGCCAGCTCGCACCGAGCAAGATCGACGGGGAACACGCTACGGCCGAGGGCAGCACCCTGAAGGTCGAAGGCAGCGGTGACAACATCACCGTCAATGGGGCCAAGGTCATCTGCGGCGGTGTCAAGACGGCGAACGCCACCGTCTACCTCATCGACACCGTGCTGATGCCCCCGGCCAAGAAGTAGTCGGCAGCGGGGAACACCGCGCCGTCGGTGACACGAAGGACAAAAACACGCCCCATGGGCGCAAGTCGTGACACAGTGGACATTATGCGTCTGCCCTGGTCACGGTCGGCGGAGCCGCTGGCCCCGCCCACCCATGAAGACTTGATCCGCCTCGTCGCCCTCGGCGACGAGGCGGCCTTCGAGGAACTCTACGACGCGGTATCCCCGCGCGTGTATGGCCTGGTCCGGCGGGTGGTCCGCGACCCGTCCCAAAGCCAGGAAGTCACGCAAGAGATATTTGTTGACATTTGGCAGCAGGCGGCACGCTTCGACGCCGACAGAGGCCGGGCCATGTCGTGGATCCTGGTGATGGCCCACCGCAGGGCAGTGGACCGCGTCCGCGCCAGCCAGGCCAGCATGGACCGGGACCTGCGCCAGGGCATCAAGGAGTACCAGGAAAGCTACGACGACGTCGCGGACACCGTGGAGACCGCAATGGAATCACAACGGGTCCAAAAAGCGTTGGAAACACTAAGCACTCCCCAGCAGGAAGCGATTCGTCTGGCCTACTACGGAGGGTATACCCACCAGGAGGTGGCCGAGATGCTGAAGATTCCGGTGGGGACGGTCAAAACGCGGATTCGCGACGGGATGATCAGGCTCAGGGACAGGTTGGGAGTGGCGTGATGGAACAACAACTACATCTACTGACCGGCGCCTACGCCCTCAATGCCGTCACCGAGAGCGAACGAACGGACTTTGAGCTCCATGCACTGGCGGATCCGCAGACCCTTGAAGAGGTCCGCAGCCTCAGCGAGACGGCCGCTCTGCTGGCCTTCGGCACACCCTCCGAGGAGCCGCCGCCGGCTTTGAAGGCCAACATCATGGCTGCCATCCGCCAGACCGGGCAGCTACCCGCCACTGCCGTGGTGCGCGACATCTCCTCCGCCAGAAGCCTCGCCCGCCGCGACCGGGGCGCCACCCGGCAGCGGCCCCGCTGGGTCCCGGCGGTCGCCGCCGCCGCCGCCCTGGTCCTGGTTGCCGGGGTCGGGATCGGCGGGTGGGCGCTGGGCCACGGCTTTTCACAAAACAACAACGACAAGCAGCTGGCCGCCGAGCAGACCCAACAAGAAGCCATGCTGGCCATTATGGGCGAACCCGACGCCAAGATCGCCACCACCACGGTCGGCGGGACCACGGTGGTGACCATCGCGGCCTCGGGGAAAGCCAACCAGGCGGCCATCATGGTCAAGGACATGCCGTCGGCGCCGGCGGGGAAGTCCTACGAACTATGGTTCATCTCCGGCACGGGGGCCGTCCCGGCCGGCCTGATGAAGGACCCTGGCGCGTCACCGTCCAGTGTCCAGGTGCTGGAGGGCCCGGTGGACGGCGCCACGCACATCGGCATCACGGTGGAGCCGGCGGGCGGCTCGCCCCAGCCGACCACCCAACCCATCCTCGTCCAGGCCATCTAGCCCGGCGCGCGGGGCACACTGGCGGCGGATCCCTTCGGGGTCCGCCGCTTCCAATCCGCCGGGCGCCCGGCTCCGAAGTACCACCATGCACTGCTGCCGCCGTCGGCGGTGGCCCACCGCCACTTACAGGAGCCTGTCATGGGAAAGCGCAACAAGAGCAGCACCAACCGGCGCTGGGGACGGCTGGCGTCCGGCGCTGTCACCGGGATCATTTCAGCCGGTGCCCTGTTTGCCGTGGCCGAGCTGCTGTCCGGCTTTTTCGCAACCGCCTCCTCCCCCTTGACCGCAATGGGCTCGGTGTTCATCGATTTCACACCGGCCTGGATGAAGAACTTCGCCATCGCCACCTTCGGCACCAATGACAAGACCGTTCTGCTGCTGTCCATGGCCGTGGCCACCGCGGTCCTGGCGGCCGTGGCCGGGCTGGTGGCCCGCAGGAAACTGGTGGCAGGTGCCGCACTGGTCGTCCTGTTCGCCGTGGTCATGGCGGCCAGCGTCGTCACCCGCTCCGGCGCCGGCGTCCTGGACCTGGTCCCGGTGCTCGCCGGTACCGCGGCAGGGCTGCTGGTGCTGCGTTACCTTACCCGGGTCTCCACGAGGACCGCCGGCCCAGCCACTTCAGCGGCGGCGGCCGGAACCCCGGGACAACCCAACCGGCGGGCGTTTCTTGCCGGCTCCGCACTCATCGCGGCAGCCGCCGTAGTGGTGGGCGTGGGCGGGCACGTTCTCAGCACGGCACGCAACACCGCCCGCCAGGTCCGCGACGCGCTGAAACTGCCGGCGGCCCGCACGAAGGCCGCGCCGCTGCCGGGAGGCGTGCAGGCCTCCGTTGACGGCGTCGGGCCCTTTGTGACCCCGAACAACGACTTTTACCGGATCGACACGGCCCTGGTGGTTCCCGAAGTGGACCCGGCCCGCTGGAGCCTGCGCGTGCACGGCATGGTGGACAACGAATTCACGATGTCCTTTGACGAACTCCTGGCCGCGGACCTTCAGGAGGCCTATGTGACGCTGACCTGCGTGTCCAACGTGGTGGGCGGAAACCTGGCCGGCAACGCGAAATGGCTGGGCTACCCGCTCCGGGAGGTCCTGGCCCGGGCCAAGCCGAAGGCGGGCGCCGACATGGTCCTGTCCACCAGCATCGACGGTTTCAGCGCATCCACCCCGCTGCCGGTGCTTCAGGACAAGCGCAACGCGCTTTTGGCCGTGGGCATGAACGGCGAGCCGCTGCCCCTTGAACACGGTTTCCCGGTGCGCATGGTGGTTCCGGGACTGTACGGCTTTGTCTCGGCCACCAAGTGGGTGGTGGATTTGGAAGTGACCACCTTCGCCGAGAAGGCCGGCTATTGGACTTCCCGCGGATGGTCCTCCCACGGCCCGATCAAAACGGCATCCCGCGTGGAAGTGCCCCGGGCCCTGGCCCGGGTGCCGGCCGGGCGCGTGGCCATCGGCGGCAGCGCCTGGGCCCAGACCGTTGGCGTCTCCAAGGTCGAAGTCCAGCTCGACGGCGGACCTTGGAAAGCGGCGGAACTCGCCGCGGAAGCGTCCGTGGACACGTGGCGCCAGTGGCAGTTCATCTGGAACGGGGCCACTGCCGGGTCGCACCAGGTGCGGGTTCGTGCCTACGACGCCAACGGCAGACTGCAAATCGAAGAGCAGGCCCCGCCGCAGCCTGACGGGTCCAGCGGCTGGCACTCCATCACCTTCACCGTGGTGTGAGACGCGTTTTTCGCCATGCGCACCGGGTCGATAGACTTTAGGCATGACGCAGACCCCCTCTTCCCCCGCCGCATCCGTTGAACGCACCGCCCACGGATTTGGCCTGGCTTCCATCGCCGACGACGGCGCCGTTCTGGACGTGTGGTTCCCCAGCCCGGCCCTGGGCGCCTCCGTCGGTTCGCTCGGCGCAACCAGGGAGGCGGGTCCCGAACTGACCGGGCTGGCCGTGGCCGGGCGCGACGACGACCGCGGCGTCACCCCCACGGTGGTGTTTGCCCAGATCGACCTGGACCAGGCACCCGCCGACGCAGTGGACGCCTACCTGCGCCTGCACCTGCTCTCCCACCGCCTGGCCGCGCCGAACACCATCAACCTGGACGGCATCTTTGGCCAACTGAACAATGTGGTGTGGACCAACTTCGGCCCGGCCCCCGTCGAGGACTTCGAGATCACCCGGGCCCGGTTGCGCAGCCGCGGCGTGGTCACCGTGTACTCCGTGGACAAGTTCCCGCGGATGGTGGACTATGTCCTGCCCGCCGGGGTCCGCATTGCCGACGCCGACCGCGTCCGCCTCGGCGCCCACCTGGCCGAAGGGACCACGGTGATGCACGAGGGCTTCGTGAACTTCAACGCAGGGACGCTGGGCGCCTCGATGGTGGAGGGGCGCGTCTCTGCCGGTGTCGTGGTGGGCAACGGCACCGACGTCGGTGGCGGCGCCTCCATCATGGGCACGCTGTCCGGTGGCGGCAAGGAACGGATTGTGATCGGGGAGCGCGTGCTGCTGGGGGCCAACTCCGGCGTGGGCATCAGCATCGGCGACGACTCCGTCGTGGAGGCAGGCCTGTACGTGACCGCCGGCACCAGGGTCCGGGTCCTGGGGCCCAAGAACGACGACGGCGAGGACACGGCGGCGATCGTCAAGGCCAGCGCGCTCTCCGGCACCCCCAACCTGCTGTTCCGCCGCAACTCCAGTTCCGGCGAGGTGGAAGTGCTCCCGCGCAAGGGATCCACGGTCGAGCTCAACGACACGCTGCACAGCAACTAGCGCCGCTTGCACCGCTTGTATTTGCCCGGGGCGCGGTTGTGAGCCGGAAACGCCGCCGCGTCATCCTTGCCCGGCTGACGGCGGCCGCGCTCGCGGCGGCCCTGCTCATCGGCGGCGGCGTCTGGGTGACGAACTTTCTGCGGGACGCATTTGCCCCGCCGCTGGCCGTTGGCTGCACGGCCACCGTTGGCGGCAGCGCGTACCGGCTGGCGGTGGACCAGACGGAGAACGCCGCGCTGATCAGCGCTTTGTCCGTCCGGCGTGGCATGCCGGCCCGGGCGGCTTCGATAGCCTTGGCCACGGCCCTGCAGGAATCCAAGCTGCGCAACATCGACTATGGCGACTTGGACTCCGTGGGCCTGTTCCAGCAGCGCCCCTCGCAGGACTGGGGCACGGTGGCGCAGATCATGGACCCCGTCTACTCTGCCACCGCCTTTTACAACGCCCTGGACAAGGTTCCCGGCTACGTTGACATGCCCCTGAACGACGCGGCCCAGATTGTCCAGCGTTCCGCGTACCCGCAAGCCTATGCCCAGCATGAGACGTCCTCCCGGGCCTTCGCCTCCGCCCTGACGGGACAGTCACCGGCCGCCTTGAGCTGCACGCTCGCGCCGCCCGCGGCCGCCGGCACCCCGAAAGCAGTTGAGGCGGCCCTTCATTCCGTTTTGGGACCCATACCGGTCACGGGCACAACAGGCGGGTCCGGGGCCGGGCTTGAGCTGAGGGTCCCCGAGTCGACCGGTTGGGCGGTGGCCCAGTGGGCGGTGGCCAATGCCCGCGAATTTGGCATCACGCAGGTCAGCTACGACGGCCGCCGGTGGACCCGCGACGCCAACACCGGCGGCACCAACGCGGGCTGGCAGGAGGCGGGCACGGCCGCGCCGTCCGGCCGCGTGGGAATCACCCTCGCCGGCCCGGACGCGGCGCACTAGACGAGCAGTTCCACCACGGGCTGGACGTAGCTGAGAAAGTTCTGCTGGTCATCCAGCAGGTGCTGGCTCATGATCAGCCGGTCCGGCTCTATGAACCAGGCACGCGGTTCGGCCAACGGCATTTCCACGATGGTCAAGGTGAAGTCCCGGGCGCTGCGCCCCAACTCCATTTCACGGTTTTGCACCAGGTCCGCCAGCACCTTGTGCCCGCCCAGGGTTTCGCGCTCGGCCGCCATGAGCCGATAAGCGCTGTCTTGTTCACGGGACCAGGTCAAGGCGGCGCCGTAGTGTGCCTGTAATACCCGCTGGAGTGCCGGCATGCCGGCGAAATCGCCAAAATTCGGGGGGACCAGGGGCGGCTCCATCACCGGCTGCATGGCAAGCAGCCGGCCCCACCAGTGTTCCCATTGGTCCCGCAGTGCCTCGGTTCCGCCCACGTGCGCTGTCAGGCGGCTGGGGTCGGCGGGACGCACGTGCGGAGCCACATGGGACAGGGCAGGGTTGCCTGCACCCGTCAGGCCCGCCACGTCTCGAATGTACAATGCGATCAGCATGGGCCCGCAGGTATCCATGGTGATGCGCCAGCCGGGGCCGCCCGTATGATGCATGTTTCTCGCCTCCGCACGCTGCAAACCGGACTGCAGCACTCCCAAGATTACTCTTTGTCGAGTTCTTGCGGCAGGGGCGGTTGTCCGCGGAGCCCCGGGCACCCTCAGCGGGTCAGCAGCGACTGCAGGTGCCGGCGCAACGTGGCCCGGCCCTGTTCGGGGCCAGACCATCCCGGCTGCAGGACCATGCGAAGGCCCAGCCCGTCCAACACGGCGACCAGGCGCTCGGCCTCACCCACAGGATCGGCGGATCCGGCGACGAGGCCGCTATCAAGAAGTTGCAGCACGACACGCCCCACCACTGCACCGGTGGCCCGGTAGTCGTCCTGCGCAGCGTCATGAAGCCCGGCGTCGGTGCGGGCGGCAAGCATGAACTCCATATGCACCACGGCCTCGGCGCTGGGTTGCGCATTCAGGGGCAGCAGTTCCTCAAGCACCGCGGCGCATTTTTCCACGAGCACCTCCCTGCCCCGGGGCGGCGCAAAGTCTTCCAGCTCCTCCAGCCGGTCCAGCGCACGAAGATGGATCCGCTCGGAATTGAGCCTGAAGGCGAACTCCATGAGTTCGGCCTGGTTCTCAAAATAGTGTCGCACCGATCCCAAGGACAGACCTGCCCGAGCTGCCACGTTGCGCAGCGACGCCTGAGCCATCCCCTGGCGGTTGATTACATCGAAGACGGCATCGGCAACCAGTTCGCGGCGGTCATCCGCATTGACAATTTTAGGCACAAGTCTTTTTTAGCACAGATGCGTAATCATTCCCCCATTGCCGCCCGCGCGCATGGACGAGGCGCACGTGGGCGGCGTTGCCCTACTTGCCGGCGGACGATCTGCGCTTGTCCACCAGCACCACTGCGGCCAGCACCAGCGTAATGACGGCCGCCACGACAGTGAACGGCCACAGTTCCGGGTGCCCGGCCAGCGCAACGACGCCGAGCACCACGGTGACCAGGCCCAAGGCCAAGGCGGAGGCCTGTCCCATCATCTTCAACATTCGTCTCTCCTGGTGGCGGGTGCGGCCCGCAACAGCTTCGGCGGACCCTTACCGGACGTGCGCGGGACGGGAGGAGCCGGGGCTCAGCGCGAGGGGTACATGCGCTCCGGTTCGCCCGTGTATAGCTGGCGCGGGCGCCCAATCTTGGTCTGAGGGTCCTTCATCATCTCGCGCCACTGGGCAATCCAGCCGGGCAGGCGTCCAATCGCGAACAGGACGGTGAACATTTTCTCGGGAAAGCCCATGGCCTTGTAGATCAAGCCGGTGTAGAAGTCCACGTTCGGGTAAAGCCTGCGGGAGACGAAGTAATCGTCAGTCAGGGCCACTTCTTCCAGACGCATCGCGATGTCCAGGAGCGCGTCGTTGCCGCCAAGCTTGGCCAGGATCTCGTGGGCGGTTTCCTTCACGATCTTGGCGCGCGGGTCGTAGTTCTTGTAGACGCGGTGTCCGAAGCCCATGAGCTTCACGCCGTCTTCCTTGTTTTTCACGCGTTCAACGAACTTCTCCACCGGCTCGCCACTCGCCTGGATTTGTCGCAGCATGTTCAGCACGGCCTCGTTGGCGCCGCCGTGCAGCGGCCCGAACAGGGCGTTGATGCCCGCGGAGACGGAGGCGAACATGTTGGCATTGGCCGAACCCACCATCCGGACCGTGGACGTGGAACAGTTCTGCTCGTGGTCGGCATGCAGGATCAGCAGCAGGTCCAGGGCCTTCACCACCACCGGGTCCATCTCATACGGTTCGGCCGGCAGTCCAAAACTTAGACGCAGGAAGTTTTCCACCAGGCCCATGGAGTTGTCCGGGTACAGCATGGGCTGGCCGATCGACTTTTTGTGCGCGTAGGCGGCGATGACCGGCATCTTGGCCATCAGGCGGATGGTGGCCATTTCGACCTGGTCGTCGTCGAACGGGTCCAGGGAGTCCTGGTAGAACGTGGACAGCGCGGAAACGGCCGAAGAGAGCACCGGCATGGGGTGGGCGTCGCGGGGGAAGCCGCCAAAGAAACCCTTGAGGTCTTCATGCAGCATGGTGTGGCGGCGGATCCTGGAGTCGAACTTGTTCAGCTCGGCAGGGCTGGGAAGGTTCCCGTAGATCAGCAGGTAGGACACTTCCAGGAAGCTGGAGTGCTCGGCCAGTTCCTCGATCGGGTATCCGCGGTAGCGCAGGATGCCTTGATCGCCGTCAATGTAGGTGATGGCCGATGAGGTGGCGGCCGTGTTCACGAAGCCGGGGTCGTAAGTGACCGCACCGGTGCTTGCCAACAGCTTGGACACGTCGTAGCCGGCGTTGCCCTCAACGGCAGCAATCCGTGGAAGCTCAAGCTCTCCGCCGTCATAGCGCAGTGTGGCGCTCGTGGATTCAGACATGGAGTCCCCTTCATGAGGTGGCCTATGAAAGGCTTCGGTCAGAACTATGCAACTTCTCCGTCCGCGGGGCTCACCCCGCCCCGAAAGACCGCGGTGCGCGGCCATCGGAGTTGCTGCGGGGCAGCGGCTGCAATTGCGCGCAACGGTGCACGGTGGCATGGACGTCTATGTACGAAACTACCGCTTAGGTGCCTTCCAACACTAATCCACGGCCCGTTTTAAGGCTGCCGCGGCGGCAAAAAGTCACGAAGACGCGCCCAGCCGGGCGACGGCGGCGCCAATGCGTTCGTCCGTGCCGGTCAGTGCAACACGGATGAAGCCGTGTCCGGCCTCGCCGTAGAACGTGCCGGAACCGACCACGATCCCCCTCTCGGCGAGCCTGCCGATGGTCGTCCAGGAGTCCTCGCCGGCCGAGCACCACAGGTACAGCCCGGCCTCGGAGTGGTGGATGGTGAGCCCAAAGGCTTCCAGTGCGCCCGCCAGCTGTGCGCGGCGTGCCCGGTAGAGGGCCTTCTGGGCGCTGACGTGGGCGTCGTCGGCCAGCGCCACGCGCATGGCTTCCTGCACAGGGAACGGCACAATCATGCCGGCGTGCTTGCGGCTGTTGACCAGGTTCGCCATGATGGCCGCGTCCCCGGCGACGAACGCCGCGCGGTAGCCGGCCAAATTGGATTGCTTGCTCAGCGAGTACACGGCCAGCAATCCGTTGTTGCTGCCACCGGTGACCCGCGGGTCCAGGATGCTGGGCACGGGTTCGCCGCCGTTTTCCGGGTCCCACCGGCCCCAGCCAAGTTCTCCATAGCACTCATCCGACGCCACGACGGCGCCAATTTTCCGGGCCTGCGCCACGATCGCGGCCAGCTGCTCCCCGTCACGGACGATGCCGGTGGGGTTGCCGGGAGAATTGACCCAGACCAGCCGCACCCGGTCCAGGGTGCCGGCGTCGAGCCCGTCAAGGGAGTCCGCGGCCACCGATGTGGCCCCGGCGAAGACCGCGCCCATGTCGTAGGTGGGGTAGGCCACCGCGGGCCGGACGACGATGTCGCCGGTGCCCAGCCCCAGCAGCAGAGGCAGCCACGCCACCAGTTCCTTGGAGCCCACCGTGGGCATGACGTCGTTCGGGTCCAGGCCGGGGACGTTGCGGCGCCGGGCAAACCAGTCCACGATGGCCTGGCGCAGCGCCGCGGTGCCGTGCGTGGTGGGGTAGCCGGGCGCGTCCGACGCCGCCTTCAGGGCATCCTGGATCAGGGCCGGGGTGGGGTCCACCGGCGTGCCGATCGAGAGGTTGACCATGCCGTCCGGGTGCCTGGCTGCCATGGCCAGGTAGGGGGCCATGGCGTCCCACGGGTAGTCGGGAAGCTGCAGGCCGAAGCCGGCGGGGCGGTGTGGGGCGGGCGTCATGGGGTGCGTGTCAGCCCTGGTTCTGCGGCGGGAGCGCGGCGATGATGGGGTGGTCGGTGTGTGTGTTGCCGACCTTGGCGGCACCGCCCGGGGATCCCAGGACGTCAAAGAACTCCACATTCGCCTTGTAGTACTCGGCCCATTCTTCGGGCGTGTCGTCCTCGTAGTAGATGGCCTCCACGGGGCACACCGGTTCGCAGGCACCGCAGTCAACGCATTCGTCGGGGTGGATGTAGAGCGAGCGTTCACCTTCGTAGATACAGTCAACAGGGCACTCCTCCACACATGCCTTGTCCTTGACATCCACGCACGGCTGCGCAATTACATACGTCACGTCCCGACCTTTCTCACAAAAGACTGATCCGCCGGCTGGTGGCCGGGGCAACTTCATTATCCCCCACCGCGCGCGTGCCCGCATCCCACCAAGACTTAGTATGAAGACGTGAACCGCGCCGCTGAGCTCCTCTCCACCCTCCCCTTGGGCACCCGTGTGGTGGTGCGGTACAGGATCGACGGCGGCGCCACCGACGCGCTGGGAGAGCTGGCCGCCCGGGATGTGCTCGGTGTCAGCGTTGCCACCCGGAGCGGGAACATTGCCATCGGCTACGACGAGATCCTGCTGTCCAAGCCGGTCCCGCCGCCGCCTCCCCGCCGGGAGCGGCGCATTCCGTAACGTCGACCCCTGCGCGCCGCCAGGGCCCGGCTGCCACTGGCTGCCGCCGTCGTGGGAGACGATACCTGCACACTCACCGCATCCGCCGCAGCACGGCCCAGGACCACCAGGCAACGAGCGGGGTGGCAACGGCAATCCCGTACAGCCACACAGTCCCTTGAACATTCGCCGAGATCATGCCGAACGGACCGCGCTGAAGGGACAGCACACCCGCGCACAGGTACGCTGCGGCACCGCAGAGCACCACCGTCCACGAATTCCTGCTCCACAACCCCACAAAAAGTTCGACGGCGGCCAGCAACACCAGTGCGGCCACGGAACCCAGGGGAACGGCAAATCCGGCCCCGTGCATGGCGTGGCCGTGGAGCGAGGTGCCCAAAAGGCCCGCCCCGATGCCCGCAGCGACGGCGGCGGCCACCACCGCCCAGCGGCGTGGCGGCGGCCCGCCTTCCGGGCGGGGGGCTGGCGTGCCGTTCACCTAGCTCCGGAAACGGGTGGCGCCAACTCCACATATTCCTCCACGCCGGAGATATCCTTCCACACACCGTCGGACAAGGCGTAGCGGTCCCCCTCGACCGTGACTTGTGTGCGGTGGGCGCGCATGGCAGCGGTCTTGGCCACCTTGTCGCCTGCGACAGCGATCCGCGGCACGCCGGCTTCCAGGGGCCGTTCGGGACGGTCGCTGACAATGGCGAACACGTGCGGGACGGCCCATCCCGGCGCACCGGCGCGCCCGCGGGCGGCCAGCCCCAGCGCGGCCATGACGAGCTGGTGCGTACGCACGTGGTCCGGGTGTCCGTAGCCGCCGTCGGCCGCATACGTCACCACGGCATCGGGCCGAACCGCCAGGATCGCTGCCGCCGCCAGCCCGGCCTGTTCGTCGAGGGGCCCGCGGGACAGGGATCCTTCCAGGACGGTGGTGGCGGCCATGGCACGGCCGTCCGGCCCCCACCGCATGCCGGAGTCGCGGAACACCGCCGCGCCCGAGGCCGGTGCCGCCAGTCCCTGGCCCAGCCAGTACTGTTCCCGGACGCCCAACGCCGCCAGTGCGGCGGCCAGTTCGCGTTCGCGTTCCCGGGCCAGCCCAGAGCCGTCGGCGGGCGGCGCACCCTGCCCGGCGCCGCCGTCGTCCGTGACGGGCCCCTGCGGAAGGCGCAGCTCCCGACCCACTTCCAGGTGGCCCAGCTCCGGCGGGATGACCTCCCCCAGTTCGCCACGGGTGCAGCTGAGCAGCACCACGCGGGCGCCGGCGGCTGTGTAGGCGGCCATCGTGGCACCCGTAACGAGTGTTTCGTCATCCGGGTGTGCATGAACAAAAAGCAGTGTGGCGTCCGGGCCGACTCCGGGCAGCAGCGTGGGGCTCTCCATGCTCCCAATCTACCCGCGGGCCGCGGTGCGGTCCCACCACGGACGGGCGCCGGGCGCACGGCGGGCTCAAATACCAACGGCCGGCGCGTCCGCCTGATGCGGGCGCGCCGGCCGTTGACCGGCTGGGCCGGATCCTGCCGCTAAACCAGGAGTGATGCCCCGGGAATGGCGTTGAGCAGCTCTTGCGTGTAGACCTGTCTTGGGTTGTTGAAGACGTCGTCCGTCGAGGAGGCCTCGACAACCCTCCCCGTTTGCATGACGGTGACATGGTCCGCGATCTGGCGGACCACGGCGAGGTCGTGGGTGATGAACAGGTACGTCAGGCCCAGGTCCTCCTGCAGTTCGTTGAGCAGGTTCAGCACCTGCGCCTGCACCAGCACGTCCAGTGCCGACACGGCCTCGTCACAGATGATCACATCCGGGTTCAGCGCCAGGGCACGGGCAATGGCGATGCGCTGGCGCTGGCCGCCCGAGAGCTCGTTCGGGAACCTGTGCATGGTGGAGGCAGGCATGGAAACCTGGTCCAACAGTTCACGCACCTTCTTCTCCCGGGACTTTTTATCGCCAATCTTATGGATCTTCAGCGGCTCCTCGATGGTCCGGTAGATGTTGGACATCGGGTCCAGGGAGCCGTACGGGTCCTGGAAGATCGGCTGGACGCGGCGGCGGAAGTCGAAGAGCGCCTTCCCCTTTAGGGTGTTCACCTCCACCCCGTCAAAGAGGATGCTGCCTTCGGTGGGTGCCAGCAGGCTCAAGGCCATCTGCGCCACCGTGGACTTGCCCGAACCGGACTCACCCACAATGGCCATGGTGGTGCCGCGCCTGACATTGAACGAGACGTCATCAACAGCCTTGAAGTCGGTGGTCTTGCCCAACGCTCCGCGCAGCTTGAAAACCTTGGTGAGGTTCTTGATCTCCAGGATGGTCTCACCCTGGGCCGCAGGCTTGTGCGCGCCGGACTCCGCCGGGGCGTGCCTGCTTGCCACGGCGGGAACGGTCGACTGCGCGTCCCCGGCTTTTCCGGCTTCCTCATCCGGTTCCGGAATGTCAGCCACGGCGGCAGCCAGGGCGTCCTTGGCCTTTTGCGACTGCAACCGCCGGGAGGCCAGGGACGGCGCGGAATCCACCAGGCGTTGGGTGTAAGGGTGCCGGGGGTTGCGCAGGATCTCCAGGGCGGGCCCCGACTCAACCACCCGCCCCTTGTACATGACCACCAGTTTTTCCGCCCGCTCCGCGGCCAGGCCTAGGTCGTGGGTGATGAGCAGCACGGCGGTGCCCAGCTCGGTGGTCATCCGGTCCAGGTGGTCCAGGATCTGCCGCTGCACCGTCACGTCCAGTGCGGACGTCGGCTCATCGGCGATGAGCAGGCGCGGGCGGCAGGCCAGGCCAATGGCGATCAGCGCACGCTGGCGCATCCCGCCGGAGAACTCGTGCGGGTACTGCTTGGCGCGGGCGGCGGCATCCGGGAGTCCGGCCTCGGAAAGAACTTCCGCGACACGTTCCTTGGAATTCGCTCCCTCCAGGCCGTTGGCCCTGAGCGTCTCCCCGACCTGGAAGCCAATCTTCCACACCGGGTTCAGGTTGGACATCGGGTCCTGGGGGACCATGCCGATCGAGTTTCCGCGCAGTTCAACGATCCGCTTGGCACTGGCGTTGGTGATGTCCTCCCCGTCAAAGATGATCCGGCCGCCACTGACTCGTCCGTTGGAGGGCAGCAGCCCGATGGCGGCCAGCGCCGCGGTGGTCTTGCCCGAGCCGGACTCGCCCACAATGGCCACCGTTTCACCGGGCATGACAGTCAGGTGCGCATTGCGCACCGCCTCGACCGGCCCGTTGGCCGTGTCAAAGGTGATGGCGAGGTCCTGGAGCTCGAGCAGCGCGGCGTCGTCAGCACGGGATGCTGCCTGGTCCACGAACCTGTCTTTTTCATGGCTTGACATCGCCGTCACCGCTTCCTTGCTTTGGGGTCGAGTGCATCGCGCAGGGCGTCGCCGAGCATGATAAAGCTCAGGACGGTGATGGACAGCGCCACTGCGGGCCATAACAGCACGCCGGGGTTGTTCCGGACCTGTGGTTGCGCGTTGGCAATGTCATTGCCCCAGGACATGACAGACTGCGGCAGGCCCAGGCCCAGGAAGGACAGGGTGGCCTCAGCTACGATAAAAATACCGAGCGAGATGCTGGCCACCACGATGATGGGTGCCAGGGAATTCGGCACTACGTGCCGCACCAGGGCGCTGAAGCGGGAGAGCCCCAGTGCCTTTGACGCAGTGACGAAGTCGGCATTCCGATTTTCAATGACAGCGCCGCGGGTGATGCGGGCAATCTGCGGCCAGCCAAAGAGCACCAGCGCGACGACCACCGTCCAGACGCTCCTGTTGTCGCGAAAGGCCGGCAGCTGATTGATGATGATGGCACCCAGGATCAGCGGAAGGGCAAAGAAAATGTCAGCGAGGCGGGCCAGGACGGCGTCGAGCCAGCCGCCGTAGTAGCCGGCCAGCGCACCCATGATGCCGCCGATGATGAGCACGCCGACGGTGGTCAGGACACCCACCGTGAGGGAGGCGCGCGTGCCGTAAATCATGCGGGAATATACATCGCAACCCTGCAGGGTGAAGCCCAGCGGGTGCCCCGAACGGGCCCCTTCGGCGGAGTTGGCCAGATCGCAGCTCGTGGGATCGACGCTGGCGAACAGGCTGGGAAGTACCGCCACCACGACCACCAGCAGGATCAACAACGCGGAAATAATGAACAACGGCTGCCTGCGCAAATTGCGCCAGGCCTCCGCCCACAGGCTCAGGGGAGCCGCAGTTTCATCCACGTTGTCGACCGCCGCCAGCGGGGTTTCCTCCAGCGGCGCCACAAAGTGTTCAATGACACGGGAGGAGGTTTTGCCGAGGCGCCGGGCCGGGATTGCCGGCTTGGTCGGTTCAGTTTCAGGTATCAAGTTCTCAGACATAGCGAATCCTCGGGTCGAGCCAGGCGTACAAAAGGTCCACAACAAGGTTGGCCGCCACAAACACAATGACCAGGATGCCGACGACGGCCACGACCGTGGCACTTTCTCCCCTGAGAATGGCCTGGTAGAGCAGGTTGCCAACGCCGGGGACGTTGAAAATGCCTTCAGTGACAATGGCGCCGCCCATCAGGGAGCCAAGGTCGGCACCCAGGAAGGTCACCACGGGGATGAGCGAGTTGCGCAGGATGTGAACCACCACCACGCGGCGGCGGCTCAGGCCCTTCGCCGTGGCGGTGCGCACGTAGTCGGCGTTCATGTTCTCACTGATCGACGCGCGCGTCAGCCGGATGACGTAGGCCAGGGACACCAGTCCCAAAACAAGCGCTGGCAGGACCAGTTCGTTCAACGGCGCCGCACCGCTGACGGTGGGGCGGGCCCAACCAAGCTTGACACCCACCACCAGTTGCAGCACGAAGCCGAGAACAAAGGTGGGGACGGCGATGACGACCAGCGAGGCCACCAGGACGGTGCTGTCAAACAGCTTGCCCTTGCGCAGGCCGGCGATGAGACCGAACAGGACGCCAAAGATGCCTTCAATGGCCAGTGCCATGATGGCCAGCCGGGCGGTCACGGGGTAGGCCCGGCCAATGACATCGGAAACTTCCTGGCCGGAGAAGGTCTGGCCCAGGTTCAGGGTCACCAGGTTCTTCAGGTACAGCCCGTACTGGACCCAAAAGGGCTGGTCCAGGTTGTATTGGGCCCGGAGGGCGGCTTCGACGGCGGGAGCCATCGGCTTGCCGCCGGAAAGGGGAATCAGCTGCAGGACACGGCGGAGCGTGAACATGACCATTACGGCGTCACCATTCCCCGGATACTGAAACGCAAATCGTTCATGAAATTACCTGTTCAATAGTTGTCTGTACAGGATGTCCGCAGGATCTGTCCACGGTTCGTTGTACGGAAAGTAACACATATGCGTGTTGGAATACAGAAGGGGGACCCGGCGCCCAAGCCCCGGGTCCCCCATTCATGCCACAGTACTAAAAACGCTACTTAGCGGTGATGTCGTAGTACAGCGGAACGCCGTTCCAGCCAAACTGGACTGTGTTGACGTTGTTGCTCCACACGCCCTGGACTGCCTGGTACCACAGGGGCACAACCGGCAGGTCCTTGAGCAGGATTTCCTGGGCCTGGTTGAAGATCTTGTTGCCGTCTTCAACTGTCTTGGCGGACAGGCCCTCCTTCAGCTTGGCGTCAAACGCAGCGCTCGAGTAGTTGCCGTCGTTGGACCCCGCCCCGGTGCCGTAAAGCGGTCCGAGGAAGTTGTACAGCGACGGGTAGTCGGCCTGCCAGCCGGCGCGGGAGGCGCCGGTGAGCTGTTTCTTGTTGACCAGGTCGCGCATCTGCTTGAATGTTGCGATCGGGTTCAGCTGTGCCTTGATTCCCAGGTTGGTGGAAATCTGGTTGGCCATGGCCGTGATGTATTCCTTGTTGCCGGCGCCATCGATGTTGGAGGTGATGGTGAAGACCTTGCCTGCAGGCCAGGGGCTGATCTTGTCAGCCTGAGCCCAGAGATCCTTGGCCTTGGCGGCGTTGAACTTCAGGACGTCGCTGCCGGGCAGGTTGGCATCGTAGCCGTCCAGCACGGGCGAGGTGAAGTCAACCGCGGGCTTCTTGTTGCCGTAGAAGATCTTGTCGATGATCTGCTGGCGGTCGATCGCCATGGAGATGGCCTGGCGGCGCAGCATGCCGGCCTCGCCCTTGAACTCGGGCAGGTAGCTCGGGATCGTCATGGTGGCGTTGCCGGCGTAGGGCTGGTTGACGAAACGGTCCTTGAAGTCCGTCTTGAAGTTCTGCAGGCCGCTCGGCGGAACCTGGTCCAGGACGTCCAGGTTGTCCGACTGCACGTCCGTGTAGGCGGCGTCAAAGCTGGAGTACAGCTTGAAGGTCACGCCGCCGTTCTTGGCCTTGCGCGGACCGTTGTACTTCTCGTTCGGGACCAGCGTCACGGAGACGTTGTGCTTCCAGCCGTCGGCTGCCAGCTTGTAGGGGCCGTCTCCGACCGGCTTTTCACCGAATGCCTTCGTGTCCGTGTACGCGGATTCGGGCAGCGGGTAGAAGGCGGTGTAACCCAGGCGCAGCGGGAAGTCGGATTCCGGCTTGGCCAGCTCCACGGTGAAGGTCGTGTCGTCGACAACCTTCAGCCCGTCCATCTTATCCACGGTGGACTTTGCGGCGCTGACCTTGTCGTAGCCCTTGATGGACTCGAAGAAGTAGCTGTTCAGCTGTGCGTTCTTGGCGGCTGCACCGAAGTTCCACGCATCCACAAAGTTCTTTGCCGTGATGGGGGTGCCGTCGCTGAAGGTTTCGCCGGACTTGAGCTTGATGGTGTAGTTCTGGGAGTCCGTCGTTTTGATGGAATCCGCCAGTTCGTTGACGATCTTGCCGTGGACGTCGTAACTGACCAGGCCGGAGAAGAGCAGGTCCATGACGCGGCCGCCGCCAACTTCGTTGGTGTTGGCCGGCAGCAGGGAGTTTTGGGGCTCGGTGCTGTTGGCGGTGATGGCCTTGCTGGTGTTGCCGCCGGCCGTGCCGCCGCCGGATGTGCCGCCGCACGCGGTGAGGGACATGGCCAGTACGGCTGCCACGCCCAATGCTTTGGAAGTGCGCGAGAAACGCATTCCGCCTCCTTGGTTATGAAATGGATTCAAGCCGGAACTGCCCAACAGCATGTTCATCATTGAACTTGGACGTGTCCCAACTCATACCCGTCAAGGCTACCCGGAAAAAGTTACCAGCAAGTAATCCAGAGCACATCGTGCCCAGATCTTTATCGAGACGATACCTTCAAACGCCCGAAGCCCGCCCCCGTAGCACGGGGGCGGGCTTCCATTCAGGCCCTTGCATCAGGGCCCTGGGGGATGCGGGCCTAGACCTTGGCGCGGCTGCGGTTGGCCTTGACGCGGTCGCCCGCGTTCAGGATGAGCTTGCGGATGCGCACGGATTCCGGGGTTACCTCCACGCATTCGTCCTCGCGGGCGAATTCGAGGGATTCCTCCAAGGTCAGGTTCCGCGGCGGGGTCATGTTCTCGAAAGTGTCCGAGGAAGCCGCACGCATGTTGGTGAGCTGCTTTTCCCTGGTGATGTTCACATCCATGTCGTCGGCCCGGGAGTTCTCGCCCACGATCATGCCCTCGTACACCTCGGAGGTGGGCTGGACGAAGAAGGTCATGCGTTCCTGGAGCTTGATCATCGCGAACGGGGTGACCACGCCAGAGCGGTCAGCCACGATCGAACCGTTGGTGCGGTACTCGATGCCGGCACCGCGGGTGTCGGTCAGGAAGCGGGTGCGGAAACCGATCAGGCCGCGCGCCGGGACAATGAATTCCATCCGGCACCAGCCGGTGCCGTGGTTGGCCATGTTGACCATGCGGCCCTTGCGGGCGGCCATCAGCTGTGTGACGGAGCCAAGGTATTCCTCGGGCACGTCGATGGTCATGTGCTCCATCGGCTCGTGCACCTTGCCGTCCACCAACCGGGTGACGACCTGCGGCTTGCCCACGGTCAGCTCAAAGCCTTCGCGGCGCATCTGCTCCACGAGGATGGCAAGTGCCAATTCGCCGCGGCCCTGGACTTCCCAGGCGTCGGGACGCTCGGTGGGGAGCACCTTCAGGGATACGTTGCCCACGAGCTCCTTGTCGAGGCGGTCCTTGACCTGGCGGGCGGTGACCTTGTGGCCCTTGACGCGCCCGGCGATCGGGGAGGTGTTGATACCGATGGTCATGGAGATGGCCGGCGGGTCGACCGTGATCAGCGGCAGCGGCTGCGGGTCGTCGATGTCGGTCAGGGTTTCACCAATGGTGATGTCCTCGATGCCGGCAACGGCAACGATCTCGCCGGGACCGGCGGACTCGGCCGGCACACGGGTCAGTGCCTGGGTGGCCAGCAGCTCGGTGATCTTAACCTGCTTGATGGTGCCGTCGTGGCGGTACCAGGCCACGTTCTGTCCCTTGCGCAGGGTTCCGTTGAAGATGCGCAGCAGCGCCAGGCGGCCCAGGAACGGGGAAGCGTCCAGGTTGGTCACGTGCGCCTGGAGGACACCTTCGGGGTTGTATTTCGGTGCCGGGATGTGCTCGACGATGGTCTTGAACAGCGGCTCAAGGTCCTCGTTGTCCGGGGCGGTACCGTTGTCCGGCTGCGTCAGGGACGCCCGGCCGAGCTTGCCCGAGGCGTACACGACAGGGACGTTCAGCACGGCGTCGAGGTCCAGGTCCGGGACCTCGTCGGCCAGGTCCGAGGCCAGGCCCAGGAGCAGGTCCATCGACTCGGCGACGACCTCGTCGATGCGCGCGTCGGGGCGGTCAGTCTTGTTGACCAGCAGGATCACGGGGAGTTTTGCGGCCAGCGCCTTGCGCAGCACAAAGCGCGTCTGCGGCAGCGGGCCTTCGGAAGCGTCCACGAGCAGCACCACCCCGTCCACCATGGACAGGCCGCGCTCCACTTCGCCGCCGAAGTCGGCGTGGCCCGGGGTGTCGATGACGTTGATCGTCATGACCTGGCCGTCGGCCGACGGGCCGTTGTAGGCAACCGTGGTGTTCTTGGCGAGAATGGTGATGCCCTTTTCACGCTCCAGGTCACCGGAGTCCATGACGCGTTCAGCAACATTGCCGTGTTCGGCAAATGAGTGCGTCTGCTTGAGCATGGCGTCGACCAAGGTGGTCTTGCCATGGTCAACGCGGCAGAAAGTCACATTTATGTTTGGCCGTGATTGATCGGCAGATAACACCATTCTAGACGTTGTGCCAAATGCGGCCTAGTCACTTTATCGCACGATGGCCATGTTTTCACATCCCGGGCCCGCCCCAGCCCGCCGTCAGGGGATGATTCCGCCCCAAAGGTACGACGGCGGCAGGTGGCTTCCGTGACCAAAGTCACCTCCCGGCGTCGTCCCCGAGCGCCCTCACCGGGGGTGTCTGGCCAGCCACTTCACGCAAAGGTCGTTGCGGCGGTCCCGTTGTGCGCCATCCAATGCCGACACAAGCCAATCCGCCGGCGACCACGGTTGCACCGAACGCGGCTCCGTTCGCCAGCACCTGGCCTACGCCAGGTCCCTGGGATGGGCCGGGTCCCTGGGCTGGGCCGGGCCGGGCATCCCCGCGGTCACGAAGTGTCCCCGTAAATTCGTGCCGTGCACGCCGACCGGCCTTGGGCCCCAGGCTCACTTTAGGGGACGGCATTCAGCGCCGCGAGGGGGGCAGGTGCCTATTTCACATACTTCCAGTCCCAGACGTTCCACCACACCCCGACGGACACCGGCGAATACTTCACCCCGTCCACATGGGGGCCATGGGCGGCCAGCCCGCTGCGCTGGAACAGCGGCAGCCCGTAGCCTGCCCCGAAGACCAGTTTGTCAATCTGCAGTTTCAGCGCATTTTGCTTCGCCTCGTCCGGCTCCTGGGCCAGCTGCCCGGCCAACTGGTCAACGACGGTGTTGGAGAAGTTGTTCAGGTTGGACACCGCCCCCGTGCGAAACACCAGGGGGACCTGGAGCGACCCGGTCGGGTTGCCGGTCCAGCCGTACAGGGCGACGTCGAAGGCTCCGTCCCTAAGTGCCTGCAGCCATTGGCCGGCAGCCTTGCCGGCGTCCGTGACGCTGAAGCCTGCCGATTGCGCGGATGCGGCAACCAGGTCGTACTCCTTGGCCCTCACGGGATCGTCCCTGTTGTAGAGGATCCTGATGGTGGGCTTGGCCCCGGCCAGCAGTTCCTTGGCCCGGTCGATGTCCACGTCGGCGAACTCGGCGCTGCCGTTGCTGCTGGCGGACTCCTTGTAAGGGGTCTGCGCCGCCCGGAACACGAACGAATTGAGCACGCTGGCATCCGGGTCCAGCGGGACCGCCGCCCCCTCAACAATGTCCTGGCGGGGAATGGTATGCAGGAACGCCGTGCGCAGGTCCGGCTTGGCGAAGACGCCCTTGAAGTTCAGCACCGCCTGGTCAAAGCCGAGGCCGCGCCCCACCTGGGTCTGGATACCGGCCGATTTCATGTCCGCCAAGGCGGCCAAGGTTGTCCCCGTCGCGGGCGGCGAAACGACGTCGGCGGTGTTGGCTTTCAGAGCGGCGAGCTGCCCGTCCGCCGTGGCGTTGTAGCGGACCGTGACAGTGTTCAGGGTGGGTGCAGTGCCCCAGACATAGTCGAGGTTGCGGGTGAGCACCAGTTCCTTGCCGGCGGTGATGCCCTTGACCAGGTACGGGCCGTTGGACAGGGCCAGTGAGGGATCGGGCATGGACTTGGCATCAAATCCCGTATTCCAAAAGTCCGCCACCCTGCGCAGTTCCGTGTTGGGGCGGGCCGGGGCTTCCGGGTCGCCCTTGGGAATGCCCTGCAACAGGGCTGCCAGGGCGTCGGCGTCCTTCAGACCGGCCCGGACGGCCACGATGTGGGCTGGAATGCTCACGGTTGAGCCCAGGGCCGTCTCCCAGTCGGAGAACGGCTTGGTGTAGGTCAAGGTCAGTGAAGTGCCGTTGTCGCCGATCTCCGGCATGGATGTTTGGGACAGCCCGGTGGTGTCCCCGGCGTAGTTGAAGTAGGCGCTGCCCTTGACCACCTTGAAGTTGGCGTCCAGGGTGGCGTCGTTGTAGTAGCCGGAGGCGGCAGCCCACTGGAGGAGTAGATCCGCGGCGGTGACGGGTTCGCCGTCGGACCACTGGACACCGGCGTTGATGGTGTATTTGACGGTCAGCGGCTTGTCCGAAATTTTCTCGTACGTGCCAAACTGCTCATTCCGGACGAGTTTGAGATCGCTGTCCACATAGTTGAAGCCCGAGTGGGTGGCGTAGTCGATCCGCGCATTCGTCGCGCCCTGCCCGGTGGTGCTGGCGGCGTTGAAGGAAGTGAAGGGCGACGCTTCGATGACGGTGACGTTGCCGCCGGGGGCGGATGTGGCCGCCGGTGTGCCGTCCTTGGGGGCGGGTGGCGTTCCCGTGCAGGCGCCGAGGGCCAATACTGCGGCCACGGCCAGGGTGAATGCCTTGGAAATGCGTCCGACGCGCATTCCACCTCCAGTTTCTAAGCGTCCAAATGGGGCCTCCCGCGGTGGCGACACACTGCCGCAGCGGGGAATCAGCCTGTCTGAAAGACTACCGCAGGGCACCCTCGGGACTGGTGCGACGTAGCCGGCGCATGCCGGTCCCCGGCGTCGGGCATCAGTAACCTGTGGTAGCGTCCAGGCTTTCGCGCAGCAGGTCCATGTGGCCCAGGTGGCGGGCATATTCCTCAATCATGTGCGTGTACACCCACCTCAGGTTCAGTTCCTGGCCATGCCGCAGGCCGGGAAGCGGGGCATCCAGGTCTTTCGCGGTGGCCGCCATGCCGCGGGCCGTGGCCAGTTCCTCGGCATGGGCGGCGACGTCGTGAAGGGCCGACTTAGCGCTGTAGCCGTTGAAGTCGGCGTCCGGGTCCTCCGCCTTGTAGCGGGCCGGCTGGGCGGTGCCGGCGACGACGTTGGAGAACCAGTAGCGTTCGACGTCGCTCAGGTGGCGGACGATCCCGACGATCGTCAATGTCGAGGGAGGCACGGACGGCTGGCAGAGCTGGGCGGCGGTCAGGCCACCAACCTTGACGGGCAACGTTTCCCGGTAGAACTCAAGCCAGGCTTCCAGCGATTCCCGCTCCCCCGCCATGAACGGCGGACCGGTTCTGGTATCGGGGGCGGCCGGGGTGCGTTTAACGGGGGCGTCCATGGAACGACTCTTCCACAAGGTGTGGTGGATTGTTGCCGGGGCCGGCGAAGAATGTGCGGTCCCGAATCTGGCCCGGCGCTCGCCGAGTGTGGACAGAATGGTGTCATGAGCCTAAAAATCCAGTCCGTCAGCATCGATTCCACCGATCCAGGCCCCACCGCCACGTTTTGGGCACAAGCCCTTGGCTGGCGGATCACCGAGGACACCGCCGAGGAAATTGTGCTCGAGCCCCCGGCGGGAAGTCCCGGGGACGGCGTTGTCCCCGACCTGCTGGTGCTGCGTGTGCCCGAGACCAAGTCCGTCAAGAACCGGCTGCACCTTGACCTGCGTCCGGATGACCAGGCCGCAGAGGTGGTGCGGCTGGAGGCGCTGGGCGCCCGGCGCGTCAACGTTGGCCAGGACGACGGCGTCACCTGGGTGGTCATGGCGGACCCGGAAGGAAATGAATTTTGCGTCCTGCGGGCGCTGACGGCGGCGGAAAGGGCAGGGTAGCGGCGCCGGGGCACCGGGCCGGCAAGTGGGGAGGGCTTGTGGATAACTTCGGGCAGGAGATCCACGTCGCTGGAAAAATTGGTGCATGGGAATCAAATACTTCGCACTTCCGGTGCCGGCGCCGCTGGTCAACATTGCCCGCATGAATCCGCGCGCGTTCCTTCCCGAGCGCCCCGCAGGCAATGCGTGGCCGGAGCCGCCATGCCCGCCCGACGCGCTCCAGTTGGACAAGCCATGGCAGGACCTGAGGGACCTCCTCGGATGGCCGGGACACCAGCCACCGCGGCCCGCTTTCGAACTGCTCCGGGGCGAGGTGAAGCAGCGCGGCTACGGCTGGCTTCCCTACGAACGCGTCCTCGGCCCCCAGGACGTCGTTGAAGTGGCCGAGGACCTGTCCCGCTTGGACCTGGCCGCCCTGTACCAGGCCTACGAGCCGCTGGTGTCCCCGGATTGGGCGGCCATCATGGACGGGCGGCGCGGCATTGTCGAATCCCATGTCCGGAAGGCGGAGGCGTTTACCGCCAAGCTCGCGCACAACGGCCAGGGACTGATCTACCGCATCGGCTGAACGTTGATCCTGGGTGAACATACATGTCCGCTGCCGTGATGACGGCAATCTCGATGAATACAGCCCCCGTGCCCCTGCCGCTCCACTCCACCTCTGGCACGAACCAGCTCGACGATCCGCTTCCATGGTAGATGCTTCCGGAGGGCGGAGCCCTGGATTTTTGCGAGCGTTGGATGCAGTCAGGGCAGCATCAGGTGCGGCACGCACTGCATCGGAGTCTTCGCCGAGCGCTTCGGCCACACAAACGATGTCTGGCGAAGCAGCCCCATTCAGGTGGTGTGGGCAGGTGATCGGTGGGGAGCCAGGGGGACGGCTTCGCGGCCAGGTAGTCCCGGGCGCGCTCTCCCCGAGTCGTGCCAACTCTCGCCGCCTTTCAGCGCCGACTTGTGCAAGAACATCCGTTTCGGTGAGGACGTGATTGTCAACAGCGGCTGCCGGTTCCACGACCAGGGCGGTATCGACATCGGCGATGGGGCAGTGGTGGGCGCGGGGCGGTAGTCACAAAGGACGTGTCTGCCGGGACAGTTGTGGTTGGGGTGCCGGCGAAGCGGTTGGGCACGGGGTTGGAAGGGTAACTTCTTGCCCCGAGCGTGATTTGGCTGTTGTGCAGGGTTGATTAAAACCAGCCGTCGAACCCGAAGTAGCGCCCGAGGGGAAGCCCTGTGCCAAGGGACGCACCAAACGTTGAACCTGGACTCGACCACGTTCCGGCATTTGGACACGTTACAATTTATGCAACGTCTCGTCGATCGTACTTTTACTCGCCGTCGCGTTCGCCGTCATCGACACTGCCCTCAGCTTCCTGCAGCGCGCGCGAGGTCCACGTCGGCCAGCTCGGGGAACCGATGAGCACACCGTGCTCAAACGAAGCACACGGACGAAATGGAGCGCGTGCGCTGCTGTTGTCGAGCACCTCGGTCATATCGGCGATTCGGATCGCCGCGCCGAGATGTACCCACAGGCGCGCATGGCGGTCGCGGATCTTCTGCTCTGGCACCTCATGACCGCCGCGGCGAACGCGCTCGAGGACGCGCTGGACGGCGAGCTCGACCGGGACGATGACTACATGCAGATGCACAAGGTATCCGGCGTCCACTGCGTCTGAGACAAGCTGAACCTTGCTCGGGTGTGAGAACACCGTTTCCGAAATGAAGGACTCCCCGTCGGCGATCCGCTCGCGGCGTCGCGCTTCGGCTATCTGCGCGGCCTCGTAAGCATGCGCCGCCTGGGCATCGGGCCACAGCGACGCGGCGATCTCGTCGGCGTTGATGAACGGCAAGCCGGTCGTCGGCTTCAGGACGTCACCGACGAAGCTGGACTTCCCGGCACCGTTGGGTCCAACGAGCAGATGCAGCAGCGGCATCAGCCGCGAGCCGGGTGGACGAGGAGGTTGCCGTCCCCGTCCACCTCTGAGTACGATTCGCCTGCGGCGGCGAACTGCGCCGCGTAGTCCAGCTCGCCTCGCAGCGCGGTCATGCGATCGGCCCATCCCTCACGGACGATAGCCTGCTCCCGCTCTCCCAGCGAGTCGTATGAGCTCGTGCCCGCGAGGACCTGGGTGATCGCACGGTGGTTCACCCCCGGCGACATCTCCAGCTCGCGTCCGATGCGCGCCCAATGTGCAATCTGCTGAGGCACAGTGCGCGACGTGACGACCGTGGCTGCGAGCGCGGACTCATATACGTCTGCGGGAAGACGGGTGGGCTGGCTGGTCCTAGTCATGCTTCCATAGTAGCACCGTGCTACACGACCGACCTGGTTGCTCGCGTAACAGTTCCTGTCGAGTCAGCGCTGCCGGCCTGCCCCCACTGCCATCGAGCGGGTGGTTAGGCTGGGTGGATGGCGACAGTTATTCTCGTGCGGCACGGCCGCACCACAGCCAATGCCACCGGCATGCTGGCCGGTCGGGCAGCCGGCGTCAGCCTGGACGAGATCGGACGCAACCAGGCGGCCCTGACCGGAGACCGGCTCGCAGCCGTTCCCTTAGTCGGGGTGGTGTCGAGCCCTCTTGAGCGTTGTCGGCAGACCACCCAACTCATCCTCGATCGCCAGGCCGGCACTTTGTACACGCCGGTCGATCTCGACCTCACCGAGTGCGATTACGGCCAGTGGCAGGGCCGCAGGCTCAGTGATCTTGTGACGGAGGATTTATGGTCGACTGTGCAGTCGCAACCGTCCGCCGTCATTTTTCCCGGCGGTGAATCCATGGTCGCGATGCAGACTCGGTCGGTGGCAGCTATTCGACGCCACGATGCAGCCTTCGAAGCCGAGTACGGGCACGTGGCCCCCGCCTCCGCATCGATCGTGCACTACGGCGCTAGTGGACCGAGCGTCCATGCGATCAACACCGATGCCGGGGATCTGTCGTGGCTGTCGGCCGGCATCCACGCTGGCGATGCGCCGGTGGGCGGCGGTGCAGGGCAAAAAGCGCCATGAACCTCAGATGCCTAGAATAGTAATATGCCTTCACCAGTTCACGAGTTTGCTTGGCCTGACCGCGTCGTCGTTGGCACCATTGGCCTTCCGGGGGCACGCACGTTCTACCTGCAGGTGCGTGCAGGAACTCAGATCGTGAGTATTGCCCTGGAGAAACAGCAATCGGCTCTGCTCGCCGAGAAGATCGACGAAATTCTCGATCAGCTCATTGCCATCGAGGGCAACCCCTTCAGCGTTCCTACACGTACTCCCATTGAACTTGTCGACAATGACCGGCTCGAGGCCGTTCAGGAACAGTTTCGAACCGGAGCCATGAGCTTAGGGTGGGACCCGACGACGGCGCAGGTCGTAGTGGAGGCCTACCCCATCACCGATGTCGATGCTGATGGCAACGACGAATCCCATCATGAGGACGGGGCCAACGAGACCGAAATGCTGCTGGTGCGAATGCCGGTCGGCACAGCCCGAGCATTCGCCAAGCGCACCCGTGAGGTCGTCGGCGCCGGGCGGCCGATGTGCTCGCTCTGCGGTTACCCCATAGACGCAAACGGGCACATCTGCACCCTTCCCGAGGTCTGATGCCAGCGCCGGATCTAGTGACCGCCGAGCTGAAGCTGACCGGCCGCATCACGACTGCTTCAAACGCTACCTTCCTGGGCAACATCGGCGACGCGGTGGTCGTCTACAAACCGATGGCAGGCGAAAGTCCACTGTGGGATTTTCCCCACGGCACCCTGGCTCACCGGGAGGTGGCCGCTTACCTGGTCTCGCAGGTCTTCGGCTGGGATGTCGTGCCGCACACCTGGCTGCGCGATGGTCCGATGGGCGAAGGAATGGTGCAGCTCTGGCAGGAGCAAGACCCCACCCAAAGCGCCGTGAACCTGGTCGCGACGGATCACATACCGGAGACGGGCTGGAAACACGTTCTCCAGGGACGAGATGAGAACGGACAGATGGTCACCCTCGTTCACGAAGACTCACCAGCGCTGCGACACATGGCGGTGTTCGACGTGGTCGTCAACAACGCCGACCGCAAAGGCGATCACATTCTAGCCATGCCGGACGGACACCGGCACGGCGTGGACCACGGGCTCACCTTTCACCGTGACCACAAGCTGCGCACGGTGCTGTGGGGGTGGCTGGGAGATGCACTGACCGCCGAGGAACGAGAAGGCATCGATCGTGTCAGCGAAGGACTGCGCGGTGAGCTGGGCCGAGACCTGGCGGACTTGCTCAGGGCCGAAGAAATCGCATCGCTCGCCGCGCGCTGCGCCCAGCTGCGCCTGGCAGGGCGGTTTCCGGCGCCGAGCGGTGAGATGTCGGCAGTGCCTTGGCCGCTATTCTAAGGGAATTACGGCTGCTTGCTTCGCAGTCCGTGTCACATTGGGTCGTCCGTGCGGGCGCGCCCGCAGATCGGATCCAACGCCAGGCAATAAGAGTGGCTTGAGTCTTTTGAGCGACTTCGATTGCGATCACGCCTTGTGTCTCTCGTTCGTTATGCAGCAAAATGCGGGCGGCATCATTTCGACTTGGCAACCCGCTGGCAAAAAGCGCATGACCGCTACGAACACTTGTTCTTAGCGGCCATCGCACAAGGTAGCAGGGAGGTCAGGACCTATACATTGAACCTAAATTCCACCACGTTCCGTCGCCGAATAACCTTTACTATCAGGCGACCTGCATGCGCTGGTCACCCCTCACATATTCAAGGGACAACTCGCCACCGACAGCCACGAGGTAATTGCGGACTGTGCCGACTTTCGCACTATCCAAGTCCCCATGCTCGATCTTCGAAACCTGTCGCTGTCCTACACCGATGCGCTCGGCCAGTTGCGCTTGCGTGAGTCCGGCCTGCTCTCGCAGCTCGCGCAGCCGATAGGCGCGAACCTCAGCGATCATCCTTGCCTTGTGCGCCTCTACGCGCCCTCTGTCAACGGGATTCTCAGCGACGAAGTCCTTCAGAGTCTTTGCCATTGCAATCATTCTCCCCTCAGATTGTTCAGATGTTCATCAAACAAGCGGTCGGCCAGCGGGATGTTCTTTTTATACCAGCCGCTCCAATCGCCAGCTTTGTCTCCGGCAATCAGCATGATCGCCGCTCGCTCTGGATCGAACGCGAACAGCACACACAATTCGGACCGGCCAGACGATCCCGGTCTGAGCTCTTTCATGTTCTTGTGCCGAGATGCACTCACGGTGTCGACGATCGGCCGACCGAGCTGAGGCCCCTGGTCCTCCAATAACTCGATCGCGGCGACCACCTGCTCCCGCGAATCGTCATCCAGCGTAGTGAGCCACTCCTCGATCAGCTCGATCTCCACGCTCCAAATATAACCAATGTAGACCCTACAGGGTCTAAGCGCAAGCCGCTGACTAAGGAGCTCCACGCGTCTGCGCGCAAGCCAGTTTATGTCAACGTCGCCTGATCAGCCCACCGCGAGAAATGCCGGCATACCTGTTCAACCATCAAACGAAATGTATGGCGCGACTGTATAGAGGAGCCTTTGAGTAGCGGGTGTGGGGAGATCCGGTAGCGTGCGTGGGTGGATCGGGTAGCGCTTTTGGTCACGGCGGGTGAGGATGGCTTTCACCCACGACATTGGGGTCGTGGTTGGTGAAAGGAAACCGACTGTAATGGCTGATTACCGACACATCATGTCCCTGCTGGTGCGGGGCTACTCTTATCGTGAGGTCCAGGCGTTGGTGGGGTGTTCGCATCGCACGATCGCGAAGGCCCGCCAGGTCCTTGACTCCGAGGTCTTCACGACCGACGGACAGGTCAAGGCACTGACCGCGGAGGATTTGGACCGGTTGTTCACGGACGGGCGGAAACCAACGTCTGGCGAGTTCGTTCCCATCAATATTGAGGCGGTGGTGGCGGCCAGGATTGGCCGGAAGAAGCCGCCGTTGAAGGTGTTGTGGGCCCGCTATCTCGACAACCCCGTGGGCGGGACGGCACGGTTTTATGGGTATGACCGTTTCTGTGAGATCGTTGCCGAGCATGTCCGTGTTCATGATTTGACCAGCCCGATCACGCACGTGCCGGGGCGCACGATGCAGGTTGATTGGGCCGGGACCCGGATGCGGCTGACGGACCCGATCACCCAAGAAACGAGAAACGTCTCCATTTTCGTGGCGTCGTTGCCGTATTCGGGGATGATCTTCGCCCATGGCTTCCTGGACGAGAAAATGGTGGCGTGGTGCGAGGGGCACCGACGGGCCTTTGAGTACTTTAATGGCATCTGCCAGGTCATCGTGCCCGACAACGCTTCAACAGCATCGAACCAGATCAGCCGGTACGAAAAAGCCAGGGACGTGAACCAGTCCTATGCCGCGTTCTTGGAGCATTACCAGTGCGCGGCCGCCCCGACCCGAGCCGCCGCACCACAAGAGAAGGGCAACGTTGAGGCTGGGGTGAAAGTCGTGACGAACTGGGTCATTCATTACCTGGCCGACCGGCGCTTCGCGGACCTGGATGAGTTGAACGAGGCGGTCGCCGAACAGGTTGAGATGATCAATGACAGGACCCCGTTCCGTGGTGAGGCCCGATCCCGCCGAGCCTGGTTCGAAGAGATGGAACGTGCCGAGTTGATGGACTTGCCCGCGCAGCGGTGGCAGCAGGTTGAATGGCGCAAGGCGAAGGTCTCCCGCGATTGGCATGTGCAGGTTGATACGGCAAAGTATTCCGTGCCACACCAACACGCCGGGCAGGTGCTGGATGTGCGGATCGTCGGTGAGGAAGTCACGATCCTGGCCGGCGGTGACATCGTGGCCACCCACCAGCGCGCCACGCGGCGCAACGTCTTTGTCACCGACCCCTCCCACGCACCGGCCGGGTATGAGGACACGTCATTGCTGTGGACCCGCGCCTATTTCCTGCGGCAGGCGGGCAAGGTCGGTCCCTACACGGTTGAGGCGCTGACCAGGTTGTTGGACCGGTTGACGATCGAAGCCCAGGGGTACCGTTCCTGCATGAACATCCTGGGCCTGGGCAAGGGCACCAACCGCAGCCTGCTCGAACATGCCTGCCGTGCTCTCTGCACCCAGGAGCCGGCGAGGCCGATCAGCTACACGGCGATCAAGCACCAGATCACCGTCGTGCGCTCAGCCCACGCCGGACGTCCCTCAGTGCAGGAGGCGCCATGGCACGAACCGGGTGTGGCGGAGGAACCACCCCTGGGCCGCCGGGATACCAGCGGCGCCCATCTGGGCGGCATCGCGGAGTTCAGCCTTGACGCCCTGAGGCGGCCAACCGGGGCACAGGAAAGGATGGAGGATGGCCGTGCTTGACCACCAGCTGACCGAAGACGACATGGGCTTGTTTACCCGGCTGCGGATGACCGCGTTCGGCCAATCCGTCATCGATATCGCCAACGACCCCGCCTACGATACCTGGACGTTTTCGCAGAAGATCCGCCACGCCATGGAACAGGAAGCCATGGCCCGCTCACAGCGGCGGACGATGAAGCTGCTCAAGGAATCAAGGACACCGAACCTGGCAGCGTGCGTGGAGGAAATCCACTACCTTCCCGACCGGACACTGAACCGGGAAGTCATCGCACGCCTTGCTTCATGCCGATGGATTGAGAACACCACGAACCTGGTCATTCTCGGCAAATCCAGTGTTGGCAAGTCCTACCTCGCCCAAGCCCTGGTCAACGCCGCATGCCGGCGCGATTACACCGCACGGTATTACCGGCTCGATGACCTGGCCAACACACTCGCCGTCTACCACCGCTCCGACCCGGAACGGCTAACCTTCCTTCGCGGCCTCCATGACTGCGATGCACTTTTTCTGGACGATTTCCTGACCACGCCGATCACCACGGACGCGGCCAGTGAACTGCTGAACATCCTCGCCGGACGGGAAAACCGCGGCGCCACCGTCGTGACGTCCCAATTCGATCCCGAGGACTGGTACAAATCCCTCCACGACGCGGTCGTCGCCGAATCCATCCTCAACCGCATCATCTCGACCAGCGAGCTCATCCAACTCGACGGACCGAACATGCGCCGCCACACCCACACCAGAGAGGAAGGCAACGCCACCACCTAAAACAAACGCCGCGGCGTGGGGCCCGGCGCTACCGGGTCCCACAGCTGCTACCGGATCACCCCACACCTGCTACCGAAAGCCTCGTCTAAACAGCGACACGTCAGATCCGCCACTGAGCCCTCCTGCTTTCCATGGGTCCAGCCCGTGGACATCGGCCGGAGCAGCAATGCCAAGTTAGCAATCGTGGCGAATCTCGATGGCTAGGTGTCATGCAATGTCTGTGTCTGCACTGCCATAAGCGGCTTTGAATAAAGCGCCCGTCCAAACAACAGTCGAGACAACGACTAGTTGGTGGCGCAATAATGCCCGGGATGCTTGAAGCATCCCGGGCATTTCACAAGCAGTCCAGCGGCTTAGACGTTAAAGCGGAATTCCACCACGTTCCGGCACCGAGCAACCTCTCGAAGTGGTCACCAAGCACGACCACGGAGATCAACCACTCCGGTCGGCCAGTCGCTGAGAGACGAGGCGATGGGCAGGATCAAGAGGGGCTGCCCAGGTGGATCCTCCACCACACGCCCCTCACGAGAGACCGAGCGTTCGCCCACTGAAATGCGCAGCCACCCACAGGATCGATAGAACGGAACGACTGTTTCTCGGCATCCGAGGTATCCGAATTGGATACCTTCGGCTTCGAGCATGGACCGGTGCGCCGCACGCAGTAGTCGTTCGCCCAATCCGAACCCACGAGCATTCTCCGACACCAGCATTCCGCCAACCCCGGCGATGTCGACCTCAGCGCTACCGGATGAAATCCTCCGATGAGCCCACCCCACATATGACCGACGATGTCCGTGCCCGCGCGCGCGATCGAGTGCACATCGTGGGGTGCATAGCCGTACGGCTGGCCCGGATCCCACTCGCCGAAGTCCGCGAGATACTGCCGATCGAACAGCTCTCGAAGCTCATCGACGAGCACCGTTGTCAACGCGGAGTGCGGGATGACGTCGATAGAACCTGCCTTCACGCGACCTTGAGCGGGGTTATCGCAGCGATCTGCCCGGCCACACGATCCTCGGCGAGCTCCAACTCATAGTGAGTCTGCAGGTTCAGCCAGAACTGCGGGTCAATGCCGAAATAGCGCCCGAGACGGAGCGCCGTGTCAGCGGTGATCGCGCGCTTACCATGAACGATTTCATTGATGCGTCGCGGCGGCACGCCGATCGACACCGCGAGCTTGTTCTGCGTGATCCCAAAACCGTTGATGAAGTCCTCCATGAGCACCTCCCCAGGGTGGACGGGAGCCCACTTCTCAGTGGTAGTCGACGAGTTCGACATCTTCAGCACCTCCTTCTGTCCAAGTGAAACAAATCCGCCACTGATCGTTCACGCGGACACTGTACTGACCCACTCGATCCCCCTTCAGCTGCTCCAGCCGGTTTCCCGGTGGTACACGCAAAGATTCGAGGAACCGGGCCGCGTGGATCTGCGTCAACTTCCGGAGGGCGACCTTCTGCACACGGGGATCGATCGACGGCACCCGGTCCCGCTGCCACAGTCGCTCGGTCGCCTTGTCAGCGAAGGATCTGATCACGAGACCAGTCTATAACGCAGCGCGTCAATAACGCTAGACGTTAAACCTAAACTCGACCACGTCGCCGTCGTGCATGACATATTCCTTGCCTTCGATCCGAACCTTGCCGCGGGCCTTGGCCTCGTGCATGGAGCCGGCGTCGATCAGGTCGGCGAAGTGGACCACCTCAGCCTTGATGAAGCCGCGCTGGAAGTCGGAGTGGATGACGCCGGCGGCCTGTGGGGCGGTGTCGCCCTGGCGGATGGTCCAGGCGCGCGCCTCCTTGGGGCCGGCGGTGAGGTATGTTTGCAGGCCCAGGGTGTGGAAGCCGACCCGGGCCAGCTGGTCCAGGCCGGATTCTTCCTGGCCGTTCATTTCCAGCATTTCGCGGGCCTCTTCCTCGTCCAATTCAACGAGGTCGGCCTCCAGCTTGGCGTCCAGGAAGATCGCGTCCGCGGGGGCCACGAGTTCGCGCAGTTCCCCCTGGCGCTCGGGACTGCCCAGTACGGCGTCGTCCACGTTGAACACGTAGATGAACGGCTTGGCCGTGAGCAGGCCCAGTTCCTTCAGGTGCTCCATTTCCAGCTTGTCGCTCTTGATGGAGGAAAAAATGGTGTCGCCTCGCTCCAACACGGTCTGGGCGTCCTTGATGGCGTTCAGCTCTGCGGCCTCGCGCTGCTTGAGCTTGACGGCCTTCTCGATGCGCGGGATGGCCTTCTCAACGGTTTGCAGGTCTGCGAGGATCAGCTCGGTGTTGATGGTTTCCATGTCCGAGCGGGGATCAACCTTGCCGTCCACATGCACCACGTCAGGGTCGTCGAACACCCGGATGACTTGGGCGATCGCCTCGGCCTCGCGGATGTTGGCCAGGAACTTGTTGCCCAGCCCCTCACCCTCCGAGGCGCCCTTGACGATCCCGGCAATGTCCACAAAGGAAACGGTGGCCGGCAGCAGCCGTGCGGAGCCGAAGACCTCGGCCAGCTTGGCCAGGCGCGGATCGGGCAGGCTGACCATGCCAACATTGGGCTCGATCGTGGCGAACGGGTAGTTCGCCGCGAGCACGTTGTTGCGGGTCAGTGCGTTGAAAAGGGTTGATTTGCCGACGTTGGGCAGTCCGACAATGCCAATAGTAAGAGCCACCCGTCAAGCTTACCGGCAGGGCCCGGTTTTCGCCGCCTGCGACGGGCGCACGCAAGAACGGCGGGTGTAACCCCGCCGTTCTTGCGTGCAAATCCCGACCGGTGCTAGTGCATCGAGACGAGATTCTGCCACGCACCTGTCTGGGCAACCGACCCAATCGTCGCCGCATTGAGAGCCAGTGCCAGATTGACACCGATCACGGGGGCGACGTTGAAGTTGAAGTCCAGGAACAGGGTTTCGCGGCTGGGTAGCAGCTCCGCGGTCTCGGCCTCGAGATCCAAGGAACTCATTGCAGATGATGCCGTCATGGCCATTCACCTTTCTCTGCAGCCGGATATCCGCAGCACCAGACACCCGGGCTCATGGTTGTCAGTGCTGGCTGACGCTGATGGCCTGCCAGGCTCCACTGGTGGCGGCAGAGCCCAGTGTCGCGGCGTTGACTGCGTAGGACGCATTCTGGGCCATGACGCTTGCCCAGTTGATGTGGAAGTTCAGGAGCAGAGTCTCCCGCGAGGGGAGCAGCTCTACGCTCTGTCCCTCCAATTCAATGGCGGTCAGTTTCTCCATGTCGTTCACCTCCTCTCGAGTGATAAGTTGCTCAAATGCTTAGGTCTTTGGCATCCGGCGGTGCTGTCCACCGGCAATAAACCGGGTGCGCCGCAGTTTTAGGTGGCCCATGGGCCCTGCGGCCCCTGCATGCCGCGACTGGTTGAGGTGCATGTGGGTGGCCGGCCCTGATGCGCCCGGGACGGGCACGGGGGCTGTCGTCCGCGAGGTGGTCCGTGACTTTCGAAGGCGCCGAACCGCCTTCACCCCGTCAAACAAAAGACGCGGGATGATGACAATGATTCCGGCAATCGGGAGCACCAGCAGGAAGATGGACAGCGCCGACAGCACAACTTCCAGGGGCCGGGCGCCCGTCCAGGCGGCGCTGAGGTTGTGTGCATGGACGACGACGGCGGCAAAGGCCTGGGTGACGATGAGTGGCACGTTCCACAACAACCAAGCGAAGAGCAGGACGAGTGCGGGTATGACCGTCAGCACCCACGCTTTGACGATCCGTCGGGCGGAGGGGCGCAACTCCAAGACGCGCGGGTCTACGGGACGGCCCGGGATGAGGCTGCGCAGAACGGGCCCGACTCGCGAGAACAGGTCAGGCACGCCGGCCAGGTCCGCGAGGACAAAGTAGCCATCGAGCCGGATGGTCGGCGGAAGCTGCTGGAGCATCATGATTTGTGTGGTGATGACAAACAGCAGCAGAATCCCATTTCCAGTGAGGAGGTAGCCGGCCCCGGCCAGCAGCACGCACCAGACATTGAAGTACAGTCCACCCAAGTCGGTGCGCAGCTTGCCGTTGCGGTTGAGGCGGTAGGAGTCGGTGACATTGGTGAAGAACGCCGGAAAGACCAGGTAGACGCCGAATCCGATGACCCCGGGATCCGCGCCACCATATTTGCAGGCCGTCGCATGTCCGAGTTCGTGCACAACAGCTCCGGCGACCATCATGGCGAAAAGGCCCAGCAACAAAGTCGGCGTGACCCAAATCTGTTCGAGGGCGGCCATGACGTTGCTTGAAACAAACAGCACAACGTCGAGGGCCACGAGTGCTGCGAGCGCGAAAATGACGATCGGCGGAAAATACACGGGCCGCAGCGCGGCAGCAAGCCAATTGACGGCCCGCTCCGGCAGGATGGTCCCCTTCAGGCGAAGTGCAAAAAGTGGCCGCGCCGTGGGTGCCGGGGCGTCCATGGGCACGGTGCCTGTGGCATCTTCGATGAGCCCCAGTGGCCGCAGCTTTTGGTCGATCAACAACGTCAGCCCGGACGTGTCAAGTTCCCTGCCGTAGATGCCGCTCACCTCATGGGCGAGTGTTTCCGTCGTCGGCTCTGATTCAGCAATCTTCAGAATCAGGTTCAACAACGCGGAAATCTGGATGACCTGCCCGTCGGGGCGCTGGACCAGGTATGTCTCCTGCACCAGGCCGGATCCGGTGACGGCACCCAGGAGTTCCACCTCAGGCACACGGCGCCACCGGACCGGCGCCTGCTGGCGGGATTCAATGGTCATCGTTCTTGCCTTTGCTCGACTGGGACGACGTTCCGACGGCGGGCCCGCCGCTGGTAAGCGGTGGACCCGCCGTCGGGGTGCAACTGAAATGAAGCCGGGCTTCGGCCTGTCACGCCGGGACCCGTTGTACTGGAGTCATCAGTGCTGGCTGACGCTGATTGCCTGCCAGGCTCCACTGGTGGCGGCAGAGCCCAGTGTCGCGGCGTTGACTGCGTAGGACGCATTCGAGGCCATGACGCTTGCCCAGTTGATGTGGAAGTTCAGGAGCAGAGTCTCCCGTGACGGGAGCAGCTCAACGCTCTGTGCCTCCAAATCCATGACGGTCAGTTTCTCCATTTCATTCACCCCCTCCCAGGAATATAGGTTCGTTTTCATGGCCCTGAGGGCCAGTACCTAAAGTAAATGTGGCCCCCCGTTACTGCTGCGTTACTGCCTCCGCGGCCTGGCCAGCGGGGGCCGGAAGTGGGCCATTTAGGGGCAGCAAAAAGGTTCTGGGGCGAGGCGGCTTACCGCCCCGCCGCAGAACCTCTGCCGTGCTGCTTTTCGTGTCGGGCGCTATTGTCCCGACTGCACGTCAACGTGGCGTTGCACGGACGCTGCACCCACGTCCTTGAGGATGATCTGGGCCAGCCTCGCTGCCGTGTCGTCCGCAAGGCTCTTTGCTTGTGGTGCGGACCGCTGCAGGCCCTGGCTGTGCGGGGTTGACTGGAGCCGCTGGCCCAACTCGGCCTGAATCTGGGTGATCATGTCTTTCGCCTGGGCGGACAGGTCGCGCCGGGTGCCCCCGGAAATGACGAATTGGATTGCCGCGGATGTGGTCGTACATTCCGTGCACTCGACATTGAGCGCAAGCGCCCTGTTGTTCACCGTCAGTGCGGCAGCCCTCCTGGCCACCACCAGCTGCACGGAAACGGCGGACGAGGAGCACCCGACACAACTCGACCAGGCCGCGGCGGAATTGTCGGCATTGACCTTTTTCCCGTCGAAGTAGACCACCTGGAACGTGGTCGCCACGCCGGAGCAGCCGTCACAATTGCTTGTCGCCATCGACACGGACGCTGCCTTGTTCGTGGATGAGGCTGTGCGCACCGTGCTTTGGGCACTGTCTTCCACCGTTGGCTGCCCCGCGGTGGGAATCGCCGTGGATGCCGTGTCCAGACTGCTGGACCGGTGTGTATTCAGGTGCATCCCTTGGGCGGACGCATCGGCGGGGCTGACCCCGCCCGTGGCCGGGCCGACGAGGAGCATCCCGCCTGCCAGAATGATCACACCAAAGACACTTTTTACCAACTTTGCACGCATTGTCTACCTCATATCTACTATGGACTGCCGATTAGATCGAAATCGTTGCGGATACACAGGAAGAGACCGGGAAAGATCCTAAAATGAGCTACGCGTGCGCGGCGGCGGCTGGGCTGCCCGAAACTGTACGGGACGAAGGGAGTTCATCAATTCAGCAAAACACGGCGATGGAACCACTCCCAGTTCCTGGCAGGATCAGTTGTGCGCTTTCGCGGAGGGGTTCGATCGCCGTGGCCGCAAGCGCGGCCTCAATGGCCGGCCCGGTGGCACCCGCCCGCAGGTAGTGTTTGGCAAGCGCCTCAAGTCCATCCAGACGCAACTGCTGCAGTCGTTCCTGTTCGAAGATGACCCAATCCTCATACCAGCCGGGAAGAAGGTCTGCGTGGTAGAGCAAGTCCGCTGAGTCCGGCTCGGCCAAGTTGGCGGCCTCCTGGATGTCGGCAATAAGCCAGCGGATTCTATGGAAGTCAACCGTGACCCCTGGTTCCAAAAACAGCGAATCGGGGGAAGGGCAGACCAGCCCGGGGAGTTTGTGCATGATGTGAAACAGGCTCGCCCGGAGATTTCCTGCGGCCTGGGCCTCGGAACTGTCCGGCCATAGCAGGCTTGCGAGCGAATGCCTGGACCGTGCCCCCAAAATCCCCAGTGCCGCGATCAGGCGTTGCTGGCGCAAACCGACCGCCACGGGGTGGCCACCGAGTGTGAGGTGCCAAGAACCTAAGAGGTTCAATTCCCATGGCTGACTGTCTGCGTCGTCCATTCCTCCCCCGAACCCCGGCGCGGCCAGTGTCAGGTGGTCCTGCCGGCAGCTTCTTGCCGAAATGTTCAAAAACTTCTTCGTGATTCATCGCCCAACAGTTAGAGCATGCCCGCATGACCATCCGTTGTCAATGAAATCCGGCCGAATAATGGCCCCCGAACAACAACTCTCCGCGCCTCACCGGCAGCCACACCGGCAAGGGATCAGTTGCTGGTGTCTTCCAGCCATTTTCGGACGGTGTCCAGGAGCTCGTCGTGGCTGGTCACCACGGAAACCTGTGGCGGTTCGGTAGCGGCCCTGCCATAGGTCAGGCGCGCACGGAATGGCTCAATGCTGCCTGCCTCCGACCACACTCGGATCACCATGGTGCCGCGTCCGTGTGTCATTTCGACCTGCTCGTCATCGTCCATGGTGACTATCGCCAAATCTCCTTGACTCAATTCAGGACCCCCGTCTCGTCGAGTGTTCCTATACTGTGCGGTAACTTGTCCAGTGTATGCCCGAGTATGCGTTCCAGCCATCCAGCCACGGCCGCTTGTGGACAATCCAGTCCTGTGGCGGGCAGGCGATCCAAAAATGTCAGTGCGGCGTGGGAAGGTGATTGCATGACTGGAATTGGATGGCTTGTGGCGGTATTGATGTTGTTGGCCGGGCTGCTGGCGGGCGCTGCCCTGGCGGCGTGGCTGTTGCGGGGGCGGCTGCTGGCGGCGCAGGGCGCGGCTGCGGCGGCGCAGCGGCATGCCGGCGAAGTGACAGCGAATTTTGCGGCGGCGGACGCCGAACGCAGGCTGCTTTTAAACCAGAACCGTGTCCTGTCCGCCCAGCAGTCTTCGGATTCCTCCGTTTTGCAGGCGCTCGGCCCGGTATCGGAAAAGCTGAGTGCCGTTCAGCGCCAGGTTGCGTTGCTGGAGCGCGACCGCGTGGAACAATATGGCCAGCTCGCCGAGCAGTTGCGCGAGGCCAAGGACTCCGACGCCCGCCTGCTGGCCACCACAACGTCCCTGGAGTCCGCTCTGCGTTCCAACAGTACGCGGGGCAAGTGGGGCGAAGTGCAGTTGCGCCGCGTGGTCGAGGCGGCGGGACTGCTCGCCCACGTGGACTTTGACGAACAGGTGCACACGGCCACAGACGACGGAGCCCACCGTCCTGACATGGTGGTGCGGCTGCCCGGTGGCAAGGAGCTGGTGCTGGATGCAAAGGTGCCGCTCTCTTCCTACCTTCACGCTCACGACGCCGGCCCCGGCGGCGGTCCCTTGGCCGAGGAACACCTTGCGCGGCATGCCAAGGCGGTGAAAGCCCATGTGGACGCCCTGGCCGCCAAAAAGTACTGGACGTCGGCACACAACTCCCCTGAACTGGTCATCTGCTTTGTGCCGGTGGAGTCCATACTGTCCTCCGCCCTGGTGGCGGACCCTTACCTGCTGGACTACGCCATGGGCAAGAGTGTGGTGCTGGCCTCGCCGTTTTCGCTGCTGGCCATCCTGAAATCCATCGCTTTCAGCTGGCGCCAGGACGTGCTGACCGAAAGCGCCAAGGAACTCTTTGACCTGTCGGCACAGCTCTACTCGCGCCTGGGTGTCCTGGGCGAGGCGGTCGCCGGCGTTGGCGCCTCCTTGAAGACGTCGGTGGACCGTTACAACAAGCTGGTGGGGACCCTTGAGGCCAGGGTGCTGCCCACCGCCCGCAAGCTGAACTCCTTCGATCCGAAAACGTTGGCCACCCCGTCCTTAGTGGAAGTGTCGGCACGGTCGCTGACCGCCCCGGAACTTGACGGGGCCTTGGATGGGACCCCGGGCATGGGGCAGCGTCCGCAGCGTTCCCTGGCCGATGAACATGGTTGGCGTGCGGGCGGCGAGCTGCCCCCGGCCGGCAGCAGCTAGTTCGCGGGGCCCTTCCCGTGGCCGCCCAGACCGCGGGAAGTGTCCCCTGCCGCCTTCAGTGTGGCGCGCAGCTCCTTCGGCAGCGAGAACAGGATGTCCTCCTCGGCTGTCACCACTTCCTCCACATCTCCGTAGCCGTACCTGGCCAGAAGGTGAAGCACATCCTGGACCAGGATTTCCGGGACGGAAGCTCCGCTCGTGACACCGATGGTGGCCACGCCTTCAAACCAGGATTCGTCGATTTCGTTGGCGAAGTCCACGCGGTGGGAGGCCCTGGCCCCATATTCCAGCGCAACCTCCACCAGGCGCACGGAGTTGGAGGAGTTCGCGGATCCCACCACGACGACGAGCTCGGCCTGGGGTGCAATCTTCTTGATGGCCACCTGGCGGTTGGTGGTGGCATAGCAAATGTCGTCGCTGGGCGGGTCCTGAAGTGTGGGGAAGCGGTCCTTGAGGAGGCGCACGGTCTCCATGGTTTCGTCCACGCTCAGCGTTGTCTGGGACAGCCAAATGACCTTGTCGGGATCGCGGACCTGAACATTGTCCACTTCATGGGGACCGTTCACAATCTGGATGTGCTCCGGCGCTTCGCCGGCTGTGCCTTCAACTTCCTCGTGACCTTCGTGGCCGATCAGCAAAATGTCATAGTCATCCCTGGCGAACCTCACAGCTTCCCGGTGGACCTTGGTCACCAGCGGGCAGGTGGCGTCGATGGTCCGCAGGCCGCGGTCCTCTGCTGACTTGACCACCGCGGGGGAGACACCGTGGGCGGAAAAGACCACCAGGGCGCCCGCAGGCACTTCCTCGTTCTCCTCGACGAAGATGGCGCCCTTGGACTCAAGGGAGGAAACCACGTGGACGTTGTGCACAATCTGCTTGCGCACATAAACGGGCGGGCCATAGTGTTCCAATGCCTTTTCCACGGCGATCACCGCACGGTCCACGCCCGCACAATAGCCGCGCGGGGCGGCCAGCAGCACGCGCTTGGGTCCTGGGACGGGGGCTGCTGCGGCCACCTCTTCGGGAGACCTGCGACGACGCGGAACGGCGGGCATGGGGACGGAAACAGCGGTGGTGCTCATGTTCCCATCCTACGGTGTCCGGGATCGCCCCAACATGTGGACCAGGACGGCTGCCACGACCAGGCCGGCGGCCAGGATGAACCCCCACGTGATGCCGCCCTGCCAACTCGCCTGGGCTTGGGCGCCGAGTGCGCGCCCAAACTGCGCCACGACTTCGTTGCCCGCGCCGATCGTGCCGGCCCGGTCTGCCGCCAACGCGGACCCCAGATGCCAGGCCAGCGCAACGAGCGCCATGCCCAGACCGGCCCCCATGAGCGTTGCCGACCGTTTGCGTGCCACGACCACCGCCAGCAGGAGAACGCCGACGGCGATGACTGCCAGCCAGCCGCCCAAGGCTCCGAGCCTGGTGACCAGGGGTATGGCCTTGGCTACCGCAGGCTGGTCGAGGCTGACGATGACCGCCCCGGGGGTGGGCAACCTCACACCAGTATCCGAGGAGACCTTCCCGGCCACCAAAGCCACCAAGGGGGCGATGTCCAGGTGGAGGTCTCCACTCCCCTGCTGCCGGGCCGTCGGGGTGAATGTCAGGGCGTGGCTGCGCCGCAGCGTTTCCGCCCAGGCCTTGGCGTAGCCGGGCTCGGTGTACAGCGATCGTGCGCTGGAATTGATGACGGCGGCGGCGAGTTCCTGGAGTTGTGGGGGCAAATTCAGCTGCGCGGCCGACTGCTTGGCCACCATGGCCGAAAGGCCCTGCTGAAAATCAGGATTTGACCCCAGCGGAGCGGCGAGCCCGACGAACCCGTCCTCGCTGACCAAGTTCCTTTCGGCCCAAATGGCCGGACCCGCGACAACCGCCAGCAACAGCGCGGCAACAACGAGAAGTGCTGAAGCCAACGAGCGCATAGACCATCCCCCGGTAATAGTGGTGAGGTCCCACCTTATGCCATCACCGTTCCAGCCTTGGCCATGGCACCCCGCGGACAGGTGCCGTGGCTGTGGACAGTGGCATATGTTTGTCGGTCGCCGAAGATAGGCTTGAACCAAGATTTGTTGCCCAAGCAGGACGGTGAGCATTGCCCATGCAGGAAACCCCGGAACGGAAAATCATTCCCGCCACGGCGGCACAAACCTCCCCCGAGAACCCGTGGCCGTTGGTGATGCTCAGCCAAAAGCTGAAGGCCCATATTGAAAAGGCCCCGCCCGCCTGGGTCGAGGGGCAGATCATTGAGCTGAACAAGCGGGCCAACGTCAGCTACCTGACCATCCGGGACGTCGACGCTGAAGTTTCCCTCAGCGTCACGGTCTGGGGTTCGGTGCTCAGCCAGCTCGCAACGCCGTTGGAGCGCGGCGCCCGGGTCGTGGCCCTGCTCAAGCCTGACTTTTGGCTCAAGACCGGCCGCTTGTCCATGCAGGGCCGGGACATCCGCCCCGTCGGCCTGGGAGACCTGCTGGCCAGGATTGAACAGCTTCGCCAGGCACTTGCCGCCGAGGGGCTGTTCGACGCACGGCGCAAGAAGAAACTGCCGCTGCTCCCCCAACGGATCGGGCTGGTCACGGGACGCAATTCCGACGCCATGAAGGACGTGTTGCGCAACGCCGCGCTGCGCTGGCCGGCGGTCATTTTTGAGGTCCGCGAGGTGGCGGTGCAGGGCGTCAACGCCGTCACGGCGGTGATCGGTGCCTTGCGCGAACTTGACGCCGACCCCGCCGTGGATGTCATTGTCATTGCCCGAGGCGGCGGATCCTTGGAAGACCTGTTGCCTTTCAGCCACGAATCGCTGGTCCGCGCGGTGGCTGACGCCGCCACGCCGGTGGTCAGCGCGATCGGCCATGAGGCGGACCGTCCGTTGCTCGACGACGTCGCCGACCTGCGCGCATCCACCCCCACGGACGCCGCAAAGCGGATCGTGCCGGACGTCGGGGAGGAACTGCAACGCGTGGACCAGGCCCGGACCCAGCTCGACCGCCGCATCGACGCGCTGCTGGAGCGCGAACACTACCGCCTGGCCCAGCTGCGCTCCCGCCCGGCCCTGGCCAACCCGGGGACCATGCTCACCGCAAGGGCCGACGACGTCGCCCGGCTGGGCGGGCGTGCCCTGACCGCGGTGCGCAGCCAGCTGGGCCGGCACGCCGACCAGGTCAAGCACCTGCGCGCCCAGGTGCGCGCCCTCTCGCCGCAAAAAACGCTCGACAGGGGTTACGCCGTCGTTCAGCTTGGGGACCGCAGCATTGTGCGCCACCCTGACCAGGCACCGGACGGCACACCCCTGACAATCCGCGTGGCCGGGGGCGCCTTCAGCGCCGCGGCCGCCGCCAAGTAAAGGACTGACCATGAGCCAAAAAACTCCCCCATCCCCCACCCCGCCAAGCGCTGACATTGCCGCGCTGAGCTATGAACAGGCCCGTGAACAGCTCGTCGCTGTCGTCAACCAGCTCGAGGCCGGCAGCTCGAGTCTGGAAGATTCGCTGGCCCTGTGGGAGCGCGGGGAGGCTCTCGCCAAAAAGTGCGAGGAATGGCTCGAAGGCGCCAAGGCCCGCCTCGACGCCGCCCGCGCCTCAACCGCCGGCTGACAGCCGGCGCCGGGGAGCGTCGTCCGAGCAGGCTAGCCGTCCTTGAGGCGGGCCCGTTCGTGCTGGACGTCGAAATCGCCGGCGGGCCATTGCAGGTTCAAGGAGGCCAAGGCCTCGATCAGGATCTCCTGCACGGCCAGGCGGGCATACCACTTTTTGTCCGCCGGCACCACGTACCAGGGAGCGCCGGGCGAGGACGTACGCTCGATGGCCTTTTGGTAGGCGTCCATATAATCGGGCCAAAAAGCACGCTCGTCAAGGTCGACCGGGCTGTACTTCCAGTACTTGGTCGGATCGTGCAGCCGGGCCCGCAGCCGCTCCCGCTGTTCGCCCGCCCCCAGGTTCAGCATCACCTTGACCACGGTGGTTCCGGCAGCTGCCAACTCCGCCTCAAAGTCATTGATGGCGGCGTAGCGCCGGTCAAGTTCGGTGTCGCCGGCCCAGCCGTGGACGCGGTGAATGAGCACGTCCTCGTAATGGGACCGGTCAAAGACGCCAAACATGCCCGGCTCGGGGACCGCCGGCCGGATGCGCCACAGGAAGTCATGGGCCTTCTCCTCCTCCGTGGGAGCCTTAAAGGCCGTGAGTTTGACGCCCTGCGGGTCCACGGACCCCACCACGTGCCCCACTATCCCGCCCTTGCCGGCCGTATCCATGGCCTGCAAGACCAGCAGGATCGACTTCGTCCCGCCAAAGCGGCTTTCGGCGAACAGCTGTTCCTGCAGCTGGGCCAAAACCGGTGCCCGGCCTGCCAGGGCTGCAGCGCCGTCGTCCTTCTTGCCGGAAAACCCCGGAGAGGCGTCGGTGGGCTGGCCGGCGAGGCGGAACCCGGGACCGGCTTTCAGCAGTTCGGCAGGGCTGGCGGTGAATCCAAGGGGCAGTGTCACTGTGGAACCTTTCCTAGGGTTTGTACGTGCTCAGGAATTCCGCAATTCGGCCCACAGCCTCTTCCAGGTCCTCGACATTGGGCAGCGTGACCAGCCGGAAGTGGTCCGGACGGACCCAATTGAAGGCGGTGCCGTGGGAGATGAGGATCTTTTGTGCCTCCAGCAGGTCCAGGGCGAACTGCTCGTCGCTCTTGATCGGGTACACCTCCGGATCGAGCCTGGGGAAAAGGTAGAGCGCACCTTTTGCCAGTGTGCTTGAGACTCCGGGGATCGCGTTTAACAACCGGTGCGCGGTGTCGCGCTGTTCGCGCAGCCGCCCTCCGGGCAGGATCAGGTCCTCAATGCTCTGGTGCCCGCCCAGTGCCGTCTGGATGGCGTGCTGGCCGGGTACGTTGGCACACATGCGCATGTTGGCCAGCAGGTTGATCCCTTCCAGGTAGTCGGCGGCCCGGGACTTCGGCCCGGAAATGGCCAACCAGCCGGAACGGTAGCCGCAAATCCGGTAGGCCTTCGACAGTCCGCTGAACGTCATGCACAGCACGTCGTCGCCGGTGACGGTGGCCGTGTTGATGTGCTCGGCATCATCGTAAAGGATCTTCTCGTAGATCTCATCCGAGAACACCACCAGTCCGTGCCTGCGGGCCAGGTCCACCATGGCCTGCACAATGTGACGCGGATAAACGGCACCGGTGGGGTTGTTCGGGTTGATGATGACCAGGCCCTTGGTCCGTGGAGTGATCTTCGCTTCCAGATCTTCCAGGTCCGGCCACCAGTCGCTGTCCTCGTCGCACAGGTAGTGGACGGCGCGCCCGCCGGCCAGGCTGACGGATGCGGTCCACAGGGGGTAGTCGGGGGCAGGGACCAGGACTTCGTCGCCGTTGTTCAGCAGCGCCATGAGGGAGAGCGTGATCAGCTCACTGACTCCGTTGCCCAGATACACGTCATCAACGTCGATGGTGTGGATCCCGCGCGTCTGGTAGTACTGGACAACGGCGGTCCTGGCGGAGAAGATGCCGCGCGAATCACTGTAGCCCTGGGCATGGGGCAGGTGGCGGATCATGTCCACCAGGATGGCATCGGGCGCCTCAAAGCCAAACGGTGCCGGGTTGCCGATGTTCAGCTTCAGGATGCGGTGGCCTTCCGACTCCAATTTTTGGGCCCGTTCCAGGACCGGTCCGCGGATGTCGTAAAGAACGTTGTGAAGCTTGGTGGACTGCTTGAAATCTGCCATTTACCAAATATCGCACACGGCCGCAGCCAGCGTCGGCGTGGCGGGCCCGCGGCGCGGTGGCCAATGGCTAGGAAGTGGCCTTGAGCAGCCCTGCTTGCACCAGCCATGCATGCGCCACCTCGGCCGGTGAGCCAAAATGGTTGCTCGAGCCGAGCCGGTTCAAGTTGATGAGCTCGTCCGTGCCGAGGGCGGCGGTGACCTTGTTCAATACGGCCCGCACATCCGCCGGAACGTCTTTGGTGTCGATGACCGGCACCACTGTTTCCGCCCGGAAGAGCCCCTTGGTGTCGGCCAGGGCCACCAGGGCGTTGTCGCCGATGGCGGGGGCCGAGGTGTGGATGTCGGCTACCTGGATGGTGTCGCGGAGCAGGGCCAATACGAGCTCATTCTTGGTGGCGGGCAACTCCTTGTAACTCTGGGGAACGCAGTTGTAGTCCGAGCCGACGGCGGCCAGCCCCCGGTCCGTGGTACGGAAGGCTGCCGAGCCGCCAAAGGCCAGTTTGCCGCACACCTTGGCCAGGTCGCTGACGGTCTTGAGCTGGTATTTTTCCGCCGTCACGGCCGTGACCACGAGGGCGTTGTTGTCCTCGGCCCGGGCCGGGTCAAGCATGGCCGTGCCCGCCGGTAGCACCGCTTTGAGTGCACCAAGGACTTGACCCGTGGTTGAGGCCCCCGTTGACGGGTCCAACCGCACCAGCATGGAGCTGGAGTAGCCGGGGACCACGTCCACGGTCCCCGCTGCAAGCTGGCCCAGCATGGTGGGGTCCCCGGTCACCTGCGGCTTGACCGTTGCTGACAGGCCTGCTGCGTTCAAGGCCGCCGCATAGACGTTGGCCAGCAGCACCCCTTCCGCGGGGTTCGCACCATCGGGCGCTGCGGGCGCGCCCACGACGAGCGCCGGCCCGGCGGAGTGCGGGGCGCTGGGGATGACGGCAATGGGACTGGGCGCGCAGGCCGTGGCACCGGTGACCAGGAACGACGCAACGGCAGCCATGGCGGCCCAACGTGACAGGCGCATGCTCTCCCTTTGTTTCCGGGGGCCCGGTGCGGACTGACGGGCAACTGGTTTGGGCGTGGACACCAAGACACACCCCTGGGCATCTAGCTTACCGGTGCCGTGGGCTGTTCCGCGCCGGATTGACGGGGAACCGGGCGCTGGACAGTGCCCTGCGAATGGTTGGGGACGTCCGTTGCGCACACCGGTGCATGGGCCAGTGGGGATTAGCCGAGGTCGGGGGCCTGTCGCAGTTGCACCCTGGCGCCGCCGCGTTCAAGTTCCAGGACGGTGACCGTGTTGGTGCCTGCCTGCAGCAGTGGTGCCGGGACGTAGAGGGTGGCCTGCGGCCCCACTTCCCAGTAGCGGCCCAGGAGGAAGCCGTTGAGCCAGAGGAATCCCTTGCCGAAACCGGGAAGTGCCAGATGCGTGTCGGCTGGTTCTTCCACCCGGAAGTCGCCGCGGAACCAGCCCGGTTCCGTGTGGCGGCGCTTCTGCATGTCTGAGCCGGCGCCAGCCCTGGCGACCGGAAGTTGTTCCAGCGGCCGGTCAAGGTCGATGGCGCGCTGCTCCCAGTGAAAGACGTAGCGCTGGTTGACCAACACGCCGCCGAGGATGCCCTTGCCTTGGCCAAACAGCGGCCCGTAGTTGATGCGGCCCTGGTTTTCCACCAGGATTTCAAGCCTCACGGGGCCGCCGGGGTGGGACACCTTCAGTCCGTCTGCCGCCGTGGCGTCGGTCAGGACGCCCGCCTGGGCCCCGTCGATCCACACGTATGCGCGGTCGTGCAGGCCGCGGATCTTGAGGGTGGCTTCCCCGACGGGCAGCACGGCGTTGGCTGTGTAGTGGACCATGCCCCGGTCCAGTCCGAGCTGTTCAAAGGACAGCGGCTTGACACTGCCGACCGGTTCGGCCGCGCGGACAAAGTCCAGCAGCCCGGCGTCCGGTGTAAGGTCAACGCCCAATGCCGGAAGCACCGCGGCCGGGCAGGCCAGTTCCGCGGGTACGGGCGTCAGTTCGCGGCCGGCGGCTTCGAAGAAGGCCTCCCGCAGGGCATGGAACTTCTCGGTGAGGCGACCGTCTTCGGCGATGGGGGCGTCGGAATCGTAGCTGGTGACGGTCGGTTGGATGACGCCGTCGTGGTTGCAGCCGGAGGTCAGGCCAAAGTTGGTGCCGCCGTGGGCCATGTAGAGGCAGACAGACCCGTCAAGGTCCAGGATCTTCTTCACCTCGGCGGCGGCGTCGGCGGCGCTGCGCGTGTGGTGGCCCTCGGTCCAGTGGTCAAACCAGCCGTTCCAAAACTCCACGTTGAAGAACGGTTCGCCGGGGCGGCGGCGTTGCCAAACGGCGTCGGCCTCGTCGCCGCGTGCGCCCAGCGTCGCCGCCGCCCAAGTGTCCGGCAGGGACCCGCCATCGAGGAAGTAGTCGGTGCCTCCGTCGGCCGTAAACAGCATTTCGGTGATGCCGCGGGACTGCAGGGCAGCGCGGTTCCAGCGCAGGTACGCTGCGTCGTCACCGTAGCTGCCGTATTCGTTTTCGATCTGGACGGCCACCACCGGGCCGCCTTGGCAGGCCTGCAGCGGCGCGATGACCGGCAGGAGGGCGTCAAACCATGTCTCCACCACGCCGGTGAAGCGCGGGTCCGAGGAGCGGGGCACCATCTCGGGATCCGAGATGGCCCACGACGGGAAGCCGCCGTTGTCCCATTCGGCACAGATGTAAGGGCCCGGGCGGACGATCACGTCCAGGCCGGCCTCCCCGGCGAGCGTGATGAAACGGGCAAGGTCGCGCCAGCCGGTGAAATCCGGCGCCGCACCCCTGTGCGGCTGATGGAAATTCCAGGCCACATAGGTGTCCAGCGTGTTGACGCCCATGGCGGCCAGGCGGTCAATCCGGTCCTGCCACTGCGCCGGGTGGACCCGGAAATAATGCACGGCCCCGGCGATGATGCGGTGCGGGCGTCCATGCCGGAACAGTTTCCGCCCCGTGTAGGACAGTGCCGTCCCGGCTTCGGCCCCGGAGAAGGTTTCGCAAGCCTTGGGGCCCTGTTCGTGCAAAGTGGCTGGCATGGGGGCATTCGTGGACAACGCTGCTCCTGGTGTTGTTAGGTAACCGCGGGGCGGCAAACCTCTGTTATGCATAACAATCCTAGGTGAACCGGGGCCTGCCCGCTAAGCGGGCCGTCTGGGCGGGGACGTGCGCTTTGATGTTGCGGACAACAATTACACTGGCACGAGCAACCCCTCGCCTCGCTAACACGGCGAACCCTGCCCCACCCGAGCGAGGACGCCACCATGGAACCCAAATTCAAGCGGGCGCCGGCGATGCGTGACGTCGCCGCTGCGGCCGGCGTCTCAGCCCAGACCGTCTCCCGGGTCCTCAGGAGCCACCCCAATGTCCAGAAAGCCACACGAATCCGCGTCCTGGCCGCCGTGGAGGAACTGGGCTACCACCGGAACAACACCGCCCGCGCCCTGGTCACGGGACGGTCCAGGACCCTTGGCATGCTAACGCTGGCCACGAACAGCTATTCACGGTCCTCGCTGGCCCTGGGCGTCGAACTGGGCGCCCGGGAGGCCGGCTACACCGTCAACTCCGTCACCTCGGACCTTGAAGTGCAGTCGCTGGCGGATGCCGTCAGCCGGCTGGCGCTCCAAGGCGTGGACGGGATCATCATCGCCGCGCCGCTGCGGGACGAGGCAGGGAAGGTTCGCCAGCTGACGGCCCACATACCCACTGTCACCACCGACGGTTCAACCGGCAGCGGCGACGGCCTGGTAGGAGTCGACCAGGATTTGGCCGCCGCCCTGGCCACGAGGCACCTGCTGGAGCCCGGAATCGGGCTACCGCAGCGGACTGGTCCTCGGGCGCATGCCCTGGGTGACGGCAATATTGGTGGCAAGTGACGAGATGGCGTTCGGCGTCATCCGCGCCCTGGGTGAACTGGGCCGGCGCGTCCCGGAGGACGTGTCCGTGGTGGGGATCGACGACATTGACCTGGCTGGTGCGCGGCAGCACCTCCCCGCCTCCGGCGAACTAACGGATCCGTCCGGTTTCCCTTCGCTGCCGTGCGGCGCCCGTCGCCGAGCGGCCCGCCACGAGCAGCGGCACGCCGAAGATGGGGTCCTGGTCCAGGATCCGCACGTCGTCCAGGCCCTTGGCGGCCAGGTGCCGCCGGAACGATTCCTGCAGGGCCGGCACGTTGCTGCCCAGGCCGCTGCCCAGCACGACGGGACCGGCGATCCCCAACTGAGACGCCACCTGGTGCGCCATGCCGGCCAGGTCGGCGCCGGCCCGGTCCACCATGGCCAGCGCCCCGGCATGGCCGTTGGCGGCTGCTTCAATGACCACCGGCGACGCAGCAGCCCAATAGCGGCGGGTGGTGCCCTGGTGGAAGTGCCCGATCAATTCTCCCGGGCGGGCGAGCTTGCAGTAGGCGAGCAGGCCGCGGGTCAGCTCGTCGGTTTCGGCGCCCAAGTCCATTTGGTGCAGGCTGTGCCGGACGGCCTCGCGACCCAGCCAGTAGCCGCTGCCTTCGTCGCCGAGCAGATAGCCCCAACCCCCGGCCCGTGCTTCGGCACCGTCGGCGTTGGTGCCCCACGCTGCGGATCCGGTCCCGGCAATGACGGCCACGCCGGTGGACGCCCCGCCGGCGGCAAGCAGGAGGCGGGTGTCGTGCACCACCGTCACTGTGGCACCTGGCACGAAGGGTGAGATCAGTCCGCGCAGGGCGGCGGCGTCGTCGTCCGTGTCCACTCCCCCGGCACCGGCGAAAACCACGGACGGTCTGGGGTTCCCCAGCTTCCCTGCGAGCTCGGCCAAGTTTTCACGCGCCGTTTCCGCGCTCACGTTTTGCACATTGGCGCTGCCGGCGCTGGCGTCAGCTGTGACTTTGCCGCCCACCCACACGATGCCGCGCGTCTTGGAGCCGCCAATGTCCAGCCCCAGCACGGTCCCCGGCGCGACCATTGCGTTCTTGGTGTCAATCATCACCCACCTAGACTAGTGGCATGTTTGATTCCCCCATCATTGTGGCCCCCATGGCCGGCGGAACGACGACGGCGGACCTCGCCTTGGCGGCGCGGCGCGCCGGTGCGTTTGCGTTCGCGGCCGGCGGCTACAAGAACGCCGGGGACCTCGCCGCCCACCTGGCCCCGCTGCGGGCTGGTGGCGCCGACTTTGGCGTGAACCTGTTTGTTCCGCGCAGCGCGGCGCTGTCCTCAGGCGACGCCGCCGCACTCGCCCGGTACCGGACGGAACTGGCCGCATCTGCGGAGCGGCTGGGCGCAGCGCTTCCAGCGGAACTGCCGGGCCCGGCCGATCCCCGGGCGCAGGACTTTTGGGACGAGAAGCTGGACCTGCTCCTGCGCGAACCGGTGCCCCTGGTCTCCTTCACTTTCGGTCTGGCACCCGCTTCCGTGGTGGAGGGGCTGCACCGCAAGGGCACGCGCGTTGTGGCGTCGGTGACCACCGTTGCCGAGGCCCTGGCCGCGGCCGGGACCGGGGTGGACGCCCTCGTGGTGCAGCACTCCAACGCGGGCGGGCACTCGGCAGCGTTCCTGCCGGGCTCCCGGCACGGCGCGCCCGGCGTGGTGGAACTGGTGGCAGAAGTGCGGGCCGCCGTCGGACTTCCCCTGGTGGGCGCAGGCGGGATTGGCGACGCCGCGACGGCCAGGGCCGTCCTGGCGGCCGGGGCCGTGGCGGTGCAGTTGGGCACTGCCGTCCTGCGCTCCGAGGAGAGCGGGGCCCGGGCCCTGCACAAGGACGCGTTGGCGGACCCTGCGTACACCTCGACGGCGGTCACGTGCGCCTTTACGGGAAAGCCGGCACGGGCACTGGTCAACGAATTTGTGCGCCACCATTCCGCTGGTGCGCCGCACGCCTACCCGGAGGTGCATTTTCTCACCGCCCCGCTGCGCGCCGCCGCAGCGGCAGCGGACGATCCCGGGTCCTTGAACCTGTGGGCGGGAACGGCGTGGCAAAAGGCCGCCGCCGGGCCGGTAGCGGGCATCATCGCCGGTTTCCTGGAGGAACTCTAGCGCGCGGGAGCGCACGGTTCATGGGGCGCACGAACGCACCTCGGGCACGGCCGGGCCCGCGGCGCGGTTTTTAGCGCAAGGCTTCCAGCAGGTCCCTTCCCTCCGCCAGCACCATGTCCCTGAACCGTGCCACCTGCGCCGGTCCGCCGGGGCGGTTGCGCCACACCAGGCCAATGTCGCGACGTGCCGGCGGCCAGGTGATGTCCAACTCCCGCCACCCCAGCGCGCCGGGCTGTGAATCATGGTGGCCGGGGTGCGCCGCCGGTGCCACAGCCACGCCCAGCCCGGCGGAGACCAGCCCACGGATGGTGTGCAGGTCCTGGCCTTGAAAGTCCACACGCGGCCGGAAGCCTGCACCCCGGCACAGTTTCTCCACAATGGAGCGCATGCCGTATCCGGGTTCGAGCATCACGAACCCGTCGTCGCGCACCGCGTCGAGCCGGATGCCGCCGGAGCCGGCCAGGCGGTGCGCCTCGGGAACCACCAGCTTCAGCGCTTCCGAATACAGCACCTCCGCGCCGATGGTCCGGCTTGGCAACGGCGGCGGCGCCACCAGGGCCAGGTCGGCGGCACCGGTTTCCAGCAGTTCCAGGCAAAACTGCCGGCTCCCCTCCTGGAGTCCATAGCCGACGCCGGGATTTTCCCGGGCGAACGCGCTGATGAGCAACGGAAGGGCAGCCTCGCCGAAGGTGTGCTGAAATGCGATCCGGATCCGTCCAAACGACTTTCCGGACTCCTGCCGGGCGAGGGCCAGGCCCATGCGCACAGCATCCAGCGCCTCGGCCGCCCTTGGTATGAGGGCCAGCGCCGCCGGCGTCAGCTCCACCCCACGGCCCCGGCGCAGCAGAAGCGGGGTGCCAACAACATCTGCGGCACGGGAGACCGCCCTGCTTACCGTTGACTGCGGGATCCCCAGAGCCTGGGCTGCTGCGGTGACATGGCGGCTGGCACCGAGTTCAACGAGGATGGGCAGCACGGGCAGGAGCCTGGACAGGTCCGCGTGGTCTTGTTCCATGCCTCATGAAACCATTAACCCACAGCGATTACAGTCATTTTTGGATTGATTTTCGAATAATCATGCATTGGACGCATTGCTCCAAGGGTCTTACCGTTGAAGTTGTGAAAAGTGCGAACAAGGCAGCCGCCGCAACGATGGCCGCGGCACCCCCGTGGGCGGGCCACGTGCTCGGCAGTACCGGTTACCGCAGGGTGCTTGCCGCACTGGCGTGTTCGGGCGTGGCAACGTTTGCCCAGCTGTATTCCCTCCAGGGCCTGCTCCCGCTCGTCTCCCGCGATCTGGGCATCACCGCCGCCCAGGCGTCCCTCACAATTTCAGCGGCCACCATGGGGCTTGCCGTGGCGGTGCTGCCGTGGTCGTTTGTGGCCGACCGCGCCGGCAGGGTGCGCACCATGGGCCTTGCCGTCATGTTGGCGACCATCCTTGGCCTGCTGGTTCCGGCGGCACCCAACTTTGAAACGCTCCTGGTCCTGCGGGCGCTGGAGGGCGCGGCACTGGGCGGAATCCCAGCCCTGGCCATTGCCTACCTGACCGAGGAGATCAGCCCGCGGCATGCTGGGGCGGCAGCGGGCGCCTACGTGGCCGGCACCACCCTGGGCGGGCTGTTCGGGCGGTTGCTGGCCGGCCCGGTAGCCGACCTGGCCGGCTGGCGGATGGGGACGCTTGCGGTCTCCGTCTGCGCCGCGGCCGCGGCCACCGGCTTCCTGCTGCTCGCGCCCCGGCCGCACGGATTTGTTCCCGCGCGCGGCGGCGGCTTCGGCGCGGTCCTGGCCAGGCTGGCTCCGCAGCTGCGCAACAAGTCGCTGCTTGCCTTGTACGCCCAGGCATTCCTGTTGATGGGCGCCTTTGTCAGTGTGTACAACTACCTGGGGTTCCGCCTTGAGGCCCCGCCCTACCTCCTGCCCGCCTCGGCGGTGGCACTCCTTTTCCTCGCGTACCTGGCGGGGACGGTGTCCTCGCGCACCGTGGCCGGGCTGGCTGCACGGTTCGGCCGGCGCACCATGCTGCTGGCCTCCACCGCCCTGATGGTGGCAGGCCTGGCCGTGACGCTGGCCGGCCCCCTGCCCGTCATCCTGGCCGGGCTGGTCCTGTTCACCGCCGGATTCTTCGGGGCGCACAGCGTCGCCTCCGGCTGGACCGGGGTGCTCGCCACTGCGGGCCGGGCGCAGGCTTCGTCGCTCTACAACCTCAGCTACTATGCCGGCTCCAGTGTGGTGGGCTGGGCCGCGGGGTTCGTGTTCCAGGCCGCGGGCTGGAGCGCACTGGCGGCGGCACTGGCGATCCTGGCCCTGCTGGCAGCACTCGCCGCCTCCGCACTGCTGCCTTCCGGGCGCCCCGCCCCGCGACCGTAGCGGGCACGCGGGGCGGCCCTTAACAGACCGCTTCGATCGCCCCGACCAGGTCCGCCAGGACGTCTTCGGGATTTTCCAGCCCGATCGAGACGCGCAGCATGGTGGCGTGGGGCTTCGCCTCCGCGGCGACGGGCCGGTGCGTCAGACCTGCGGGGTGCTGGATCAAGGTGTCCACCCCGCCCAGCGACACGGCGTGGGTCGCGAGCTTCACATGCTCCGGGATGGCCTCGGCCTGATTGGCGGTGTCCACTTCAAAGGACATCATGGATCCGGGGCCGGCCATCTGCGTGCCCACCAGGCCCAGGGGATCGCATTCGGGCAGGCCCGGATACAGCACGCGCCGCACCCCCTCGTGTGACTGCAGTGCCGAGGCGACCTTGTGCGCGTTTTCCTGTTGCGCCCGGACCCGGACGGACAGGGTGGCCAGGCCGCGGTGCAGCAGGTAAGCCGGCCATGGTGTCAGCAGCCCGCCGGTGATGGCGCGGACCTGGCGCAGGCGCGAGGCCCAGGCGGGGTCCGTTGCCACCACCCCTCCCATGGCGTCCCCGTGGCCGCCGAGGAACTTCGTGGCGCTGTGGAGCACCAGCGAGGCACCGAGTTCCAGCGGTCGCTGGAGCACCGGAGTCGCAAAGGTGTTGTCGATCATGACCGGCAAGCCGTCCGCCGCGGCCACCAGGGCCTTGATGTCCAACAGGCGCAGGTCCGGGTTGGCGGGTGTTTCGGCAATGATGAGGCCGGTATCGGCGCGCAGGGCGGCACGGACCCCATCCGGCGCCACAAAAGTCACGCGGGTGCCGAGCAGCCCGGTGGCCAGTACGTGGTCGGAGCCCCCGTAGAGCGGGCGGACCGCCACCACATGCGGCTTCCCGCCGGCGACGGCGGCGAGCAGCACCGCTGCCAGCGCGGCCATTCCGGTGGCAAAGGACACCGATTCAGACGCTCCTTCCAGTGCCGAAACCCCAGTTTCAAAGCGGGCCACGGTGGGATTCCACAGCCGTTGGTAAACGGTGCTCTGGCCCGGGCCGGGCACGCCTCCGGTGGCCATCCGCTCGTAGGCGTCACCACCGGATGCCACACCTGCCAACGGTGCCGTGGTGGACATGTCCAGCGGAATCGCATGCACGCCCAGCTCCGCCAGGTCCTCACGCCCGGCATGCACCGCCCTTGAATCCCAGCCCAGCTGCGCGTCCAACACCCCGTACGACATTTCCTGCCCGCTTTCCCCGGCTCCCTTGCCGGAAAGATTCCTCAACTTAGCAGCCAGTATGGACCACTTTGTCAGATATTTGGTAGAATGGTGAACTATTGGTAAGTCCAACAGCCAAGTTCGTATTTTTACATCATTTCGGAGGATTCAATGGCGTCACCCGCGAAGAACATTCGACGCGAGCCGCCCGGGCCGGCCCGGCAGGCGGAGCCACTGGACGCCGTCGACCGCCAGATCATCGACGCCCTCGTGGCTGATGCGCGCATCACCAACCGCGACCTCGCCGACGCCGTGGGGATCGCCCCGTCCACGGCGCTCATGCGCACCCGTTCGCTCATGGAACGCGGCGCGATCGAGGGTTTTGATGACCGCGACCAGATCGACACCTTCACCTCCCGCGTCCCGCAGCTGCCCGAAGTGCTCTCAACGTTCCACACCTCCGGCTCCGTGGACTACCTGCTGCATATCGCCGTCCGCGACACCGACGCCTTGCGCGACTGGGTGCTAGACAACCTGACCACGGACCCGGTGGTGGGCCACACCGAGACCACGCTGGTGTTCAAGCACATCCCGGGCCACGCCGGACCGCTCGACTAACGGCCGGAGCGCCGGTGCGCGGCCACGGCGAGTGCGGCGCAGGACAGGGCGATGGGGGCGGCAAAGCCGGTGATGGAGGCTTGCAGCCCCCACGCCTTCACGGCCAGCCCCAGGCCCAGAACAGGGAGCGCGCTGCCGAGGTAAGTCACGATGTACACCGCCGAGATGACCTGGGCATGGCGGGCCGGCTCCACGGCGGCGGCGACGTCATTGAAGACCACGCGGAAGGCCGCGCCCTGGCCAAGACCGGCGCCAATGCTTGCCCCCACGAGCAGTATCGGTGATTGAAGCGTCCCGGCCGCCGCGATCAGGACCACGGAGATGCCCAACAGCAGCAGGCCCGCCGGCACCAGGAAGCGCCCGCGCAGCGACAAAAGCTGGCTCAACGCCGAACCCGCCAGCGTGACGGCCGCCAGCACGCCGATCACCGGCCGGGAATCCGCCTGCATGATGTGGGCAAAGTAGCCCGGCGCCAGCGACAGGCAAAACCCGAAGACGGCAAAGCTGACGAAGCCGGTAGCCGCTGCCAGCCAGAACGTGCCGCGCGCCGAGCGGGCCAGCGCCGGGAGGCGGGGCCGCAGGTAGTTGCGCCCCTGCCCGGCCGGCGCAGGGTCCGCTGCCGGGCGGGCGTCGAGCAGCAGAAGCGGCACCAGCAGCAACAGCAGGACCAGCGAGTGCACCGCAAACGGCGCCTGGGTGTGGTCCGGCAGCAGGGACAGCATCCCGCCCACCACCGGCCCGGCAGCCACCCCGCCCGAGGAGGACAGCAGCGTAAAGCGCGACGCCCACTCCGGCCTGCTTGGCATCAGCTCGCGCAGTGCCGCAGCGCTGGCACCGGTGCCGATGGCCACAGCGCAGCCCGCCGACCGATATGGTCGGACCAGTGGCCAAAGAGCAGCAATCCGCCGATCAGTGCCACGACGTAGGCGGTGAAGGCAACCGTGACACCCACGGAATCGAAGCCGATGCGGGCCTGCAGCAGCGGGTACAAGGGCGTGGCGAGGTTGGCGCCCACCAGCAGCGTGAAGATGACCGTCCCGGCGAGCAAAAGCCGGGTGGCAACAGTGGCGTCCCACGACCATCGGGAGGTGGGCGCCGGGCGCATGGCCAGTTCCTGCAAGACGGTCACGGACGTTTCCTTTCACGTGATGGCGGTTGCGGCCCGCGCGGTCCGGTCCCCCGGATGGCGCAAATCCATCTATAGAATGAGCCAGTGGATGCAGTCTGATTCAACTATTCGCCCAATTTGAGTCAGAATGATCAAGATCTTCCATCCAATCGAGCACGGAGTGAACCGCATGAGCATTTTGGACCCTCTCGACGTGCGCCTGGTGCTGGCCTTGATTGCCGACCCGCGCGCCCAGATCGGGGAGCTTGCGGACTCCCTGGGCGTGGCCCGCAACACCGTCCAGTCGCATCTGCGGCGCCTCTCGCGCAGCGGCGCCCTTCGCCAGGGCGGCCGGGAGGTGGACCTGGCGGCGATCGGCTACGATGTGGTCGCCTTCATCACCCTTGAGGTGAACCACAGGGACCTGGACGGCGTCATTGCCGCCATGCGGGCGGTGGCGCAGGTCCTGGAGGTGTATGAAATCTCCGGCCGTGGCGACGTCTGGTGCCGGCTCGCCGCCCGCGACGTGCACCATCTCCAGGGCGCTCTGCGGGCGCTGCTGCGCATCAAGGGTGTGATCCGCACGGAGACGTCGCTGGCACTCCACGAACACATCCCCTACCGGCTCGCCCCCCTGCTGGAAGGAATGAGCCACGGCTGACACGCGCCGGGCGTTCATAATGGGCAGGTGACCATCATTGATAACGGCGTGTATGTCGACGGGGCCCGCGTCGCCACCCCGGGCAGCCTTGACCAAACCTACGAGGCCATGGCCGCATGCGGCGGCATGGCCTGGATCGGCCTGTTCCGCCCCGACGCTGCGGAGATGGCCTCACTGGCCGCCGAGTTTTCGCTGCACGAGCTGGCCGTTGAAGACGCCATCAAGGCCCACCAGCGGCCCAAGATGGAAAGGTACGACGACGTTCTGTTCACGGTGTTGCGGCCGGCCCGTTATCTGGATGCCGAGGAAGCAGTCGAATTCGGCGAGCTGCACGTCTTTACCGGCAAGAACTTCGTGATCACCATCCGGCACGCGGAAACCCCCGGGCTTGCCTCCACCCGGCACCGCCTGGAAGCCGATCCGGAGCTGCTCGGCCAAGGGCCCGAGGCTGTCCTGTACGCCATTTTGGACCAGGTCGTGGACGACTACCTGCCGGTGGCCAGCGGACTGGAAAACGACATCGACGAGATCGAGGACCAGCTGTTTGCCGGCGACCCCAACGTTTCGCGCCGCATTTACCAGCTCTCCCGCGAGGTCATCCACTTCCAGCGGGCCATCCATCCGCTCCGCGACACCCTTGCCCGGCTCAAGGGCGGCTTTGACAAGTACGGGGTCGACGTGGAGCTGCAGCGCTATCTGCGCGACGTGGAGGACCACGTGGAATCCCTGACGGCCAAGTCCGATTCCTTCCGCCAGTTGCTGCAAAATGCGCTCACGGTGGACGGCACATTGACCGCCAACCGGCAAAACGAGGCCAGCGCCGCCCAAAACGAACAGGTGAAGAAGATCTCCTCCTGGGCCGCCATCCTTTTTGCCCCGTCCTTCGTGGCCGGCATCTATGGCATGAACTTTCACGTCATGCCGGAGCTGGCGTGGCCGTGGGGCTATCCGTTCGCCATCGGGCTCATGCTGCTGGTGGGGGTATCAATGTACATCATTTTCAAGAGGAAAACCTGGCTCTAGCGGGGCCGCCCGGGCCGGGCAGGCGCAGCCAGCCCGGCGCCTGCCGCCGGAAAGTGCCCGGGTCCAGGTCCGCCGCCCCGGCCGGCAGTGCCCCCAGCAGAGGGGTGGGCCGCATCGCCAGATACCTGCGGTTGTCCCGGTCGATGGCGGATGCCGCTGACGGCCAGGAGCCGATCGCCACTCCGGCGGCCGGCAGTCCGCGGCGGTCCAGTGCCTCCAGCGTCAGCAGGGTGTGGTTCAACGTGCCCAGGCCGCTGCGGCAGACCACCACAATGTCGGTCCGGACGGCACTGCCGACAGCCGCCGCCAAGTCCGCGAGGGTGTTGCCTTCCCCGTCCAGTTCCACGAGCAGGCCGCCGGCGCCCTCGACCAGCACGTGGTCGAACCCATCCGCCAGTTTCATGAGGTGCCCGGCATGGTGCGCCAGGGTGGGCAGCAGCCTGTCTTCGCGGGCAGCGGCGGCGGCCGGCGCCATGGGGTCGCGCAGGCGGATGCCCTCAGCAGCGGCGCGCACGCCGCTGAGCCGGGTCACCTCGGCCATGTCGCCGCCTCCGTCCGGCCCCACGCCCGTCTGGGTTGGCTTGTAGACAGCCACCGAGGCCCGCCCGGCGGCCAGGACCGTGGCGAGGGCGGCCGTGGCCACGGTCTTGCCGACGCCGGTGTCCGTGCCGGTGACAAAGATGATGGACGGGTGCTTCATGGGACTCCCTGAACGCTGCTGACGGCGCTGACGGTGCTGACTGGGCTGACTGGGCAGACTGCGGTCACGGTGAGCGGGGCCTGGAAGGACAGCAGCCGCAGCCATTCGGGCGGCGGGCCGGCCAGTCGGAGACGGGGCAGGGCCGCAGCAGCCTCCTGAACCACCAGCGTCGTTTCCAGCTCCGCGAGCCTGGCGCCGAGGCAACGGTGCAGGCCGTGGCCAAAGGCCAGCGAATAGGCGGTGGGCCCGGCATCGGCGGGGTGCCGTCCGCTAAGTTCGAGCAGGATTTCCGCCCCGGCCGGCAGGCTGCTGCCCGCCAGCGTGGTCTCGCGGAGGGCCGCCCTCCGCCAGGTGTGGACGGAGGATTCGGTGGCGAGCACGCGGCGGACATGGGCCTGGGCCCCGGCAGGCTCTGCCAACGCGGCCCAGCCGCCAGTGCCGCCCGAACTACCGGTGCAGCCTGTGCCTTCAGTGCCGCCCGAACCGCCGGTCCCGCCCGTGCCTTCAGGGGCGCCGGCGGCCTCAATGCCACGATACAGGGCCGTGTTGATCAACTGGGAGGTGGTTTCCTGCCCTGCGATCACCAGGAAATAGCCCAGGGAGCACACTTCCGGCTGGGTGAGCCCGGCCGCGTCCAGCACCCCAAACAGGGTCGCCGTGCCACGCGCGGCGGCCGCCTCCTCCCTGAGCCAGCCATAGAATTCCGCGGCGCTGGCCGCCAGGACCTGCTGCCGGTCCTCGTCGGGCCAGCCCCAGAACAGTTCCAGCGAATCCCGGCTCCAACGCTTGAGCAGGCCAAGCTCGGGCGTGGGCTGCCCGGTCAGTTCGGCCATGATCAGCGGCGGGACGTGGCGGGCCACGGCATCAGCAAGGTCCACGGGTCCGTGCCGCAGTGCCGCGGCCGCCACATCCAGCCGCTGCCGCGTCAGCACGCGCACCCGCGGCGCAATGCCCGCCACCTTCGCGGGCGTGAAGAAGCGGCCCACCAGGGTCCGTACCATACGATGGCGTTCCCCCGTGGCGGAGGCCAGAACAGGCGGCAGGGCAAAGCGCACCCGGCTGAGAATGCGCAGCGTGGCTGGGGCCAGCGGCACCACCGAGGTCAGGGCATTGGTGGGGGCGAAGTCCTCCGTGCGGCGCATGGCCTCACGCACCTGGGCGGGGTTTCCCACGACAGTGAAGGTCATGGCCCACCCACCGCACGGGCGATGGCGCCGGCGGCCAGCTCCAGTTCAGTTTCCGTGAGATTGGCCCGCGCGGTGAGGCGCAGGCGGGACACGCCGTCGGGCACGCTGGGCGGGCGGAAGCAGCCCACGGCCACACCGGCTGCGCGGAGTCCTGCGGCCAACGCGGCCGCGCGGGCCGCGGAGCCGACGCGGATGGACTGCACGGCGCCGGCGGCAGCGGCCGTCCCCCAGCTTCGGGCCAGGACGGCGGCATTCGCCAGCACCCCGCGGGCCAGATCGGGCTCCGCCAGTACGATTCGGGCGGCCTCCCCTGCTGCCGCCGCGGCGGCGGGCGCCAGGGCGGTGTCAAAGATGAAGGTTCTGGCCGTGTTGACCAGGTGCTCGCGCAACAGCGGCGGCCCCAGCACGGCACCACCCTGCGATCCCAGCGCCTTGGACAGCGTGGCCGTGACGGCCACATGCGCCGCCCCGGCCAGCCCGGCCGCATGGACGGCTCCGCGGCCGGCACCGGCCACGCCTATCCCGTGGGCCTCGTCCACCAGCAGGAGTGCGTCGTGCTCCGCACACAGGGCCGCGACCTCGGCCAGGGGCGCGGCATCCCCCAGCACTGAGTAAATGGATTCCAGCACGACGACGGCCCGCGGCTGGGTGCGCCCGGCCAGCGCCGCCCTGATCCCCTCAGTATCCTGATGTGCCACGGAGACGGACGGCGAGCGCGAGAGCCGGATGCCGTCGCGCAGCGAGGCGTGCACGTGCGCGTCATGGACCATCAGGGTCCCGGGGCCGCCCAAGGCGGCAACCATGCCGAGGTTGGCGGTGTAGCCGCTGGAAAACGCCAGCGCCGTTTCCTGACCGGTGAGGAGGCACAGCCTGCGTTCCAACTCCTGGTGGGCTGCGGTGGTGCCGCACACGACCCTGGATGCGCCGGCCCCGGCACCGAAGCTGTCCAGTGCCTCGCGGGCGGCCTGCGTGACCCGGGGGTCCGCGGACAGGCCCAGGTAGTCGTTGGAGGCCAGGTCCACCAGCCGGGCCGGCGGCTCGGTGCTGCGGACCAGCCCGCGGTGTTCGCGCACGGCTGCCCGGGTGGCCAGCCATGCATCCATGGCCGTTTCAGTGGCGGCCATCAGCCGTGCACCCGGGCCACCGCGGCGTGGATGGCGGTGCCGATGGCCGCCACGTCCTTTCGCGTGCTGGTGTACGGCGGCATGGTGTAGACGAGGTTGCGGAAGGGCCGCACCCACACACCGTGCTCCAGGGCGGCCCGTGTGACGGCGGGGACGTCGACCGGTTCGGACAGTTCCACCACGCCCACGGCCCCCAGCACGCGCACGTCCCGCACGGAGGCAAGGGACGCGGCCGGGGCAAGGGCCGCGCCCAGGCCGCGCTCTATTCCCCGGACCCGGCCCCGCCAGCCCGGGGAGGTGAGGAGCTCCAGGGAGGCGCAGGCCACGGCGCAGGCCAGCGGGTTGCCCATGAACGTGGGCCCGTGCAGCAGGGCACGCAGCGGCGATCCCGTAATTGCACGGGCAACCTTCGCTGAGCACAGCGTCGCCGCCAGGGTCAGGTATCCGCCGGTCAGCGCCTTTCCAACACACATGATGTCCGGGACCGTGCCCGCCCATTCGGAGGCGAACAGCTTTCCGGTCCGGCCAAAGCCGGTCGCGATCTCGTCGCAAATGAGCAGCAGGCCGTTTTCGCTGGCCACCCGCCGGGCGGCGGCCAGGGCACCTGGGGCGTAGGCGTGCATGCCGCCGGCCCCCTGCAGCACCGGTTCCAGGATGATGGCGGCCAGTTCGTGGCCGTGGCGGGCCACGGTGTCCTCCAGGAGCCCTACCCAGACCGCAACCTCTTCACGGTCTGCCAGCAGTTCGCTGCCGGCCAGCCGTGCGGCCGGGGGACGTGGCAGGAACAGCTGTTCGGCGATCAGTGAGGGAAAGGCCGCGTGCATGCCGTCCACCGGATCACAAACACTCATGGCGGCGAAGGTGTCCCCGTGGTAGCCGCCTCGCAGGGCCAGGAACCGCGTCCGCCGGGGACGGCCGCGGCCGAGCTGGTATTGCACGGCGAGTTTCAGGGCCACTTCCACGGACACCGAGCCTGAGTCGGCCAGAAACACGTGGTCCAGGCCTTCAGGGGTCATGGCGGTGAGCCTTTCGGCCAGCTCCACCGCCGGTTCATGGGTCAGCCCGCCAAACATGACATGGCTGAAGCGGCCTGCCTGGTCCGTCAGTGCCGCATCGAGCACGGGGTTGCAGTACCCGTGGATCGCGGACCACCACGAGCTCATGGCGTCCACGGCCTCGAACCGGGTGCCGTCCGCCGCGCCGAGGCTCAGCCGGGTCCCGGTTGCGCCGTGGACCGCATAGGGCGCATTCCCGTCGAGTGGTGCGTAGGGGTGCCACAACAGGCCGCGGTCCCTGGCAACAAGGTCCTCGGAAATGAGGTCACTGGAATTGAGGTCGCGGGTGGTCACCTCAGGCATTGGGCGCCGTTGCCGTCCCCGCACCGCGGCGGCGGATGGTGACGGGGGCGCCCGGGGAGGTTGCGGCGTCGTCCTTCACCCGCATGCCTTCCCGACCGAGCACCACAAAGCCGTTCTCCGCGATCATGTCCAGGTCCGCCTGTCCTTCCCGGCCCTCGCTGGTGAGGTAGTCACCCAGAAACAGCGAGTTGGCCACGTGCAGGGCGAGCGGTTGAAGGGTGCGCAGGTGCATTTCACGCCCACCGGCCATCCGCAGCTCCGTGGCGGGGCAGGCGAAGCGGACCATGGCCAGGATGCGCAGGCACTGGGCGGGGGTGAGCAGCCAGGTCCCTTCCAGGGGCGTGCCGTCAAACGGCATGAGGAAATTGACCGGAATGGATTCGCTGCCCAGCGCACGCAGGGCGAAGACGGCATCAATGACGTCGTTGTGGTCCTCCCCCATGCCGACGATCAGCCCCGAGCAGGGTGAGAGCCCGGCGTTCTTGGCCTGTTCCACTGTTTGCACCCGCTCGGTGAAGGTGTGTGTGGAGCAGATGTCGGCATAGTTGCTTTCGCTGGTGTTGAGGTTGTGGTTGTAGGCGTCCACGCCGGCGTCCTTGAGGTCGTCCGCCTGTCCGGCCCGGAGGATGCCCAGGCAGGCGCAGACTTCCACGTCCGGGTGCTCGTCCTTGAGACCGGCCACCATGCCGGCCACCCGGCCCACGTCGCGGTCGCTGGGTCCCTTGCCGCTGGCCACCAGGCAGACCCGCGAGGCCCCGGCACGGATGCCGGTGGCTGCCTGGGCAGCCACCTCCTCCGGCTTGAGCCAGCTGTACTTGAGGATCTGGGCCGCCGAGCCCAGGCGCTGGGAACAGTAGCTGCAGTCCTCCGGGCACAGCCCGGATTTGAGGTTGACCAGGTAATTGACCTTGACGGTGTTGGCGAAGTTCGCGCGGCGCAGGCGGGAGGCGGCGGCCACCAGGTCCAGCAGCTGGCCGTCCGTGGATTCGAGGATCGCGAGGGCGTCCTCGCGGCTGAGGGTGGCGCCGGCGAGCTGTCGATCGGCGAGGTCATAAAAGTAGTTGAACACTGTTCAAGTTTGTGAGGTGACGGCCCGGCTGTCAATTGCGGTCCTGCTGCCTGGGGGAAGATGGAGGCAGGGACACGCCAAACGACTGAAAAGGGGCGCCCATGCCGTTGACACGCGAGACCATCGTGGAGGCCGCCATGGCAATCCTGCGCGAATACGGCCTCGCCGATTTGTCCATGCGGCGCCTGGCCCGCGACCTGGACGTCCAGCCCGGAGCACTGTACTGGCATGTGAAAAACAAGCAGGAGCTCCTCACGGTCCTGGCCGGGCTCATCCTGGCCCCCGTGGCCCACCAGGGCGCCGGCACGGCCAGGGACCTGGCGGTGCACCTTCGCGCGGCGCTGCTGGCCGTGCGCGATGGAGCCGAAGTGGTGGCACTGGCCCACTCACTGGATCCTGTCTCGCCTTCGCCGCTGCTGGGCTTCAGCGCCCTCCTGGCCGTCTACGGGCTGCCTCCCCGCCAGGCTGAAGGGGCCGGCCGTGCCCTGGTGCACTACGTGCTCGGCTCCGTCACCGAGGAGCAGACCCGCGCAGGGCTGTCCCGGGCGGGCCTTCTCCCCCCGACGGACGGAAGCGGTACCCACGCCGCCGCCGGAGGCCCTGACGGCACGGGCGCTCGCGCTGCCACCGGCGCCGAGGCTGTGTTCCTGCTGGGCCTGGACCTGTTTCTGGCCGGGGCCGCCGGGGCCGGCCACGCGCCGCCTGCCTAGACCATCCGTCGAGACCGTCTGCCTGGATCCCCTGCCTGGACCGTCGGCAAGGAGGGCCCGGCAAGGAGGGCCCGGATTTGCCGGCCCTTAGGCTGCCCGCCGCACCTCGCCGCGCCCCTGCGCCAGGTGTTCGCGCAAGGTCCTGCCCCGGTATTTGGTGCGGAACAGCCCGCGACGCTGGAGCACCGGCACCACCAGCTCCACAAAGTCCTTCAGTGAGTCCGGCAGCAGCGGGGGCATGAGGTTGAAGCCGTCCGCCCCGCCGTGATCAAGCCAGCGCTGCATTTCATCGGCCACCTGCTCCGGTGTGCCGACCATGGTCGCGTGCCCGCCGCCGGCAGCCAGCCGGCCCAGCAGCTGGCGGACCGTGGGCCGTTCGGACTCGACGATGCGCAGGATGGTGGCGTAGCGGCCCGCCGGCCCCATGAAGTTCGACGCCGGCACCAGCTCCGGCACGGGCGCATCCAGATCCCAGCCGCTGCAGTCCCGCTGGACGAAGCGGCCCAGCTGGGCCAGCGATGTCTCCACCGGCAGGGCTGCGTCTGCTTCCGCCTGCTTGGCCCGCGCCTCCCGCTCCGTGGCGGCCACATACGTCACCAGCCCAGGCATGATCGCCACCTCGTCCGGGTCCCGCCCCGCCTTCACGACGCGGGCCTTGACGTCGCTGTAATACGCCTGCGCACTGGGCAGGTCATAGGCTACGGCATAAATCCCCTCTGCGTACTTCGCCGCCAACTCGCGTCCCGGTTCGGAGGCGCCTGCCTGGAACAGCACCGGGCTCCCCTGCGGGGACCGCGGCACGTTCAGCGGCCCGGCCACGCTGAAGTGCGCGCCCTCATGGTGCACGGGCCGGATCCCTGCCGGGTCCGCGTACCGGCCGGACCGGTCCGCCAGGATGGCGCCGTCGTCCCAGGAGTTCCACAGGCCCCGCGCTGCCTCAATGAATTCGGCAGCCCGCGCGTACCGTTGGGCGTGAGGCGGGAGGGCGGGCATCCCGTGGTTGCGGGCCTCGGCGTCGAACATGGACGTCACCACGTTCACCCCCATGCGCCCGCCGCTGATGTGGTCCAGCGACGCCAGCATGCGTGCGGCATGGAAGGGTTCATAAAACGTTGAGGAAACGGTGCATACCAGGCCGATCCGCGCTGTGGCCCGGGCAATCGCGGCCAGCATGGTCAGCGGCTCCAGGTGCCACAGGGGCCCCGAGACGGGATCGCCGGCGCACTGTCCGTCAGCGAAGAAGACCGCGTCGAAGAGGCCCTGCTCGGCGGTTTGGGCCAGCCGCTCATAGTAGCGGATGTCCCCCATCTCGGCCACCGGGGAGCCGGGCAACCGCCAGGCCGCCCCGTGGTGGCCGCAACCATGCACGAACGCGTTGAGATGCAGTTGGCGCGGTGCAGCGGGTGCACCCATCAGTTCATCACCAGTCCGCCGTCGACCATGAGGTTTTGCCCCGTTACCGAGCGCGCCCACGGCGAAGTGAAAAACAGCACGGCACCGGCAAGCTCGGCCGGCGTGGTGACCCGGCGCAGCGGGGTGGCGGCGGCGATGTAGTCAAACACCTCCTCGGGGGTGGCGGCGCTGGCGTCCGTGGTGCGCAGCAGCCCGCCGGATACCATGTTGACGCTGATGTTCGCAGGTCCCAGGTCCGCGGCGAGGGTGCGGGTCAGCGAGAGCAGGGCCGCCTTGGCCGCCGTGTAGTCGTGGTAGGGCACCACGGGGTTGTGGAACAGGTTGGTGCCGATGTTCACCACCTTGCCGAAGCCCCGGGCCCGCATCCCCGGCAGGGCCGCCTGCATGGTGTTCAGGGCCCCGCGGACACTACAGGAAAACTGGGCGTCGAAATCGGCCCACGGGATCGCTGCGGCCGTGGCGCGAGCGTCGCCGTTGAACGAAAAGTCGGCGAGCGCATTGTTCACCACGGTGGTGACGGAGCTGCCAAAATGCGCCTCCGCCGCCGCGAACATCGCCGCCACCTCCTCCGGCTCCGTGACGTCGGCCTGCACGGCCAGCGCGCGGGCGGGCCCTGCGGCTGCCGCCAGTTCCCGGGCGCCCCCGGCACTGTTGCGGTAGTTGAGAACCACCTTGGCTCCGGCGTCCAGGAACGCCTGGGCGATGTGTCGGCCAAGGCCTCGACCGGCGCCGGTGACGAGGACCAGCTGTTCGGAAATTTCCATGTTTCTCCACCTTCTTTCAAGGCGAAAAGATGGGGCACGGCCGCGCCGGGCCTGCCGTGGGGCAGGTATGGCGGACCGGCAGGACATCCCTTCGCTAGTGCTAACTAGATCAGGTTCGACGGGTGTGTTTCTCAGCCCCGTGAAGGGCACCCCGTGTCACTGCCTGCGAGTCTAGACGAACCCCTGCCCCGGGCCCAACGTGGCCGGAAGCCGGCACCCGGATGTTACGCCCGGGTGCTTTTGGGTACGTGCTGTCTTAGGTGCGTGCCAGCAGCCCGATGTCCTCCAGGAAGTCCTGTGCCACGGCGTCGCTGACGGTGGCCCGGGTGTCCGCGATGGTCTCCAGGTAGTCGGCGGTGACGGGCCCGCCGGCCGTCCCGCCGTCGAACACGGCCTTTTCCAGCGCGCGCTGGGAGGCGCTGCGGGCCGCAAACTCGATGTCCGCCGGGGAGAAGCCGCTGCTGGCGGCCACGAGCCCGGCCATGTCCACGTTCCCCGCCGCGGCCGCCGGGATGAAGCGCGTCCACATGGCGGTGCGGGCATCGGCGTCCGGCAGGCCGATGGGGATGACGTAGTCGAAGCGGCCGTGGCGCAGGAAGGCCGAGTCCAGCGAGCGGATGAAGTTTGTGGCGCATACCAGCAGCCGCCCGGGCTGCTCGCGGAACGCGGGAATGATCTTTAGCAGCTCGTTGGTGACGCCCTGCATGGGCGAAGGCGGCTCCCCGGAGCGCTGGGCGGCGATTTCCTCCACCTCGTCGATGAATACCACGGCGTGTTCCAGCTCGGCAATGTCCAGAAAGGTCTGGCGCAGCGCACCGGCCAGGCCGCCGGGCTCCGCGGCCAGGCGGGAGGGGAACACTTCCACGAACGGCCATTCCAGCCGGGAGGCGATGGCCTTGGCGAAAGTTGTTTTTCCCGTGCCGGGCGGCCCAAACAACACAACGGCGCGCGGGGGCACCACCCCGAATTCCTCCGCCAGCTCCGACTCGGCCAGAGGCAGCACCAGCCGGCGCTCCAGCAGCTCCTTCTCCGCCGCCATCCCGGCGACCCGGTCCCAGAGGTCTCGCGGGAGCAGGCGCCCGCCGAGCTCCTCCAGCGCACCGAGCTCGGCGCGCTGGACGGGGATGCGGCGCTCAAAGTAGCGCAAGTTCTTCTTCACCACAAAGCCGCGGTGGGAGAACGCCTCCACCTGGGTCTCCGTTTCGGGCATCAGCGCCGAGAGCTTGTTCAGCCCGTACGCCGCCATGCGGTTTTCGACGGCGGCCAGCAGCGACGTGCCGATCCCCCGCCCCCTGAAGACGGGCAGGGTGGCCAGGAACACGATCCAGCCCTGGTCGTGCGCGGCGCGTGCCACGGCGGCGCCGACAACCTGTTCGCCCAGAACGGCCACCACTGCGTGGTCCTTTTCGCAGGATGCCAGCACCTCGGACAGGTCATAGACGGGCTCGACGCCGTTCGCCTTCAGCGACTGCCACAGCGCCAGGATCCCCTCCACGTCTTGGGGGTGAAAGTCCCGTATTTTCCAGGTTGTCATGATCCAGCGCTCCCTTGCGTTGCCCGGGCCTGTCGCGATTTTGCGATGCCAGCATCATGGCACAGTGCCGCCCAGGGGGCGCAATGTGTCAGTCCCCGCCCGGGACGGTGCCCGCGCCGCGGTTACCGTGCTCGCACCTCTTCGCCGGCCGTACGGTGCATGGTCAGCGCTTCGGCCACGGGGTAGAGCATCAGCACGCCCAGGACGGCAAAGGACCATTGGTAGCTGACCACGGGCGCCGCAGCGGGGAGAATGGCCTGCGCGGCGCGCAGGATCAGCGCCCCGACGGCAACGCCGAGTCCGGTGGCGATTTGGGCGATGGTGGAGGACAGCGTGTTGGCCCCGGCCATGCAGGCCCTGGGTACATCGGCGAACTGCAGGGTGTTGTAGGCGCTGAAGCCGATGGAGCGCAGCACGCCGCTGGCAAAGAGCACCGCGGCAATCACGGCCGGCGGCGTGTCCGGCCCCAGCAGCGCGCAGGCACCCAGCACCGCCGCGCCGCCGGCGTTGCCGAGCAGGAGCACGTTGCGGAACCCGAAGCGGCGGAGCAGGGGCGAGGTGGCGGGCTTGATCAGCACGTTCCCGGCGAACACGGCCATGGTCGCCAACCCTGCCTGGAAGGCCGACCAGCCGAGGCCGAGCATGAACATCAGCGGCAGCAGGAACGGCACGGCGTTGATGACCAGCCGGTACAGGGCGCCGCCGTCGTTGCCCGCCCGGAACGTGGGGATGCGCAGCGCGCGCAGGTCCAGCAGCGGGTGCCGGGCCCGCCGGAACCACCGCAGCGCCCAGGCCCCGGACATCGCGGCCAGCCCCAACCACAGCACGACGGCGGACCACGGGGTGGGTGCCGCACCGATCAGGTCCAGCCCGATCACCAGGGCGGCCAGGCAGGCGCCACACAGCAGGAAGCCCCACCAGTCCGGTGGCGGGACCCTTCGGGCCCGGATGGCCGGGACCACCCGCAGCGCCACGACAAACGCGATGACACCCAGCGGGACGTTGATCAGGAAGATCCAGTGCCAGCTGGCGTAGGTGGTCAGCAGCCCGCCCAGGGCAGGGGCGACCACGGGGGCGATCAGCGCCGGCCACGTCAGGTAGGCGACCGCCTCGAGGAATTCCTTCCTGTCGGCGTCGCGGAGCACCACCAGCCGTCCGACGGGGACCATCATGGCCCCGCCCAGTCCCTGAAGCATCCGCGCTCCGCAGAGGAAGGCCAGGCTGGGGCTGAGCGCACACAACAGCGACGCCAGCGTAAAAATGGCGATGGCGGCCGTGAACACGCGCCGGGCACCAAAGCGCTCGGCCAGCCAGCCGCTGATGGGGATGCCCACTGCCAGGGTGATCAGGTACGAGGTCATGGCCAAATTGATGTCCACCGGCCGGACATGGAGGTCCGCGGCCATGCCCGCCGCCGCCGTGGCAATGATGGTGCCGTCCAGGATCTCCATGAAATACGTCCCGGCGACCAACAGCGCAAGGGCGCGGCTAAAAGACCTGGTACCGGCCGCCGTCGTACTGATAATTCCCACCGCCCAAGCCTAGCCACGCAGGCCGCACGTGACGGAACTCACGCACAAAATGGAAACAATCAGGGAGCACCGGGCGCTGAGCACTACGAAGGAAGTACTCCGCAACAGAAAGCCGGGCCCGTGAGCATCGACCTAGCATCAGAAGTCAATCTGCAAAATGAGCTGGTCCTGGACACGGACGCCGCGGCGGCCCTGTTCCTGGAAGCCCGCACGGCCAACAGCTGGGCGGACGCCACCATCGCCGAGGAGACCCTCGAAGCGGTGTACGCACTGACCAGGATGGCCCCGACCGCCATGAACATCCAGCCGCTGCGCATCACCTGGGTCCGCTCCGCCGGAGCACGCGAGCGGCTGCTGGCTCACATGGCCGACGGCAACAAGGCCAAAACCCTGGCGGCGCCCATGGTAGCCATACTCAGCTACGACACCGACTGGCACGATCTCCTGCCCGTCACCGCACCCCACGCCGCCGGCAGGGCTGCCTCCTTCGCCGCCAACCACGCCGCACGCCAGGCCATGGCCGTCAACAACGCACACATCCAGGCCGGCTTCTTCCTCGTGGCTGCCCGCGCCGCAGGGCTGGCCGCCGGGCCCATGGCAGGATTTGATGCCCCCGGGGTCGATGCCGAGTTCAACGAAGGCACAGCCCGCAGGGCCTTCCTGGTGGTTAACCTGGGCAGGCCAAACGGCATTGTGGACCGGCCGCGCCTGCACCGCCTGGAGTTTGACGCCGCCACCGCCACCGTCTAGGCACTGCTAGG